>Ga0208297_1000150_pt1 | contig 177169 bp, 160 predicted proteins | sample LMS_cellobiose_e_FD_187367 | JGI IMG/M metagenome (GOLD analysis project Ga0208297, IMG submission 187367) | Rumen-fistulated moose microbial communities from Alaska, USA - LMS_cellobiose_enrichment (SPAdes) (version 2) | ecosystem: Host-associated > Mammals > Digestive system > Stomach >... | reverse complement strand
ATGGGGCACCTGCTGGAAAGTACAGGCTAAAAGCGAATGATTATCTGGAATTAATAGGGCTGCAGAATGTCAAGCAGAGATCTCGAATGCTTGTTCAGTATATGTATGCTGAGAAGTTGAACTATGCCGTTTGCGGAACAACCAATAAGACCGAACTGCTTCTTGGCCAGTTTGTGAAATACGGGGATGGAGGTTCAGATTTTGAACCTCTTGCTGACTGTTATAAGGTTCAGGTTTATGCCCTGGGTCGACTGCTTAATGTCAACGAAGATATTATGAAACGTCCTCCCAGTGCTGATACTTGGAACCATTTTACTACTGATGAAGAATTCTACTGGCGTATGCCTATTCAGATTCTGGATCAGTTGCTGCACGCTCAGGAGCACCAGTTGCCGATGGATGTGATTGAAAAAAATACCGGATTATCAAGTGACACTATAGAAAAAGCCTGGAGACATTTCAATAGGATTAGAGATAGTACGGAGTATGTACGAGCCGCGCCGCCTATCTGCTATATTAATAGGTAAAGACAGAAATAATCTGCATTAAATTGAGGATATGTACCGAGCCTAAAATACTCTTATTTATTTCATTCTTCCGAGTTGTTCATAATTTTTTTTCAAATTTATTTTAATGGAAAAACCTTTCTTTTTATTCTATTTGCTGCTGTCTTTTACCTTCCGTTTTCCAACCATTTTTTTCTATAATGAAGTGCGGCAAGTGACAGACAGAAACAAATGTAATGCAAAAGATTCATGTTTGCAGAGAAAAACGGTCAGAATAAATAATGAAGCTGTAATACTGGGCGCAAATAGTTTAGCTTCAATGATGCTGTTTTTTTTGGGTTTGCTTCTTACTTTTTTACATTTATTATTCTGTTCTATTTTCCGACTTACTTTTTCGCAAAAAACCGTTTAATTGCGGTGTTAGGTGTGAAGTTACAAATCGATAGCATAAGCGCGATCATCTTTCATAAATTATTTTGTTGAATGGTGAATCCATTAACTTTATATAATTTATTAATGTAACTTCTATAATATAATGGTATTATGAATCGACTAACATTATATGATAAATCTAACATTTCCACCAGAAAGAACACGCTTAAACTTTTAACAATAGCTTGTGTGAAAGATCCCCAATTAAGTGGAGTGCTTAGTGCCTATGAGTCTCAAGTGTAGCTGTCTGTGGTGATTATTACACTTATTCATTCTGTTATTAAATTTTAATATCCAAGACAATATTTGTATAAAAATTTCCAAACACCTTGACAATAACGTCTCAACAATAAGTCTCAGAAAAGAGGTCCTGAAAATGAGCAGTGAGCTTTGTATGGATAATAGCACTCAAAGCATGATAAAAAATGAAGAACAAATATTCACTGCTATTAAGGCTCCTCAAAATCTAACCGTGATTCTTCCTGCTTACAATGAAGAAGTATCCATTGGAAGCATAGTCCTGCTTTCCAAATTGTATGCAGATAATGTCATCGTTGTCGATGATGGCAGTTCTGACCGCACAGTTGAAATAGCTAGAAAAGCCGGAGCTGAAGTGATAATCCATGAAGTTAACCGCGGAAAAGGCGAAGCCCTAAAAACCGGCTTTACAGCAGCAGCTAATCTCGGTGCTGATATAATTGTAACAATGGACTCTGATGGTCAGCATAACCCTGCTGACATCCCGAAGTTAGTTAATCCTATTATCAGAGGCGAGGCTGATATTGTCAACGGTAGCCGCTATTTAAATGGTCTGGATAGAAATACTCCGGTGTACCGCCGTTTTGGACAAAAAATTTTTGACAGGTTCACCAACCTGAACTCAGGCCTCAAAATTACTAATTCTCAGAGCGGTTTCTGCGCATTTGCAGCTTCTACAAAAGACGCTTTTCGCTTCACTGCCAAGGGTATGGCAATAGAAAGCGAAATGCTCGCAGATGCAGGAAAGGCAGGTTTTAGAACTAAAGAAGTAGAAATTGGTGCTCGTTATGATGTTGAGTGCTCAACTTTAAACCCGATTAAACATGGATTTGAGGTTTTTGCAAAGATTTTAAGGGCTATAGAGCTTGAGAAGCCCCTTTTCTGCTTCACAGTGCCTGGTACGTTACTTGTAATAGCCGGTCTCTGTACAGGAGCTTACTTTCTGCATGTCTTTATCTCAGGAGGAAACCTGTATTTCGGACCTACAATACTTATGGTTCTCCTTACTGTTGTAGGGAGCTTTTTGGCGCTGATTGGTATACTATTGCATTCAATGTCCACAATCATTAGAGATATCAAAGGAGTTTAAAGCTCAATAATTGGCTGCAGCACAATGTTTTATTTTCGGGCAGAAGAGGCTAATGGTTTCAGAGGAGTTAATAAGATGGATGATGTTCCCAAAGTGTCTGTTGTTGTTTGCTCATATTCTCATGAGAGATATTCGGATACTATCGAGACAATAGAGTCGTTAGTCAGGCAATCTTATCAAAATATTGAGATTGTTTTAGTGGTCGATAGAAATATAGGTTTATTTCAAGACTTTAATGAATCCGATTATCTGAAGTCATTAGATAATTTGATAATAGGTTTTTCAAATTTGCCTGGTTTATCGAATGCTCGAAATAAAGGAGTTGAACTCTCATCTGGGAGTATTATCGCATTTATCGATGACGATGCTATCGCAGATACAGACTGGATTTCCAATTTAGCAGCTTTTTATAAGGATCCAAAGGTTGTCAGCGTGGGAGGTCCTATGAAACCATTATGGATATCGGGTGAAGCTAAATGGATTCCAGAGGAGTTTTACTGGACAATGGGTTGTTCGTATAAAAGTCAAAAAGACACGATCCATTGTGTAAGGAGTAATTTCGGTTCTAATATGTCGTTTAGAAGTATGGTATTTAGTAAAGTTGGTCTTTTTAATGATAAATACGGTCTGATAAATAACAATATGAGAACTGGGGAAGAGACCGAATTTGGTATTAGAATTTTGAATACGTTAAATAATTCAAAGATAATATATACTCCAGATGCGGTTGTTTACCATAAGATATTTGAATTCCGTAAATCTTTTGCGTTCTTAGTGAAGCGGTGCTTTGGGTACGGTCGTGCAATATCAAATATAGGTAGTCAGAAAAAAATAGTAGATAATCAATTACAGTCGACGGAGACAAATTTTTTAAGTTATCTGATAAAATTTTCTTTCTTTGAGAGATTGAAAAATATTATTCGTCTAAAAAGCATCTATACTAACACTGCAAATATCGTTGCACTTCTTACTTTTTGTATGGTTGTTTTTGGAGGTTTTGTCAGCGGTGAATTCATTCAATTGATTAACTCATTTTCAAAAGTTATTTTACATTTTAATGAAAGTTCGCATGATTATTTTGGCAAAGAGAAAACTGATTAACTTATAAATTACGTACTAAATGTATAAAATTAAATATAATAACCACCATTGATTTGAATTATGCTCTAGAAAATTTAATAGCTTAATGCTAATATTTTTTAGCTAATGTACGTTACACATAATTTTATTTATATATAAATTATGTATAAACTCCTTAGTTTTGAAAAAATTTAATATGTTGCGGTGGACATTTTGAATAAGAATTTATTGCGTTCGACTATCCTTACTTTTTCCACTTTTCTATCTGTCCTGTGGATATTTTTTATACATATTAACTGGAACTACATACAAGAAATTAGGCATTCAGATCCCCTCTGGCTTGTTAACGGCGTTTGGCCCTGGATCCATATTCTAATTATAATGTATGTATTACTTTTCCTCATAATAGTGAAGTATGATCTAAAGGGAAAAATATTCCATCTTATTTTTATCGCTTATTTAGTATTAGTCATAGACTCAACACCATATTTTTTGTCTACTTTATATCGTTTTCCAGATACTATTAACGTAGCACAAGCGTCTGTCTTACTTCCAGAAGTACTATCTGACTCGATTGAGTTGTCCTATCCTGAAAGTTTCCCTGGCTCTTACATGTTGTTTCATATAGTTAATTTACTGGCAGGTATAGATTTATTTGCGTTTTCTCGGTTTATTTTCACGCCTTTAGTTTTAATATCCATGTTTGCCTTCTGGTATTTATTAACAGAACATCTTTTTGATTCAAGAGTTGCCTTTATTTCAACTGTGGTTGCAATTCCAACACAAATTATTGAAATATCACTCACTCCCAATTCCTTAGCTATAATATTAACACTAGTTTGCTTATTTTTATGTGTCTCTGATAAATGGAATGCAAAAATTCTATTTTATATAGCTGCGATTGCACTTGTATCAACCCATGCAATACATCCGATTGTATTGCTAGTGATTCTTGTGTTTTTTTATTTTTATATTCGTATAACCAAATTAAACATACTGGATATAACTTGGAAGAAAATTTGTTTCGTATTTTTCTCTTGGATCACATGGATATTCTCACCATCCTGCGTTATGGGTGCCGGAATAATTGAAACTCTTCATCGTATGCTGTCTATGGAAAGCAGAGATTGGGGTCATGCTTCCACATATACAGTTGGTTCTGGAAATCTAGCAGCGGGGTATGCATGGATACAAAATCTTACTATGTTTAAATATGAACTGTATGCGCTGGTTTTGGCAGTTATAATCGTATGCGATCTTTACTTTATAGGTTTTTATGCCTACACTACTAATACAAATATATTAAAAGAGCCTAAACTTATTAAGAGATATTTTATGCTGCTACTAGGTTTGATTTTGTCAACCATCACTTTAGCTAATTTGATTTTAGGGGGATCAGATACTCAGAATATTATTAGCCGAACATTAAATTATTCACTACTATTTGTTTCGATATTTATAGCTTCATCATTCAACTCTTTAAATATTCCATCCAAGCCTTTACGTAAAAGTATTAAAGGTTTCTTTATTGTTTTTCTGTTAATTACCTTTGCAACATATCCATTTTATTCGTACGGCAGAGATTCTTATATCAATTATCCTATGTCCCAGGAAGTCGGATCTAATTTTTTCAGGGATCATGCACCTGATGATAATCTAAATGCAGTTTCATCCTACACTAAAGCAGCATATTTCTATCAAATGATGGAAGGTAGAAATACTGAGGAGTATAATATGAGGAGATCTACCGTGTATGTTAACGGGTGGTATTCTATGAATTACCAGGCTGTAGCCAGTCATGACGTTAGTAACGAGGTGACATCAAGTTTTGGATGAGTTGTAAAGTTTTAATCAGTTATTTAATAACATTTGAAAGCTTACCTGAAAATTAGTTCGAAAAGTATTATATCTCAATTCATTATCATTTGAGTAATAATAAAACTGAAAATGGAGCACTTCTATGAGATTTCTCAAGACTCCTGGATAACATAGAGTTTTATTATCATTGCAGAAGAACGATCTGACAAACATAGAGAAGATAAGCTCATCTAAACCAATTTTACCGGGAAAGAAAATTGAGAACTAACTTATATGCTCTATTTTGCATGTTTATGGATAAACTTCAGGACAGTGGGACGTTTTAGGCAGGATCTAAGATTTAGGTTGAGATAAAGAGTAAAACTAAAAAGGTTATGTAAAAGGTGCTTTGAGTGAACTCATCCATTTTTAATTATTGTTGGCTCGCTATTAATTTCGTCTATAGTAAAGTATTGCATGAGAGAATGAGTGATGAGGCCACCCACTTTCTTAAAAATTTATCATATGTAGGATTTGGAACATTAATTGGAATGGTTTTTTTATTTACTTTTAACGTGCTTGTTGGCAGACTTCTTGGGCCTTTAGAATATGGAAAATTCAGTCTAGTTCAATCTATTTCAATGTTTTTGTATATTCCAATGCTTATGGGTTATCATAATGCAATGGTAAAATACAATGCTGAAGTAGAAAATTATGATAGACAGAGAAATGTGATCTCAACAACCTATATTTTAGTAATCATTTTTACAACAGTATTTGTATTTATATATTTAATTACTCCGCAAAGAGTATTAGAATATTTTTCTGTTCCCAATGAAATGTTCCATCTATCTATTGTTTTTGCTGTATTGTATGTAATTTATACTCTTCTAATAAGCACATTAAATGGATTACATAAGATGAAACTCTTTGCAATGGTTGCTCCAATCCATAGCTCAATATTGCTTTTTACCTTATTGTATGTAGTTTATATAAACGCGCTAACATATAAATCTGCAATATTTTCAATGTTTATTGCGTATCTAATAACAAGTAGCTTTATGTTAATTTATATTAGCAAGTATCTCTTACCTAAATTTGATACATCCTGGGCAAACACATTGACAAAATTTGCCATATACTCGATAATTGGAAGCCTAATATTTATATTATACACTAATATAAATCAAATATTTATCAATATGTATATGAGTACTGAGGCCCTGGGGATATACAATGCCTACAGTTTCGCCTCGATAAATACTGCAGCTATATTTTTTAATATTTTTAATAGTGTATTTTTTCCAACTGCATCAAAATGCAATGATATGACTATCATTTTAAAAAGAATTAATAAAATTACACCTTATTTAATTGGATTTGGAATTCCTATTATGGTTTTTATCCAATTTGTTATTTTAAGTATATATGGCAGTTCATACACAATAGATATTCTATTAATGATTTCATTTGCTATTTTTAGCATTTTGATTGTTTATTATGGAATATATAATTGGACTTTTTGCTCAAGAGGAATAGATGGTGTTAAATTAGTAAATAAATCCTCAATCCTGATAGCAATCATCAATATAATTTTGGCTATGTATTTTATACCGCGCCTGGGAATAATTGGAGCCCCAATATCAACTGCTATTGCGTTAATTATAGGAATATATTTTTTATTGAGCAAAGGAAAAAATTTTAAACTATGATAAAATCTAATCCAGTTCTTGAATAATCAAAAAAATTTGTATAGGGTATGTATTCCATCATGAAAATCTAAACAAACTATGCTTATATCAATACATCGATAGGAGTGATACCTTCATAGTTAAGTTCTATTTAGCAAGTAGTTTCTCATGCTGAAACAGCTTTATCAGATCAATATAAAAATTAATCAGTTGAGTAATTGAGCAAGGAAAAGAATTAGAAATTCATTACAAAATATTGTCTGAGTAATTTATATACACTATATATAAAAATAAATTAATTGACTTCTAATGTACAGTAAAAAGAAGTGAAATTATGAAATTAATATATTTTTATCCCAAAACAGACAATGCACCTGCAAATTTAGCACGTGAGTTATACTCAGCTATTAAAATTCAAAAAAATTTAGATCTATGTATCAGTCTTTATCCTTGCAACGATCTATATCCAATGGAATCATGCAGCTTAACTGATTTACTTTTTAATTCTAACGATTTTGTTGGTGTTCATATGACTACGAGTCCTTTTTTCGCTCCAACAAAGCGATTTTTATTGCATCTAATAGCTATATTAAAAGGAATACCTATTATTTTAAATTATCATGGTGATATTCAAATAGAAACTATGAATCAGCTTAAAAATAAAAACTGGATCAACTTCCTTAAATATACCCCAAGCTATCTTTTTGTCTCCCGGTTCCTGAAAAATGCAGAAAAGGTCATTGTTAATTCGTACATTATGAAATCCTTTGTTGAAAAGAGATATGATGTATCAAATGTTTGCGTTATACCAAATGCGATAAATGATTTTTGGTTTTCTGAAAGCAAATCAAAAATACATCTGGAAGGTTGTCCTTCGATTTTCTATCATGGTAGACTTTCTTATGAAAAAGGTGTTGATCTTCTTATTAAAGGTCTTGCAAAGAGCAAGAGATCAGGTGCAATTTTATATATTTCAGGCATTGGTGATCAATTAGATTATTTGAAGTCTATTGCTACAGAAGAAGGAATTAGTGATAATGTAAAGTTTTTAGGTAAAATTACAAACGATGAACTGAAGATGTATCTATCAAGTGTTGATCTGGCAATATATCCTTCTAGATACGAACCTTTCTCCCTTGCTATTTTAGAGGCTTTTGCTACACTAAACGGTATTGTTTTCTATTCTAATAAGGCAGGGATAAATGACTTTGTAAATAATATGAATTTTGAGCTGAGATCTTTTGAACCCACTGTTGACGAAATTTCTAATATTATTCGGAATCATTATTCTGCTGAAGAAGTAGATCATATTGTATCAATGCAAAAGAAATTTGCAAATTTTTTTACATGGGATTCAGTTTCTACTCAATATCTTCAGATATACAATGAGCTGAAAACGAAGTATGAAATTGCGAAAAGAGCATGATCTGATGCATCAGGGAATAAAATAGTGAATGTGTAAATATTATGCATTTGTAATTATGCGTTTGTAATTATGCGTTTGTAATTGTTAATGATATCAGATCTTAATTTAACGAACAGAGTCTAATCCGGTTTACTTATTTTTAAGTTATAGCTATCAGTTTTATATCAAACTTTATTATTGATATCTAAATAAGGCATACTATGATTCCCTACAAAATAGTCTCCATGTACTTTTAATTCAGTAATTAATTCCATTCTAAAATTAATTTTTTTATTATGTGATAAAAAATCATAACTAGTTTTCCATAATCAGTTAATCGATTGATTATTACAATTCGTGGTTTAAAGACTTAATTCTGCACTTTAGGATAGCTTCGTATTAGTTTTTTTGGCAATACTATTTAAAAAAAATAATACAGATACAATTAAATATTTTGTAATCTGTTTATTCTGTACAAAAAATATTCAACACTGTCAATTTTAAACAGTTAAGAATATTTTAATTTCATAAGGGGGGCTTAGTATAAATTGTACCAGGATACTTTTGTTTTTCCTTACATTGAGTTTGTTGACGCCATTAACAGTAAGCGCCCAGACGTTTCCTGTTAATAACAATCTGAACTGGTGTGGAATTAATTGGTATGTGAATCCAGCACATTCAAACACATGGGTAGATGACCAGAACAATCTGCATATGAGATTAGAAAAGATCAATGACAGATGGTGTGGTAGTTTACTTGAAAGCAATCCTACGTTCAAATATGGTAAATTTACATGGGTTATTAGCTCTTCTTCCTTAAATTTGGAGAGAAACACAACTGTGGGTTTATTTATATATCATGATGATAGAAACGAGCTTGACATAGAAATAAACCAATGGCCTGGGACTGACCAACATTTATATTTTGTGAATCAACCTGGATCAGTTGAGGATCATCCTGAAAATATTAGTTACGGTGTTTTTTCATCTAACCCTCATTTGAATGATAAAAACATAGTATATTCAATTGAGTGGACTCCTGATTATGTGTACTATTCTGCCGCTGCAGAAGATGGAACCATAATTCTAGACTGGACCTATTCAAATCCTGAAGGTATCCCAGCAATAAATTCTACTGTTTGTATGGATATCTTGCCTCTGGCAGGACGTTACTATCCTGCAAGTGGAAATGCAGCAGAAATAGTATTGAGTAGTTTTACCTATACTCCATATGATTCCTCCTGGACAGAACCTAAACAAAAACCTGTAGCTTCGTTTTCGGCATCCTCAACCTCAGGAAGTGCACCTTTGAAAGTTGCTTTTACTGACCAGAGTACAGGAGCTCCAACATCCTGGAACTGGAATTTTGGAGATGGGACCAGCTCAACCGAGAAAAATCCAACGCATACATATTCGACAGCAGGAACTTACACAGTAACGCTTACAGTAACCAATGCTGCAGGCAGTAACACGGCAACGAAATCAAATTACATAACAGTCACAGGAGCTTCTTCACAAAAACCTGTTAATAACAATCTGAACTGGTGTGGAATTAATTGGTATGTGAATCCAGCACATTCAAACACATGGGTGGATGACCAGAACAATTTGCATATGAGATTAGAAAAGATCAATGACAGATGGTGTGGTACTATTCTTGAAAGCCGTAATACAATTAAATATGGAAAATTTACATGGGTCTCAAGCTCACCTACCTTGAATCTAGAGAGAAACACAACTGTGGGTTTATTTATATATCATGATGATAGAAACGAGCTTGATATAGAAATAAACCAATGGCCTGGGACTGACCAACATTTATATTTTGTGAATCAACCTGGATCAGTTGAGGATCATCCTGAAAATATTAGTTACGGTGTTTTCTCATCTAATCCTCACCTGAATGATAAAAACATAGTATACTCAATTGAATGGACTCCTGATTATGTGTACTATTCTGTCACTGCAGGAGATGGAACCATAATTCAAGACTGGACTTATTCAGATCCTGAGGGTATCCCAGCAATAAACTCTACTGTTTGTATGTGTCTGTTACCCCTGGCAGGAAGCTATTATCCTGCAAGTGGAAATGCAGCAGAAATAGTATTGAGTAGTTTTACCTATACTCCATATGATTCCTCCTGGACAGAACCTAAACAAAAACCTGTAGCTTCGTTTTCGGCATCTTCAACCTCTGGAAGTGCACCTTTGAAAGTTGCTTTTACTGACAAAAGTACAGGGGCTCCAACATCCTGGAACTGGAATTTTGGAGATGGGACCAGTTCAACCGAGAAAAACCCAACGCATACATATTCGACAGCAGGAACTTACACAGTAACGCTTACAGTAACCAATGCTGCAGGCAGTAACACGGCAACGAAATCAAATTACATAACAGTAGCAGGAACAACTGTGGAAAAACCAGCTATAAACTGCTGGGGCTCACCAAGAATAGGAACTGCGCCTCTGACTGTGTATTTTAAAGACCGTAGCACAGGTTCGCCTACTTCATGGAACTGGGATTTCGGAGATGGAACTTACTCAACACTCCAGAATCCGAAACACACATATTCAGCACCAGGAAAGTATACGGTAAAGTTGACAGTAACCAATGCAGCAGGTAGCACTTCAACAACGAAATATCACTACATAGTGTCAAAGGCCTCAAAGGTCTGTGAAGCTAGTTAAGGGGAGATAACCGCAACAAAAGTGAAAATAAGAAAAAATAAGAAAAACAGGAATTCAATGAAAAATATATCTCAGGGCTTATTCATTTGCCTGCTTTGCAGGCAATTTTTAATTTTTCCAATTTTTAAACTAATGTATTTTGTTTTTAGAAATTGATTAACAGCATTTCTTGTAGTGCTCCATTTTTCTTGTATTGCTCCATTTTGTTTCAAAACCTGTACTCTTTGTTTCTATTCTTTACATCTCAAATCTTAGAAAACTCTTGCTGCCATCATAGTATTGCCCTCTGGAAACTATATATCCTTGCCTGACAGCTTTCCATTCCAATAATGTTCGATACTTTATAATACTCTTTAATTTTCTATTGCATTGACAGCAGAAGAATTTCTTGGATTCATATTTTTAAAATCAGTCAAATCATTTATATAAAATCTCATACAGAATTGATGATTGAAATTGAGGAGAAAAAGATGGGAAGGTATTTAATCTGGACGAATAAATAATTAAACTTATGAAGATGATGGGAGAAAGTACGATAAAATTATTTATGAGTAAAAATTGCTCGGAAAGTGAAATTAATTTAAAAAAGCTTGAATAATCTATCATGATAATTGTTTTAAGAAGGGCTTCTAGAAATATAAAAAGGTAGTATCACTTATAAAGGGAAAGAGACATGAAACTTAAAAATGGACTTCTGATCTGTTTAATTTCTTTTATAGCAGTTATAGGCATTGCATCTGCAACTCCAGTAGAATGTCTTAATAATAGTAAACATATAGCTGTATATCTAGAAAACGCACAGACAGTAAGTCATGATCCTTTCTGTACATCGATGTTTTATGAGTACAACCTGACATATTTGTTTAATGATACGATATCTCAAGATTTATCAGATATTGATTTGCTGATAGTTCCTGGAAACCAGATATCAAATTCAACGGCTGCAATAATAAATGATTATCTGAATAATGGTGGAAAAGTTTGGTTTCTAAATGATCCGATATTTGATGAGAATGGTAACTTACAATCTGCTAATCGGATAAGCATTCTGGGAAATTGGAGTCAATATCCTGTTAATCATGCTCAACGAGTATATTTCAATAATACTGATCCACTTTTATCGGGTTTCCCCTCATCACTCCCTGTTCAATCATCGATTGAAAGTTATACCTGGATGAGAGCTTATAGCCCCCGCTCAGGAACAATATCGGGATTTAGATATAATGTTTTAATGCACCTGGAGTATTGGGATGGAAATATGCTTGTTAAATTTGAAAATACAACAACTGGAGCTAAAGCAATTTATTCAAACCCTAACATGTTTATTTCTGGAGGAAAAAATAGTTACTTTGACTCAAATACTGCCTCAACACTTTTTTACTCATTGAGAGACTGGATTTTGGGTTTCGAATCAAATACATATAGTATAGCTGTAACATATCCAAAAACAGATAAAATACTCACATTAACTATAGATGATATTCATGGTTCTGATAATGAGATACAAACAACATCTAGTTATTTCAGAATGAAGAAAAATCTTGCATATTCTATTCCAGATACATTTTTCATTATCCCTGGTAGTGATACTACAAAGAAAGGACTCGATTATTTGTCTCGGTTTGGAGATACTCATACTATTCATCCACATGGAGTGGATTGGACTGATGTAAATACGGCCAGTAATAGTAATGTTACAATGTTTGAAGATATCATAAATGATGTCACAGGAAATGAGGATTACGGGTTTTATAGTTTTAGATTTCCGGGTACTTCAGGTACAATCCCAGCATTTCAAATTTTTGCAAATCGTGGGTATTTAATAAGTTCAAGTTACGGGCCTTTTACAGCAATGGGCTCTATTGGAGATGAATTAAGTAACAATATATTCTTCCCAAAGCAAAAGATACTTTATAATAAAAAAACAAATTTAATAGAACTAGAGACTCCTACTAGATACGATATCAATACTGATACCCCAGCCGATATTTATACAGATAATCTTAACAGTTTACAATATTTTAAAAATATTAACTTCCCAGCTAATTATATCATAGGAGGGCATATCCAAGGGGTTATGGAAAACCCCGATATGGTCTCCAATATATCCAAAGTTTTTGTCTATGCAACTCAAAATTTGGATGATGTTTCTTATGAGAGTCTGGAAACTATTGCTAAGTATAATTCGAGAATAAAAGACTCTACAATAATAGCAACTCATAATGATAATAATACTTCTATTGAAATTACTACTCAACAACCAATCAGTAATTTCACAATAAAACTGATTAACAACAGAAATTTAATAACTGCTGATTATGATGGAGCAGAAATTTATGAAGACAAAATAAGATATAAAAACGGATTTTATTATATTTATCATGATATTGATCCGGGCACTCATACGATAAACATTACAGATACCGGAGTTCCTATACATACATTTTCAATGTCTTCAGATTCTGGGGCAGCTCCATTAACAGTAGCTTTTAATGACACATCTAAAATTAAATCAGAGCATTTGAGCTGGGATTTTGAAAACGATGGTATAATCGACTCTACAGAGAAAAATCCTGTTCATGTTTTTGAAAAGATAGGAGTATATTCTGTAAATATGACTGTTAGTGATTCCGATGGAAGCTTCAGCTGCATAAAAACTGTTACAGTAAACCCATTCACGTCAGATGCCTTAAATAAACTGTACTGGTTCCTATATAAATTTCTTAGTAAATTTCTCCCAACATCAATTTTTACCTGAAACCAATGAGAATATCAAAACTATTTCACATTAGGTGAATCAATTGACTATAATATGAATGTAGGTTGTAAAATGATACATTTATGGCTTAATAAATCTTAGAATTCGTACATGCAGTATTAGAGAGGTCAGTTTGGATTACTCCTATAATCATTAATCCATATGATATATTTCAGAGCTGTGGAACTTTTAAATAATATTCTTATGAAAAGTGGGAGAGTGATCTCCGGGCTTATTTGGTCATGATTTCCACTATAGTACCTTGGATGTTTAACGATGAGAAAACTGATAGTCGTATTTGGCTTCATATTACTGAATCTTATTATGCTAATAATCGTCACCTTTGTTAATAATTTTAGTTTTACCTGGTTACTACCGGAAGCTCAAGACCCTGTTACAGATGTAAAGGCAGGACATCAGAATAATGTGAGTCATGGTCGCCTGTTGTGGAGTGGAATTAACTGGAGGGTGATATCTCAGTTGGAAAATAACACATGGGTCGACGATCAAGGGCGCTTACATATGAGGTTACAAAAAGTTGGTGATACATGGTGCTGTACTACGCTTGAAAGCCCTTATACAGTCAAGTACGGGAAATTTATATGGAACATAAGTTCTCCATCCCTGAATTTAGAACGTAATACATCAATAGGGATGTTTACTTATGCGAATGATTGTGATGAGATTGATATAGAAATAAATCAATGGCCTGGGCATGATGAACACTTGTGGTTCACTAATCAACCTGGATCAGTTGAAGATCATCCTTCAAACATATATTATGATATATATTCTAATTCGTCATATTTAAATGCAACAAATATAACTTATATTATTGATTGGGAACCTACTTACATAAATTTTTCCGTAGTTAATAGCGATGGATCGATTATCAGTAACTGGAACTATACAAACGAGAGTGAGATCCCGCATATAGAATCAACAATTTGCCAGTATTTTGGTACCGTAGCCAATTTTACTCCCCAGAATGAGCAACCCAAAGAAGTCGTCTTCAACAGTTTCCAGTATATAAGCAGTAAACAGCCGTCTAACTATGAATCAGTTGATGATCCCAATCCTAAAATGAAACGAAATTCTATAAAGGAACTATTGATAAACTTAATGAATTAATAAGCAGATTGAAAGAGTATATACCTGTAAGTTCAATCGTAGAAAATATGTTTGGATTAGCAAAGAAAGGTACTCAGGTGACATTTGAACATAAATTAGGTAACTAATTCAAAGTCTCTTTGTCTTTTTTCTCAAATTCTACGGTATTTGGGTCTGATGAATAAGGAAAAGACTGTAATTTTTATTTTTTTTCTTTGGATATTTTTGCAATATTTTATCCATATGATGTGACTTTAAATTTTCAGGATAAATGTATTTTCCCCTGAACTTATTCAAATTCCTCTCAATAACTTCTAAGTGTAAAATCTGGAATTAAGGCAGAAAAATCTGGAATTAAGGCAGAAAAATCTGGAATTAAGGCAGAAGAACTGCCTTGATCCCATATTATAATTATGATTTTCGTAAAAAATTCAATTTCCTTATTTCTCTGGTTTTCTTTGATCGATCACTTACTACAAGTGAATTAGGCTTTACATCTGTATCTATTATAGATCCTGCACCTATAACAGATCCTGCGCCAATTGTTACTCCGCCTAATACTATGACGTTTGCTCCGATCCAGCATCCATCTTCAACAACTATTTTCTTAATCCTATGTTCTCCAACTCTTTTTTTTTCATTTCCTAAGTCATGAGTGTCAGTCATGAACAGGGTGTTTGGACCTATGCCAACATTATTGCCAATAACGGTTTGTGGCCTTAACTGAACATTATAATTTATATCTACGTTATCTCCGATCTCTATTGGACCAAAAAGCTTACAAAAATTTGAAATGCCTACATTTTTCCCAAAAACATATTTTCGAGTTAGCAATTCCGAGAAGTAAACATCTTTTCCGATAGATGGAATTGAACTACATTTTATAAAAGGTAATAATATAAGTCCTCTTAACTTCCCAAGCGAGACAATAACTGATGAGTCTACAATTATTATTTTTGTCACTAATAAAATTAGAGGTGTTATTATCCCATCAATTCCCTTTATAGTATAGTATAACATCTCTTTTAATGAAATCATGTTATTTCAACCCTTTTTTAATCATCATCTTTCTCAGACTATTTCAGATCTGAAAAATGGAATATGAGCATGTATAGATATAATTCTGGCAACTTTACATTATATAAACTAACTCTTTTGTCTCGCTGTATGTTAGCTTTATTATTGTATACTAGCTATATTATAGCCAAGAAATTATTATTTTCAGTCCATAATTTTTCTTTAATTATGCTTTTCTATCTTCAAACTTATATAATTTCCAAATTTAGCTAAGTATAGACTGCAGATAAATATGCAACATTGAAAAAAAGTGCAGCTCCTGATCAAAGAAATCATGGTGAAGATTGGATATCCTATTCTTCAATAATATTTTAATTGATAAACTTCCATTCCAAGCTTCACTTGTTATTGTTCTTCAATTTAAGCTATTTACTTACTCACTGTAATTTAAGCTATTTACTTACTCACTGTAATTTAAGCTATTTACTTACTCACTGTATATTCTAATTATTCAGGTATTGATGCCTAAAATATTTTTAAATAATTCGATATTTATGAATGATGAAGTGCGAATTAATTTTTTAACAAATTGATCTGAACTTTTAACTTCCCATCCTCTGGCAGTTAGGTTATTCGCATGTGCGGCTCCTTTACTTGAAGGTTCAGCATTCCCAGTTAAATCTAAATAACCATTCTCGGTATTATACGAATCCATCGTTTGAAGTACTCTATCTACTTCTGTTTGGTTTAGTGAGTTTTGACTAATGTTTAAGTTAATCAAACCAGGATTATTGGATATATCTAAACTTGTCAGGTTATTATTATACATATTCACGGTACCTGCTCTACCAGCAGGGAAACAACCAGAAAGATTAGCAGCAGTATAATGGTTATCAGACGACAGAACACTTTTCAAATTTGTTGAAGTTAGGTGCAGAGTACCGCTTTGGTTACTGTTCCAGGTGAAAAAGTCTTCTATAAGTGGGAACTGATTGTACGGTAATGTGCCGGTCATATGTGGATTATCTCTGATGCATACATGCCATATATTAGCTCCTGTAGTGCCCCAATTTATTGTATATGTTGGACTTTGCTGAATTGCTGCACGAAGATCTTCCAGGGAAGGAGCCTCTGATATATCAAGATATGAAATATTACAATTCTCGAGGCAAAGCCTTTTCAGAGATGGAACGTTATGGAGCGTGATGGTATCCAACGACGCACAATAATAACATTCAATAGTATGCAGTGCCGTGAAGTTACTGAAATCCAGCGTAGTTATCGGATTATAGCTCGAAGCCCATACCTGGAGGTAGGGGGCAACATTTTCTAAACCACTGACAGCTATTACATTCTGTTGTTCTAAATTTTCTATTGTATTGGGACCTGGAGCTACTCCACCATCTGAACCGTCATAACCAATATTGATCTTAGTTACTGCACTCCAGGGAGTTACTACCAGAGTGTTTGCTCTTGTCTCTTTTGAGCCAAAATTTACAGTAGGAGATGCAGAATCAGATGTTGAACCATCACCAAATACCCACTTAATCTCAGGATTACCTGTGACTGTGATAATCGGTGAAAAAGACGAACCAGTAGTAATAAACGTAATATTTGCTTCAGGTGTTGGAGGGTCTTCCTTCATATCTTGATTATAGCTTGAAATGTCCTTATCTATGTTTAAACTTGTACATCCTAGAGAAGAAGCAACTAGAGTAATAATCAATAAAGTTAAATTTAATAAAGTTAAAAATTTAATTTGAGAAGTTCTACTGAAGAATCTCATAACAGATTTCCCGACAATATTTGTTGAATTTTTTCTAAAACTCTACATTATTTTTGAGTTTAAATTAAGTTTTAAAGTATATAAGTTTAATTAATCTGAATCATGTGTTTAAAATTAAGACTTATGTACTTAAAATTAAGATTTATGTACTTAAAATTAAGATTTATGTACTTAAAATTAAGACTTATGTACTTAAAATTAAAACTTATGTGTTTAAAATTAAGACATTACCAAGGATTCTAATTTCAAAATCACATTCTTTTAGTCTATTTCATTGCCTTTCTTGTAAGAAATCTTTTATCAAAAAATTAACCATTGACAGTTCATTCCTTTCTCTTCTCTACTGGAATAAAGCCGATTTTGGATGTACTCTTCGAAAGAAGACTTTTTGAGGAGATAAAGGTAAACATCGTTTTAATTTATTGTTCAATCTCGTTCTGGTTCTTATTAACAATATTCGAGGGCAGACTTCCTTCTAGTCTGAGCTGTTAGGTAAAGAACATTAGAGAGTAACAGCTCGCTTAAAGCCCGAAATCAAAACTTTTTTATATTTTAGCGTATTGTTATATCAGTAGTATATTATCTTAGCAGTGATATAACATTACTTCAATGAGTTTACAATACAGCCTGGCAGGCACTTAAACACTTAGAAGGTATTCTTATGTTATTGAGCACTATCACGTCTAGTATTATTTCTTCAAGCGCTATTTCATCGAGTGCAATCTCAATGCTTACGACCCCTGGACTTCCTCAGTATGGGGCTACAGTGACTATCGGGCTTATAGCTCTCCTTTCTCTAAAAGAAGTGTTATCTGCTTCTGAAAAATGGAATAAATATCTCAATAATTCTTTTAATCTGGCAATTGTTCCTTTGCTTTTCAGTTTTGTAGCAATTGTATTTTTCAAAGTTTTACAGATCATCTGACTGTCTCACAGGTCAGGTGATTCCTGGCTTCTCTAACTACAATCCTCTTTTTCATATACTTTTAACACTTTTTATACGCTTTTTACATGCTTTTTATATACTTTTCATATGCTTTTTATATGCTTTTCATATGCTTTTCATGAGAATAAGAATTGAGACATGGCTGCTAATACACGGATCAGGATAAAAACTTGTAATTAGCATAATAAGACAATTTTAAGCTTAACTGGCTCCTTAAAATGATTTAAAGGGGCTGTCAGAACGGTGTCCAGCTGCTTAGATAATGAGGCAGGATTCCGAAAAGGAAAACATTAATGAAACCGTGCATCAGAACAATAAACGGCAGGCTTCTTGTTTTGTAAAAGGCAAAACCCATCAATAATCCTACAAACCCGGTATAAAGGATTTCATGGAAGGTGCCATATCCGGAGTGCATGAGCCCGAACAGGATACTTGTAATTAACAGAGCTTCTTTCACACTCAAAGCCTGCTCTAGCCTTGTCTGGAGAATTGACCTGAAAATAAGCTCCTCAACTAAACCCACAAAGAAGACCATTATAATAGTCAACTTAAGGAGGCTTTCAAAGGAAAGGTCAGGGATCAGGTATCCTGTTCGAATGGTCAGATATTCTCCAAGCCCGAGCAAAAAACTCAAGGGCAGTGAGAGAGCAACATAACTCAGGAAATTTTTTGTGGTAATTCCGATCTCTTCTAAAGAATTTCTCTGGTGCATTACTATGACAGCTAATGGAATTGCCAGAGGGCTATAAATAAAAACAAAAGCGTAAAGGGTAGTCTCAAAAAACACAGGCATTGAAAGGTTTATTAGCCTCAGCACAGGGAGAAGCATCAGGGCCTGGTAGATTCTATGTATTTTAAGATCTTTTATGAGCATGTTGGAAAGAGAAAGCCCAATTATGATTCCGATATGTATCCAGACAGCTAATCCCATTCTCCCTGAAAAGATAAGAAGTTCGGCAAGTGCTATGGACAGAACAGGAATTAAGGTAAAGAACCTGAGCCTTTCGGTTCCAAAACTCTCCTGACTTATCTCGTCAAATCTGGCTACTTCAAAGTTTTTATTTGGGAATTTATTTGAGTAAAGAATTTCCGGGGAATTTTCGGTTAATTTTTGCTCCAGCGCAGTAATGTGCCGATGCGTTAGGAGAATAAGAATCCCAGCGCATATGCCCCCAAACATATAAATAATGTCCACATATCCCCCGATTTTCTGGAAAAGGCTGGGATTTTCATAGGGCAGCAAAGTAAATCCGTAGTCTGTTTCACCTTGCAGGATTCCTGTAAATATTCCATCTAAAAATGGTCCTGTCAGTGCAGAAGGGAGAAGTTCGAAATTACCTGCGGATGCAGTTCCGGGAATGATTGCCAGTAAAGCCAGAGCCAGAATTAAAGCAGATATAACAGGACTCAATTTTTCTGATGTTTTATGGAAATTAATCAGTTTTTGCACGGAAAATACTCCTTTTTAAGGCAGGTTCAGGTCTATGCAGGTGGTTTTGCGTTTTTAAGTTCCCTGTGTACCCTTTGTTTTGAAGGGGGGGCTTTATCGGGGCTCATGTCCCTCACTCCCACTCCGTTACAGCAAGATGTAATTTAGGAAATCCGCGTGTGCAAAGGCTGCCGGGTTGAGAATTAAGGCGGTTGGTATTTGCAGCCAACCTACTGCGGTTCATCCCTTAGCTGTCTTAGGTTTCGTCCACATTTATCCAGAGATGCAGATTCCTGTAGGGTGTGGTTTTGTCGGTCTCGTTGAAGAGCAGGAATTCAAGCTTCATATCCTGACCTACAAGGGGTGGGGTAAATGTGACAGTCTCTTCCCAGGTCTCGTTGTGGTCAAGGGTTATATGCTGCAGGTTTTCTGGAAGGGGAAGCAACTGGTTTTCAAGCTTTACTTGCATTGTGTAATTTACAGGCCTGTATTCATGGTTTACAACGCCAACAATCATGGTCCCACTCTGCCCGAGCGTGTAATCTGTAGTATAATTGTCAGCTATTCCATGCGGACCAAGCACGTAAAACTCGGTAAAGTGTTCTCCTTCTTTTGGAGTTAAAATTACATACTCCAGGGTTGCGACAGACATGAGAATTGACAGGATAAGGATAATCGTGAGAGCTCTGTCCAGTTTTGACTCCGATTTCTCAAGGATCTCGTTTTTGAGCGAAAGGGCGGCTGCGCTGAAAGAAATCTCGAAAGCCTCAGTTTCAGGAAGGCTTGCCCGCCTTGTATATGCAAGCCAGCACATGATAAATATGAAAATGGACAAGCTTACAAGCACAGGAAGGGGCCTGATCCCAAAAGGCGTATAATTGAGGCCAAGCCCTATCAGGGGAACGACTGCAATGCTTAACCCGAAAGAAAGAGCAGTCCTTTCAATTCCGTCAAGGTCGGATTTTGCGGGAAAGAGTGCAGCAATTAAGGTGTACCCCGGCAGGAAAAGTACAAGGGGCAGCCCAAGTACGTTCCGGAGTATAGTCTCATTTAGTCCGGGGGCAAGCACAAATATGTCCGTAAGGAGCACGAGCCCTATGACAATCAAGAGGTCTGAGGGAATTTTTTTTCCAGTCATGCGGGTCCATCCGGCTTAAAGTCAAAAGATACTGTAGATATTTTTTAAGGGTAGCAATATTTCTCTCCAATACATTTTATTCTTTCGCTTTATTTAAGATAGCAAGTATTAGATAGCAAGTATTTTTCCTGATAAGTTTTTTCAGTTTTACCTTTTTCTTCCTTCTCATACTTCTTTTTTACTTTTTTTAAGACTTCTTGATCTTTCGGCTTCTTTCTGCTTTTTTTCTGTTTTTAAGTTTTTTTCCTGATATGAGACAAAAGGGTTGGCTCCATGGTTTTTTCCTGGATCTTTTTCTCGCTTATTTTTTTTCTTTTCTCAGCCAGGAGGTGCGGCAAGTCGCATATTAAGATAGGCGCAGCCATAAGGGCGCAGGGCTGAAAAGAGAGTTTTTGAGCAGGCAAGGCAACCCCGGTAATTGAGCTCAGATTTTTCTCAAGTTCTCTTGATGCTGTTTCTGTTCCCGAGTTTCCGACTCTTTGAGGTTTAAGTTTTCGTTTATTTACTTAGTACTCTATTCAAAGAATAATTTTTCTCAATATCGCAATTAACATTAAAATTATGTATTTGTTCTACCGGGGCTGCTTGATTAATATTGATTTTTTAGTATTATTTTATGATAATGTAAATTCGCTAAATTAATATATACGCTCCTTATTGATCCATTAATATATTGGGATGTCAATATACTAACTTCATATAATTATTATTAGAGCTGTCAGGCATGCTGCTTTGACTTGCACTTTCAGAGCGCATCAGAACCTTGTGATAGGGCTCTAGATTAATGCGTTTATTCAATTGGAGTAAAGCTACCTGGGTATTGAAATCACACCAACATTTTAAATATTTGTTTTCTAAACTTCTATTTATTTTATACTATACTAATCTATTATAGTACTCCATAGTATCTCCAAAATTCCAAGATAGTTGGGAGCACTCATAAAAATTTCTAAAAAAGTATTTATAATATAAGTTCATATGAGGTTGAATAAATGAGTAATGAGCTTACCCCCGATACAAGCTCTCAATGCATGCTTCAATGCGAGGAAAAAACGTGCAGGGAGGTTACAGCCCCTCAAAAAATAACTGTGATTCTCCCTGCATATAATGAGGAAGTTGCCATCGGAAGCATTGTCCTGCTAACACGCAAGTACGCAGACAGCGTGATTGTGGTCGATGACGGCAGTTCAGACCGCACAGCCGATGTTGCCAGGAAAGCAGGCGCTGAGGTCATTGTTCATGAAGTGAATAAAGGTAAAGGAAGGGCTCTTAAAACAGGCTTTACAGCCGCAGTCGCCCTGGGCGCAGACATTATTGTGACCATGGACTCCGACGGCCAGCACAACCCTGCTGACATTCCGAAACTGGTTGAACCCATCCTGAAAGGTGAAGCCGACATGGTCAACGGCAGCCGGTACCTCAATGGCTTGGACAAGAATACCCCTGCCTACCGCCGCGTGGGTCAGACCATTCTCGACGAAGTAACGAACCTCAACTCCGGCCTCCATATAACAGATTCCCAGAGCGGTTTTCGTGCGTTTGCAGCTTCTACAAAAGACGTTTTTCGGTTCAATGCCCGGGGCATGGCAATTGAAAGCGAAATGTTAGCCGACGCCGGTCACCACGGCCTCCGCATAACCGAAGTCGAAATCGGCGTCCGTTACGATGTTGACGGATCGACAGAAAACCCAATAAAACACGGTTTTGGGGTTCTTATGATGGTTCTGAAAGATATCGAATTTAACAGGCCTCTCTACTACCTGACATTACCTGGATCAATTCTTGGAATTATCGGGCTTATTATGGGTGTCATTTTCCTTCGCGAGTTCATCCTGGGAAAAAACCTGTATTTCGGGCCTACCATGCTCATGGTTCTGTGTATTGTTATAGGGAGTTTTATGGCTTTGATGGGTATTATGCTGCATTCGGTATCTACGATTCTGAGGGATGCGCTGAAAGGTTAAAAGAGAAAAGGAGTAAAATTGATTTTTTTTCTTGAAATATTAAGAGTTGGATCTTATAACCATCTCTCTACATATGATTGATGAGTTTAGTAATCCATTTAGGTGAAACGTCTTAAAAATAGATAAGACTATGATATAATGGTTCCGTAGAAATGGTTTCGTAGAAAAACTATCTAAATTAATGTTAAGGGCTAAGGCTAACTGCTGAAAATATAGATCACAAGACCCAGTTCAAACTAATGCAGATTTGTTATTTCATAAGTTTTCTACAAAGCCGATTTTTTTCAATACTGTAACTGGCATCAAAATCATATCTTTGTCTTCTTAATACTGTATTAATAATATTAATCTCTTGATAGGTATTTTATGATAATGTGAATCCGCTGGGTTTATATACCTATTTCTTAATGCTCCATTTTTATGTTGCCATCTAAACGTATTAACTCTATATTATTTGTTGCAATCTCCCTACTAACTGTTTCTACCTGAACACTCAAAATGAGCTAGAATGGAATTGTAATACTTTAGCCACATGCATTTATTCAGATTAAAGCGAAATCGTCCGGGTATTGAAATTGTAACTAACATTTAAAATATTTTTCCTAAAAATTTTTATTTATTTTATATTATATTAATCTATTATAATATTATCATATCCATTAAAACAGTATTAGCAAAAAATTTAAATAAGTTCTTGTAATATATGTTCAGAAAAAAGGTTGAACAGATGAATAATGAGCTTAACACCGGTAAAAGCTCTCAGTGCATGATTCAACGCGAGGAAAAAGCATACAAGGAGGTTACAGATCTCAGAGCGGCTTCCGAGCCTTTTCAGCCTCAACAAGACACGGGTTTGGGTTCTTATGATGGTTCTGAAAGATATCGAATTCAACAGGCCCCTCTACTACCTGACAGTACCTGGATCAATTCCTGGAATTATCGGGCTTATTATGGGTGTCATTTTTCTTCGCGAGTTCATCCTGGGAAAAAACCTGTATTTCGGGCCTACCATGCTTATGGTTCTGTGTATTGTTGTAGGGAGTTTTATGGCTTTGATGGGTACATGCTGCATTCGGTATCTACGATTCTGAGGGATGTGCTGAAGGGTTAAGCGCCAGTTCCATACTTTCTTTATTTATTTCAATAGAAATCCGAGTCTTAATGTGATTTTATGAACATAATGAAAGGAAAGAGAATATTAATTACGGGTGGTACAGGTTCTTTTGGGAACGCTTTTATTGACTTCTCAAAAGATTGTGATATAAAATTTGTCGTTTTTAGCAGAGATGAAAAAAAGCAACACGACATGTTTGTTGAAAGGAGCGATAATAATATTGAATATGTTGTCGGTGACATCAGGGATAAAACGAGAGTTTTAAAACATTTTAAAGACATTGATTATGTTATGCATGCTGCTGCCTTAAAGCATGTCCCAACAGGTGAACAGTTCCCAGAAGAGGTAATTAACACCAATATTTTGGGTACAAAAAATGTTATTGAAGCGGCCGAAGAATGCGGTGTTGAAAAAATAATAAATTTGAGCACCGACAAAGCCGTTTATCCAATCAATGCTTATGGAATGAGTAAAGCTCTTGCTGAAAAATTAATGAGTGCTCACAAAGGAGATACTGTTTGTGTCAACCTCAGGTATGGCAACGTTATAGGTTCAAGAGGGTCTGTCATTCCTCTATTCATCGACAAAGTTCAAAATAATTTGCCTCTGACTATAACCAATGAAAATATGACAAGGTTTTTGCTTCCTCTGAGTCATGCGGTCGCACTTTCAAAAAAATGTTTAGAAGCTGGGGACAGTGGAGACCTTTTCGTTATAAGACCTCCAGCAGCTACCATTAAAACTGTTGTAGAAGCACTTGAATTACACTATGAAAAACCACTTCAGAAGCAAATTATAGGAATTCGTCCTGGAGAAAAGATGGATGAAACTCTTCTCACGCCTGAAGAACTCTGTAGAGCAAAAAAGTTTACAGAAAACGGTATTGAGTATATGAAGATTCCAAGGCTTGATGGAAATATTGGAGATTATTTCTATCATGGGCAGGATTGCAAAATCGTTGAGCCCTTCACTTCCGCCAATACTACCATACTGAATGCAGAAGAAACTCTGAAATTAATTAGAGAAGCAGAACTCTTGTAATGGTGTGCTAGCATGAAAGTTGGGATTACCGGAGCAAATGGGTTCATAGGCTCACATTTGAGAAATGCATTAGAGAATCCACTCCTTTTTCAGGGCAATCTTAATGATATAGCTCAGGTAAGGGATTTTATAAGGAAATGTGATCGAGTTTATCATCTTGCAGGGAAGAACAGGGCTGAATGTGGAGAAATTTTAAAAAATAATCTTGTCTCAACAGCCAATATCATTCTTGCAATGGTACTGGAAAATAAATTCCCAGAAATCATCTTTGCTTCATCTCAGCAGACTGTCTGGAATCCCAATTCTGAATATGGACTTACAAAAACTCTGGAAGAGGAAATTCTAAAAAAAGCTACTAAGTGGTGTATTTTCAGAATTCCCAATGTTTATGGTCCAGGTTGTAAACCATTTTATAATTCTGTTGTGGCTACGTTTTGTTATCAGCTTTCTAAAGGGCAACAAGTAACTGTACATGATCCTTCTGTTCAAAGAGAGTTTATTTACATTGATGATTTAGTTCAGGAACTTTTAAATCCTGAGTTTAACACTTACAAGTCTCCTCAAGGAGAAATACTGTCTATTGGGGAAATCTACTCTCTGCTGACAGATCGACTAGGCGAGCACGAGAAACTGAGGGCTTGTTTTGATTTTTACAGGGAGGTAGACTAATGTATCCAGTTCATAAAAATGAGACAGGAAGTTTTCAGGAACTTGCAAGAACAAATGATGTGAAGTTTGGACAATTAAGCTATCTGGTTATTTCTCCTGGAAGCTGGCGTGGAAATCATTACCATACAAGAAAAGAAGAGTGGTTCTGTTGCCTTCATGGAAAATGTGAGTTAAAATTGACAAATGTCAATACAAAGGTCTCCAGATCTATCTTACTTGATGATACTGACCGTGAATTTGTTAAAGTCGATCCTTTCGAAAATCATGTAATTACTAACACGAGTTCTGAGAGAGACTGTGAGTTACTGATTATAATAAGTGAGGAATACGACGAGAAAAACCCTGATACTTTCAAACCACAGGATTTGTGAAAACAGGATTTGTGAAATTATGACTGGCTTAAAAGTAATGACTGTCCTTGGAACTAGACCAGAGATTATCCGCCTCTCAGAAACTATCAAAAAACTCGATAAATTTGTGGATCATGTCCTTGTGCATACTAATCAAAATTACGATTATGAATTGAACGAAATATTTTTTGACGAACTGCAGCTCAGAAAGCCGGATTATGTTTTGAATGTAAAAAGCAGTTCTGTTGGAGGGCAGATTGGAAATATTCTAGCTCAAACCGAAAATGTCATGTTAAAAGAAAAACCTGATGCATTGCTTATCCTTGGAGATACGAACAGTGCCCTCTCCTGCATTGTTGCTAAAAGGTTAAAAATTCCTATATTTCATATGGAAGCCGGAAACAGGTGTTTTGATGACAGAGTACCTGAAGAAATAAACCGAAGGATTGCGGATCATACATCTGATATTAATCTTCCTTACACTGAACACGCAAGAAGGAATTTATTAAGAGAAGGTTTGAAGCCTGACAGTATTTACGTTACTGGTTCTCCAATGACCGAAGTCCTTAAGGTGAACTCTCACAAAATAGAGAGTTCCTCCATTCTTGATGAATTGAATCTTGAGAAAGGAAAATATTTCCTTGTAAGTATCCATAGGGAAGAAAATGTGGATAATCCTTTTAATTTGAAAATGATCCTTAGCGCTCTTGAATCCATAGCTAACAAGTATGAGTATCCGTTAATAATCTCAACTCATCCCAGGACAAGGAACCGTATTAGTGAACTGAATATTAAGATGAATGATCTGTTCAATTTCCACAAACCATTCGGTATGTTTGATTTTGTAAAATTGCAAAAAAATGCTTATTGTGTCCTCTCTGATAGTGGAACGATCCATGAGGATGCAGGGATAATGGGAATTCCTGCATTGGTTGTCAGAGAGAGCTCTGAAAGACCTGAGGCATTTGATACTGGTAATGTTATACTGACCGGTGTAAACCCTCAAACAATATTAACCTCAATTGAGATTGTTAGAGAACAGGTCGAAAATAATGTTAAATTTAAAAATCCTTCAGACTACGATGAAGTAAATGTTTCCGATAAAGTAGTTAGACTGGTTGTTGGGCTTAACAAGATTATTCTTAAGAAAAAATATTATTTGTAATCGATAACTGATAAAAATAAATATGATAGTATTTCAATTTAAACTTTAACAGATGTGAGGATTATGAAAATATTGGTTATTCAGGAAACTGATTGGATTAAACGGGGTCCTCATACTCAGCATCATCTTATGGATCGCATGGCTTTAAGAGGTCACGAGATTCATGTAATTGACTACGACTACCTTTGGAAAGAAAATCCTCAAAGAAATATTTTTACTCGCACACAGATATTCGAAAATGCCTACAAAACCTTGAAGAACTCTAATATTACTCTCATTAGACCCGGAATGATAAAAGTTTCTAGTCTAGATATGGCTTCTATATTGTATTTTCATACAATTGAAATTAGGAAGCAAATAAAAGAATTTAAACCTGATGTAATAATTGCTTTCGGCATTCTGAATGCGTATATTGGATTACACTATGCCAAAAAGTGCAATATTCCATTTGTATATTATCTTTTGGATCATCTACACTGTCTTCTACCGAACAAACTTACTCAGATAATTGCAAAACAATTTGAAAAAAATAATATTCACCATGCCGATCAAATTTTTGTACTTAATCAAGGATTAAAGGATTATGTTGGGGAGATGGGAGGGAACCTGAGTAAAGTATATGTTCTTCCATCTGGGGTTGACCTTGATAAGTTTAATTTGCAAATAGATGGTTCAATAATTCGAAAAAAGTACGGTATAAAAACGAATGATAAACTGCTATTTTTCATGGGTTGGATTTACGAATTTTCAGGCATGAAAGAAGTAGCTGAAAGTCTTGCGAACTTTGAAGATGATTCCATAAAATTGATGATTGTTGGCGAAGGGGATCTATACAATACTTTATACAAAATGAGTACTGAAGAAAACCTTAAAAATAAACTGATTCTTACTGGGAAAGTGCCTTTTGAGCAAATTCCATCGTATATTGCTGCTGCTGATATATGTCTTTTGCCAGCTTACAAGAATGAGATCATGATGAATATTGTACCAATTAAGCTATATGAGTATATGGCTATGGGAAAGCCCATTATAGCCACAAATCTTCCTGGAATTAAAAAGGAATTCGGCAATAGTAGCGGAGTTTTATACGTAGATGATCCTAAAGAAACCTTAAACAAAGCTGTCGAACTTATTAATACCAATTTAATGTGGAAATACGGTGAGAAATCACTAAAATATACTCAAGATTATGGATGGGACTCACTAGTTCTTAAATTTGAAAAATCTTTGGGGTATGTATCGTGAGGATCTTACAGGTAACTAATTTTTTTAAACCTTCTTGGGAAGCAGGTGGAGTAACTAGGATATGTTATGAAATATCTCAAAACCTAGTACGTCGTGGACATGAAGTAACTGTTTATACAACTGATGGATATGGCTCAAGGTTAAATGTAAAACTTAATAGACCATCTAATGTTGATGGAATTAATGTCTACTATTTCTATAACTTGTCTAGGACTCTAATAAAAAAAATGAAGTTGACCACTCCTTATTACTTGCCAATTATTTTAAGAAATGAAATTAAAAACTATGATATAATTCATATTCACGAGCATCGAACTATACCAGCTATCTTTGTTAGTTTTTATGCAAAAAAACATAATATTCCGTATGTGTTACAAGCACATGGATCAGTTTTGCCTTTCTTACAAAAACAAAAACTAAAGAACATATTTGATCTACTTTTTGGATATTCTGTCTTAAAAAATGCGACAAAAGTCATTGCACTAAATAAAACAGAATTGTCTCAATATCAAGAAATGGGAGTAATTTCTAACAAGATTTGTATTATCCCAAATGGAATAAATTTATCTGATTATAGTAACTCTCTTGTACAAGGGACTTTCAAAATTAAATACTCAATTGAGCCTACTTGCAAAGTTATTCTTTACGTAGGTAGAATACATAAAAATAAAGGCTTAGATATGTTAGTCAATTCGTTTTCGATTCTTTTGAAAAAATTGCCGAATTCTAAGCTGGTAATCATCGGACCAGATGATGGCTTTAAAAAAGAATTAGAATCAATAATTGCAAACTTGAATATAACTCCAAATGTTCTGTTTACAGGTTTTGTAGATAAAGATACAAAAATCGCTGCACTAACTGATGCCGATATTTTTGTTACACCAAATTTCTCTGGGTTTCCGGTTACATTTCTTGAAGCATGCGTTTTTGGTTTGCCCATAGTTACAACAGAAAATGGAGATAACCTTGATTGGATTAATGGTAATATAGGTTTGGTTACAAAGTATAATGAGGGTGACTTTAGTAAAGCTATGGTTGATATCTTAAGTAATGACATCTTAAGACAATCCTTTTCTACCAAAGGAAAAAAATTAGTTTTAAGCGAGTTTTCTATGGATAATTTTATTGCAAGAATGGAATATGTTTACACAGAATGTATCTTAAAACATTCTAATTTCTCAAAAGTTGTGTGAAAATATGACAAGCGTATATTAAAATATATTATGTTTTATATAGATGCTATTTGCATTAGTCTTCCTACTGTAAGAGTTGGAAAAAACACAATAAGCAGTCTACGACGTGTAGTAACTAGAAATATTCTGATAAATTTCTATTGCCGTTGGAATTCTGCGGAAAATAAAAGTAGCTCAGGAATATGTTAACAAATCGGATTTTTAAGATCATTGTACTTTCATTTACATCTTCCAATCTCTGTACCGCTCTCAATTATTTATGTTACTAATGATCAAGATTTATTGATAAAGGGGTAGTAATGCTAGATCACGAATATATGTCAAGTATTGGAATAGTGACTCCTACTGTTAATGAGACTTCATACCTATTTTTATCGGATTTTGTAAAAATATTATCTCCCATTTTTAGTTGTGTTTATGTTATAGCAGGTAACGTAAATCCTGATGACTATGATAATAAAGGAACAAAGGTGTATTCTTTAAAACATCAAACAAGTGGAAATCCACTTATTAGGATCCTCAACTATATCTACCTACAGGCATGGATTGCATATACATTAGCTGCTTTGAGAAATGAAGTAGATTTATGGATTTTTTATTTAGGTGGGGAAGTGCTTATACTCCCTATGATTATTGCTAAAATATTAAATAAGAAGGTTCTATTGGTACTTGGAGGTTTCACAAAGAAAGAAGGCCAAATCTTTAAAGACCCTCTATACGTTCCATTAAATTTTTTAGAAATAATAAATTTCAGTTTAGCTGATAAAATTCTTGTTTACTCAAAGAACGTTATTTCTGACTGGGGTTTAGATAAGTATAAATCTAAAACTCTAGTAGCTCCGCGTCACTTCATAGATTTTTCTCAGTTTTATGTAGAAACGCCTCTCATGAGAAGGGAATTTATTGGTTTTATTGGACGCTTTAGTATAGAGAAAGGAATTCTTAATTTTGTTAACTCCATGCCAAAAGTATTAGAAACGAAAAAAAATGTTAAATTTTTTTTAGGCGGCAATGGACCATTAAGAGATGATGTTTTAAGATGTATTAATAATTTAAGTCTTGAGAATAATATAAACTATGTTGGATGGATATATAGAGACGAAATCTCAAAGTATTTAAATAAACTTAAATTAATTGTGATACCTTCTTATACAGAAGGTCTTCCTAACATAATGTTAGAAGCAATGGCATGTGGAACTCCAGTTCTTGCAACTCCCGTAGGTGCAATTTCTTCGATAATAAAAGATGAAGAAACGGGGTTTATTTTAGAGAATAATACTCCAGAATGTATTGCAAAGAACATTATTAGAGTACTTGAGCATCCTAAATTAGAAAAAATTACAGAAAATGCAAGAGTACTCGTTGAGACAGATTTTACTTATGAAGCGGCTATTAAAAAATATTCTTTTATATTTAGAAAAGTTTAACTGTGATATTATGAAATTTTCAAACTTAATATCTGAAGAAATTGATAAATTTTATGCTATCGGTGGGATAGTATTCTCAGTTATTTTGATTATTTACACAACCCTATATATTAATCGCAGTATATATTCTTTAACAGGAGTTTTTGCTTTTACATCGTGTGTATTTTGGCTTTTAATTCGAAAAAGAGCTTCTTTAAATTTTATCCAAATACAATCGCATTCCTTAAATTTACTGCTTGCTTTAAGCTTTTTTAGCTTGCTCACATGTAGTATTATGTCAGTCTATTTCAGACCAAATTTGTATGAAAGACCTTTAATTAATTTTATATTAATTTCCTTGATGGTTGGTATCGTAGTTCTCGAATTATCTCTAAAAGATGTTAAAAAGTTACTAGTACTGCTTCAAATACTTCTGATTGGTTTATCTATTTCTTGGTCCCAAGTACTCTTGTTCCCAGGTCTAGTAGGTGTTGATCCTTGGTGGCATCAGATGTTTACTTCAAAAATTATAAGTATACACAATATACCAGATGGATACGTTTATTCCAAGTTGCCAGTGTTTCACTTATTTATCGCTTCAACCTCCTTGATAACGGGACTTAATTATAAGTTTGCGGCAATGTTGTCAGTTAGTTTCTTGCAAATTATATGCACCATTATCTTAATTTATTTATTTTCTGTGTTTCTTTTTGATAATTATAAAATTGGTTTATTGGCATCTTTGTCAGTAACTATTACTGACAATCAGATTTATATGAGTTACTGGTCAATTCCAAACGCATTTGGGGCGCTATTCACTCTATATATTTTGTACATATTGCTAAAAGCAAAAACTAGCTCTAATATTATATATACAGTTCTTTCTATTCTTTTTATGGTAGTTTTGGTTTTAACTCATACTCTAGCTTCACTTTTTATGGTTATCGTCCTTGTAGTTTATTGGTCTGGATTCAATTTATGCACTTTTTTTCCTAAAAAAGAAGCTCCAATTTCTCTTACGTATATAATTTTATTTACAGTATCAATGTTTGCATGGTGGACTTATGTTTCAGGAACCATTTCCACTTTAGGTATGTTATTAAAGTTCGGTTTTAGTATAGACTCTCTTCACTCTATTCCTCAAGATTTGGTATCTAACCATCTAATGACTATTCCTCTTTCAGAGCAAATTTTTAATTACATTGGGATGTTTTTATTTTTTACATTGTCTTTTATTGGATGTTTTTATATGATGTCTATAAAATATGGAAACTATAATACATTCAATTTTGCAGTTATTGGATTAACTCCGTTATTCTTAGGTTTTTTTTCCTTAATCACTAAGCACTCAATTGTTGAACAGAGATGGTGGTATTTTGCTCAGGTGTTTTTGTCTATACCTTTTGCTGTATCAGTGTCATTGATAATGAACTCGCTTAATTTAAAAAGTTTAAGACTAGCGTTGTCATCTTTTTTAATTGTAACTATTTCGTTTTTACTTATAATGAGCCCTGTTGCAAATATCGATAATCACACATTTTCTCCAAAAAGTTCGATGACCTCTTCCCTTATAGCGTCTGAATTACAAGCTGTTGAAACAACTTCATCTATATGGGATAGAACAATTAAAACAGATGAATTTTATGCAGGAAGCCAAAAGTTTACACATAAATTTGAACCTTTTTCTTATGAGCTTTCCGAAAAGAGCGTTTTAGATTTACAAAATAATTTAGTACTTGTAAGGAAAGTTATCATTGGAAAACCATTTAAGTTATTTTCTTCAATAATTGAGTTAGATTACGATCCAAGATGTCTTCTTAATGACTCATATTTCTCCAAGATGTATGATTGTGGATCAGTAGAAGGCTACTTAAATGTTCAAAACTTAGACTAAACTATTATTCGCATATCTCTCTATACACGTTCTCTAACTTCTGAGTAATTTTGTCCCAAGAATAATTTTTAGCGTTTTCTTTATTTGTCTTACAAATTTCATCACACAGACATGTATTCTCCAAAAGTAGTAGTATTTTTTCAGCAAGTGCTTCTGGACTTCTTGATTCAACTGTAAATCCGTTTTCCCTGTTTTTCACAATCTCAGGCAGCCCACCGACATTTGTCGTGACAATTGGAAGTCCAGATGCCATTGCTTCTATTATTACAAGCGGAAGACCTTCTGAAGAACTTGGCAAGGCAAATAAATGTGCTTGAGACATATATTCAGGGATTTTCTCATTAGGAGCTTTGCCAGTGAAGTGAATGCAATCTTGTAAATTTAACTCTTTTACTAAGCTTTCTAATTTTTCTTTTTCTGGCCCATCCCCAACTATTAATAAGTTTGTAGCAGGTAACCTTCTATGTATAATACTCATTGCTTTTATCAAATAATTTACACTTTTTACAGGACGCAATGTTCCTACAAAAAGAATTGTTTTTTTCGTTTTATTATTTAATTCACGCTGACAGAAGTTTTCAAATTTTTCTAGTTCTATTCCATTTGGTATTATAATAACCTGATCTTTATCACAAATATTTATTAATTTATTTTTCATATCTTCACTGAGTGCAATTACTTTAGACGCGTTCTTCAATACAGCTTTCCAAATTAGTTTTGTGAATTTGTCTGGGAGATATACATCGGATCCTTGTGCCCAAATGATATAAGGTTTTTTTAATAACTTTTTTGAGAAAAATCCTGGTAGAGCAATTGAAATAGATTGAACGTGAACAATATCTGGATTTATTTTTTTAATCTCTAACAATATTTGGAACCAAAAATTGATAACACCTATAACACGAATTTTTTTAAAATTAACTCTATGAATGCAGAAATTATCTACTTTTTCTGTCTTTGGAAACTCGTCATCACGAGATGTAATAACGTGAACTTCATTGCCTTTTTTTGCCAAGTATTTCGCGATATTATAGGTTGCAATTTCAGTCCCAGCTATCCACTTTGGAGGAAACAAATAGACTATTAGAGCTATTTTCATTTTATTACCTCTTCTATCTCAAAACTTCAAGTATTAAAGTTAGAGAAAATCTTAATCTAACACATTTTTCCGACTGTAAATTACACAAATTCCTATACAAAATGCTAAAGTAGTAGCTGTAATAGCTCCAAATATCCCCCATTGAGGAATCAAATATATATCAAGTAATATGTTAACTATTGCTATTGTTCCTGTGCCTGATAACGTTAGTTTTACACCCTTTTCTCCTTCTGAATTAAATAACCATGCATAAATACGATATAGTGCACTTAGCACTGAAATTATGGCGAATGTTATCATCCATAGTAAATTTATTGGATATTCTTCACCATAAAAATTTAAGATTAGGAATTCCGCTATAATTGTAACTGGAATTCCTAATAAAACTAGATATGGCACAAATCTATTAATTTTTTTTAAGATAATTTTTTTGTTTTTGTATCCTGAAATTGTAGGAAAAAAGACAGTAATGAATATTCCTGATAATAGATCTAGTATATTTATCGATGCATATGTATATGCGTTATAAATTCCGACGTCTGTCACTGTCATATATTTATTTATTAATATTTTATCTATGTTAGTATATAACATATAAGATATGCCACTAAAGATTGTAAGACTACTATATTTCATTAATGTTCGTGCCCATTCTCTATCAAATATCGGTTTCAAATATTTGTGTATATATATGCAAATTATAACTGAGACTGCAGTATATGCAACGTATGTAGAATAGACCATCGCTTTGAATGAAGCTGTGTTTAAAGTAATAAAAAGTAGAAATGAAAATAACAGTAACATTGCCTGTATCGAACTCAGTATTGCAAGCATTCTCATATTAAATAAGCTTCTAATTGTTTCTGTTGTCAACGTATAACATACAAAAGTAACTGCAAAAATAACAGACAGCCAATAAAAATCAGGTGGTATTGAGAAAGTTTGAACAATTTTTGAGGAAAAAACAGAGTAAAAAATCAAAGTAATAATTGTAAATACAAACACAAGCATATAAGAAGTTGAAATTATAATCTTTTGTCGATCAAAATCGATTTTTTCTGAGTTATATTTGACCATCGCAGTAGAAGTTCCTAAAAGCATAGGAATATATAAAAACATTGCAATTGTATTGATAAGTGTGAATTTCCCATACTCAGAGGGACCAAGCAATCTTCCAGCCAGTATGTTATAAGTAAAGGAAAATATAGTGGCAATTATTGTACCTATAGCAATGTAGGATATGCTATTAATGAAATTCAGTGCATTTCCACTAATCTTTTCATGGAATAATCTTTCGTACACATATGCAAAATTCTTTTTAAGAATTATAATAGGAGTTTCTGTTTGATGATCAACCATAAAATCAACTGTTTAAAATAAAAATTTAGTCTTGAGAACTCTGTTAGTGCCTCTATGAAATTAACACTTATTTTTTGTAGAGTCACTGCTAAACCATTTTACAACTTCAGCTAATTCCTCTTTAAAGTTACTCTTTGGATCATAACCAAAACTTCTTGCTTTTGATATATCTGCTAAGGAGTGTTTTATATCCCCAGGTCTTGGATCAGCATTCACAGAATTTATGTTTTTCTCAAGGATTCTATTTATATAATTTACAAGTTCGTTAATCTTTACTCTCCTTCCACAAGCAATATTGAATACTCCAGTTTCACTAGATTCACAGGAAAGAATATTAGCGTCAACAACATGTTTTACAAAAGTAAAATCCCTGCTTTGTTCTCCATCTCCATATATCACGGGACTTTCATCATTCAAAATTGCAGTTATAAATTTCGGAATTACAGCAGCATACTGAGAATTTGGGTCCTGTCTGGGACCAAAAACGTTGAAATACCTTAAGCTAACCGTTGGAAGTCCATAGAGATCTTCAAAAACTTTGCAATACATCTCTCCGGTTGCTTTCGTAATCGCATATGGAGACATCGGGTTTATGGGCATATCTTCTCTTTTTGGGAGGGTTGGCGTATCGCCATACACTGAAGAAGATGAAGAAAATACTACTTTCTTAATCCCAGCTTCTTTTGCAGCTATCAAAACATTCAGTGTTCCTGTTACATTGGAATTATTTGAACTGAAAGGATCCTTTACACTTCTTGGAACACTGGGAATGGCTGCGAGATGGAAAACATAATCTTTTTCTTTGAAAATTTCTGTTAGATCTAAGTCTACTATACTGCCTTTTATCACAGTTAGGTTTTTGTGGTCTAATAAATGCTTAATATTTTCAATTTTACCTGTAGACTCATTATCAATAACTGTTACTTCATTGTCTTCAAGTAATCTCTCAGTAAGATGGGAACCGATGAAACCCATTCCACCGGTGACTATTACGCTTTTATTTTTCAAATAATCCCCTCGTAAACTATAAATTATGAGAGCTGCTGAAGCTTTCTTTTCTGTACTTCTTTTTTAATTCTCTGAATATGCCCTCTTCCAAGAGCTTTGACTTCGCAGCCAAGTTCAAAGTATCTTTTTATCTTTTCATCGGATAACATCCCGAAGCAGTCAATAACTGCAATAGGTCCGCCTGCCATTTTTACGATAGCTTCCGGTTCAAGGTTAAGATACTCATTATGTGGGACTGCAAAAATCAGGGCTTCTATACCTTTGATAGCTGCTGAAAAGTCACTTTCCATTTTTAGCTCTGTCAGACCTTCCTGGTTTCTGAAGAAGCGTTTCAAAGACTGGCCGGATGCTGGGTATTCATCCTGGCTTTCCATCTCGTACCAGTGATCCACATAAGGGTCATGCACACGCATTTCAGCGCCCATTTCGGTCAGTTTCCTAACTACAATCTCGCTCCCGCTGTATCTGGTGTCGCCAACGTCTTGCCTGTAGCTGGCCCCGCAGATAAGAACATCTGCTCCGGCTATGTAGTGACCCATGTTTCTGAGAGCGTCTCGGGTAAGTTCGGCTACGTGAAGGGCTCTGGTATCATTTACATCAATTGCTGTAGGAGTAATCTTGAATACTTGATCTCCATCTTCAAAGCCCAGAATATGCTTATAAGCCCAGTAGCCCAGACCACCGTCTTTTGGAAGGCAATAGCCGCCGATCCCAGGCCCTGGGAAGATTATATTACTGTGGGTTGGGCGCATTCTGATTGCGTCAATAACTTTTATGAGATCGACACCATTTCTTTCTGAAAAGAGGCTCCATTCGTTAAGGAAAGCGAGTATTGTTGCACGATAGGAATTTTCAATGATTTTTGCAGTTTCGGATTCTATAGGTCTATCCATTACAGTCAATGGGTAATCTTTTGTGTTTATTACTTCTGAGAGGAATTTTTCAACTTTTACTTTTGCTTCTTCAGTGCATCCTGCACAGACTCTCCAGAAGTCACGTACACTTGCTACATAATTTCTTCCAGGCATAACACGTTCAAAGCTGTGTGCAAGGAGAGGTGTTGAATCTATTCCACGTTTCTGGAATGCTTTTTTCAGGAGAGGTAGTGCAACAAACTCGGTTGTTCCTGGAGGAACGGTTGTTTCTATCAGAACAAGGCAACCGGGATTAATATTTTCTCCAATTGTTTTCATTGAAGCTTCAAGTGCTGCCATATCGGCTTCGCCTGTTCTGACATTTCCAAGTTCACACTTTATATAATCGCACTGGATATCTACTACAACAACGTCAGCGAGTTTCAGGCATTCGTTTGTGTATGTAGCTACGAGCGTTTTTGTGTCAAGCACACAGCGTTCTATAATCTCATCTACTTCTTTATCTTCTGATTTTACAGGAGATTGCCCTCTGTTGAGCAGGGGTATTTTCCAGTAGCTACGAGTACTTGGTCTCTGACAACCAATTACAAATTTGCTATAGTTCCCTTTTTCGTCTTTCGTATCTGCAATAATCGCAGCCATTACAGCTCCGACAAATCCAACCCCCATCACAACGACAATCTCTTTTCCTTCTTCACGAGCTTTGTCCACAAGAGCTTTAATTCTCTTAAATTCTTCTTTATACTCTTCAGGTTCAGGTATTGGAAATTCTTCTCCTTCCGGGCTAACTGAATAATTTACAACATTAGAAGTAAGATCAATGAATGTACTCGTTTCATCCTGAAGGCTTTCTTTAATATCCGAGTAATTTCTTATTTGAGAAGACATAATATTTTCTCCATAACTTTCCTATAAAAGTGATTATCTTTCTGATTGATTTTTATATAATATACATAGTAACGAGAATTAGATCATTAAAATCACCAAAACGATTGGTACTGTAACAACTGGGTTATCCCAGCAATAAGTTTCTGTGGTATACCCAAGCCAACACTTTGGTTTAAAAAATAAGTCTTTCACACTCCGTATTCCACCTTTAAAAATAATATTCCCGATTTTAATCTGATTACTTCAATACTGGATTTGTTCAGGACTTTCTATACTAATGTATCTAGTACTGTAATCAGTTACCATGCTTTGAATAGTCAATTCTGCAGCGTTTCCGTTTCCGTACGGATTTTCCCACTCAGGATTTGATTCCAGCATTTTTCTTGCACATTCAACGATGTTCTCTCCGATTCCGGCAATAAGATTTGCACCTACATCCACGGTTTCCGGTCTTTCTGTATTGTCCCGGAGCGTCACACAGGGAACTTTAAGGATACAACTTTCTTCCTGCACGCCCCCGCTGTCGGTCAGGATCATTTTTGCCCCGCTTTCGAGCTGTAAAAATTCCAGGTAGCCAAGGGGTTCGATCAGCCTTGTTCCTTCAGGCACTTCCAAACCGAATTCCTTTATCATTTTCACTGTCCTCGGATGAGCCGGGAAGATTACAGGAAGGTCAAATTCTTTGTATATCTGCGAAAAACTGGAAAGAATTCTGCCCAGGCGTTCTCTGCTGTCCACATTTTCGGCACGATGGGTTGTAGCTACAAAATATTCTTTTTCCTTTAAGCCGAGTTCTTTAAGGATATCGTCTCCGTCTTTAGAAATTACAAGGTTTTGATAGGCTGCATCAACGATCGTATTTCCAGTAACAAAGATTCTTTCTTCGGGAATACCTTCGCTTAGCAGGTACTTTCTTGAGGTTTCGGTTGGTGCGAAGAGATAATCGGAAATGTGATCTGCAATAATTCTGTTCGTTTCTTCGGGCATTGTATTGTCAAAGGATCTTAAGCCCGCTTCTACGTGCCCGATTTTAATATGAAGTTTGGAAGCTGCAATAGCGCCAGCAAGAACCGTATTTGTATCTCCCTGGACAAGCACAATATCAGGTCTGTCTTTAATCAGAATTTCTTCAATGGCTACAAGCATTTTTCCGGTCTGTTCACCGTGCTTGCCAGACCCAACATCAAGGTTGTATTTTGCTTGGGGGAGTTTCAATTGTTCAAAAAAGATTTTGTCCATTTCGTAACTGTAATGCTGGCCTGTATGGAGAATATAATAATCGATGCCCTGTTTTTCACATTCTCTTATAATAGGGCTCATTTTTATAATCTCAGGCCGCGTGCCAAGAATAATTGCGATCTTCATAATTCTACCTGGTCTCCGCCGGGAAACCCCGTTACTCTTTAATTTTTATTGAGATACACTTGTAAATTATTTAATAATTTCGGTAGTTTATTTCCTTATTAATTTCTATATTTGCTGAATATACGCTCTCTATTCGTGGATTTTTTGTATTTAGATATTAATATTTTTTTAAATCTCTATAAATATAATTAATAAATTGAGCTCGATACACATGAATAATTTTTCGAAACCATACTGAAGAATTATGGTTTTAATTGTAGAGTATGGAGTACAACTTCCTGGGAAAATGAAGCATCTCTGAAAATTTTACACTTTTATTAATTCATTTAGCTTGCAAGTCCCGGCAGAGTCTCTGAAGAACCCCAGCTATATACTTCTTACTTTGTACAAAATCTGCTACAGAAAAAAACATTATGGATTATAAATCCACAAGTCATTATGAATTATGAATCCATTTTCGAGATTAAAGGTCAAAAAATATAAAATATAGTTGAGGGATTATGAATGGGTCTTAAATTAATAATTTAATTGGCTTAAAAATTGCAATATATTTTTAAAATTGGTAAAATTCTATTAAAATTCATAATCTCATCTTATATTCACATATAATCTCAGTTAGAAAGATAGGTTCTCATGAAAGTTGAAAAATAAACAGACAACATGAACCCTGTGATATTAAAAAGAACTAAGCTTATTCTCGGTCTGGTTTCGGTTTTTCTCCTAGTTGGCTTATTCATCTCACCTGCAGCTGCATCGATTGATTGTGAAATATCTACCAACAATTCAACTGTGGGAGATGCCCTGAAATAAAAAGTATGGCTTCTCGGGGGAAGATCTAACAGTCAAAGTTTATTTTGAAGAAAATCTGAATGCAAGCGTAAAGAAATTAATCTGGATCCAAAGAAAGCAATCGAGCCAGGATTTGAGAAAGAAAACACTAATAGTTTATTTACAAATTTAATCCAGGTAAATGCGCTCGAAAACTGCATTTACTTATTTAAAAAATCTGGTAAATCTGGGAAATAGACTGACCTGAGAATAAACTGTAATCTCAACTGAAAAGTGCAGGAACGATATTAGAGATCTCTTTTTCTTCTTACTCATATATCGTATTTTTCATCTTTTTTAGAAATATTTTTATATCTTGTAATTCCCTTTACCAAAAATTAGCCCATCTATTTATACATTGGGTATAACTAACTGTATGGAGGTTAGTTTACGTTTAAATATATAATCCAGTTTTATAATACGAACAATTCAGCTAAAAATAGTTTGAAAAGTAGCCTGGCTGTTCGACTTGATAATTTTAAAAAAATGGAATTTAATCCTCTATACTGGTTTGTGCTGCCAGGTCTTATTCTCTGTTCAGGCGGGTTATACATAGGCTTGTATTTATTACAGAATTTTTTCCTTGTTGATGAAAGACTTCCTTTTGGGCCGACGGTTTTGATGGTAGTGATAAGCATTGTCGGGATGGAGATGGCTTTTACCGGAATTTTACTTCATTCAATCTCGGGTTTATTCAGACACTTACAGGAGTAAGCCGCTCACTTTAAAATAATTGCTCTGAGCACCAGAGCTTTACTTAATCGCTCCTGTCAATAATGGTTTTCTGTTTCCAGTTATCCTTCTCAATAATAGTTTTTTGCAAAGCAGTCTGGGCAAAAATATTGATAGAAAAATAACTGTTAGTGGAGAACCTGATAATAAAATGAAGAAATCAAAAAAGAAGACCGAAAAGAAAGCAGTTATGTAAACAAACCCTTCTTCTCAAGCCTTTAACTCTTTTATGCTATTGTTTACTGCTGATCAAAATCGGTTTAGTAAATTTTTCCAGAAACTTGAACCACTGTCAGATTTCGAGTTCTGCTCCTGTTCTGAGTTCTGCTCAGGCTCTGCCTGGGAGGTTCCTGCTGCAAATATGGTCAGTTCTTTCTGGCCAATGCCAACGATGCCTTTACCCGGTTCATAGGCGCCTGTAAATAGCAAGTAGTCTCCCGGCAGGAGATCGAGGGTTGTCAGGGAAAGGGTATTCTGGTTTTCCTCGCCTATGCTTATTGTGCCGTTGCCTTCCCCTATAAGGGTCTGGATATTATTTGAGAGCTCATTTCTATTGAGTTTGGACTCATAGGTTGTGGAGTTGATACCCAGGTCCCTGGCAATGCCGATTTCGTTAATGAAAATATCGGTCCCGTCTCTTGTCCCATTGGCGCTGAGGTTTATATCGGCTCTATAGGCTTCTTTCTTTATCAGTGCAGCACCGTATGTGAAATTCCCCTCGGCAGGCGCACCTTTGAGACTCATGTTAACCTCAAGATCTTCACCTTCTTCAAGTGTGTCTGCTGCATCCATTTCTAGCTCGTAGTCAAGGACTTCAAAGCAGGTTGCGGAGAGGATTTCTTTTTTCATCTTGGATTTCTTTTCCTTCTCAGTTTTTTCTCCTTTCTCGGATTTCTCTCCTTTCTCAAATTTGTCCTTTTTGTCCTTGTCATCAGCAAGCGTTATGAGGATGCCATAACACCCTGGCTCAAGGGAGTCAAAAGTAAGGGGCTCAACCAGGTCCCCGTTTTTGTCCAGGGTTGCGCTTATTGGGGTAGAGAAATTCGTGCCTTTGTTAAGAGCTTCTTCCAGGCTCATTGTTTCATTATCCACAAGATCAATAAGGATCTCTCCAGTGGAACGCACATCAAATCCCTTAATAAGGTAAATCTCCACATCCTGCTTCTTGAAGTCTGAAGAGCCGTTAAAGCTCATTATTACGCTCTGGCCTTCAGTGTAAAAAGGATGTGTGGAATATGGATACGCAAATGCCAGTTCAGTATTGTTTCCCTTATTTGATTTTGGATTTGACTGCTTTATTTTAATTTTTGCTCCCTCTCTATCCAGCTCCTTTACTCCATAATAAGTAAAATTAAGAGGCTGTGGAAGCTGGATTTCTTTTCCTCCGCTAAGCATAATCCAGCCGCCTTCAGTAGGGTTCTCACTGTGGTCTGCTAAAACAATGCACTCCCCTTTCTTCTCAATACATACAATCCCGGATTCTTTTTCCGAAAATGCTGTTGACACGGAGATAAGTGAGAAAATGCAGATCAAAGCCACCAGGCTCAATTTCCATTTTCTACAATTTATTTCACTCATTCCTGTTTTCTTATTCAATCGTCGCACCCCTTATATGAACATTCAATGTTTTATCCCAAATTTTACTATTACTTTTTAATTTTGTTTGGTATCAACTTTATCAGTTATTAAGTTTCCACTCGTTAATTTCTTTTTAACCAGATTTTGTCAGTTTAATTATGTTACATCCTCTATTTTAAAGATATGTCTACTATTGGAATATTTTTAACAGTTTGTCAAAAGTACTTATAACTAATTTTAAACAAGTTAATTTAAACTTCATATGCTTTTTTATGATTTTCTTCTCCTCAAATAAGCCAGGAACAAGATTAGTACGGCTAGAATTCCTGCTACCCACATCTTTTCCGATTTGAAATCAAGGAAATTCCAGACAGATTCTTTTTCTCCCCTGGAGATACTTCTTTCTCCAGTTGCCTTCTCAGCGTTCCCTTCGATGTTTCCTGCTGCTGGCTGTAATTCTACCTGTTTTGCAATGCTCCCAACATTTACCTCAAAACTGCCTGACGGCATAGACTTAGAATCATATGTGTAGCTGAAGCTCCCTTCAGAATCTACCTCCATTTCCTGAAAAGCCGTGATTTTTAGTTTGACACTTGGAGCATCCGACTTCCCATCAATCCTGATCTTATAGGTTCCAGGAGGGACACCTGCCTGGGAAACAGTAGCAACTCCGTCCTTTGCTTCTGCAGTTTTAGTAATCCACAGAAGCATTTTTACTCTCACATTCAGGTCATCTACCCCTGTTGCCTGCACGGTAAATCTATTATCAAAACCGGAGGGAATTCTCACATCTTCAAGCAAATACTCATATCTGCCGTCCACAACCTGTACTTCCTTTTCAAAAGTTATCAGCACGTCGACACTCTCTCCCTCAAAACCGGTTCCTCTTATTTCTATTACATCCCCAACAACTGGATTCGCAGGGATAAGTTCCCAGCTGCCTGAAGCAACTGCTCCATGAGATAAAATAATGCACAGGAGCATAGAAAGCAAAAGCAGAAATCCCAAATTCCCTTTATTCCTGGAAGGTAGGATAGATGTAAAAACTGGACTTACTAAATTAAATCTCTTAGAAGACAATTTGTTTAATCTCTCCTCTTGGATTTTTCGTCTGTAACAATCTAATCTTCATCAGACTAAATATTGAAAGAAGCTCGTACTTATGAAACGAATAATTATAAAAACTGCAGACAGATATAGAAATAGATACATAAAACTGGCTTATGTATTTTACTTTTTTCGTGTATTTTTTAGCCTTCTGCGCTGTCAGAGGCAAAAAATCTCTCTGTATGTGGTTTTAGCATTCAGTAATAGGAGAAAGGATTGTAACTCTCTACATCCTTTCTCTCGATTTTTTTCCCAAATTTTTCTTTGTTGTAAAGGCTGAATGAGGATTCTCCTGCCTGCTTTCTTGAGCTTATTTCTCTGCCTTACTTCCTTTTCCTCAATACAGCAAGCCCTATAAGGAGTGTTCCTGTAAAGCCTAGTAGGAAGGATGGGATCTTTGGTGGATTTCTTATGACATGAGCAATTGCTTTTGTCTGAATGTGAGGCTTGATTTCTTCGGATATGAACGTATCTGAAATTCCGAAAATGGAACTGATTCCCATAAAGGAAGAGTATTGACTTTTCATTGAAGAAATATTGCCAAGATAGGTTTCCGAAAGGGAACTCAGGCTCGCGCCGGGTGAGTCTTTGGATGAGATTCTCAGTTCTTTCTGTGCCAGGCCTGCGAGTCCCCTGCCTTTCTCGTGGGCTCCTGCAAAGAGGATATAGTCTCCTGGAGGGAGATCCATGCCTGTCAGGGAAAGTGTGCTCTGGTCTTCCTCGCCTATGCTTATTGTGCCGTTTTCTTTTCCTATAAAATTCTGGATCTCGTTCTTAAGCCCGTCTTTTCCGGCTCCTGACTCGTTTCCTGTCAGGCCGGCTTCCAGGTTCCTTATAATATCAACTCCGTTTACCACAGGTCTTGCCAATACTGCTGCCCGTGCTGGGATATTCTCATTTTCGCATGTATCTGCTCTTAAAAGTACAGCCCAATATGTGTAACCTGTCCTGGCAGGTGCATTCCTCAGGTTCAGGTTGACCTCAAGATTTTCGCCTTCCTCGATGGTATACGGAACTTTAGCTTCCATTCTGTACTCCAGAACATCAAAGTAATTTGCTAAAAGAATCTCTTTTTCCTGGTCAGGTTTATTAGTCTCGTTTCCTGCAAGAGTTATAAGAACCCGGTAGCTTCCGGCAGAAAGAGGACCAAGGGTCAGGGGAGGCAGATCCCCGTCACCGTTCAGAACTGCAGGGATTTGCACATAAAATTCAGTATTGTTACTGAGAATTTCCTCTAGGCTATCTTCGTTACCATCCGTGCCATTTAAAATGGTTTTTCCAGGAAAACCAGGATCGTATGCCTTAACAAGATATATATTCACATTCTCATGTCTGAGGGTCTCAGACCCTTGATAGCTTATCTTCACGCTCTCATTTACGGTATAAAACGAACGAAGAGAATAGCGGTATGACAGTATGAATTTCAGATTATTCCAACTACTTTCCTTCTGTTCTATCTCAGGTATTACAGTTTCATTTCCTGTGCCATTCCCCGTATTGTTTGCCAGGTAATATACTTTTATTTCAGGTTTCACTTCCTGATTTCCCAGATTTCCTGCCCAGTTACATTGTATCGTTTTTACCTCAGGTATCAATTTCTTACTTTCAGGGACCTTTGTGCAATTGCATACCCCAGTTTCCGGTCTCTCCTCTATTCCTGCGACTCTTGGGCTTTCTGCTCTGTTGTATACTCTTACATCTGGGTCGGTTCTTCCTAGGTCACTCTTTTTATTATCCGTTCCATTTTCTACTTTCTCTTTTAATTTCACGTTTGCTCCGCCGTCTTCCGAGCTGGCTATGTTGTTTCCTGCCTTCTGTTTCTGCTCAGGAACCTTTACTATATTTTCCTGCTGTTTGGTCCCACTATGCCTTCCGGTATCCTGATTCTCTTCTGTATTTCCCTGCTCGTCTATATCGTCATTTACCCCTGTCTCATGTTCTATTCCCTCTTCCACACTTCCGGAGGCATTTTCTTCTCCAGTCTTCTGCTCAGGATTCACCTCTTCTCCTGGAGGGTTTTCTATCCCTTTTTCAACTTCTGTGTCTGGTACAGGCTTGTGCGTGGTATTTTTCTGGTTTTCCGTGTTGTTATGCTGTCCTGTTTGTAGATCTGAACCTCCTTTCTCGGTTTCCTGAGTTTGTGCACTGCTATTCTGTCCTGTTTGTGAATCTGAATTTTCTTTCCTGGTCTTCTGGTTATCCGTGTTATTCTCTTCTACAATTTCCGGTTCCTGGTCATCATCCCTACTTTGTCCATATTGAGTCCCGTTATCTGCTCCGGTTCTTGATTCAGGGTTTCCAGCTTCGTTTTCTCCGTTATCTGCCCCGTTATTTAATCCTTTATCTGGATCCTGCCCCTTGTCCACACCTTCCTGATCACCTGCGCTGCCACTTGCTTCTTCTTGTGGCTCCGGTTCATTTTCCGGGCTCTCTGGAATTATTGCATCATTATTTTGTATGTCACTATTAGCCTTGGTTCCCGGCTCAAACGCTTCTATTTCATTCTCTTCCCCTTCTGACCCATTACCCGATTCTACGGTTGATTCCTGGCCCGGTCCCGCACTTTTCTTGCTGTCCGTATCGCCGATTTCCTCTGTTTCATTTTCCGGACTCATTCCAGCATTTTCTGAACTGTCTGAGCTGTCATTCTCAATAATTACCTGCTCTGGACTCTGTCCGATACTTGTCCCATTTCCTGTGTTATCTTCTTCTCCTGCGGCTGGTATTGAGATTATTGAAAAAATAAGAACTAAAATAACCCATGCAGATTTCCATTTTCTGCTGTATGATTCGCTATATCTCTCTGTTTTTTTCTTCAATCACTACACCCCTGATTATCCTCTTTCCTGCCTGACCGGGATTCTCATAGATTTTAATAATTTTGATGTTATTTTTGTCTACAAGTCTGATTCTTATCATAGTTTTTCTCTTTAAGTAAAGCAAAAGTAATAATATCCAGGTTAAAGTCCGTCTATCTATATCTCCTGGAGTCTCATTACTGAAAAATCTTCTTTTTTTATTCCGTTTTTCCTTTTAAGAATTTTTCTCCGGATTGGGCTTGCCTTCTAAAGGAATTTTACTTTTTAAGCTAGGCTTTCTACAGGCTGCAGGTCTTCAGTTTATAATCCCAGTTTGTGGGCAGGAGTAAATAAATGCAGATTTCTAAAAATAGTTCTCTCGTGCTATTATTTTTAGGTAGTAATATTTTTTATTATAGCAGCAAGTTAAGAGATTGATTATTTTGTGAACTCTCCAAATAACCAGATTTAGATAGCCCAAGTTTGAAGTTAAATAGTTCAAGTTCGAAGTATAAAAAGAAGCCTGAAAAGAATTCTGAACAGGATCTAAACTAAGAATTCTGAAAGGTCTAAAAATATAGTCAGGGTTTAATATTAATCTGAATATCCAGAATAATGCTCCGATTAACAGAATCTATCTGGTTTCAAATATTCCTGTAGCTGGCTATGTATAATATAATACACTTATGTGTAACTTACAGATAGGTATATAATACATTTAGATGGGTGCATAATACGTTAAGGTGGGTATACAATACATTTAGGTGTATAATACGTTTAGATGAGCATATTAATACATTTAGTATGTATATATCACATTTACAGGTGGGCTATAACATACTATAATATATCACGGGTCGGTTGATATCACACTTGTAAGCTTGCCTAAGCTCCTGCTGGTCCGTAAGTAGAGCAGTAGAACTGGTATTTTTTTCAATTGAGATCTCATCACTCAAAGTTTTTATCGAAGAAATACGAGTTCGGTCTTTTTAATTTATTTGATTATTTCTTCCCTGAAGTTGATTCTTCTTTTGCAATTATCTTCTCGCCTGCAAAGGCTTTATATATTAGATATGCCCTTTAAAGGCAAAGTACGTCCAAGATGGAAATTTCAGACATTTAGTGTTTGAAATTATCTAATCAGATCAATGTGATGCTTAATGCTTCTTCCCGAAAGTTTTCGGGAAATAGGATTTTCTGCCGTGCTTTACGGGAGATTTCCTGCATTGAAGATAAATCCAGTGAGAAAAGTCGGATCAACATGAGTGTCAAAGGGCCAATGCTTTGAAACGCCCGCTTTTGGCGTCGAACCGACGTCTAGAATCGCACGAAACTGTTCAAGTTTTCGATGAGTCGCGGTTGCAGTTACTGAATACTGAAGTTTCAAATCAGGGAACTGAATTCAAAATCAGGTTACCGAATACTGAAGTTTCAAATCAGGCTACGAATGTTTCAAATCAAGGCCGGATGCCTGGATTTGGGTCTGCCAGGATCGAAAAATCGGTCCTTTAAGAGTATGCTCCTGCTAGACAAGCTGGGAAGAGGATCGGATATTTGCAGATGCCTGAAGGAATTAGGGTACCGGGAGCTATAAAGCTCTGGTCTGCTCGAGGCATAAACTGCCAGGCAGGTCTAAAAGACATCCCTCCCCACCTGGTAGCGTTCGGGGAATCCAGCGCATTTTTCTTTTGCCACTCATATTGAGCCGACCGGAGGGGCTGGTATTTCAATTGAAATTTACGGAGTAGAAATATGGCAAGCATACACCGACCAAAACGAGGTTCCCTCGCATTCAGTCCGCGCAAAAGGGCAAAGAGCCACATTCCACGGTTCAGAGCTTGGCCGGAAGCTACAGGTGAACCAAGGCTACAGAGTTTTGCAGGGTACAAGGTGGGTATGACCCACGTGATCATGATTGATGACACAAAGAACAGCCTTACCCAGGGTATGGAAATATCCGTGCCTGTAACTGTCATTGAAACTCCTGCAATAAGGGTCGCAGCCATCCGGGCTTATGCAGAAGACAGCACCGGAGAAAAGGCAGTCGCTGAGGTATGGGCAGCAGACCTCGACCCTGAACTCAAGCGCAGGATCCCTGTACCAGCAGCTGGAAACATGGCTGAAAATCTTGAGAACATTGGAAAAATGATTGAAGAAGGCAAGGTAAGCGATATCAGAGCAATTACTTACACCCTGCCAAAGAGCCTTACCGGGGTTCCCAAAAAGACGCCTGACATCATGGAGTCTGGAATTAGCGCCAGGGATCTTAACACCAAATTCGAGTACGCAAAGTCAATCCTCGGCACCCTTGTAAGCGTCACTGACGTTTTCAAAACCGGAACACTTGTCGACACAGCTGCTATTACTATCGGAAAAGGCACTCAGGGTCCTGTCAAACGCTGGGGCATTCAGCTTATGAAAAATAAGCACTCCAGACAGGGCAGCCTCAGGCAGGTCGGTACCCTTGGTCCATGGCATCCTGCCCAGGTTTCGTGGAGAGTTCCTCAGATGGGTCAGATGGGGTACCACCAGAGAACCGAATTCAACAAGCGTATTCTCAAGATCGGATCAGATGGGGAAGAAGTTACTCCTGAAGGCGGCTTCATAAATTACGGTCTTGTCCGTGGAGACTATGTGCTCATTAAAGGCAGTGTGCCCGGACCATCAAAGAGGCTTATCAGACTCAGAGACCCAATCAGGGCAAAGAAAGCCGACCTTGGCGAACCGAACATACTTCACATAAGCAGGGAATCCAAGCAGGGGTGAACAAAATGGCTACAGCAAAAACATTAGACCTTACAGGAAAGGTTATCAGGGAAATCGAGCTGCCTGATGTGTTTGATGTGGACTACCGCCCTGATCTTATCAAAAAGGCAGTGCTTGCGGCACAGGCAAACAGGCTCCAGCCCTACGGGCCCCGTCTCTATGCAGGAATGGACACCTCTGCAAGATCCTGGGGTTCAGGACGTGGAGTTGCCCAGGTACCAAGGCTTGCAAACAGCAGCAGAGCTGCAAGAGTTCCGCAAGCAAAAGGTGGAAGAAGAGCCCACCCACCAAAACCTGAGGCTGACAGGAGCGAGAAAGTCAATACCAAGGAACGCCGCTATGCAATCCGCTCTGCAATCGCAGCAACCACAGACCCAACCCTCGTAAGCCTTAGAGGTCACATCTTTGATGCCGAGCTTCCGATCGTTGCGGAAAACGCTCTCGAAGACCTTGATAAGACAAAGCAGGTAATAGAATTCCTGCAGGCTATCGGAGTCTATGACGATGTGCTCAGGGCAAAATATGGAAAGCATATCCGTGCAGGTCGCGGAAAACTCAGAGGCAGGAAATACAAGCATAAAAAGAGTATCCTTATTGTTGCAGGGGAAGATGCCCCTATCCTGAAGGCTGCAAGAAACCTTTCAGGAGTAGACGTTACAACTGTGGACTCACTGAATGCCGAGCTGCTCGCACCTGGTACACATGCAGGGCGCCTTACTATTTGGACAGAATCCGCAATTGAGAAACTGGAGGGTGCATTCCAATGAGTTCAATTAACTATCCTTTTGTTACTGAAAAAGCGATGATGCTGCTTGATGAAAACAAGCTTCAGTTTATCGTGGATCCCAGGTCAAACAAAAAGCAGATCGCAGAAGACGTTGAGAAACTGTACGGGTTCAAAGTAAAATCCGTGCGGACGATGACTACCATGAAGGGTACGAAAAAAGCAGTCCTGACATTCGAAGATCCCGAATCGGCACACGAGATTGCAACCCGGATAGGACTTATGTGAGGTGTGAGGTATGGGTAAAAGAATTATATCACAGAACAGGGGTAGAGGCACTCCAACCTACAGAGCTCCTTCTCACAAGTACAAGGCAGAACTGAAGCATCCCCGTGTTGATGAAAACACATCGATCCAGGGGAAAGTCGTTGATATCGAGCATGACCCTGCTCGCTCAGCTCCGATTGCAAAAGTTCTCTTTGAAAACGGAGAAGAGCTTCTCCTGCTGGCTCCCGAAGGGATAGCATTAGGGGACACAATCAAATGTGGAGACGATGCCGATGTTAAGCCTGGAAACATAGTTCCTATCGGAAATGTGCCTGAAGGTTTCTTTATCTGCAATATCGAGTCAAAGCCAAATGATGGTGGTAAATTCGTGCGCTCGTCAGGAGTATACGCAACTGTCGTAACTCATGAGCCTAACAGGACTGCAGTGGCAATGCCCTCAGGTACCATTAAATGGCTTAATCCAAAGTGCAGAGCAGTTGTTGGTATTGTTGCAGGCGGAGGCAGGGTTGACAGACCATGGCTCAAGGCTGGGAAAAAATACCACAAACTGAAAACTAGAGCTGCAAAGTATCCCAGGGTTTCAGGTATTGCTATGAACCCGCGCGACCACCCGTTCGGTGGAGGTGCCTGGAAGCACCCGGGCAAGCCCATAACGGTTAGCAGAAATGCTCCGCCCGGAAGAAAGGTCGGACTGATTGCAGCCAGAAGAACCGGAATGAAGCGCTGATGAGGGGTATTCGTTATGGCTAAAAAATCATCATCAAAATTACCAAAGAGAAAGGGTGAATATACTTACCGCGGGAAAACCGTCTCAGAACTTCGGGAAATGAGTCTTGAAGAGTTTGCAGAGCTCCTGCCCTCAAGAGAACGCAGGAGCATAAAACGCGGGTTCACGGACGGACAGAAAAAAGTCCTGCATGAGTTCAAGGAAGGAAAGAAGATCAGAACTCATCACAGAGACATGATTATCCTTCCGGAAATGATTGGACAGACTATTGAAATCCACAATGGGAAAACCTTCGTAAGTGTAGATCTCCAGCCTGAAATGATCGGGCACCGCTTTGGGGAATTTGCACCCACAAGATCAAGAGTTACACATGGCAGTGCTGGTGTGGGAGCAACCCGTTCAAGTAAGTTCGTGCCGCTGAAATGAGGTGAGAGGGAATGGCAAGAATTGATTATTCAGTTAAGGTAGACCCTGAGACCACCTCTAAGGCTATGGGTTCTGAACTCCATATTTCTCCAAAAAAGTCCCGTGAAATCTGCTGCAAAATTAAGGGCATGAAGGTCACCGAAGCACGAAAGTTTTTAGAAGATGTAATTGCTTTAAAACAGGCTGTACCCTTCAAGAGGCACCATGATGGAACAGGACACAGAAAAGGTCCGATGGCTGCAGGCAGGTACCCTGTAAATGCTTCCAAAGAGATCCTCAAGGTCCTAAAGAATGCAGAAAGCAATGCCGAATATAAGGGTCTTGAGCCCGCAAACATGGTCATATCCCACGCTGCCATCCAGCGTGGAAGGACAATTCACGGGTTCATGCCAAGGGCAAGAGGAAGGGCCACTCCTAAAGACACAGAAACTGTAAATATAGAGATGATTCTTTCCGAGGTGCGCTAAATGGCAATAGAGAGAAAATTCGTCAATGATGGGTATGTTAAAGCCTCCATGGACGAGTACTTCGCAGAGCAGCTGAGCAGAGCTGGATACGGCGGTATGGAGCTTAACAGGACCCCAATGGGCACCCAGATTATTATTTACTCCGAAAAGCCTGGAATGGTAATTGGGAAAGCCGGGAAGGTCATCAGAAAGCTTACCAGGGATGTAGCAACCAAGTATAACCTTGAAAATCCGCAGATTGACGCTCAGGAAGTCAAAAAACCTGAACTTAACGCTCAGATGATGGCATCCAGGCTTGCAGCTTCAATTGAGAGAGGCTGGTACTTCAGAAAAGCCGGGCACAACACTTTAAGAGCGGTCATGAATGCAGGTGCACTCGGCTGTGAGGTTGTTATTTCTGGAAAACTTACAGGTGCCAGGTCAAGAGTCGAAAAATTCGTTGATGGGTACATAAAACACTCCGGAAATCCCGTAGAACATGTTGTTGACGAAGGGTTTGCAGTAGCGATCAAAAAGCTCGGAACCCTTGGCTGCAAAGTCAGAATCATTCAGCCGGGCGTTGTCCTGCCTGACTCCTACAAAGTTAGGGAAATAAGTGAACTTGTTGAACCAGTTGAAAAGCCTGCCGAAAAGCCGGTAGAGGAACCTGCTGAAGCCCCTAGGAAGGAAGGCGCGGCAAAACCCCGTCCTGCAGCTGCACCTGCAAAACCTGTAGAGGCAGCCGAAGTCGCAGAGCCTGAAGAAGCCGAGGAAGAACCTCAGGCTGAAATCGCAGAAGAGGAAGAAGCTGAAGTCATTCATGTCGAAGGTTCCGAAGAACTCAGAAGACAGGTCAATGGAGTCTGGCAACACAAGCACGAAGGCTATGATTACTGGCACCCAATGGCACGGGTTCACAAGGAGGCTAAGGAATAATGGCAATTCTCAGAACCAGCGAAATCCGGACTATGACAGCCGAGGAAAGGGCTGATGAACTTGAGAATCTGAAAAATGAACTGGTCAGGGAACGCGCCCTTACCTCCGCAGGCGGAGCTCCTGAAAATCCGGGACGGATCGGAGAAATCAGGAGAACAATTGCCCGGATAAAGACAATTCAGAATGAACTAAATGAAATCTAAAGTGGAAATTCTACCTTCGACCCTTATCTACCATGAACTGATAGGGCTCGAAATTCTGGTGATTCGTTCCACTAATCCAGCATTGACAGGAATCCGCGGCAGGGTAATTGACGAGACAAAAAATATGTTGATTGTAGAAAACTCGAAGTCGCGGAAACTGAAAATTCCAAAGGCGGGTTCGGAATTTCTCTTCCGGATCCCTGCCGAGCTCTCAGAAAAAGGCCGCAGATCCGATACATTCGTTAAAATTCAGGGAAACCTGCTGCTCTCACAACCCGAAAATCGGATCAAGAACATTAAAAAGTTACGCAAATGGGGCTAAACTCATGGCAAGAGATATTGGATTAAACATACCGGCGCCATCAAAAGAATGTGATGATTCATACTGTCCCTTCCACGGCACACTCCCAGTAAGGGGTCAAATACTTGTGGGCACCGTGGTCAGCAACAAGATGGACAATACGGTAGTTATTGAAAGGCAATACATGAAAATGGTGCCAAAATACCAGAGATACGAGAAGAGACGCTCGAAGGTTCACGCACACAACCCGCCTTGCATTTCAGCAAAAGTCGGGGATATCGTCACGATTGCGGAATGCAGGCGTATAAGCAAAACCAAGTCCTTTGTGGTAGTTAAAGCGGAGGTGCCCAAATGAAAGGCATACGTTCTAACATCCCAAGGGCTCTTAATGCAGGTGCCAATGTTCCCTGTGTAGACAACACTGGAGCCAAGGTAGTTGAGATCATCTCTGTCAAGAAGTACAGAGGGGTCAAGAACAGAATGCCCTGCGCAGGAATTGGGGATATGTGTGTCGTCTCGGTAAAGAAAGGCACCCCCGAAATGAGGAAGCAGATTGTCTTCGCAGTAGTGATTCGCCAGAAAAAGGAATTCCGCCGTCCGGATGGGCTGCGTGTATCCTTTGAGGACAATGCCATGGTAATCACAGACGAAGAAGGGGTTCCTAAAGGCACGGACATAAAAGGTCCTGTAGCAAGAGAAGTAGCTGAAAGATACCCAAAGATCGGGACCACAGCATCTATTATTGTCTGAGGTGGCGAGCATGGTATCCAAACAGCCAAGGAAGCAGAGAAAAGCAAGATATAACGCGCCTCTGCATATCAAACAAAAATTCATGGGTGCAAGGCTCAGTGAATCGCTCTCCAAGGAATACGGCACAAGAAGCGCCGCAGTCATCGCGGGAGATACTGTGAGGGTCATGCGCGGAGACTTTAAGGGTACTGAGGGAAAAGTTCAGACCGTTTCTCTTCAGGACGGCACTATTACTGTGGACGGGGTTATTTCCACCAAGGTGGATGGCACCGAAGTCCCAAGACCTATCTACCCCTCCAATGTTATGATCATAAAACTGGAACTGAAGGACGGGCGCAGAGCATCAAGCATTAAGAAGTGAGGCAGGTGATTTTGTGACACACCAGAAAAGATTATCAATCCCAAAAAGCTGGAAGGTCGGGAAAAAAGGTTATAAGTGGGTCTCCACCACCCGCCCGGGGCCTCACAGCAACGCACGCAGTCTTCCGCTAGGAATCATTATTCGCGACATTCTCAAGCTCGTAGATAACAGTAGAGAAGGTAAGAGAATTCTTTCGGAAGGTAAAGTTCTTGTGGACGGCATTCCCAGGAAAGACCTCAGGTTCCCTGTAGGGCTTTTTGATGTAATTTCACTCCCGCTCATAAACGAAACATACAGAATGCTCCAGGATGAAAAGGGGCGTCTTACCCTTCACAAACTGAGCGAGACAAACGTTAACAAGCTGTGCAGGATTAACAACAAGACTACCCTCAAAGGAGGAAAGGTGCAGCTTAACCTGAATGACGGGACCAACATTCTTGGCTCTAACGAATACAGCACAAAGGACTCTCTGATTCTTTCCGTTCCTGACAAGCAGGTAGTAAAGCACCTTAAGTTCAAGGTCGGCAACCTGGCAATGGTGGTAGGCGGCCAGCACTCCGGAGAAATCGGAACAATTAAAGAAATCAAGGAAGTTAAGAGTTCCAGGCACAATACAGTCGCGATTTCCGGGGAAACCGATTTCGAGACGATTGAAGATTACGTGTTTGTAATTGGTGAAGACAAACCTGAGATCAGGCTCGGTGGTGAGGCAATTGAATAATCCTATGCGCGCTCCGGCTGTTGAGAAGGTAATTGTCCACATGGGTGTTGGAGAAAGTGGCCAGCATCTTGTAAATGCCGAGGAGATCCTCAGGACTATCACAGGACAGGAAGTTGTCAGGTGCTTTGCCAAAAAGACTCTTCCGGCTTTCTCGATTAAAAAGAACGAACCCATAGGCTGCAAGGTGACCCTGAGAGGCCAGAAAGCCCAGAAGTTCCTTGAGACAGCTCTAGGCATCGTTGGCAAAACCCTGGGCAGGTCCCAGTTTGATTCCCTTGGAAACGTCTCTTTCGGAATTGAAGAACACACGGATTTTCCGGGCATGAAATATGACCCGAATATCGGGGTTTTCGGAATGGACGTAACAGTTGTGATCAAACGCCCTGGAGAAAGAATCTGCAAGAGAAGGATTGCAAAAAGGAAGATCCCGACTAACCACAGGGTTACAGCTGAGGATGCAGTTGCTTTCCTTAGCGAGAACTATGGCGTGGAGGTCATGTAAATGGCAGAGACTATAGACAAGTCCGGAAGAGGAGTAAATGTATGCAAGCGCTGCGGAAGAAAGCAGGGTCTTGTCCGCAAATACGATATTTACCTCTGCAGGCACTGTTTCAGGGAGATTGCCCACGAGATGGGTTTTGAGAAGTATTCGTAAGGTGATTAAAATGGTATTACTTGATCCTCTTGCAAATGCCCTTTCTACAATTAAAAACGCCGAAGATATCGGGAAGAGCGCCTGTGTCATCAGGCCTGCCTCTAAAAACATCGGCAATGTGCTGAAGGTTATGCAAGATCTCGGATACATTGGAGAATTCGAGTTTATCGATGACGGAAAAGCCGGAATCTACAATGTTACCCTTGTGGGAAGAATCAACAAATGCGGTGCAATCAAGCCGCGGTATTCCGTGGGAACTGGCAGCTTTGAACGCTGGGAAAAGCAGTTCCTGCCGGCAAAGAACTTTGGCGCCCTTATAGTTACCACTTCAAGCGGGGTTATGTCTCAGTACGAAGCCCGTGAGAAGAAGATTGGTGGGCAGCTTCTTGCTTATGTGTACTGAGCTGGAGGAAACAGGAAATGGTTAAGGAAATTGCAAGAACAATAGAGATTCCTGAAGGAATTTCCGTCTCTTTCTCTCAGGATGTGTTTACAGTGAGGGGCCCTCTGGGAACTGTCGAAAGAAAGCTCTGGTACCCAGGGATTAAGATCGATGTCAGAGAAGGCGAAGTAGTGGTGGATGCGGTATCCTCCAGGAAAGAACTGAAAGCCATGGTAGGCACCTTTACTTCCCACATCAAAAACCTGATCAAAGGCGTAAATGAAGGATTTGAGTGCAAAATGTCTATTGTGTACTCTCACTTCCCTATGCAGGTAAAAGTTGATGGTAAGTCCTTCATAATCGGAAACTTCCTTGGAGAGAAGAAGCCGAGAGTTGCAAAAATCCTTGGCGAGACAAAGGTTAAGGTAACCGGAAATGAGGTAACTATCACCGGGATCAACAAGGAAGACGTCGGGCAGACTGCCGCAAACATCGAACAGAAGACAAAGATCAGGAGATTCGACCCGAGGGTTTTCCAGGATGGAATCTACATCGTGCAGAAAGCCTGAGGTGGTTATGATGGCAGAAGAATTCAAATCAGAAGGTACTCTTGATATGGACTCTGAGTCCAAGCGTTTATTCAATGTGAGAAAGGTTCTGAAGGGAAAGAAACCCCAGTTTAAGAGAGCAGCCTATCACAAATTCAAGAGACTTGACAGCAACTGGAGGCGTCCAAGAGGTACTCAGGGCAAACAGCGCAGAAAATATATCTCTAAAGGTGCGCTAGCCCAGGTAGGATATGGAAGCCCGGTTGCAGTAAAAGGTCTGCACCCGTCCGGTTATTCGGATGTGCTTATTTCCAGTGTTGATGAACTTGAGCTTATTGATCCTTCTTATGAGGCTATCAGGATAGCTTCTACAGTAGGCGCAAGAAAAAAAGCTATCATTATCACAAAAGCCGAAGAACTCGGAATCAAGATATTGAACCCTGGAAGGAGTGAATAAAAATGACAGATCTGGCCAATCAGAGAAAGCTAGCCTCCAAAATTCTCGAATGCGGTCTTGACAGGGTATGGCTTAATCCCGAAGCCTCCGAAGAGATCGCATCGGCAATTACCAGGGAAGATATCCGCGGGCTCATCGAGAAAGGCACTATTAAGGCAAAACCGGTAAAAGGAGTCAGCAGAGGCCGAGCCAGAGCTCTTGCCGCCAAGCGTAAGTATGGACACCGCAAGGGTCACGGTTCAAGAAAAGGTAAGAAAGGGGCCCGTACCCCTAAGAAGGAACTGTGGATCAAAAAGATCCGGGCTCTTAGAAGAAGGCTCAAGGAATTGCGTGCAGATGGCACACTTGACAAGTCCGTGTACTGCAGACTTTACAGGAAAGCAAAAGGTGGCGAATATAGAAGCGTTGCCCACCTGAATTCCCACATTGGGTCCGAAAAATCGTTAAAGAAATAAACTGGAGGAGCTAAATATGGCAACAGGACCAAGATATAAGGTTCCTTTTAGAAGAAGAAGAGAAGGTCGCACTAATTATCACCTGCGGCTCAAGTTACTGCTATCAAAGCAGGACCGTGTAGTTGTCAGGAAGAGTGCAAGAAACATTCAGATCCAGTTAATAGCTCCGACCCCCGACGGGGATATAACTTATTCCTCAGCCGTTTCGAGTGAGCTTGCCAGGTATGGTTACACAGGAGCTACCGGAAATACCACGGCTGCATATCTTACAGGTCTCCTTTTCGGACTGAAGAGTTTGAAAAAGGGATATGAGGGAGGCATTCTGGATATAGGACTTCAGGCTTCCTCTGCAGGCTCCAGGGTCTATGCTGCGCTTAAAGGCATAGTAGACTCAGGTTTCGAAGTTCCCTGCAGCCCTGAAGTTTTCCCTTCGGATGAGAGAATTCGGGGAGAGCATATTGCTGAATACAGAGAAGAGAGCTCAGACCTGCCAGAGCAGTTTGAAGCAACCAAAGAGAAAATCTTTGCTGAATTTAGTTAAGGTGATTAAATGGCATTCGATGAAGATTGGGTTCCGAAAACCAGGCTTGGAAAATTAGTCGCAGAAGGACAGGTTGCTTCTATGGAAGAAGCAATTAAATCAGGCCTGCCTATCAGGGAACCCCAGATAATTGATATGCTGCTTCCTGACCTGGAAGATGAGGTGCTCGATATTAACATGGTCCAGAGGATGACTGACTCAGGACGCCGTGTGAAATTCAGAGCAACCGTAATTGTAGGGAACAGAAACGGCTATGTAGGACTCGGGCAGGCAAAAGACGTGCAGGTAGGACCCGCAATCCGCAAGGCAATTGATGCTGCAAAGCTCGATATTACCTACATCCGCAGAGGCTGCGGATCCTGGGAATGTGCCTGCGGGCTACCTCATACAGTTCCTTACGAAGTTACAGGAAAGTCAGGTAGTGTAAGCGTAACTCTTATTCCGGCTCCAAGAGGCCTTGGAATAGCTGCAGGGAATACTGCAACCAAGGTGCTGGAAAAAGCCGGTATCAAAGATGTATGGACCAAGACCTTCGGAACTACGCGGACTACCCTCAACTTCGCAAAGGCAACCTTCGATGCCCTTAACCAGGTCAATGTCATGAGTCTGCCAGTATACTGTAAGGAGGAAGCCTGAGATGTATGCTGTTGTAAGGTTGAGAGGGCAGGTTAACGTCCGGTATACCATTGAGGATACCATGAAGATGCTTCGCCTGCACAAAGTTAACCACTGTGTGCTTGTGCCCGAGACTCCTCACTACAAAGGTATGATTCAGAAGGTTAAGGACTACGTCGCCTATGGGAAAGTTGACGCAAAAACCCTCGCAGAGATCCTCGAAAACCGTGGAAGACTCGAAGGCAACACCCGCCTGACCGAGGAATACATACGGGAAAACACAGCCTATGATTCTATTCAGGCATTTGCAGACGCTGTAATTGCAGGAAAAACTACCCTTAAGGCTGTTCCCAAACTGAAACCTGTTTTCAGGCTACACCCTCCAAGAAAAGGGCATGCTGGGATTAAAAGGACCGTACAGCAGGGCGGCACGCTCGGAAACCACGGCGAGAATATCAATGCGCTCCTGCACAAAATGAGATAAGGTGGTTTGAATGGATACAAAGAAGTTCAGAGGGTCCAGGACCTGCGGAGGCGGGACTCACAAAAACAGGCGTGGAGCTGGAAACCGCGGAGGCCGTGGGAAAGCCGGCGGCTGTAAACACCACTTCGTAAGAGCTATCTTAAGGGGATACAGCTACGGAAAGCATGGTTTCAAGCGCCCTGCTGAAATTTCTAGAGATGTCTCCATAGTAAATGTGGGAGAACTTGACGAGCTTGCTCCTTATCTTGTTGAGGAAGGGTTTGCAGAAGTCAAGGACGGAGCATACCACATTAACCTTGAGAATCTTGGAATTGAGAAAGTGCTCGGAAGCGGCCGTGTTACGAAGAACCTTGTGGTTACTTCGGAAGAATTCTCCGCGTCTGCTCGCGAAAAAATTGAGAACGCCGGCGGAAGTTGCATAGATGCCGAATAAGTAGTGTCAATCAGACATTACTTATTTTAATTCTTTTGGTAACTTTTTCATATTAGATGTACTATATTAGCATTGTCTTACGGTAAAACGTGGTCTAACATTTTAAAAATTATAATAAATTATATTTTGAATGGTGTAATCGATGACTCTCAGGGATACGTTAGAACCGTTTTTTAACAAGTTACCTGCAGTAGCAAGTCCGGAAAAACATGTCCATTTTAAGGATAAGCTCTGGTGGACTCTGGGAGTCCTTATGCTGTACTTTGCTCTTGCAAATGTACCGCTCTTTGGGATGTCCCAGGATTCGGTTGACCTTTTTGAATCTTACCGTGCCTTCTTTGCAGGTGCGTCTGGATCCCTTATTCTTCTAGGTATCGGGCCCATTGTCACGGCTTCGATTGTCCTGCAACTTCTTGTTGGAGCAGATATTATTAAATTGGACCTGTCGGACCCCAGAGACCAGGCATTCTTCCAGGGGGCTCAGAAGTTCCTTGTATTTGTCATGATCCTGCTGGAGGCTCTGCCGCAGCTGCTTGGTGGGTATATCCAGCCTGATCCAGGGCTTGCTTCTGTTCTTGGTGTAGGCCTGGGAGTAATCACCTTCCTGCTCCTTGTCCAGATCTTTATTGGAGGTGTACTGATCCTGTTCATGGATGAGGTGGTTTCTAAGTGGGGTATCGGGTCAGGAGTCGGGCTTTTCATTGTTGCGGGAATCTCCCAGCAGATTGTTACAGGAATATTCAACTGGCAACCTGATGAAACAGGGCTCCCCATAGGGCTGATTCCTAAATGGGTTTACATCGCCCAGAATGTCGGGGCAGATTATCTCTTCTCAGGAGAAGGCGTGATGTTCATGCTGATCAGAGGAGGAATTCTGGCACTTCTGAGTACGGTTGCTATTTTCCTGCTTGTGGTATATGTTGAGAGCACGAGGATTGAAATTCCCCTCGCGCACAGTGCGGTAAGAGGAGCAAGAGGTCGCTTCCCTGTCAAGCTTATATATGCCTCAGTGCTGCCAATGATACTTGTCCGCGCTCTTCAGGCTAATATCCAGATGATAGGGATTATTCTCTCCAGCCGTGGAATTAATTTCCTTGGTGAGTTCAGTGGGTCAACACCGCTTAACGGGATTATGTATTATCTTGCTCCAATAAACAGCCCCTATGACTGGATTCCATCTCTTGTGCGGGAGTCCTTTGCAAGCTATGGAGTTGCTGCGCCTGCTACCTGGCAGATTGCACTTCATGTTTTCATAGATGCGCTTTTCCTTATTGGAGGCGGGATTATCTTTGCCCTCTTCTGGATAGAGACTACAGGCATGGGTGCAAAGCCTACAGCCCAGAAGATATTTAATTCTGGCATGCAGATCCCGGGCTTCAGGCGGAACATCGGCAGTATTGAGAAGGTCATGCAGCGTTATATCCCGAAAGTAACCGTAATAGGTGGAGCTTTCATAGGAATTCTTACGCTGGTTGCAAGTCTGCTAGGTACCATTGGAAGTGCTGGCGGTACAGGGTTGCTGCTTACTGTGAGTATCGTGTACAGGCTGTACGAGGATATAGCATCCGAGCAGATGATGGAGATGCACCCGATGATCCGTTCTTTCTTCGGGGAACAGTAAGGGTCTTTTGAGTTTGAAAAAGGAATCGAGTTAGGTGTAAAGTAATAAACTAAAGGATACAGACACAGGGATTTTCGAATGAATCTAATAATCTTCGGGCCCCCGGGTGCCGGAAAAGGTACCCAGGCCAAAAAAATGGTTGATTTCTACGGAATCCCGCAGATCTCCACTGGGGATATTTTGCGGGCGAATGTTAGGGAAGGGACCGAGCTTGGGCTTGCAGCCAAGGCATATATGGATAAAGGAGAACTTGTTCCTGATGAGGTGCTTATAGGGATTATTAAGAACCGTCTTAAGGAAAAGGACTGTGAAAAAGGCTTCATCCTTGACGGATATCCAAGAACTATACCCCAGGCTGATGCTCTTGCAACCATCCTTGATGAGATCAACAAGCCTATAGACGTTGTCCTCAACCTTGAAGTGCCTGATGAAGAACTGGTCGAGAGAGTAAGCGGCCGTCTTATATGCAGTAACTGCGGCGCGAGCTACCACAGAACCTTCAACCCACCGAAAAAGGAGGATGTCTGTGATGTTTGCGGCGGTAAACTTCTCCAGCGTGAGGACGACAGAGAAGAGGCTGTCAAGAATCGCCTTGCTGTTTATAAAAGGCAGACTCAGCCACTTATTGATTATTATGCAAAAAAGAGTCTCCTAGTATCTCTTGATGGCACCAAAGGCATAGATGAGGTCTTTGAAGATATAAAGGCAATCCTTGCAAAATTTGCCTGAAACCTTCATTTCCTTTTCTTTTTCTTTTATTAAGTCCCTTGCTTTTCTATTTTTTCCTTCACCAGGCATGTCAAATAAAAAGCCTCCGCTTCTTTCTTTTCTATTTGATTCAAACAATTAGTATTTAAATAATATGCGGCTGTTTATGTCAACAAGAACTATACGACGGAGAAGCTGTAATATGACTGAAAACTCAATCGATGAACTGGTTAACTGGGTTATCAGTGTTGACCGCCGTTTGATTCTTATGGATTCCATGAAAAGGCATACTTTTGTTCGTGCTTCGGATATTGCCCATGAAGCGAGCCGATCTACACAGAATATCAGCCATGCTTTAAAGGAATTTGAGAGTAAAGGCTTAATCCAGTGCTTGACCCCTGATAAGACCACTTGGAAAAAATACACGCTGACAAGTGAAGGAAAAAGAGTTCTGGAAAAACTTGACGGCACGTATCTTTAATTGCTGGAACTATTGGAATATCTCCTGTTGCACGTATACTCGTCGAAATTATTAACAAAAACATGTACGGCGTATAAAATTAGAGTTTTAGCAAAAATGTAACTAATCCGGAAAATCTCTTTACTCTGGACTTTCAGAGGGCTCTGAAGTTCTCTGGTTCCGCTTTCCTGTAATGTACTTAACTGCAATCCCTTGTTCTCAAGTTGAACGTATTTATGATAAATTATGAGAATATTCGAAGATACCCTCTGCCCCACAATCCTTTTCACAACAAGCCTTTTCAAAAAAGGCTTGAGCGAAAACGGCAAAATTTTGGATTTGAGAACCTTATCCCCTAACCCTGTCCGGCGTGATAAACACAAACCTTTTAAGAAAAAGTTTGATCAAAAACCGGCGTGACGGCGTGGTCAAGCGGCGCAACGCTTGGTGATAAACCTGCGCAAAGGTTTCGGTCAAGCCTTTTCCTAAAAGGGTTGTAGCGCAACGGTTTTGATCGAGCGATGTCACGCCTTCGGGTCAATGGTATCGGGTCAATTGAGTTTTACAGAATAGTATAACTTATATATACATCGACCCTTATTAAGCAGAACAATCAGCATATCGTTTAATATGGCTCAATAATTGAGCTGACTTATAAGGACTTTACAGTAATCTAAGCTTGTCAAGCTTTATTCATCGGAATTTTTCATGTTTGAATATCTCAGAATAATTATTGAACCTGAATGGTGAGGACAACTTGGTTTCGGAGACATTAAAAAATCAAATAGACCGGTTTCTGCTGGCTCTAGGTTTTTCCCTTATGATTGGAATTATGGTTCTCGGACAGGGTTTCAGGACAGCTGTAGGGGAATTTGTCGGGATTTTAATGAATCCCATACTTGCTCTGGTCGGGCAGGAGAATTTTCATCTAATTCTTTTAGTAATGGCGGCTCTCACTGCTATTTATGCATCCCTTATCCAGAAGTATACTATTGACTGGGAACTCATGAGGAATACTCAGGAACGCGTGAAGGTTTTCCAGAAGGAATTCAGGGAGGCACAGCTTTCCCAGAATACCTATATGCTGAAAAAACTTGATGAACAGCGTAAGGAAATGATGGAAGACCAGATGAAAATGTCCAAGCAGCAGTTCAAGCCAATGGCTTATATCAGTATCATTTCCCTTCCTCTTTTCATGTGGGCTTATTACTACATTAGCGGGCATGGGAATGCTACTATGGTTTTTCCTTTCTGGGGTGAACAGCTGCTGACTTCTCAGGCTTTCTGGGTCTTCCAGCACTGGATATACTGGTACTTTATCTCTTCTCTAGGAGTTAGCCAGCTTATCAGAAAGGCACTGAATATCGGTGGGGTCTGATGCGGATAACAGTTAGTGGGCTTCCTGGAAGTGGGACGACAACAATCTCAAGACTCCTTGCCGAATACTATGAGTTTGAGCTGATCTCCTCAGGTGAAGTTTTCAGGAGGATTGCAAAGGAAAAAGGAATCAGCCTGGCAGAATTCGGAGCCATGGCTGAAAAAGACCCTTCAATTGACCTGGCTATCGATAAGAATCAGAGAGCTGTTATCCACAGTCAGGAAAATCTGATTCTCGAAAGCAGGCTTGCCGGTCACATGGCTAAAGACGTTCCGAATGCGCTCAAAATCTGGATAAAGGCTCCATTACCTGTCAGGGTAAAACGTATCCTTAGGCGAGAGAAAGCCTTATCTTTTGATGAAGAGCTTGAAAAAACAGTTGAGAGGGAAAAATCCGAGGCTCTCCGTTATATGAATTATTATAATATCGATATAAGTGACCTTTCAATTTATGATATCATTATTGACTCCGAGAAATGGAACCAGTACCAGATTTTTGACATTCTCAGGACAGCTATTGATTCTCTTATGGGACCAGAATAATTTCCTGCGGGCTCTGCCAAAGGCTGGGTTTTTATATAAAGCGTAGAGTTTTATTTGCCGGAACCTGATATAACTTGATATTAAAGCGATTATGAGTATTCAGCATAATAATGTTTTACATTTATCCATCCAATCCAGGAGTTTTTGAAAAACTATGTCGTCTGCCGGCAAATTGCCATCCGAAGCTGAAAGGGTTCTTATCCGGAAGTCCAGTGCCTGGACGAATCCATCTTATGGTTCCTATCCTGAAAAGCGCTCTATCCTCGAATACATTGAGAAAGGCGTTGTAAATATTGATAAACCAGCGGGGCCGACAAGCCATGAAGTTGCAGCCTGGGTAAAGGCAATTCTTGGTGTGAGCACGGCAGGGCATGCGGGCTCGCTTGATCCCAAGGTTACGGGGCTTTTGCCCATTTTACTCGGAAAGGCTACAAAGGCAGTCCCTGCTCTGCGCCTTTCAGGGAAGGAATATATCTGCCTCCTGAAGCTTCATAAGGAAATGCCTCAAAAACTGGTAAGGGAAGTCTGTGAGGAATTCACAGGCCCTATCTACCAGATGCCTCCTATTAAATCCGCTGTCAAGAGAGTTATCAGGATAAGGACGATCTATTATCTCGAGGTGCTTGAGATTGAAGGCAGTTCAGTGCTCTTTCGCGTAGGCTGCGAAGCCGGGACTTATATCAGGAAACTCTGCCATGATATAGGGCTTGCTCTTGGCTGCGGCGGGCATATGCAGGAACTCAGGAGAACAAAGGCAGGCCCTTTTACCGAGGAGACACTTATCACGCTTCAGGATCTGAAAGATGCATACGTAATCTGGAAAGAAGATGGTGACGAGTCTGAACTCCGGCGGGTAATCATGCCAATGGAAACCGCTGTAGCCCACCTTCCCAAAATCGTCCTGCGGGACAGTGCTGTGGATGCCGTCTGCTCCGGTGCCGCTCTGGCAGTTCCTGGTATAACAAGCCTTGATGCAAACCTTAAAAAAGGGGATCTTACAGCATTGTTTACGCTTAAAGGTGAACTCGTTGCCCTTGCAAAAGCTGAAATGAGTACAGAGGATATTCTTAAAGCCTCTACCGGGCTTGCAGCAACCTCAATCCGGGTTATGATGGAAGTCGGGACCTACCCGAAAGGTTGGGTTAAAAAAGAAGATAACGTTAAGCCTTGATCTCTGTAACTCTTTTTAAACACCCTTCCTTAGAATAAAGTTTATATATCACTATTCCGTTATGGTATAAGTCGTGCCATAACCTTTCGAAAGAAAGCTTGACCACAACCTTTCCAAAGGAAAGCTTGACCAAAGGTCTGGTATAAATCGTTTAATAAGTTAAAGTTGAAAATTAAGTTGTTTATTAACCTCTATGCCGAGGTAGTCTAGTGGTAGGGCGCAAGCCTGGAAAGCTTGTGGGGCTTAGCCCCTCGGGAGTTCGAATCTCCCCCTCGGCGTCGTACTTTTCTTACTTTCGTATTCTTAAGTTTCTCTGGATTTTTCTTTCTGTATTCCATTGTTTTTCTATGGAAATTGTCTGTAGGTTTTTTACCCGGGAAGAAGATCATATCCAGTAACGGATCCAGTGCAGATACCCTTATATACTGGTAAATGCATGTAAAGTGAACTCATCAGTATATGCTGTAAAGAAGCTCCTATAGAGAGCTGCTCCTGACTTTTTCGCGTATTCTTTAAGGGTATTCGATCAGGGGCTACAGGATGCTGTATGCATTCCCCAGGAGGGAGTATATGGTAGAAGAGAAGAATAATGAAGAATTAAGGCATCTTGTTCGGATTATGAATACCGACCTGCAAGGGGCAAAACCTGTAGAGTATGCCCTTACAGGCATCCCGGGAATAGGGAGGCGCACTGCTATCCTTATTGCAAAGGGCGCAGGGGTAGACCCTACTGCTACACTTGGATATCTGCCAGATGAAGAAGTGGCAAAACTTGACAATGCAATCGGGAAAATTGAGGAAATCGTTCCTTCTTGGATGTTGAACAGGCGGAAAGACCTGGCAACAGGACAGGATAAGCACCTGCTGGGAACGGACATCTTATTGACTTTCAGGGAAGATATTAACAACCTTAAAAAGATTCGTGCATACAGAGGTCTCAGGCACGAAAGGGGCCTTAAAGTCAGAGGACAGAGGACAAAATCCACTGGTCGCCGTGGATCAACTGTCGGTGTCAGCAGGAAGAAGTGATTTTCCGATTGAGGTGATTTTAAATGGCATATCCAGGTAAGAAAAGTAAAAGTTTCGAGACTCCAAGGCACCCCTGGCAGGAAGCCAGGATGGCATCCGAAGTCCAGCTTATAAAGGCATACGGCCTCAGAAATAAGAGAGAAGTCTGGAAAGCAGCCAGTATGCTCAGAATGTACAGGACCGAAGCCAGGAAATTACTTGCAAGCGCTGCAAACGCTCAGGAAAGAGGACTTGAAGGACATCAGAAGACTCAGTCTGAAGAAATTCTTTCAAAACTTATCCGCTATGGTATGATCAAGCCGGATTCAGAGGTTGACGACATCCTCTCCTTAAAAACTGAAAATATCCTTGAAAGGAGACTCCAGACCCAGGTTCTCCGCCTCGGGCTCGCCAGAACCATTGTCCAGGCACGCCAGTTTATCACTCATGGGCACATCGCAGTAAACGGCAGAAAGGCTACCGTACCAGGAATGCTTGTTTCCAAGGAAGATGAGATGCATATAGGATACTATGGAACCTCCCCGCTTGTTAGCGAATCTCACCCTGAAAGACCTGTGCAGGTGGCATCTGCTCTCGCAGAGACCACAACTTTAAAGGCTGCTGCCGAAGCAAAACAGGCTAAAGAGAGAGCCTCTGAAAGAGGCGGCGGAAAGAGGAAGAAAGGAGGGAGGAGATAACCATGGCAGACATGAAATGGGCCGTAGCTCACATCAAATCTTCGTTTAACAACACAATTATTACTGTAACCGATATCACAGGGGCTGAGACCATTGCAAAGTCCTCAGGTGGTATGATTGTAAAAGCTGCAAGAGACGAGAGCTCTCCTTATACTGCCATGCAGATGGCAGGCCAGCTTGCTGATCAGCTCAGGGATAAGGGTATCAATGGCATCCACATCAAGGTAAGAGCCCCAGGTGGAAACAAGCAGAGAAGCCCCGGTCCTGGCGCTCAGGCTGCAATCCGGGCTTTTGCAAGAGCAGGAATCCGGATTGGCAGGATTGAAGATGTTACTCCTGTCCCGCATGATGGTACTAGACCGAAAGGCGGAAGACGTGTATAAGAGAAATTTTCAGGGAATTCTCCTAAAATTCTCTTTTTTGAATGCATTAAAATGTAAGGGAAATTAAGGTATATGACGATGGAAGTAGACATTCTGGAGTTATCGGACAGATCTGCAAAATTCGTGCTCTCAAGAGTTAGCACCGCTTTTGCCAACGGCATTCGGCGCGCCATGATCGCAGATGTGCCAACGCTTGCGATCGAGTATGTGAACCTTTATGACAACACCTCAGTACTATATGATGAGCAGCTGGCTCTACGTCTGTCCTTAATCCCGCTTGTAACGGATTTGGAGGCGTATGTACCACAGGCAGAATGCGATGTTTGCGGAGGAGAAGGCTGTCCTGCCTGCGAGGTTTCCTTAACCCTCAGTGCAGAGGGCCCGGGCACGGTTTATTCACGGGACCTTATCTCTTCTGACCCGAAGATACAGCCAGCTGATCCAAATATACCGATTGTTGAGCTGAAAAAGGGGCAGAAGCTTGTGCTTGAGGCTATCGCTCACATGGGTTACGGCAGGGATAGCACTAAATGGCAGGCAGGAATCGCTTGCGGCTACAAGAATGTGCCTATTATCAACATTCAAAATTGTGATGCATGTGGACACTGTGCAGCCGAGTGCCCGAAAGGCATTATACGGCTTGAGGAATCAGGTGCTAGAGTTCCCGAGGAAGACATTCTCAAATGCTCGCTTTGCAGGCTCTGTGAGCAGGTCTGTGATATTCATGCGATAAACATTGGCTTCGACGAAAACGCTTTTGTGTTTACAATGGAGTCCGATGGTTCTTATACAGCCAAAGATCTTGCACTTAATGCAGCAAATGTGATCAAAGGCAAAGCCGAAGAAATCCTGAGCATTCTGGACCAGTTCTGAGCCACAACTCGGACGGGCCCAAACCTAACTTTTTACTGAGGCTTTGTAGAACCATAAATATTTCAATATATAGGCTTCTCAGGACTTTTACGCCTGATTTATTTGATCTTTCTATGCCGCAGTGCATTGCAACTGAATAAAAAAGGGGACATCCGCTTTACTAAAGTTCTTCTATAACCTATGCAGAATGACTTATACGACTCGAAATGTTTATATATTATCCATGATATTGTGAGGGAGTGCAAGGCGTAAAGCGCGCCGGATTACCAAAATGAAACCGCTTTGAAAACAAAATTAAAACAAGATGCGAGGGTTGCCCAGCCAGGTCAAAGGCGCTAGGTTGAGGGCCTAGTCTCGTAGGAGTTCGTGCGTTCGAATCGCACCCCTCGCACCAAATATCTTAACCTGTTAATCTTGTAACTATTAACTTCAAAATCAGTTAATCTCAAAGAATCGATTTTTTTTACACATCTTCTAAATACTTTTGTAAGAAATTTTTCAGATTCTTTATTTATAATCGTTATGCGAGGGTTGCCCAGCCAGGTCAAAGGCGCTAGGTTGAGGGCCTAGTCTCGTAGGAGTTCGTGCGTTCGAATCGCACCCCTCGCACCAAATTTTCTATTCTTTCATTTTAAAACTTTTATCATTCGGTTAGGAACGTTAAATAGGGATAAGTTTGCAGCTTATTTAGCATAAGTACTGAGACAAGAACTTTTCACTTTTGCCAGTTATTGGAGAAGAATATGGGGAGTAAAAGTAGGAATTCTGTTATTGATTTTGTTGAGGTACCCTGGGGAACAAATTTTTGCAAATTCTACCGGACAAAAGCAGATTTGACAGACTTACTAGTCCCCGTTTCAAAGCATGTCTGGGGAAAAATGAATTGTGCATATTGTCACCAAATTCGTGGGAATGCGTGGGGGACAATAAATGAACGTAGTCGGAGATATCCAGAAAAGGCTTAAATTTGGGTTGAGTACAGATCAAGAGGATCGCTTTCGACAGGCTAACTTTGGTAAGGACATAGCTCAGGCCCGGATTTTCATTATTCTGATCCTCCTGCCTTTTGTAGCCCTTCTGGTCAATGACTATGGTTTCTTTGGGCCCTCACGAATGTTCTATGGGATTTTAGCGCTTAGACTTGTTATTGTTGCATACACCATCCTGTTCCTCAAAAGCCTGCGAGGACTTCCGGATTACCTCTCTTACGACCGGGCTGAATTCTGTTGGGGTCTCTCTTTGGCACTCGCTCACATCATGGTGAATTCTACGCGACCTGAAAACTTCATCGCCCATACCATTGCCATAGTCGTAGCTATTTTCATCACGGTTCTCGCCATTCCTAATCGATTCACCAACCAATTTATTACAGCCATAGTGTACGTCGTCGGGCAGACGCTGATTATAGCACCCAATCTGTGGACATCTCCACTAGCTTCCTTTACGGTACTTCTTAACATGTTCATAGCAACTGGCGTTGTTATTATATTTAGCTGGCTGCTTCACTTCTGGCGCAGGCGTGAATTCCTGACTCACGAGGAAATAGAGAAGGCAAGGGCGAAGATTGAGATGCAGCTTACTGAACTCAAGCAGGCAGAAAAAACTATGGCAAAAATAGACATTGCTCGCCAGAAAGAGATCCATCACAGGATAAAAAATAACTTGCAGATAATTTCTTCCCTTCTGGATCTTGCGGCTGAGAAATTCAATAATAGAGAATGTATTCAGGATTATGAAGTCATTAAAGTCTTTAAGGAGAGCCAGGACAGAGTGATATCCATGGCTTTTATTCACGAAGAGCTCTACAAAGGTGAAGGATTCGAAACTCTAAAATTTTCGCCTTATATTAAGAAACTTGCTGAGAATCTCTTCCAGACATATAAGCTTATAGATACTGATATCAGCTTAAGTATGGATGTGGAAGAGAATATTTTCTTCAATATGGATATTGCAGTCCCGTTGGGAATAATCGTTAACGAACTTGTTTCAAATTCCCTTAAACATGCGTTTAAAGGGAGAGATACAGGAGAATTAAGAATCAAGCTCTATAGAGAAGAAAACAGCGAATGTATAAACAGCTTAAATAATAAAGAAGCCTGTAAGAGTACAGATTTCGTTCTGGTTGTTTCCGATAACGGTGTGGGAATTCCTGAAAGCCTTGATATTGAAGATCTTGAAAGTCTTGGGCTTCAGCTGGTAGTTTCCCTTGTGGATCAGTTAGATGGAGAACTTGAACTGAAAAGAGAGAATGGAACGGAGTTTATTATAAAATTCACAGTGACACATAAATAAACATACCGCCAACCTTAAAACAGCTAACTTAGTGGCGTATTAGAACCTGGCTAGAGCATATCCTCCCGATGGACAGGATAGGATTTGGCAGACTTTTGAGAGGTATCTGGAAAGGGAGAAAATTTCAGTCTGGAGTACAGGTTCAGGAAACCTGATGAAAGTTATATCTGTATAGAAGAGAACGTAATCTGCCTCAAAGATGAGAATGGTAATGTAAAATGAGAATGGTGATGTAAACCGAGCTTTTGGAATAATTAAGGATATAACTGAAAGAAAGCTTGCCCAGGAAAGACTAGAAACCAGTGAAAGTAAGTATCGCTCATTTATACAGAATTTTGATGGAATTGCATTCCTGTTAGATGAAAACTTCTTTCCTGAGTTTATGCATGGAAAAGTAGAAGAGATTACCGGATATAGTGAAGAAGAATTCTTATCTGGTCAAGTTTTGTGGATAGGTATTATTCATCCTGCTGACAGGTCCCTTATCGTTAAAGGCAGTATAAAGATAAGATTCGAGAATCTCCATATAATTTATCCAGAGAGCTTAACTTCCGCATAATACATAAGAGTGGTAGAATTAAATGGGTTCATCAAATTTACCAGAAAATTAAGGGACAGGATGGAAGATCTGATAAGTACCAGGGAGTCATTTATGACGTACTGAAAAAAAGAGTATGGAAGATGCCCTTGAGAAAATAGAGGCTATCCGTAATAAAGAAATCCATCACAGGATAAAAACAACCTGCAGGTAATCTCTTCGCGTCTGGGTCTTCAGGCTGAAAAGTTCAACAATAGAGAATGTATTAAGGACTCAGAAATCCTTGAAGCTTTCAAGGAAAGTCAGGATAGAGTTATGTCCATTGTCCTCATCCATGAAGAATTGCACAAGGGCGAAGAAAGAGATACATTGAACTTTTCGCCTTACCTTAAGAAACTTGTTGAGAACCTTTTACAAACCTACAGACTTGGAAACGTTGATATCAGCTTAAATTTAGATCTTGAGGAGAACGTTTCCTTTGATATGGATACTGCAGTTCCATTAGGAATGGTCGTTAATGAACTTGTTCAAATTCCTTAAAATATGCATTTCCTGGCAGGAATAAAGGGATAATTCAAATCAGGCTCTTCAGTGAAGAGACCGGATAGAACTTTAACGATAGTAAAAGGGAACTTACTGTAAGAGACACTATGTATACCCTCATAGTCTCAGATAATGGCATTTCTATCCCACAAAAGTTCAATTTTGAAAACCCAGGTACACTTAGCCTGCAACTTGTAAGCGTTTTAGTAGATCCAATTAGACGGTAAAATCGAGCTAACAAATTAGACGGTAAAATCGAGGTAACAAGGAATAAAGGTACTGAATTCAAAATAGGGTTCAATGTTAGTAGAGTTAACAAGAACTTGTGCTTTTGAACAATAATCAGCAGGATTAATCTTTGCTCCTATGTTCACTAAAAGTTTCACCCACTTTGTTTACTCATATGAATTTACAAAGTGTTTAAGATGATTAAAACCTTTAAGCAACACTCAAGCCTGACACTCAAATAAGAACATTATAAAATAGCAAATATTTCTGTAAAATCAATCTAGAAGTAGATGGTAGAGTCTGAGTCCCTATTCTCAGGTCCCTACCTGCGATCCAACCCAAAGATTAAGAGGAAACCCTATTACTCTTAATCTGTACCTTTATAACGAGCCAGTTATATATATCATAACCGATACGAAACATTGTTTCTAATTTGAATTTTTGATATAATTGAAAAATTATATAATATTAAAAATTTTAATTATATTAAAAATAATCTATTTATAAAACAAGTAAATATACAAAAAGCTTACGATGGGCTTAAAGTACTTCATGTCAAAGTGTTTTTTACTCGAAACTAACTTTTGATATAAATAATTTAAAATAGGTTCTAATATACTATGCTTCGTAGTTGGTGGATAAATCTGGTCTCATCTCTCAAATGAAGGAATGCCTGGAAAAACGCCTGGAGATTTCTGATCTTTCTTTAAATCAGTATGCTTGGGGAAGCATAAATGAAGAGACTGATAGAGAAATACCGTGAATAATGCAGTACTCCGGGCTTCTTCGCCACTACTTTATGGTGAATGGGAGATAGAACTCAGGTATAAAGAAAAAAAATGGTATAAAATATATTTATATTCGTTAATTGGATGGATCTAACCCTTTTGGCCATGAAAGTCTACTTTTCCTAATATCTCTTTTCAAAAGTATTCTTGTGTATTACATTGCAAATATGTATTCGTGGGAGATTATTGGGTTAAAGAGAGATTGTGAGGGTTAAAGGGAATTAATTCAGGTTTAAAGCCAGTGAATCCAGTTCGGTGTGGGATTGTAAGTGACTACTTATATCTAAATTGTCAGGTCCTGGTATTATGACTGAGATAGATAAAAATCGTGAATTCAAGCAACCAGAGAAAAGCTCGCTGTATGATGAAGAATTTCCCGGGTCAGGGTTAAGCGAAGGTAGAAAAAATGATCAGGAAATCATTGACATAATCGGGTCTTTAATGAAGGATGAAGAATTCTCGTTAGAAAATGAGAGCAGTTTTACCATTAATAAAATATTATCATTTCTTGACAGAGAAATAGATGAAAATCAGAACTTTACCGAAGCATTGCTGATTAAAGGTACGGTACTTTACAAAACTGGCAAATATAATATTGCGATAGAAACTTTTGACCGAGCTCTGGAAACCATACCAGAAGAGATCCCCGGGGAAAACTTGTCTCTATGGACAGAAAGTGATAGCATAAACTATAAGTATGCATTGAAACTCAAGGCTTTTGCCCTGTTCAGGCTTGGAAAATACAGAGTGGGACTGGATGTACTTAATGAGATTCTGGCAGTTTATCCAGATGACATGGAGATTCAGGAATATAAAACTATAATATCTGCACTTGAAGATGAAAGTCTAATTAAAGAGTTGAACAATCTCCCATATATCTATCCCGAAAAATCCGGTACCTGGGAGCGTGGAGACAGACAGGCTTATGAACCGGATAAGTATGCCAGAGCGCTTGAAGAGCTTGATAAAAGCCTTGAGATTAACCCTCAAGATGCGGACATCTGGAGGTATCGGGGCTCTGCACTTTATATGCTTGGCAGGTATGCTGAAGCACTGGAGGCATTTGATAAGTCTCTGGAAATTAATCCTAAAAATGAAGATGCCTGGAGCTTCAAAGGTTCTACCCTTTATATGCTTGATATGCCTGAAAAAGCCCTAAAAGCGCTTGATAAAGCGCTACGAAAGAATCCCAACAAGCTTGAGACCTGGTTCAATAAGGGATCTATCTTTTTTGAACTCGGAAGATATCAGCAAGCACTCTCTGCAGTAGACAACGCCTTAAGAATCAATGCTAACGACAAAAATGCTTTAAATCTCAAGAATTCTATTCTTCGTAAACTTGCTAAAGAATCAATTATTTGACAAGACGATGAAGAACCGATTATTTGACAAGAAGATGAAGAATTAATTATTTGACCAGCACAGATAATTAGTTCCCTTAATATATTTACATATTTTGAGAGAGATTCACATATTTTGAGAGAAAATTCGAGGGAAATCACCCTCAAAACTTCAGGATACTGGCTGATCTGAACTTAAATTATGGTTTTTCTTTTCACTTCTTCCCTTTTCTTCCTCTTTGTCACTTCTTCTCTTTTCTTCCTTTTTGTTTCTCGTGTGGTTTTATTCTAAAATCATATTACCTGCTCTGAAGCCTGGCTCTGCATTCGTTGATTACCTCAGTGGGACTGGAGTATTCTTTGTCAGGACAGGCCTCAAGAGCCCTTATTATTACGTCGCGGACATGAAGATCTCTGGCCTCGTTGATAAGCTCCTGTTTCGATGCAGGATATTTCCTGGTATGGAAAACCTCTACAGCTCTTTGAAAGCCTTCGAATTCGTGGACGACATCATCAGAGCTGGAATATTCGCGGTTTGGAATGTTTTCAAGAGCCAGCATTGTGTCACTACTGATATTCTGCTTTCTGGCTTCGTCGATAATTTGCTTCTTATTTGCAGGGTATTTCACATTTCCTAAAATGCTCTGGACTTCAGTAACACTTGCTTGCATAACCTTTCTCCCCCATGTTTGATTCTTTTTCTGGAGTCCCTTGCTGGCATCAGGTGGTGTTACTCCTGTGTTAGCAGGTTAATTTTTCAGACTTTAAATGCTTGATTCTAATGCTTATCGCCTTATCCAATTTAATTGCCCACCCTTGATACATTATTTCTCTAATATAATAAAAAGAATACAAGCCAAATCTTTGCTAAAAGAAGATTCTTCAGGTTAGAATTGCGAAGCCGGTTAGAATTGCGAATCTGGTTAGAACTGCGAATTTTATCACTGTTTGAAAACTTAGTGGCTGGGAGTTAACGTACATACCTCGTGTATAGAAAGGGGCTTAATTCTCAAAAGAAAAGCTTATCCTGATAAAGATGAATGCATTTCACCTTTGCCAGTGGGTTTCTTCCATGTCAATAGCCGCAAAAATCTGTACGAGAGGGTGTCTTTTAATAGCTTTCATCAAATCTTCCGGGGTATACTCCATACCATACTCGTAACATGAAAATAGTCCCATATGATACAGGATTACATCCCGTTCTATGCGTGTGAGTCTTATATATCTCTTAATTCTTTCAATGGATAGAATAGAATGTTTGTTATTCGCAGGATGTCCTTCTAATGTTCTATAGTTTCCATATTCTCCAATGTATAACCCTTCCTTGCAAATATCATGACATAAAACAATGATTACTAGAGAATCTTCAGGAAGCTGTTCTTTCCTTTTCAGGCGAGAGTTAGATAATCTCAGGGGATCTAGTAAGTTTAAGCAATGTTCCGCAAGCCCGCCAGGATAATCCCTGTGATATTTTGTACTTGCGGGCGCAATAAAGAAGTCCGAGTTTTCAAGGTAATGAATATACTCTCTAATCCCTTCTCTTTTTATCTCCTTCAAAAGATCGATGATATAAGTCTCGTTGGCAAAGATTTCGCCCTCAGTTAACATCCCAACCCCTTCAATCATCAAAATTTATCATGATTTTGTACTTTTCGCTTTCAGGGCAAAAGCAACATTTGTCCACTCCTGAGTATATATCTAAACTTCAGAATATACATAAATATAATAGAATAAATCCTTCTTAGGTTTAATAATTATAGAAAATAAAGGAAAATATAAAAAAGAACAAAAAAGTTTGTTCTAGATTGGCTGGGTAAATTTTCAAATTTCTGTTCATTAACTTAACTGCCTGTCTCTTATCTAGCTTCTTTTTTGATAGGTTGCCTTATGATAGTTCTGAGTTTTTCCGGCTTTGTTCTGCGCACGTCACTTATGTATATCTCATGATGTTTCTCACCGGGCAGATTCCCATCAAATTCATAGCCATTCTCTTCAATGAAGTTATGCAGTTTCTCTATCGTCTGCCCTTCCTCCGAGTATGGACCGATATGCATTATCTGGGCTGATAAGCCTTCATGAAGGGTTTGAAATTTTATTTTTGGAAGGGCAGGTAGATTTTTCTTTTTTTCTACTTCTTCCAGTGCCTTTTTTATTATATCTTCCGTGATAAAGTCGGGCTGCCTTATCATTGCGGTCCATTTCCAGCCGCTCTTATTGCGAATGTCGAAAGCTTCCATATTTTCAACCCACCAGAGCCCCTCAAGGGGCATTACCACATAATCCTGCGAGTTCTCCTTCACAGAGAGAAATTTGATTTTATATGACACTGAGAACAACGCTTCTATTGAATCCTGATATTCCTTTGATGTATTGGGGTCACCTTCGCCGTCTATCATTAGATAACTCATCTCAGGAACATCTACAATAGAGGCTTTTCTGGCTGATGGGTCGTACAGTTCTTTATTCTCTTTTTTTAGATCTATCTTTGGCATCCTAGATCACTCTCGATTTTTAACTTTGCCTGTTTAAGTCAGGTGTCTGGGTAATACATACGACTACTCAGAATCGAAAATACATTCTGTATGATCTTGCAAACATCTAGCTGGAACTCGAACGTTTATAGTTTCTCCCAAATACGATTATTTAGAAAACTTTAAGCGTCGAAAACACATATTTTTAATTGCTGTTTAAGTTGTTGTCCCTGGAAAATCAGGATTAAATGATATCCTAGGCTGAATTCAGGAAGATATGTCTGCATTTTTACAAAAATATCCTGTCATTGTGATTGAGAAAAAGTCTGAAGCCCAGTGTGACAAGGTGAGTTGACACTTATCGTATGAGGGAGTTAGAATCATGCGTGACGCGAAACTGATAAGCGTACTTGCAGAATATCTCGCAAAATGTGCAGAAATCCATGCGAGGAACGAACCGATACCGCCGGAAAGCTTGGAAAAGTTTTTGATTGACATCGTAAGCTGCCTTGATGTTGGTGGTATAGGTGATGTAGGAAAAGAGCTGGTTCCACTCAAAAGGGCACGCGCAACCATCAGGCTTGCAAGGCGTGAGTTTGAGTGGCAGTGTGATAATATAGATCATCCTGAAGACTGGGAAACCTGCCTGCGGAATGCAGTCTCAGGAAACGTATAATTTTTTTTAATTCTACTCCGAAACCAGTAGAATTACGGGAGATATTCAGGTTTTACACTCTGCAGAACGAGGATTGAGAGCTTCCGTATCTCTCCGGAGACTGGTTCAGGTTAAATTCCACGGGCATATCTCCAGGCAGCCTGTGCATTCGAACGGCTCTCTTGCATAAAATTGTTCTTAAAATAGCTTAGAATCCGCTCTTAAAATTACCCGTTGAGTTTAGCTGATATGAGAAGCCGGGATTAGCTAATAGCGAAGAGCCGAAATTGGCTAACTGCAAAAATTAATAGGTCGTGGGAGTCGGATCTTCGGGTTCTGTTTTCGGGTTCTGTTTTATCCCTTTCCAGAAGCCAGGAACGTAACGAAGCCCGGTGCCGTCTTTCTCTTTTATCTCGCGATTCTTAGCTTTAATTCACAGCTTTCATATAGCTATTCTGGTTTTCAGGTTTTACTTTTAAGTCAGGTTTTACTTTTAAGTCAGGTTTTACTTTTAAGTCATATTCGACTTTTAAATTTCCAGTAGTAAGAAAGGTCAGGAGAGGCCGCTTTTTCCTCCAAGCTCATTTGCTCTCTTCTCGGCTTCTTCTTTTGTCTGGAAAATTTCACCGGTGCAGCTACAACTTCGAGTATCGTGGTTGCAGTGGTAAATAACATACAGAGTCTCTGACAGGTTGTCAGTGGGCACATAACTTAGCTCGGCTTCCCCCCGGCTTATACGGGTATAACTTTGCCCATCGATCTCGATTTCTCCTGCATCTCTCATAGGGTCATATCCAAAAAACGCAACGCTATCCGTTGCTGCCTCCCACTCTTCCACAAAATATTCAGGCAGACCTTCAATGTAATCTATCTCACAATCCAGAGGGGCAGAACATTTTACATATTCAAACATGCTTTCATATATGTTTGCCTGTTTTATTTTTCCATAATATATAATATTTATATTTTTCATTTCTGTTTCTCCATCTAATCGTATTGTTCTGTATGCACTTTAAAGTATTAAAGAGGAAACTAAAGAGAGAAGTGATGGGAAATTTGATTTTTCTTTCAGTGTTTGTATTTAAGGATAAAGTCTTAAACAAGGATAAATTCTAAATAAGGATAAAACCTCAAATCCTGTCTTTATTTGCATTAATTTACTTCTTCAGGGAGTTTCCTTGCTTTTTACCTCTTCCCTGTACTCCCTGACAAACTCAACATATTCTGCAGCGTTTTTTGCTATGGCTTCAATTTCGGATATCTCGATTTCCCTCTTAACCCTACCTGGAACCCCAATAATCAGGCTGTTTTCAGGAAATTTCTTTCCCTCTGGAATCAATGCGTTCGCGCCTACTATGGAGTTTCTTCCTATTTCAGCTCCGTTTAATACTGTAGAGTTCATTCCTATAAGCACATTGTCTTCTATTCGACACCCGTGAAGTACAGCTCCGTGCCCGACACTCACCTCATTTCCTATCTGAACTCCATTCTCAGGGTCTGCATGAATTACCACATTATCCTGGATACTTGTACGATTACCGATTTTTATTTTATTCCTATCTCCACGAAGCACGGCATTAAACCATATGCTTGAAAAGTCCCCGACTTCAACATCCCCTATAATGTCTGCAGAATCCGCAATAAAAGCAGTTTCTGAAATTTTCGGACTTTTACCTTTAAAATCCATTATCATAATTCTCTCTCCGTCTTTCCCCTGGCTTTTATTTTGTTCATAAGACTAGCCTTGTTAGGCATTTAAATAAGCAATCTGATTGTCTTAGTATCAGATGCAAAGTTATTAGAAACTACTTATCCAAAAAAACTCGATTATTTAAATTAAAGAGTTTGATAATAAATAAATAGTATGATAAAATCGGGAAAGAGGCAAAACTAAATGCAGATAAAATTGGACCCAAAACAAAGTTAAAAAGAAGTAGAAGAAAGTAAAACTGGAAGAAGAAAGTAAAACTGGAAGAAGAAAGTAAAACTGGAAGAAGAAAGTAAAACTGGAAGAAGAAAGTAAAACTGGAAGAAGAAAGTAAAACTGGAAGAAGAAAGTAAAATCAAAAAGATTTACTCCTCTTACTCAGTCTTTAGCACACTCTCGGAATTGGGTCTCCAGCAGGTATGTCTACATAACGCATGCCACCGAAGCGGTTTCTCAGGATTACCTCCCCTTTATTGTCTTGAGTAGCTTCTCCTATAACAGCCGCATCCCTGCCGTATGGGTGTTGTCTTAAGATTGAAAGCACTTCTTCTTCAAAACCGGGTCTTACTCCGATGACTGCCTTTCCTTCGTTTGCAACCTCAAGGGGATCAAGGCCCAGCATCTCACAGGCTGCGGAAACGGCTGGCTTGAAAGGAATCCAGTCTTCTTCAATAAGGATCCCTGTTCCTGACTTTTTTGCCATCTCGTTCAGGGCGTTTGCAAGCCCTCCGCGTGTCGGATCTTTCATTGCTGTAATGACAGGTTTCCCGTCAGTTCTGAGTTTAAGGAGAGGCTCTATTAGCTTCCAGAGTGGGGCTGAGTCCGAGACCAAGTCAGTATCAAAATCAAAACCTTCCCTGTGAGCCATAAGCGAGATTCCGTGGTCGCCAATAGTGCCTGTGACCAGGATTTTATCTCCTACCTGAAGCCCTGAGTCCCTGACCGGGCTATTCGTAATCCCTAGCCCTGCTGTGTTCAGGATAATTGAATCAAGCGCGGCTTTCTCCACGGTTTTCGTATCACCTGTTATTATGGGCACTCCAGCTTCTGCAGCCGTTTCGTCCATTGTCTTGATTATTTCCTCAAACTCGGTGAGTGGAAAACCTTCAGGGATTACGACCGCACAGGTAAGAGCAAGCGGCTTTGCTCCCATAACTGTGAGGTCATTGATAGTGCCTGCAACTGCAAGCCTTCCTATATTGGTATTCGGGAAAAATGCAGGTGTTATCACGTGGCTGTCAGTGGTCAGTACGAGTTCGCATCCAGCGTCGAAGCTTTCAAGCCTGACCGTGGAACCGTCATCAAGGCATTCGAGCCCTATCGAGCCTGCACTTTTATTGTGAAAATTTTTAAGAATTATTTCTCCTATAAGTGCCTGCATGACCTCTCCGCCTGCACCGTGTTCAAGAGAAATAGTGTTGGGTTTCATATGGGTCTCCTTTTAACTCCTCTGGGTCTTCTCGATCCGATTTAACTTTTTTGTATTCATGATTTTATCTTAATCTCTTAACCTGGCTTTTGTTTTAATTTTCCTTGACCGGCTTCTACCTTATATTCCTTTTAACAGGTTTTATTTCTTCAGAGTTTCTTTAACTCCATGCTCAATAAATTCAATCCAGGTTTCCAGGCTTTCCCAGTCATGCTTCGAGGTTAGGAGAACTGGCACATTCGGGTTCAAGGAAAGGATGTCTTCTCGCATTTTCTCGGCATCGACATCAACCGCATGGGCAATGTCAACTTTATTTATGATCGCAAGCTCTGCGGTCTTAAAAATCATTGGGTGCTTGAGGATAATGTCGTCTCCCTCGGTCACGCTCACAACTACAACCCTCAGGTGCTCCCCCAGTTTGAAGTCCACGGGGCAGATCAGGTTGCCTACGTTCTCAATTAGCAGGAGATCCGTGTTATCGAGGTCGATTTCATCCAGGGCTTTTTCCACCAGCTTTGCATCAAGGTGGCATTCTTTTCCGGTATTTACAGGGATAGTGGGGACACCAAGTTTCCTGAAACGGGAAGAATCCATCTCTGCTATTACGTCCCCTGCAATCACAGCTATTCTATACTTTCCTTTGAGATGACTGATTGCCTCCTCAATAAGAGTGGTCTTTCCTGAGCCGATAGCTCCCATAACATTTACTGAAAAAACCTTATGCTTGTTAAGCTTCTTTCTGTTTTTTTCAGCAACTTTGTCATTTGCTTTGTAGACATCATGTCCCATATGGATTACATGCATTAACATAAACATCACTTGGGGGAATTACTCATTATTACTATCTGCGGTTCGATCTTCTTCGGTTTCGATTTCGATGCTTTTGATTATCAGTTCTCTGCCGCCTTTAATATTTGCCTGTTTTCCACAGATAGGGCAATCCATAGCTGCCACATAAGCAAGAAGTTCGCTTCTAAGTGCACTGCTCTCCCGTATCTGTTTTTCGTCTATATCTCCCTCATACCCGCACTCGCACTCAAGGGTAGGTGACACCATTTCCACAACAAAATCCGCATTTTCTGCAATGCTTCCCTCTGCAAGGACATTGAAACAGAAGCTGAGCTGTTCGGGATTCGTATGACTCAACCTTCCCATTTGAAGAGTTAATTTCTTAACTTCCGTAGCTCCGTTGGCATTAGCAGTATTGATTACCTGATCAAAAATCTCACAGGCTATAGAAAATTCATGCAAGCTTGCCGCCTCCTTCTCTGGAGTATCTGAACCAGTTGTAGCACATGCCTTCCTGGCTGACCATACATGGGCCTGCTGGACTTTTTGGGGAGCAGTCCTTCCCGAAGTTCGGACATTGAGAAGGCTTTGCTTTTCCTGTAAGGATAGCTGCACAGATACACCGTTTCTTATCTTTTTTCCCAACTTTTTTTCGGACTTCTTCAAGAGCAGATGCATACAGGTCCTCGTGCTTCTTTGCAGCGTCTTTTTCCTCAAACTCTTTCCTTAACACAAGTCCTGAATTTTCTATTTTTCCTATACCTCGCCACTCCGAATCCGAAGTTTCGAATACCTTTTCCATCATTTTAAGGGCAATCTGGTTTCCTTCAGGTTTCACAGCTCTGGGATAGCCGTTGTCTACTCTTGAGCTGCCCTCCTCTACCTGCGCCTGCAGCAGGCTTATACCAAGGAGGATGTCTCCTGCCTCAAATCCGCTAACAACGACAGGAAAACCCTTTTCTGCGAGCGGCTCAAAAGGTTTTGTGCCTATTATAGTTGCCACATGCCCTGGAGCTATAAATGCATCAACATTTGCATCCCTGGCAAGGAGTTCGATTGCAGGAGGAGTTTTCTTCTGGGAGGTAAGAAGGCTGAAGTTCTCAGGAGTCTTTCTTAAGAGGGCAGCCGCATTTGCAGGAACTGTGGTCTCAAAGCCTATTGCGAAAAAGACTACCTCAAGCTCTGGCTTTTTCTCTGCAAGAGCAACTGCATCGTCAATGCTGTAGACCATCCTCACATCTGCCCCTTCAGACTTTGCATCCAGCAAGCTTTCGGCTGAACCGGGAACCCGCATCATATCTCCGAAGGTGACAACAGTTGCTCCACTTTTCGCAAGGGCAATTGCAATATTTACATCCTCTTCGGGAGTAACACAGACAGGACATCCGGGACCGCTTATTACTTCGATATTATCTGGAAGGACACTCCTTAACCCGTATTTTGCTATGGTTCTCTCGTGCGTTCCGCAGACATGCATTATGCGAAGCGGTATTTTTGAGCCCCTGATCCTCTCCAGTAGCTTTTTCTCAAACTCAGGAATGTCTGGCTTTGAAGAAGAATTCCCGTTTTCCATTTTTATCAGCATCCGTTTTTCAGGGGGATTCACTTTCGAAGGTGTCGATTTCTTCAAGCCCTGCAATCTGTTTGAGAAGGCGCATTGTTTCTTCACTTTCTTCTTCGGAGATTTCCGCAATTGCATATCCCACATGAACAAGGACATGCTTTCCGATTATGGACTCACTGGCACCTCCTAGCAAATCCATATTTACATTTCTGCGAACCCCGCCCATGTCGACAGTTGCAGTGCTTTCATCTATGACAGACACTATTTTTCCAGGAATAGCTATACACATGTTACCTCGAAATATTTTCTTTCAAAATTATATTAATTTATGGTAATTATTTTTTTTCATGATATAAATTCCTGTATCAGGATAATATAAATTCCTATATCTGGATGATATAAATTCCTATATCTGGATGATATAAATTCCTGTATCAGGATGATATAAAATCCTGTATCAGTATATTTATAAGAATTATTTTACAAGAGATATATATTTGTATGGTATATATATTTACAGGTTTTAACCGGGCAAAAAAACTATCCAGTTTACTTCCTTAACTGGTTAAATAGCCCGCATCCCCTTCTCCTTTTTTACTTTTGTAGTGCTGCTTTTAACCACATGTTTTTCCGTTTTCCACTTGCCGCAAATAAAAGAACGGAGGTTTCACAAACAGGAGCTGAATTCTATGTTTATAAATATGTATATTATCGAAAATTGTTTTTTAAGATTTTATGGTTCTATATTATATTCTTTTTGCTTTTTCATTTCACTTGTATAATTTAAAGATGTTTTTGCCCTACTATTGAACTTGCTTTAGAAGGTTTCTTGAGAAAGGTCCTAAAGTTACTTTATCTGAACATGAATTCTATGGGTTTTAAATTGTATGAATAATTCGAACTTGAGTATTATTTCTTCTTTAGCTTCATGCAATATGACAAACTTTTTTAGCACTTTTTAATCTTAGTTTTTCTTTAAAAGCCTTTTTCAGAGCACTAAAGGTTATAATAACGAAAAAATCTATAGGGAATCCGAAATTAAATCTCTACCTCTTTTGTCAGGGACAGAATTGTTCAGGTTTCCTAAGATTTAAAACAGGATCAGCAGAGAGACCACGAATTCATGTAGCGGCACCTCAGTCCCGATTGAGATGATTCAGGCTATTAAACATTCCCTGCGAATAAAATGGCTATTCTTCTGCCTTTTAAAATCTTTCTGCACTTTACCCAGTTTTTATGCGTTTTGTCTTAATACAGGTAAATTTCTAAGTGTGAATTACTATCTCATTGGTAACTTTTAACTTTTGCAATTAAGTTTATTCTTTTGAATCTCTTCTCTTCTTCAAAATGATTTGATTCCACTTATTTGTGCTACACTGTTGATTATTGTACATTTAGTTTCTTACTTATTTAGAAGGCTCATTATACTTGTCACTGAATAATAAGCCTGCAATGCGACCAACTAATATAATTATCGTATCGTGTAAAAAACCTTAAATACTATTCCCTCATTGAAAACATTAACTGTAAATTTATGTATATATTTATATAATTACGATGGATAATTATTCGAAATTTTCTTCGTATGTATAATTTGGGTAAAATCAAGATGTGGTAGAGATGAGTACTGGAATAAAAAATCTTGTCCGTACACTGGACAGTGTGGACTTCTTAAAAATGGACCGCCGCACTTTCATGAAAGCAGTAGGCGTAATGGGAGCATCTGCGTTCCTGGGCACCTACAAGACTGACATTGTGAAGGCGCTTGAACTCGCAGAAACCAAACTTGTCTGGCTGCACGGTTCAGAATGCACAGGCTGTTCAGAATCGGTCTTAAACGCAGGCAATCCTGACATTGTACAGGCATTACAAAAGCTCAATGTCAATCTTGTTTTCCATGAAACTATCTGTGCACAGCAGGGAATCTGGAATGATGGTGAGCTTGTAAACAACGCTGAGCTGAACTCCGAGATCCTCCTCGAAGAAACTTATAAAGAAGGTAACTATTTCCTGGTTGTTGAAGGCTCAATTCCGAATGGTCCGGATGGCTCAGGACGCTACCTGGTTATTGGAAACAAGACTTTCAAGGAAACCCTTGGAGAAGCTGCAAAGAACGCAATTGCTGTCATTGCAGTCGGAGCCTGTGCCTGCTGGGGAGGAATCACCTCTGCAGATAGCGATGTTGCCAAGGACACAGACTATAGAGGAGTTGCTTTCGCAAAGACCGACAAAAACGGAGGTATGCTTCAGGAGCTTGGAATCGATAAACCAGTAATTAACATTCCTGGTTGCCCTGCACATCCCGACTGGATTCTTCTTACCCTGGGAGCGGTGATTCTCGGAAAGATTAAACTTGAAGACATTCCGTCAGTTGTGGATGATTACGGTAGGCCGAAAGTCTTCTTCCCTCCAGACCACACAGTTCACGAAAACTGCCCACGCCGCGGGTACTATGACCGTGGGGAATTCGATGTAGAAGTAGGAGGAGAAAAGTGCCTGTGGAAATTAGGTTGTAAGGCTCCCTATTCTCACGCAGATTGTGGAATTCGCAGATGGAATGGTTCAGTAAGCATGTGTACCCAGGCAGGCGGCCCCTGTATTGCCTGTGTAGAACCTGGATGGCCAGACATTGCAAGGCCACTGTTTGTTGAGCGTGAAGATGTAGGAATTGCCGGAGCAAACATTGATACAGTAGCCAAAGTTGCAGTCGGCGCCGCTGCAGTCGCTGCAGGTGTGCATGCTGTTAGAAGAATGGGAAAAGGAGAGTGAGTGAAAAATGGTAAACGTTACAGTTGATCCCTTAACCAGAATTGAAGGTCACCAGCGCGTGTCTACTGAAGTAGATGCTAATGGTGTCATAACTGATGCCCAGTCATCTTCCCTTATATTCAGAGGTTTTGAGCGCATTCTGCAGAAACAGGACCCAAGAGACGCAGCTTTTCTTACCCAGAGGATTTGTGGTGTCTGCCCTATTTCTCACGGATTGACAGCTACAAATGCTCTTGACAACCTCTACGGTGTTGCTGAACATGTTCCAAAAGATGCTCTTGTAATGAGGAACATTTTCCAGGGTCTGAACATGGTTGCAAGCCATGCAACTCATATATATGTCCTCTTCGGTCCTGACCTTGCAAACCCAGCGTACAGGGATGTTCTTACAACTCTGGGAGACACCGGAAACGCAGTCTGGAAAGAAATGGTTGGAAGGTTTGCCCCAATTAGCTACAAGATGGATGGCGCGGCTGTACCTGCGGGAAGTTCATATCTGGCAGCAATTCCTGAAAAGAAGCGCCTTCAGGAGGCTATCGCACTTATTGCCGGTAGAATGCCTGGCCCTGCATCCCTTTATCCAGGTGGATATACCTACCCGGCTACTGTCGCAGATATAACCAAACTTTCCACCTACTATCTGCAGGTCATGGACTTCGTATCCAAACATACTCTGAGAGTTGATTTCAATACCTGGATCGAAAATACCTATAAGGCAAGCTCTCCTCAGAAAGCAGTAAGCTTTGTTACTGAACATCTCCAGGGTCTTGTTGACAAATCAACTACATCCAATGATTTCTCCAAAGAGGCAGGTTGGGGAGACGTGGAATTTTTTGCAGCTTTTGGTTCAGAACTTGTAGGAGAAAAACTTCTTGGCCTTCCAGCAAGCCTTAAACTTGATACAATCGGTGGGTACAAGGATCCCTCAAAGATCTGCTTTGTTTCATATGGTGGATATTACAAGCCCAAAGACGGATACGACCCGAGGAGCCCGGCAGGAGACCGTATTTTCACCTCAGGTGTGGTATCAGGTAATCTTGAATACCTGAAATTTGATCCGGACAAGATTACGGAGAGTACTGCTCACTCCTTCTATGAGAACAGTAACAACGACCTCGCACCTGCAAAAGGTGAAACCGTTCCGTTTACTGATCCAGATAAAATCGTATTCACTGGAGGTTCGGATAGCCAGTACAGCTGGGACAAGGCTCCGAGATACGACGGAATCCCAGGTGAAGTCGGGCCTCTTGCACGCATGCTGAACATAAAAGAGCCGCTCGTAACCGGTCTGGCTTTGGCCTTCGCTGAGAATAACTACTCTCCAGCTAATGTTTTCACCAGAATGCTGGCTCGTATGCAGGAAACCGCAATTCTCGCATATGAACTTCTCAACTGGGTAACAGTTGACTATGAGCCAGGAGGAAAGATCTCCGTGCCTCTAGACCTTAATGCAGCTAAGAATAACCAGGGAATGGGCCTGTGGGAAGCACCTCGTGGAGCTCTCGGTCACTGGATCTCTGCTGGCAGTGATGGAAAGGTCACCAACTACCAGTGTATAGTTCCAGGTACCTGGTTAATGTCCCCAAGGGACAGCAAAGGCATACCTGGTCCGCTCGAACAGTCCCTCATTGGTTCAAAAATTAACCCCGTCGGAGATGTCGATTATACCAATCCAATTGGTATCTTCCATATGGGCAGATCCTATGATCCATGCATTTCATGTGCAGTCCACACCATTGACCTGACTGGGAAATGCGCTCCAAATACTCTAAGAATACTTTAAGTATATACAAGGAGATGACCCACAATGAAATCTAACAACAGCCGGTCAATGGTTGTTGAGCGCTACACAATAACTGACAGGATAGCTCATACTGTCCATGCTATTGCGATGGTAGTGCTCATCATTACCGGGTTAAAGATCTATACGGGATGGGACTTTATGAGTTTCAGTAGTGCCCGTGCCCTTCACATGATAATGGTTCCGTTCCTGCTTGCAGTGAACTGGATCCTTATCCCCTACAACATTTTTTCCGAAGGTCACGGAGTATACGGAAAGATCTCGCATTTTACGGATCACTATATTTTCGGTCCTAAGGATGCAATGCGCCTGGGTGGTATAATTAAAAACTTCTTCAGGAAGGGCAGGTATCCTGCATATTCCATCTATGATGAAGAAAAAGGTCACTATGAGACCAAACTTCACCCCGTAATGAAGATCCTGATTGTACTTGAAGGTACAGCACTCTTCCTGATTGCGGTTTCAGGCATTGTACTGTATAAGCTTGACTGGTCAGTCTTCGGGCTGCCAATAGGGTCATGGATTCTTTCGATCGGAGGCTTAATTGCGCCTTTCTTCGATCTGACTGCTCTTCAGTTCTACAGGCTGCTTCACCTGGCGATGACTTACTGGTTTGTCTTTGAACTAGTAGTGCATGTGGGTATTCTGGAGTTTGACCCTCATGTCTGGAAGTACTATAAAGCTATCTTCTGGTCAGGAAAAGAAGATTTCTCAGACACTCACTACTCAGAGTACGTAGAGAAATATTCGAGGTTTGATGCCAAGGAGCACTCAAAACACTGAAAATTGCTAAAGAAAAACCTTAACTGGAAAAGGTAATATAGGCATATTCGAAAAACCTGTACACCTTTTAATTAAGTGAGAATATGCCTATATTACACGCTCCAGTCCGCATCCTGGGATGCGGAAGTCCACTAATGGGAAATGACGGTGTTGGTCTCAAAGTGATTGAGGTCCTTCACAAAACCGAACTTAAAGACCTCAAAGACCTTGATATCGTGGATGCAGGTGTCTGCGGGCTTGATCTTTTAAACCTGCTCGAAGGTGCCAGGAAAGTCATTATAGTGGATGCAATTCTGGCAGACAGCCCTCCTGGTACAGTACACCGTATAGAAGGAAAGGACTTACTGGATGGTAACGAGCCTCACCCTCTGGTTTCGATACATGACCTTACAATTACTGATGTATTGAAAATAGGAGAACAGGTCCAATCGCTTCCGGAAGTCGTAGTTATTGGAATTGAGATTGGTTCTCCCGTTACTGAGATTACACAGGAAATAAGCCCCGATGTGCTTAATGGCGTGGATAAGGCCATACTGCTTATCAAAGAAGAAGTCTATTCCTCGCTTTAATCTTGTTTTTGTTAACTTACTTAGATTCAGTTTTGTTTAGGTTTTCTGCTTGATAATACTGAACAAAGCTTTAACAGGATGAATATGACCCTTAAAGGGCGCGTTGAGCAAGCAAACCGAACCAGTTCTGAACCCCTGCATGCAAATAAGTTAAATTTAAAATTTTGCTGGATAAAACGGTTACTTTAAGAATCTGCCTGAAGGGAATATGCAAATTTTTAGCTCCCTTCAGGGTTAATGCACTCTCTTTTCCTCTACGGATTATTTGGATTCTCCCGGTATCCAGTTGCTATAAAGCTTCCACTCGATTAAAGAGTCCTTCCTATCTGCTTCAATGTAAAATCTCCATATAATGGGCTCACTTACTGCAGAAAATTCCAAATTCACGAGGGTGTCAGGTAGAAGTACGGCCTCTCTGAATTCCCCTGTATTCGTTTTTATCCGGGCGCTTGTTTCGGTGGTCTTGAGGTTTCTCAACTCAAGGCGTATTGATTTGCCGGCTTCAGCTTCAAAAGAATAGTTGCTCCCTCTCCAGGTTCCTGCACTATGGAATCTGCGCCCCTGACTATCAACTGTATGGGGTAGTTGGGTCACAGGTGGAGTGATCGGTTTAGTTACACGAACCAGGGGTTGATCGATCGGAACTGCCTGCGTTGCCATCAGTGGAGGTTCAGCTACCGGTACTTCAGGAGGTTGAGGTATTTTAACTTCAGGCGCCGATACTCGTGGAACTTTGGGCGCCTCTACCGGTGGGACTTCAGGTGCCTTTGCTGGTTCAACCGGAGACGCCCTTGGTGTCCGAACCGGAGATTCCGGGAATAAAGGACTCGGAACATCCGATACTTTTGGCTCTGTTGATGGTAAAGCCTCAGGTGTGCCTGTGACAAACTCTTCATCCAGACTTCCTATAGTCTCTGGCCCCACAATTCCGTCAACCCTCAGTCCGCGTGCCTCCTGGTAGCTTCTGACTGCCAGTTCGGTTTCTTCACCAAAAGTACCGCTAGCTCCAGTTCTGGGCACAGGAATTCCCAGGAATATAAGAGCCTGCTGAACTTTTCTTACTGCTGAGCCGCTATCCCCTCTCTGGAGAACTCTTTCGTTGTCATAACAAGCCTCCAGAACCTCATCGCCTGCAAATCTCGGCGATCTTAAGTCGTGACCATCCCCAATAGTCATATTCTATCCCCCATACTTTGCTGCAAGCTTTCTTCCCTTAAAGATGCAGCATTAATACTAAATGTTACTAGCCTTAAAATTTCAATAAATAAATAGTGATATTAAAATATATAAGTTTTCTAGAAAAGCTATATTTATTTTAAGTGTACCCCGGTTATTTTTATAAATTAAATGTATTAAAAACCATTTCGGAGAACATCTTTGGTTTATCCTGATATGCTTGAAATTCTCAGAACAGATTTACCTTTTACAGGATTTTATAGAAACCTGATAAAGAGATGCCTTCGTTAAAGGCTTTTGCTTTTCTATTTTTTGAGCTGGCCCTGAATAATGCCCTGGCTGCGATATAAAAAAAGATTACTTGTGGAGGGAGTTCTGAAGATGTGATAGCCTTTAATATATTGGATTCCTTTTTTTATATGTCTTATATAAAATTATTTGCGATATGGGGGGAAGTGGAATGAATAATGAGGGTTTACTTGAAAAGTTTAAAAATCTCGATTTCATAAAAATGGACCGACGGACATTTATAAAGGCTGTAGGGGCACTGGGAGCCTCGCTATTTCTTCAAACCTATAAAAGCGATATCGCCAAAGCTTTTAACGGGCTGCCTGAAACCAAAGTGCTCTGGCTTCACGGGGTAATGGACTCGGGATGTAGCATCTCAATGCTGGACGGAGAAAACCCGGACATACTGGAATTTCTCCAGCTTTTTAACCTCAACCTGCTTTATCATGAGGTGCTGATGATGCAACAGGGAATCTTCGTAGATGGACAACCTGCAAATACGAGTGACCTGAACTCTGAAGTCCTGCTGGAAGAAATTCTGGAAAACGAAAGAGGCTATGTGCTTATTGCAGAAGGTGCAATCGCAAATGGACCTCATGGTTCCGGGAAATACATGGTTCTTGGAGGAAAGATCTACAGGGATGTTTTCGAAAGAGCTGCGAGAAACGCCTCAGTAATTGTTGCAATCGGGCAGTGTGCAACCAACAGTGGAGTAAATGCCGCTGAAAGTGAGATCGATGATCTCATGGACCATCGTGGAGTTGCTTTTACTCTGGAAGACTCGTCAAAAGGAATTGTAGACCTGCTGGGGATAGATACGCCCGTTGTCAATATTAACGGATGTCCTGCCCATCCAGACTGGGTATTTTTAACCATCGGCGCAATAGCCCTCGGGAAAATCAGGGTGCCTGACGATTTACCTGAAGTACTGGATAGGTGGTATCGTCCCAAGGTTTTCTACCCCCCAGACCACACAGTGCATGATAACTGCCCGCGGCGTGGGTTTTATGACCGTGGAGAATTTGAAACTACAGTAGGCGGACCAAAATGTCTCTGGAAACTTGGATGCAAGGGACCTTACTCTCACGCAGACTGTGCCTTACGCCACTGGAACGGCCATGTCAATTTCTGTCCGCAGGCTGGCTCTCCATGTATAGGCTGTGTACAGCCGGGTTTTCCAGATAGCACCAGACCTTTCTATGTGGAAATAGAAGATGCAGGAATTGTCAATACTAACCTCGATACCATAGCAGGAGTAGCAATAGCAGGGGGGCTTATTGCTGCAGGTGCCCATGCCTTAAGAAGGACAGTTTTGAGAAAGCCAGAGGAAAAGGAAGGCACCACTGAAGAAAGCGCATTAGAGAGGACAGGAGGTGAAAAATAATGGTAGAGGTAACCGTAGATCCCCTTTCAAGAATTGAAGGGCATTACAGGATCAATACTGAGGTCAGTGAGGACGGCGTGATTACTGATGCTCAGAGCAATGGCCTGGTTTTCAGGGGGTTTGAGAGGTCTCTTCTACACCATGATCCCAGGGATGCAGCTCTCTTTACCATGAGAATCTGCGGGGTCTGTCCGGTTTGTCACAGTATAACTGCAGCAAATGCTCTGGATGATCTTTTCGGGGTTGCAGACCAGGTTCCCAAAAATGCCCTTGTTATGCGGAATGTTCACCAGGCAATGAATTTTATAGCCAGTCATGCAGCCCATATTTATGTGCTCTGGGGTCCGGATCTTGCAAATCCCGCTTACCGAGATATACTCACACAATACGGAGATGTTGGAAATGCTGTATGGGGAGAATTATCCGGACGTTTTATGCCTCTTGTAAACCTGGAGAGAGGTACCCGTTATCCTGCCGGTTCTTCCTATGTTGCTGCTCTCAGGGAGTTCCGCCGCCTTCACGAAGGTATTGCTCTTATTGCAGGCAAAATGCCTCATCCCGTGCTGCAGCATGTCGGAGGGGTAGTTTACTCTCCAACTGTTGCAGATATTCAGAAACTTATCTCGTATGTTTCACAGACTGCAAGATTTGTTGAGAACTTTACACTTGGGGTGCCTCCGGAAACCTGGATTGAGAATACTTACAGGGCTTCTTCCCCGGAAAGTGCTGTGAATTTTGTTATTGAGCGCCTGCAGGAGCTTCTGGACAATTCTCTTAACAACAATGACTTTTCACATGCTTCAGGCTGGGGAGACGTTCCGCTCTTTGCGGCTTTCGGTTCAGAACTGGTTGGAGAGACTCTGCTCGGCTTACCAGTTAGCCTGAAACTTGACCGTTCAGGCGGCTATAAGGACCCTAACACAATCGGTTTTCTTTCTTACGGAGTTTTTTTCAAGCCTGAGAACGGGGACGGTTACGATCCGACAAGCCCCGCGGAAGACAAAGTTATTCCATCAGGTTATATGAACGGGAATTTGCAGCTTGAAAAATTTGATCACAGGAAGATTTCAGAAAATATCACTCATGCATTCTATATTGATGAAGAGGCAGACCGTCCTCCCTGGAATGGGGTTACAAACCCTGAGGATAATCCTGATGAAATCGATTATACCAGAGGTTCGGAAAGCCGTTACTCCTGGGTAAAAGCTCCTAATTATAGCGGCATTCCCTGTGAGGTCGGCCCGCTTGCCCGACTTCTGGTTATGGGAGAACCTCTTGTTACGGGTCTTGCAAAAACTTTCCAGGAAAACGGCTACTCTCCTGCAAACAACTATACTCGTATGCTTGCAAGAATGCAGGAGATTCTGGTAGTGATTCCCGAACTGCTGAAATGGCTCAGTCAGGACCTTGAGGCAGGCGGAAAGGTTGCAGTACACACAGAGCTTTCCATGGCAAGGGATTCCGAAGGAATGGGACTGTGGGAAGCCCCGCGTGGTGCCCTTGGGCACTGGGTAGCTACAGATTCGGATTCCATGACAACTCTGTACCAGGCTGTAGTTCCAAGCACCTGGAACCTTGCTCCGAGAAATGGGCAGGGGATTCCAGGCCCTGCTGAGCAGGCTCTTATAGGGACAAAGATTTCGGCTGCTGAAAATGCCCTTGGAGTGGATTATGCAAATCCACTGGGAATCCTGCATACGGCTCGTTCCTATGATCCCTGCCTTGCCTGTGCAATTCATACAATTGACAAAACCGGAAAGAATCCTGATCGCATTATCAGGGTAGTTTAAAGGAGGTTGGAACATGGTACGATCAGCCGAAAGACCTGCTTCCAGAAGAAAGGTTGTTGAGCGCTATACCTGGCTTGAGAGGGTTACTCATCTGGTGCACCTTATTGCCCTGTTTGTCCTGCTTATTACAGGATTTAAAATTTATGCCGGCTGGGATTTCATGTCCTTTGATGCAGCCAGAACCTGGCATATGATCGCTGTTCCCTTTTTCCTGGTTGCAAACTGGCTTCTGGTCCCTTATAACATATTTTCCTGCAAAGGAGAAAAATGCAGCATCAGACACCGTATAGAGCATTTCAAAGAATCCTACGTGTTCGGGAGAGCCGATGCAGAGCGCCTTATCGATACAATCAAAAATTTCTTCGGAAAAGGCAGGTATCCGGCTTATACAATCTATGACGAGCGTAGCGAACATTATATCACGAAACTTCATCCCGCTATGAAGATTTTGCTGGTTCTTGAAAGCCTGGCAATTTTCCTGGTGGCAGTCACTGGGATTGTACTCTATAGTCTTACCTGGGCTCCGTTTGGAATTCCAATCTCAGAATGGATACTCTCTGTAGCCTGGTATTTTGCATCCCTTATCAATGAAAACGGTCTGGTACTGCTCCGCTTTTTACACTTGCTTGCAGCCTACTGGTTTGTCCTTGAGCTTATAATTCATGTAGGAATAATTGAGTTTGATCCGAATGCCTGGAAATACCATAAGGCAATCTTCTGGTCTGGAAAAGAAGACCTCTCAGACAGGCATTTTGTCAAAGTAATTGAGGAGGGTGAGCAAAAAGGAGCAGCAGGAGAACACTGACAGCAAACTCCAGCAACAGAAATATCAACTTCAGCATAAATGTTGATATGTGTACATATTTAAAAACGATTATATACCTACCATTCTTATTTATATATGGGAATCAGGATGTATGAACTGGCGGCAGTTCGGACAAAACTCAGCCAGATCATCCTCAACCTCTTGATTCTTTTTTCAGTGGTAGTGCTCTGGTTAACTGTGGTTGAGGTTGTTCTCAAATGTTTGGTAATTAAGGGCCCTTTTTGAGAATTCTCGGCTTTTCTTTTATTTCATTCTCTAATTTATTCGTTTGTCTCATTACTTTTCTTTTTTTCTTCTTCTATACTCTAAACTTTGCTTAATGTTATATTAAAGCTTTAGGGCTAATCCGCTTATTGAACTGCTTGCCGCCTGTTTTTTGTCTTTAACCTCGTGCTCTATGCATGAACTCTTGAATTAGACCCGGATGTCTGGAAGCACGCAAGGCAATTTTCTAGTCCGGCAAAGAGAATCTGCCAGATAGGCATTTGTCAAGGCGATTGAAGAAGGCGATCAAAAAGGAACGAAAAAACATTGAATATAGTAAACCAGACAGTTAATTAATAGAAAAATAAAGAATTTAAAGGGTAAGTTCCTGTGCCAAGTATTTAATTCTTAAGATGCAAACGTTTCTAGGACTTACGCAATGTGACTGAGAAACAAGAGCATGAATTGTGCTCTGTCTTCCGGATACTGTGATAAATCTGCACGTGCCTTTATTGTTTTTCAAGTGCTTAAGTCCATTATGAAAGACATTAATACATTAATTTCTCAAAATTAAATGTCTCTTACTGCCTCTGTCTTTATGTTTATCTTCCTTCATTCATGAACAGTTCTTATCTTCGCCCAAAACATCTCCAGTCCCAGTCTTTACAGACCCATCTCCAGCCCCAGTCTTTACAGAACCGATTTCGGCCCCAGCCGCCCCAGTCTTTACAGAACCGCTGTCGATCCCAGTCGTCACAGACCCACCTGCAATTCCGACCGCCATCTCTCCAGCTATCTCGATCGCCATCTCGATCGCCATCTCGCCCCCTTGTAGGTTGTGCGCTCACTACCGTGACCATCATTGACATTACAAGCAAAACTAGGATAGAAATACCCAGTATCTTCTTAGTTCTGTCAGATATTTGTTTTCCCATTTGTCTACACTCCCAATTATTATTTAGTTTGATACAATTTGAAGGCTGTTGATTTTTGATTCACTTCCAATCGGTAGATGCATCAAATAAGTTTTGTTTTTTCCAGTTAACCATCCAGATTCATCTCTGGAAGGGTATAAGTATTGGTAACTTTTTCAGTCTTCATTTTATATGCTGATGCCCATTGCCGTTGAAAGTGATCTCAAATTGTATTACCATGATTTTATGATTTAAGGAATATAATAACTAGAGAAATATAAATACGTAACCAATATTAACTGAAAGGTAAAGTTATTTAGTCAAGTTTTTGCTAATATCTCTTTAATAATATTATTTTTCTATAGATCTTTCTCATATTCCGCAGAAAACTAGAAAAAGTACCTATTTGTTCAATATAGCAATGGACTAAAGTATACATCATCTTTTCATTCTGCTTGTAACCTGATATTCAAGCTTAGAGTACCTGAGGTAGATATGCAAAATTAACGGCATTAATTAGTTAGGTTAGAGAAAAGTTGATAGTTAATCATGATCAGTTAATCATGATAACACTATAACATATAGATTTATTAATAACATATAGATTTATTATTAACTGTCTCACTAAATAGAGTGATATGTATTTGAAAGAATAAGGGTTCTCAGATTTTATGAGTCTTTACTCACTAATTTTTCCACAACCGAAATCCTTATTGTAAAGGCAGCGCTATGGCAGGACTATGGAAATGCAAAGAGAAATCCAGGTAATCTGCGGGAATGTAAGTATCCCGAAGCTTTCTGACTTTCTAAAAACAATAAATTCGATAGCTTCCGAAAATGAAGTCATTATCCAGGGCTTAAATGCAGACCTGATTGCAGGTGAGAGGCACCTTCATTATGCAGTAGGAAAGGCTCTTAGGGCAATTGCTGCGGGCAGAAACATAGCGAAAGATCCCGGAATCGAGATTATGCGGTACGCATCCGGGGAAAGACAGATTGAGAGGAGTTTTTCGATAGGGTTGCATAAAGGGGAAAACAATGCCGTATTCGTACTGCTTGGAAAAATGGATAATCTGGTTCTCGCCCTCTCTGCAATCCGAAAACTGATTCTAGAAAAACCCTGTTCCGAGCTGCTTGATTATTCGGATTCCAAAAGGGAGAAAATTCTTTCCCAGTTCGGCATCAGTAATGCCGAAATAGAAGCCTCAGGGGAAGAACATATTCCTGAGCTTGTTATTGAAAGAGTAGCACTGGCAGATTTTGTAAAGTAAAAGTCTATCTCAAGCTACGCCTACAATATCCGGTTTCTCATTTCTGTTCTTTATCAGGGTGAATACGGTATCGGTTTCCCCCTTCATAAATATTATATACGCTTTGTAACTATACGAAATTGTACGAACTCATTATCTTCGGATTGTGGGGAAGTTGGCGCTCTCATCTCCCACCTGTCCAATCCTGTAAACCGGATTGCCCTAGGAAGGAGTCTTCCTGCTTTGGGAGATAAATACCTGATTCCGGTTTGGCCAATAGATTCTTTAATATAGTATTGAATTAAGAGATCACATAAACATCCAGAGTTATGATAACGAAAAGAAATTCCGTTATCAAGAAGCAGACTATATCAAGCAGAAAATGGGAGTTGATACCATATCGTATCCGAAGACCGTAGAAAGAATAATTGATCGTGCGGGACCAATTGAGTGCGAATTATTGCCCAGACTTATTCAGGTGACCGAAGCTGCTGCCATTGCCGCAGCCTACCAGATGGGGCGCGGGAACAAAAATTTTGCTGATCAGGTAGCAGTTGCTGCTATGAGGAGGATGCTGAATAAGCTTGATATGAAAGGCATAATCAAGATAGGGGAAGGAGAAAGGGATGAAGCTCCCATGCTTTATATAGGGGAGCAGGTAGGCACGGGAAAAGGAAACCTGGAAGTCGATATTGCCGTCGACCCTCTTGAAGGAACGAACCTTACCGCAGATGGCATCCCTGGCTCGGTTGCAGTCATGGCAATGGCGGAAAGAGGGGGAATTTTCCACGGGCCTGACATTTACATGGATAAGATTGTTGTCGGACCGGATGTGGTGCGATATGAAGAAGAACATCCCGGTGAAAGAATTGATCTGGATGCTCCTGTCAGACATAACCTGGAGATTGTCGCAAAAGCCCTTGAGAGAAGTGTTGAGGAACTCGTTGTTGTAATTCTTGACCGGCCAAGGCATGTCCAGAAGATAACCGAGATTCGGGAGGCTGGAGCCCGTGTAAAGCTAGTCAGTGATGGAGACCTTATGCCTGGGGTTTCGACTGCAATCCGTGGGTCAGGCATTCATATGGTAATGGGCGCAGGCGGCTCAGGCGAAGCTGTACTTACAGCAGCTGCGATCAAAATCCTTGGAGGAAAGATTCTGGCAAGGCTTGAGCTTCCCTCGGTTGCAAATGGAAAGTCTCAGAGTATGATCGATCAGGAAATCGAGGAAAAAATGCCCAGGCTTGAAAAAATGGGAATTACCCTTGATAACCTCAAGGATGTGCTTGACACAAATCAGCTTGTACCCGGTAACGATGTTATCTTTTCAGCAACAGCCGTAACTCCCGGTCATTTTCTGCGTGAAGTCCATCTGTTTGGTGGTGGAGATGCAAGAGTGCATACGATTTCCATGGGCTCATCCGGAGCTGTCAGGTTTACGGACAGCATCTATATAAAGGATAAGCGTGCCACTCCTCTCTACCTGTAAATCCTTTATCCTTTACTTTTTCATTCTTTTTTAAAACACAGATTTTAAGAAAACATAATTAAAAAAACACGGTATTAGAGTCAGAATATGAAGGTCTATCTTGAAAGTTTTGGCTGCTCGGCAAGCCAGGCATCAGCCGAGATCATGAAGGCAAGCATTGAAAGGCTCGGGCATGAGCTATTGAGTCCGGGCAATGCCGACCAGGCAGAGGTCTACATCTGTAACTCCTGTACAGTAAAATACACCACAGAACAAAAGATACTCTACAAGCTCCGCAGGATGGGTGAACGAGGCGTGCAAGTAATCGTTTCCGGGTGCATGCCCGAGGTGCAGCTTGAGGATATTCTCCACGCAAATCCCGAAGCCCATATTCTGGGAGTAAATGCGATTTCCCGGCTTGGTGAGCTTCTTTCCTCACTTGAGCAGAGAAAAAAGGGAGGTCTGTCAGGAGGAACACGCCTTGAGCTCAGGACTTCCGAACCCCTGGGTTTTCTCAATGTTCCACGCGAGCGTTACAATCCGAATATTCATATCTGCCAGATCTCCCAGGGCTGCAATTTCGCCTGCTCTTACTGCATTGTAAAATATGCAAGGGGCAAATTGCGCTCTTTTCCACCGGATGAAATTGTGGAAGACATTCGCGCAGCTGTTGCAGACGGATGCAGGGAAATCTGGCTTACTTCCCAGGACGACAGCCAGTACGGAATGGATACGGGTGTCAAACTTCCGGAACTCCTGCGCATGATCTCGGAAATTCCCGGAGACTTTAAAGTGAGGATAGGTATGATGAATCCTTTCTCTGTTCTTCCTATTCTCGATGATCTTGTAGATGCTTTTGACTCAGACAAAATTTTCAAACTCCTTCACATCCCTATCCAGTCTGCTTCCCACTCAGTCCTGAAGAGAATGAACCGCTTGCATAAAATGGACACAGTGGACACTATCATAGAAAAGTTCCGTGCCCGTTTTGAAGATCTCTCTCTTTTCACCGACATAATCGTTGGATTTTGCGATGAAACCGATGAAGACTTCAGGGAAACTGTCGAATGGATACAGAAATACCGCCCTGAAAAGGTCAATATTTCAAGATATTCTCCTCGCCCGCACACGAAAGCTTTTTCCTTCCGGAACCTCGATTCCCGGATTTCAGTCAAGCGTTCTCACGATTTACACAATATCTGTGAGCAGATCAAACTTGAATCAAAGCAGGCTATGGTAGGCTGGAAAGGCCGGGCTTTTGTTTCTAAATATACGGAAACAGGGGATGTTCTCACCCGCACGGATTCGTACCGTCCTGTCGTGATAAGAGGCTCGAACCTGAAACCCGGTCAATATGTTAATGTGGAAATCGTCGCTGCAAAGCCCGGTTATTTCCTCGGCAAACTGGTTGACAATTGATCTGCTACGAAAACCTCTGCTGGAAGACTTATTTTTTAATCAAAGTCCAAAATCTAAGAACTTGAATACTTTAACTTATGCCCGGACAGAAGCACAAATTCAGGTTCAGCAGAGGGATTTCTGATAATTTTAACTCCTGCTATTTCTAATAGTTTCAGCTCCTGGTATCCGGCTTTTTTCAAAAAGAATTAAAAATCTAAACTTGCTCTGTGTCTCTTTTTGGCAGCTAATTTACTCAATACAGGTAAATATAACAACCTCATCTTCAAATAGTAACATATAAATACTTTCACTCATATGTGGGAAAATAAGGTTTCAGAACTTTCGGGTATAATCAGTCACAAAGAAAAAAATACGGGGTTAATAGAATGAAAATTTGTATAACAGCCAGCAGTGAAGGGCTCGACTCCGAAGTGGACCCAAGGTTTGGGAGATGCAGCCATTTTATAATTTATGACCCTGATACCAGATCTGTAGAATCCATATCAAATGCGAGTGTAGCAGCTTCTGGCGGTGCTGGTATTAAAGCAGCCGAAATTATTGCAAATGCGGGGGTCGCTGCACTCTTAACAGGCGGTTTAGGTCCCAATGCTTTTTCTATTTTTGAAGAGCTTGGTATCGACGTTCTGGTTGGAGCAAAGGGTACAGTTAGGGAGGCTATTAGCCAGTATGAAGCTGGAGAACTGCAGCCAATCCGCAGTCCCAATAGCACTCCTGGTTTTGGTATGAGAAAGGGAAATGGTAAGGGAAGGGGAATGAAAGGAGGTGGTATGGGAAGGGGGATGGGCAGAGGCATGTAAGACAAAACTTGCTAGCTAAGTAAAATAGAATCCATGATTAAGAACAGAATCTGTGATATTAGACACATTCCTCCATGTATGAAAAACGGTATATTTTTTTCTTTCTAAAAATTTATATAATTATGATCTTACGAGAAAAAAGATCAGTGCAACAATAAAGCTACTGATTAATAAGGGTGATAAAAAATGCAGGTGATTCTATGAGAGTAAGTATTCCTACAAGAGATGAAAATGGTCTGGAGGGAATTGTTGAACAGCATTTTGGAAAAGCTCCCACTTACACCATAATTGACACTGAGACTGATCAGGTCATGGTAATTCCCAATACCAGTGAGCACATGGGAGGTGTCGGGCTCCCTCCTGAATACCTTAATCAAAATGGAGTGGACGTCATGCTTTGTGGCGGGCTAGGGTTCAAGGCTGTTCGTATGTTCGAGTCATATGGAATTAAGGTTTTTGTAGGAGCTGGAGGCACAGTCAGGGAGACGTTTGAAGCCTGGAAAGCAGGAAAGCTCCAGAACGCAACTGCTGAGAATTCCTGTTCCGAGCACGGGAATGAGGAGCATCACCAGCACTGAAATCGTGAGTTTTACTCCCAGTGCCAGAGATATTTTGATTTCTATAGCCTCTGTATTTTAAATTATGGAATAAAGCGATAACACATGTTTAAGCGGTCTTCAAATGAATTCACAGGATAACTTAAAACTCGGGGTAAAAGCCTCAAGAAACTCGACTCTAGCGCTTGCACTCCTCGCTTTTCTTAAAGGGGCTGTAGGTATTTATTCCGGAAGCATGGTTTTGCTTGCGGACGCAGTCCATACGGGACTGGATATTTTCGCTTCGCTGGCAGTCTTGATTGGACTCAAAATAAGCCTTAAAAGCAGCGGGAAGCATTTCCCTTACGGTTATTATAAAGCAGAAAATATTGTAGCTCTCTTTGTTTCTCTGTTGATCCTGTTTTCCGGTTTTGAGTTGCTAAAAGAGGGCTTTACAGGCGTGAGTACTGCTTCCAAACTTGAGTTCCAGGGGCTTGCTCTTGCAACAGCTGTTTTTTCCGTGCTTGTAATCTATGGGCTTTCAGTATATAAACGAAATGTAGGGACCAAGATTAATTCCCAGGCTCTGATAACTGATGCAAGACACTCTTATACGGATGTCTTTTCATCGATGGTTGTGGTTGTGGCAGTTCTTGGCTCCATACTGGGGTTCTCGGAACTTAACAACCTGGGCGTTATTTTAATTTCTCTTTTGATCTTCAAAATGGGGATCGAAAGTGCAAGGGATGCAGTGCTCACGTTGATGGATGCCTGGCTTGATGAAGAGAAAAGTGAGAGGATTAAAAAAAATATATACAATATCCCTGGCTTGATAGAGCTCGAAGACCTGAAACTCCGAAAATCCGGGCTTGTGGTTTTCGGGGAAGCCACTGTCGAAATAGAGGGCGAGACCGACCTGAAAAGGGTGGAATTGCTATCAGAAGATATTAAAACGGCTGTTAAAAAAGAAGTGGAAAACCTGGAGCATATTGTTGTCAATTTAAAGCCCGTACGCAGGAAGAACTTAAAGCTAGCCCTTCCAGTTCTTGATAGGAACGGTTTTCAAGCAGAGCTTTCGGAACATATCGGAAAATCCCCTTATTTTCTCTTTGTAGAGCTTGAAGAAGGTAGGGTAGGAGATTGGCAAATCCTTGAAAACCTGTTTTCCAATTCCGAGAAGAAAAGAGGTGTGAAAGCTGTAGACTTAGTTATCAGGGAAAAGGCAAACGCCATTGCGGTAAAAACAGTTGCAAAAGTCCCCTTCTATATGCTCCGGGATAATTTTATAAAAATACTGAGAATCCCTGAAGGGGCAGCCACTGTAAGAGATGTCCTTGACAGATTCCAGGATCTTGAAGAAATCACAGCTCCTATGGAATAACACGGAGATCGAATATGAAAATTGTAATTGCAAGCGGAAAAGGAGGAACAGGAAAGACCACGGTTTCCTTAAATCTTGCCCTCGCTCTTTCAGATGTACAGCTTTTTGACTGTGATGTTGAAGAGCCTAACTGTAATCTTTTCCTTGGCTTTGAGCTTGAGAAAGTGGAAGATGTCGTCTGCTCGGTGCCTGTAATAAATCAGGAAAAATGTAACATCTGCAGGCAGTGTTCGGACTTTTGCCGTTATAACGCCCTTGCTGCACTACCTGACAGAGTTCTGTTTTTCCCTTCCCTCTGCCACGGATGTGGGGGATGTACTATCCTCTGTCCGGAAAAAGCAATCCAGGAATCCCAGAGATCACTTGGAGTGATCGAAAAGGCAAAAGGAGAGAGTTATCCGGAGTTTTACAGGGGACTTTTGAATATCGGGGAAACAATGACATCGACTGTTATCAAAACACTCAAGAAACATATTGATGACCGGAAGATTGCAATTCTTGATGCGCCGCCTGGAACTGCCTGCCCAGTAGTCACCTCTATTGAAGGCATGAATTACTGTGTGCTTGTGACGGAATCAACCCCATTCGGTTTCTATGACCTCAGGCTTGCAGTAGATGTTGTAAGAGCAATTAAAGTTCCCTTTGGAGTTATCATTAACCGCTATGGGTTAGGAGACTCAAGGGTTGAGGAATACTGCAAAGCCGAAGGAATTCCTGTTCTCCTCAAGATCCCAAATGATCGAAAGATTGCAGAGCTCTATTCTAAAGGCATTCCTTTTGTTCGAGAGATGCCTGAATGGAATGAGAGGTTTCTTGGCGTGTTCGAGGCAATAAAATTTCAGCTTGCAGGTAAGGAGGAAGCGGGAATATGATACAGCTCACTGTGATCAGCGGAAAGGGGGGGACTGGAAAGACAACCCTTACGGCAGCCTTTGCCTCGCTTGCAGGAAGTGCCGTTATTGCAGATTGCGACGTGGATGCAGCCGACATGCATCTTATTCTGGAGCCCAGGATTCTTGAAAAAGAAGACTACTGCGGTCTTGAGGTTTCTCTGATTGATCCGGAACTCTGTACTAAATGCGGAGTATGCAGAGAATCTTGCAGGTATGGGGCTATAAATAAAGACTTTAGAATCGACCCTTACAAATGTGAAGGCTGCACAGTCTGCAGTATTGTTTGTCCTGAGAGAGCAATTTCCATGGAAAAAAGAATCTCAGGTCAGGCTTTTTACTCCGAAACCCGTCTTGGACCAATGGCTTATGCAAGGCTCGATATAGGGGAAGAGACAAGTGGAAAACTTGTAAGCGTAGTTCGAAGCAACGCAAAGAAACTTGCGGAGAAGTTCCATAAGAATTTGATTATTATTGATGGACCTCCCGGAACAGGTTGCTCAGCTATTGCAGCTATTACAGGGACAGACCTGGTTGTGGTGATAGTCGAACCAACGGTTTCCGGAATCCATGATATGAAAAGAGTCCTTGAACTTGCTGCACATTTCATGATCCCGGCTTTTGTCTGCATCAATAAATATGATATAAATGAAGAGAATACCCGCCGGATCGAAGAATTCTGTACCAATACTGGTATCCAGGTACTTGGCAGGCTTCCATATAATGACATTGCAACAAAGGCTATGCTTCATAAGCAAACCGTAATAGAATATGCTAAAAATAATGAGTATGCAAATGAGTACGCAAATGTAAGCGAGTTTGCAAACCAGATAAGGAAAATCTGGGTTAAGGTAGAAGAGACACTTGTGGATCTTCAGGGTAAACAGGAGGAGATTATACACCTTGAGATGAGGAATTTATAAACTTCGGTAAAATCTGAATATGAATTCATTATTCTGAGATCCTAGTGATATTTTCCACGGACATTCGACCAATACGCTGAGCTGATAAGTGATTCCTGCAAAATCTATTATTTCTTTGGAAATCTTATCAATCAGGCATCTGTAATTTAGCCTCTTTTCGGCTGCATGTTCTTGCAGCCTTAGATTTTTTATTTTTTGAGATAAAAAGTATTAGATTTGGAGTTTTATATTCTTTTTTCGCAGGTTATTATTTATATAATATCCTTTGTATATAAACTTTAGATATAATAACATGCTATTTGAGTAAAATAACCTGTGAATTTAGAATAACGGTCTATGAATTTGCATAAAATGATAGGTCATTTGAATCTGGAATAATGACCTGTATTGCAGTTTTGCTAAAAGATCTCTTGCATTTCTTGCCTGTGTTTCTTTGATATAATGCTGTTTATTGTATTTGAGGGGGTTTAAACACTGAAAGATATTGCTGTGGGAACATGTGTACGCCTGTTGTCCAGAATGGATAACGAGGCTCTTAACGGGTTCTGGGAAGAAGTCTCTAGAGGAAATTATCCTATAATCGATTACGAAGGTAATCTTGGTTATTCACTTTTGAGCCAGGATGGTCTGTTGTTCATAAGGAACGATTTTAAGGCTCCGAGTTATGAGCAGTTTGAACTGGTCTTCGGGGATCTCTTCCTGCCGGATAAGGTTCAGGAACTCCTTTTTAAAAACAGGGCACTGATTCTTATGGTGTACAGGAAAGGTATGCAGAACTTTCTATTATCCGAACTTCGTACGGACATCAAGTTCATGCTTGATCTTCCTCACGGGGAATACTACTTTTTTGCATTTGTCCTGGATGTGGGAACAGAATCCCTTTTAGACTCCAGAATCCACGCCATAGGCTTCCCTTCCAGAAAGTATTCGAACAACCCTGAGCTTGAGACTTTTTACCTCAATCATCCTGTAGATACCTGGGAATTCGTTGATCCCTCTCATGTAGATATTAAGCGTGGAGGGCCTTACTACATCAATTTGATTATGATAAATATTGAAGAAATCCCGGACTGCCCAATGCTATTTTCCGAACTTCTTCAGGAAGACGAGTCCAGGTCCCCTCTTTAAAATTATTTGGAGATTAATATCTAATCTTCATAACTAGTTTGTGACATTTTTATCTCCTCTAAATAACTATTTATCATACACAGGATGAAGAACTGTATATACCACTAAACAAAGGAGAATAGCCTGAGAATAAAACCTGAGAGCTTTAGAGGGATGACCTTGCAACTCAAAATCAAGACTTCTAAACGCGTTGAGCTTGTAGATATCACTTCAGAAGTTCAGGAAGAAGTAAGGAAAAACGAAATACCTGAAGGCATCTGCCTTATCAGCACACAGCACACTACCGCAGGCATCATAATAAACGAAAATGAAGCTGGGCTAAAAGAAGATATCCTGGATCTCTTAAATAAGCTGGTGCCTGCTGGTGCAGGATACAAGCACGACCGTATAGATGACAATGCTGATTCCCATCTCAGGGCAGTACTGCTTGGAGCAAGCGAGTCTCTGCCTGTTTCGGAAGGAGAGCTTAAGCTGGGCACCTGGCAGAGAATTTTCTTTGCCGAAATGGACGGACCAAGAACCAGAACTGTAAATATTACGCTTCTAAGGGCTTAATGCCGTAAGAAACAAGCAGTAACCAGAAAGAATAGTGAAGATTCTTACGAATTGCCTGAAGCCATTCTTGAATCTTCCGTATTATTGAAATCATCCAGACGCATTTGCTTCCTTCTGCAATTTTCTCCAGGGATCTCCACTGGATACTCACCTGTGAGGCAGCCAATGCACATGTCGTTCTTATCGCATTCTAGAGCACGCATGAGCCCGTCAATACTCAGATATCCAAGGGAATCGGCATTAATTAGACTTTCGACCTCTTTTATAGTCTTATATGATGCGATAAGTTCCTGCCTGGTAGCCATATCTATACCCAGGTAGCAGGGAGCAATAATTGCAGGACTTCCTACCCGCGCATGAACTTCTGATGCTCCTGATCTGCGGACCATATCTATAATCCGCCTTGAAGTTGTACCCCGGACAATGCTGTCGTCAACCAGAACCACACGTTTACCTTTAATGTTATCGTGGATGGCGTTCATTTTTAGCCGGACTGCGGTTTCACGCAATTCCTGACCAGGCAGGATAAACGTGCGCCCAATGTAACGGTTTTTCATCAGGCCTTCAAGGTATTTGGTACCTGATTCCCTGGCATAGCCAATTGCCGACGTAATCCCAGAGTCCGGAACTGGAGAAACAATATCAGCATCAACCGGATGCTCTCTGGCGAGTTCGCGCCCGATATTTTCCCGAACTTTATAGACAAGTTTGCCGTCAATTACGGAATCGGGCCTTGCAAAGTAAATATACTCAAACACGCAATGTGCAGGATGAGGCTCGCATCCTATCTGGTGGCTCTCAAAGCCGTCACCAGTAAAGACTATCACCTCGCCTGGTTGCACATCCCTGATAAGCGTGCCATTGAGAGTATCAATGGCTACACTTTCAGAGAAAACTCCATATCCACCATCAACTTCTCCGAAACAGAGCGGCTTGAATCCGAAAGGATCCCGCACAGCATAGAGAGTACCATTAATATGGATTACCAGGGAATAGGAGCCTACAAGTTTGCGCATGACGTTACGGATCGATTCTACAGGCTTGTGCCTTATCAGTTCCTTTACGAGAAGATGACCAATAACCTCGGTATCGGAATCGCTGATAAAGATACGGCCTTCACACTCCAGTTCGTCCTTGAGGGCTTTGGCGTTAACCAGGTTCCCATTATGGGCAATTGCAACTGTTCCGCCTTTGAAGTTCAGGACAAAGGGCTGACAGTTTTCGATTTTTGATCCTCCGGATGTTGAGTAGCGGACATGCCCTACTCCTACGTTCCCGATTAAACGTCCCACAGAATCTTTGTTATACACATCAGGAACAAGACCCATGCCTTTGATGGAATGAGGGGATGTACCGTCATATACCATTATCCCGGTGGATTCCTGTCCTCTATGCTGGAGAGCATACAGGGCGTAATACAGTTTGAATGCAACAGTATTGGATAGGGACCTGTCTTCTGGTAGAATTATGCCTGCAACACCGCATTCTTCTTTCAATTTTGACCTCCGGTGCAGGTAAAAAATAGATAAAGTGGAACAGACAGCTTTAATACTTACACTTTGCCTGCCACTTGTAAGCTCTCATGCGAGATGTTTTTCCAAAGCCGCATGAAGTACACTGTTTTGTATGCACGTTTAAAGAAACACTGCCGCAGCGTCTGCATTTGACATGCGTGCGTTTCTGCCTTTTTCCCATTGATGCCGTACCTTTACTCATTACTAAATCTCCTGCTAAAAATCAATTATTAGAGCAATATTCGATAATCTAAAGCGGTTCTGTTTTTCTGAATTTACTTCCTGCGGCCAGCTACAATATAGCCTGTTGCTCACCGAGGTTTAACGCGATAATAGATGAAGTGCTTGATATAGATTACGGAGATACGTATACCACGTTGTCACCGCGAATAACGACGCTGCTGAACTTGCTTACAACTTCTCCTTCTCTAAGCTCTTCAGCATTGTCAAGCACAAGGTTCATGTGAATATCGTATCCTTTCAGCTCGCCTCTAAACTCGCGTGCGCCTTTCAATCTAACGATTACAGGTGTATCCAGTGCGTTGTTCAAAATATCCAGAGGTCGGTTTGCCATCCTTACAATCCCCTTAAAACATTATAAATTAAGTCATTATCCATATCGGTATAAATAGTTAATTCAGATTTTAAACTGGTCGTTACGCTTAAATTTGATTATTTGCATCAAAGTCGCAAATACAATATATAAATGTATCGAAGCAATATATCATTTTTTAAGTTTTTATATAAAAAACACCCTTATCTGAGTAATGCATTCTTCAAAAATACCTTCACTGAGATAGATTCTCCCCAAAAATATCATGATATGAGAAAATATTCTCATAAAGAGTACCTTCAGGGAGAAAATAAATGGCTGTTCAAGAATATTGAGAAGATTTTTTATAGACAATTCCATCAAAACCTGACAAAATTTTCTTTGAGTGCACAATGTTAAATTAATTAACCTCATTGCCAGGAAAAAGCTTGGGAATATGAGAATAAAAGTGAGAAATACATGACAGAAAAACCCTTTAAAATAGGAACTCCCATTGTTATGACTATTGCAGGCTCGGACTCCGGAGGAGGAGCCGGAATTGCTGCGGATTTGAAAACCTTTGCCGCCCTTGGAGTGCACGGGACCTGCGCCATTACGTCGGTCACTGCCCAGAATACTACAGGCGTCCTGGAAACATTTGATCTCGCTCCTGAAGCCGTAGCCAGCCAGATAGAGGCTGTTTGTTCCGATATGGAAGTCAAATGGGCAAAAACCGGCATGCTTGCCTCATCGGAAATCATAAGAGAGGTTGCAAAAGAAGTAAGGAAACAGGAACTTTTCCTTGTGCTGGATCCTGTTATGGCTGCGGAAGCAGGAGGCGACTTGCTGCGAAAAGAAGCTCTCTCTGTCCTTATTGAAGATCTGCTGCCCACCTGCAGGGTTGCAACACCCAATGCGTCAGAAGCAGGCGCACTTGCCGGCATGGAAGTCAAAACCCCTGAAGATGCAAAGATCGCAGCCATAAAAATCGCGGATTTGGGTGCCGAAGCTGTCATTATCACTGGAGGGCACCTGGATGCCACGGACTTGATTTATGAGGCTGCTTCTGATACTTTTACTCTCGTTTCGGGCACTTTCGTTAAAGGGGGAACACACGGTTCGGGATGCACCTATTCTGCGTCATTGACAGCCTTTTTAGCTTCAGGAGAGAGTCTTGAAGGAGCTGCAAGGAAAGCAAAGAAGTTTGTTGAGCAGGCGATCCTCAGGAGCCTTTCTGCAGGAAAGGGAGTCAACCCTGTAAACCAGCTTGGTGTGATCCTTGAAGAAAAAGAGCGTTACCTGGTTTTAAGGGAGCTAAAAGAAGCTGTTTTAATCCTTGAAAGCAACCCTAATTTTCCAGATCTTATTCCTGAGGTTGGCTGTAATATAGGAATGGCTATTCCAGAAGCTGACAGTTACGAGGATGTTGCAGCAGTTGAAGGTCGAATCGTGAGATGTCGCGGGCGGACAGTTGCGGTAGGCTGTGTGGATTTCGGAGCCAGCAGGCATGTAGCAAGGATTATCCTTGCTTCCCTTCGCTATAATTCCCAAATAAGAGCAGCAATCAACGTAAAATATTCAGAAGAAGCCCTTGAAGCCTGCAGAGAAATGAAGCTTGGAATTTCCTCATTTGACAGGGCTGAAGAACCGAAAAACACCAGAACTATGGACTGGGGCACAGCCGAGGCAATCAAAAAATACGGTGGTACGCCGAAAGTCATCTATGATAAAGGCGGCCCAGGAAAAGAACCAATGATACGCCTGCTTGGTACAGGTGCGACTGAAGTGGCAGAACTTGCTGTGAAGCTTGCTGAAAGGATACGGCAAAAACCCTGTTAAAACCAGGTACTTCATGTATCTGTGTGGGAGTTCCAGAATCGAATGGGACTCCCGGAATCGAGTGGAGTTTCTTAAAGTCAGGCTCTGGTTCTGTCCATTTTCCTTTTTTCCAATTCCTGTTTTTAATCGCTCTATTTTTCCCCAGTTTCTCCACTGAACTGTTTTCCTTTTTGGTTCATGGCTTTGAGAGACAGTTCCCCTCCAGACTTTCTGATTTTTCACTAAAGTACATAGATGGAATATGAATACCTTAAATGTAAGTTAAGTAACACTTAAATACGTCAAGGCACAATTTTGTGCATAAAAGAAAGATGGAGTAAACCTATGGAACAGACCAAGATAATCCTTGACGAGAATGAGATGCCCAGAGAGTGGTATAATGTCCTTTCAGACTTATCTTCTCCTATTGAGCCACCTCTTGATCCCAGAACCTGGGAGCCTATAAGTCCAGAAGCCCTTGAGCCGATCTTTGCAAAAGCCCTTATCAAGCAGGAAATGAGCGATGAAAGGTTTATCGACATTCCTGAGGAGATTCACGAGATCTACAAACTCTGGAGACCCAGCCCCCTTTACAGGGCCCACAGGCTGGAAAAAGCTCTAAAAACTCCTGCAAAAATATACTATAAATACGAAGGGGTGAGTCCTGCCGGCAGCCACAAGACAAATACCTCAATTGCCCAGGCTTATTATAATATGAAAGAAGGAACTGAGAGAATGACAACCGAGACCGGGGCAGGGCAGTGGGGAAGTGCATTAGCTCTTGCCTGCAATTACTTTGAACTCGAGTGCAAAGTGTATATGGTCCGTTCCAGCTATTACCAGAAGCCCTATAGGAAATCCCTGATGACAGTGTGGGGAGGTAATGTTGTGCCCTCACCCAGCCCGGATACGGAATTTGGGAGAAAAATTCTTGAAGAGCAGCCAGATACCCCGGGGAGCCTGGGAATCGCGATCAGTGAAGCTGTAGAAGACGCAATCGCGCACGATAACACAAAATACTCTCTCGGAAGCGTTCTTAACCATGTTATACTTCACCAGACAGTAATCGGGGCTGAAAGCAAAAAACAGCTTGAGAAAGTTGAGACCTATCCTGATATAGTCATAGGCTGCTGCGGAGGAGGAAGTAACCTTGCTGGAATTTCCCTTGAATTTATTAAAGACAGGCTTGAAGGAAAAGGCAATGCAAGAGTAATCGCAGTCGAACCTTCGGCATGTCCTACCCTGACCAAAGGTGAGTACAGGTACGACTACGGAGACACTGCAGAGATGACTCCGCTTCTGAAAATGTATACCCTGGGACATAAGCATGTGCCTCCTGCCATTCATGCAGGCGGTCTCCGCTATCATGGGGACTCCCCAATCATAAGTAAACTCTGCGCTGAAGGGCTTATTGAAGCCGTTTCATACGATCAGTACCCTGTATTTGATGCCGGTGTACAGTTCGCACGGACTGAAGGCATAGTCCCTGCTCCTGAATCCTCTCATGCTATCCGCTGCGCAATCGACGAAGCCCTCAAATGCAAACAAACCGGGGAAGAAAAAACAATCCTCTTCAACCTCAGCGGGCATGGGCATTTCGACATGACATCCTATGACAAATACTTCAACAAAGAGCTTTCCTGAACCCGAAAAAAAGAGTAAAAATCAATTCAGAATTTGGGGGATGCCTTTAAAGCATCCTCAAATTTCGAAGTCAGGACCACCCTCCTGAGGCGCAATTCGGTCTGTCCTTCCAAGACGGGAATAGGGCGAAACGGAACTCGGGCGAGAAGGAACTCATGTTGCATAGTCTTAGATCACAATTCGGGCGTCCTCCAAGAGAGGGAACTCGGGCGGTTCTACTCTAATTTACTCTAAATCCTTCCTGTTCATAATGTAGGAAACCATTTTAGGATCAAGATTGCTCTCCTGTGCTATCTTCTCGACAATCCTTTCAGCGGGAGCGCCTTCAGCCTTCATGCCTCTTATTTTTGAAATTACGGAAGGGGGGATAATAAAGTACTCGCTAATATCTTTCCTGTGCCCCCATACATCCCCTTCAAAGAGCTCAACCTTTTGCATTTCCAGAAACATCTCTATAGCTCTCGAGACTGTCCTTCTATATGATTTTGGAAGCTGGAGCACCTCCAGTTTTGGACAGGTCTCAACAAGCAGAAAAACATCTTTATTTGATGGCCTGAATGCAAGGTGAACAACCTTCTCATTAGGATTCAGTGATAGAATTTCATTTCTTGTACTAACAACTCTTATTTTCATATAGATCCCCCGACCCAAAAGTTAACTAAACATTAATAAAGTAAGTTACACGACTTTATTTAAATAATTTACTAGTATACCCGCCAGTTTTGTCCCCGTAATTTTAGATACCTGCAAAAAATAGTATATGAAAAAGAAAAAATAAAATAACTAAGAAAAAAACTGGAACAATACTTTTTTAAGTGCTTTTAAATTAATTAAATTGTTCTTAATAAATATAAAAAGAAAGTTTTGCAGGAAATTTTATAGGAATATGCTCGGGTAGAAGTTCGTTGATCGGGTAAAAGTGTGTTGATTGGGTAGATGTGTGTTCAGAAAAAAATAGTAGAAGGGTATACTGCGGGAAAGAATAGAATAACCTGAGAGTAAAAAAGACACGAGAAATATAATATAGAAATGCAAAACCCAGGAAGTTTAAGAAAAGTGTACATTAGATGGAAGTTCCAGGATGGAGTTCCATCCTGAAAATAAGGATTCGTATTTAAGGAAAAGCTTTTAGAAAACTTCCAGGACTCTTTTAAAGGTACGATCTCAATTTTTCCTGTTTGAAGAGATATCCATTTATTCCTGTTCTTAGTTTGTCTGTTACTTAGTTTGTCTGTTTGTCCCTGTTCGCCGTCATTCCCCGTAGACATTGCCTGAAAAGAGGTTTATACTCAGGTATGTCCCTGGGAGATGCCTAAGAATTGACTGATTAATCCACAACTTTCTTGCTCAGGATATAAAGAATCATGTCCGAGTTCAGTTTGCTTTCCCTTGAGAGCTTTTCGGCAATAGCCTCATTGGAGAAGCGATCGGCTTTTAATTCCTGAATCTTCTCCAGAATATTCTGAGAGACATTGTAATACTCATTTATGTCTTTTCTGTGCCCCCAAACATCTCCTTCCAGAAGATTTATCTTCTGCATCTCCAGAAACATCTCTATTGACTTGGAAACAGTCCTTCTGTAAGATTTAGGAAGCTGTATCGCTTCAATTTTCGGACATGTCTCCGCAAGCATAAATACGTCCCTGTTAGATGGTCTAAAAGCAAGGTGGATAACCTTCTCATTTGGATTCAGGGTAGGAATCTCTTCCCGTGAACTAACTACTCTGATTTTCATACGCATCCCCACTCTTTATTTAAGAATTAATTTTTCATTTATTTAAAAGTCAAATTTTGTTTACGCATTTACATTTTATATACATATCGATTAGCAGAAATATTATTTACAAGGTTTGTACCCAAAGCGAGTTCTAATAGCATCAGCATGTGCCTGTAGACCCTCTTCCTCGGCTAATGCGATTATAGTTTCTTTCAGACTTTCAAGCCCACTCTTGCTGATTTTCTGAATACTCGAGTACTTAATGAAGTGATTAATATTCAAACCTGAGTAGAGTTTCGCGTATCCAGCAGTGGGGAGCACGTGATTGGTTCCTGAAGCATAATCCCCCACAGGAACCGGAGCATAGTTTCCTATAAAAATCGATCCTGCATTTTTAATTTTGTCAAGTACGAAATCCGGCTCTGAGACCATAATCTCAAGGTGTTCGGGAGCAAACCTGTTGCTGAAGCCAATACATTGTTCCAGGGAATCTGCTGTGAGAATTGCAGCATTTTCAAGAGAAGCTTTTACAATACTGCTTCTTGCAGCCTGTTCAGCCTGAGCAAGCACTTCTCTTTTTACAGCTTCTGCCAGAGTATCCGAACCTGTGATGAGTATCGAGACCGCACTTGGATCATGTTCAGCCTGAGCTATAATATCCGATGAGACCATAACGGCATCTGCCGACTCGTCTGCAATAATGAGAACCTCGCTTGGGCCTGCCGGGAAGTCGATCTCTGCAACATCCCTGATCTGCATTTTGGCAGATGTGACAAAAACATTTCCAGGTCCTACGATTTTGTCCACCTTTGGAACTGTTTCAGTCCCATAAGCCATTGCCCCAATAGCCTGCACGCCGCCGAGTTTGAAAACTTTATCCGCTCCTGCAATCTTTGCAGCAGTAAGTGTAAGCGGGTGTACTGAGCCATCCTGTCTAGGTGGCGTACAAACTATGACCTGTTCAACACCTGCAACCCTGGCAGGGATTACAGTCATGAGGACGGTTGAAGGATAGGAGGCTCGTCCTCCAGGAGCATACGCACCCACACTTTCCAGCGGCGTTGCCTTTTGACCCAGAACAATCCCTGGTTTTAGTTCCATAAACCAGGTAGTTTCCGGAAGCTGAGCCTCATGGAAAGACCTTATATTTTCGGCTGCGGACTTAAGGTGATCCAGGAGTTCGGGACTTATGCTGGAAAGAGCCTTTTCAAACTCTTCTTCGCTAACCTCAAAGTTTTCAAGCTCGACTTTATCGAATTTAGCCGTATATTCCCTGAGCGCGGCATCTCCTTTAGTGCGCACGTCCAGAAGCACGGCTGAAACCGTTTTCGCTACGTCCTCAAGCCCGGACCCCCGGGAGAGCAATTTCTGCATTTCAGTTTCCGAAACATCAGACAATTTTTTGAATAACATCATGACCATCTCTAAAAGAACCTGACAGGATTTGACAAGCCTGGAATCTGAGAATTTTATATAAACTGGCAAGTTTGATATAAATTAATAATAGGTTAATCTGAGATTCAGATAATCAGTTAATCTGATTCTCAGACAACCAGAGAGCCGGTTAACCTGATAATAGAATAATCGGTTAATCGGATAAATTGTTAACCTGATAATCCAATCCAATTAAATCCCTGCTCTCATTTAATATTTTATCCCTTACTGAATTCATCAGTAAAAAAATTATAATATAAACGTGAAATGTCAGAAGATAAAAAGAATGGAACAGATAGAATCAATAATCGTTGATCGTTTTTTGCCCCGAAGAAGGACTTTTCTCAGGAAGTTTGGGCTCAGCAATTCCAGGGGACGCCTCTCTTCTGCCGATCTGCTTAAAAATCCTATCTGCGATCTTCGGCCCCAAAAGTGCAGCCACTTTCACAGGGTCAGCCCCAGCAAGCTCTGCTGAAGACCTGAAACCTGCCTCGTAAAGTTTCCTTGCCCTCATGCGTCCTATGCCTCTTATATCAAGCAGATCCATAAGTTCGGGAGATGTTCCATAGTGGATTCTTTTTTCCAGTTCTGCGGCTTCTTTTGCCCCTTTGAGCTCAAGGAGCCTTGCAAGCTGAGCCGTGACATGCATTAGCCATTCTGCAATATCTGCAATTGCATGGATGTCTCCTTCCCCTATACCGAACTTTAAGCAGATTTCATTTTCGGATTTTTCATGTACCCAGTCAACCAGAAGAAGGGAAGTCTTGACTTCTCCCAGGAACCACTCATATTCTGTAATATTAAAGGGGCTGGGCACCTTTACAAACTCGTCTGCATGAGCAATTACATAATCATTGATGTCCTGATAGTCCTGGTTCCGCATATAAAGCAGGCGCATATCAGGCGTGCTGCACACTAGATGAAGCAGGGTAAGCTCGGTCAGGGTCTCTGCTTCTTTAAGGCCCTTTGCAATTCGAGCGGCTGAGAGAGGATCAATATAGAGCCTTGAGACGAGTTTCCCGAAATTTGTAGAAATAAGGGCGTCGGTTTTCTCAAGCATCTCTTCCTGACGCAAAAAGTTCAGGCATTCATCCACAACCGTTGAAAGCCCGAAATTCGAGTACTGAAAAGCGAAAAAGGTCGCCTCCAGAAACTCCATGAGTTCTTCTTTCGTCCGTGCAAAACCATTTGAGATTGTAGAAAGAACATGTGTCCTGAGGGCGTTTTCGGTTCCAAGCTTGGACCATATATCTTCGGCATCAGCTTCGATATAATTCTTAAAAAGAAAAACAAACTCCTCATATGATTTTGCAACAAGCACGGCTTCTCCATAGGGGTCAAGCCTCGGCCTGCCTGCCCTGCCTGCCATCTGTTTGTACTCAATTACAGGAATAGGCTGCATCCCATCTTCAGAGGAATAGCGCCGGTAACTCCGGATGATTACGCGCCGTGCAGGCAGGTTGAGCCCGGCTGCTAGAGTAGGAGTGCTTGAGATCAGTTTTATCTTTCCAGCCCTGAAACCATTCTCAACAAGTTCCCTTAACGGAGTGGTAAGCCCTGCATGGTGAAAAGCCGTGCCTGAGCGGATGCAGGCTGCAAGAGCTGTTGAGGTATCGGTTTCACTGTTATCCAGAACTTCGTCTGCAATTTCTGCCAGAGCTTCCCTGCCTTCTGCAGAGAGGATTTTTTTAATAGCTGAAGACGCCTTTTTTGCGAAAGCCATGCAGTTTTTTCTGCTGCTTTCAAAAACGAGGCATTGTCCATCTTCTCTGAGAGTATCCAGCACAAGATTAACGGCTTCGTCTTTTGTGGACTGCTCAACAGGCTTTTCCCTATCTTTGCAATAAAGAGTCCTGTTAAAGAATACCCCTTCCCGAAGTTCGGTAGGTCTCCATTCGCTTAATACAAGCTCGGCTTCCAGCCAGGCTGCAAGCTCGTCAGCGTTTCCGATAGTTGCAGATAGCGCCAGGATTTGACAGGAAGGGTTCATTTTCCGAAGTTTTGCAAGGGTAATCTCAAGCGTGGGACCCCTATCTGGAGAATCGATAAGATGTACTTCATCGGCTACAACCACGGAAATTTCTTGCATCCAGACTGTCTCATTCCTGAGCAATGAGTCAGTTTTCTCAGAGGTCGCAACTATAATGTCATTTACCCCGAGCCCCTCATCCCGCAGGTCATAGTCCCCAGTAGAGATCCCTACTCTGATTCCAAGTTTCGAAAATTCCCGGAACCTTCTGAATTTCTCGGAAGCCAGAGCTCTAAGAGGCACAATGTAGAGAGCCTTCCCTCCACTAAGAATGGATTTCAACATTGCAAGCTCTGCAAGGAGAGTCTTCCCTGAAGCCGTAGGAATCGCAGCAAGCAGGTTTCTTCCTTCAAGCAGCCCTTTTTCCACAGCTTCAGCCTGAGGGGGATAAAGTTCGAGAATCCCGGAGTCAAGATAAAACTGTTTTACTTCATCGGGCAGATCGAGACTTTCTATCTTCATTGAGAATCAGAAACTCACACATTGGATAAATAATTATTTTGGAACTTCATAGCAGTATCGAAAAATTTTTTGTTCACAGAGCTTCCAAAAAAACCTATTCAAAAGCTCTGCAAAAATCCGGGTTCCCGGTTAAAGGAGCGGCTGTTCTAAAATTTTTCAACTGATTTAATCTATTACTTCTCTAGTTGAATTAACGGTTAGTATGGCGAATTTAACTACCAGCTGAGTAGTAGTAATTTCCACTTTCCTTCTGTTCCCGGTCAAGCCTTGAGCCTAGATTATTTACACGCGGGCGCTTTGTTTCCTCATCCCGGCGGAAGGTTATCCCCAGATTTTTCAGGAATCTGTTCATACCGTCTTCCATGCTGAACGGACCGAGCGCTTCACCGTACACAGACGGCTTGCCTTCAAAAACCATGAGGCGCTGGCTCAACATATCTATCATGTAGATATCGTGGTCTACGACAAGAGCTGTCTTCTGGTTGCTCTCGGCAAAACGGTTAATGACCTTAGTAACCATGGAACGTTGTTCCACGTCCAGATGGGCACTGGGTTCGTCCAGAATATAAAGGTCGGCTTCCTGAGAAAGACAGGCTGCAATCGCAACCCTTTGCAGTTCTCCGCCGCTGAGGTCCGTAAGCAAGCTGTCATAGATCCTATCAAGCTGGAGAGGGTTCGCTATCTCTACCTCATAGTAACTGGTTCCGAACTGCTTTGAGATCCCGCGCAGGAAGTCCTGTACGCGCACAGGGATATCGGCTTTAATGTACTGCGGCTTGTAAGAGATCTTGACATCTATGCCGGGATCGCCCTCATCAGGTTTGATTTCTCCTGCAAGGATTTTTACAAAGGTGGACTTACCTATACCATTCGGGCCCACTATTCCAAGCACTTCACCTTCCCGAAGGCTGCCGCCTGCAGCTTTCAGGGTGAAGCCATCACCGAATTTCTTTGTAAAACTGCCAAACGTAACCATTGACCTTAACTGGTAATCTTCTCTCGGGGGATGGACCTCAAATTTAATGGCTTCAGGTCGGATTCGTATATTTTCTTCAGGGAGGTAGCCTTTAAGATACTGGTTGATCCCCACACGTACACTCTTTGGGAGAGTGACCACACCGAAAGCTGCCGGTTCTCCATAAGCAATGTGAATTACATCGGTAAGCATATCCAGGATTGCAAGGTCGTGCTCTACCACAAGTACTGACCTATTCTTTGAGATTCTCTGGATAAGGCGTGCAACGTTAATCCTCTGGTAGATGTCAAGGTAGGGGCTGATCTCGTCAAAAAAATAGAACTGAGCATCCTTTGCCGCACAGGCTGCAATTGCCACGCGTTGCAGTTCTCCACCGCTCAATTCTGAAATCTTCCTGTCGACTACGCTTTTTAAGTCAAGATAATCTATAAGTTCCTCAAGTACGCCTCTCTCATCGGTTTTTCCAAGCAGTTCTGAGGTTTTTCCTTTGAAGGCTTTAGGGATAAGATCCACATACTGGGGCTTTTGGGAAACCCGGACCTTCCCATCCACAACAGCTTTGAAATAGTCGTAAAGCGCAGTTCCGGCATAGTGTTCAAGCACGGTATCCCAGTCGCCTTCTTCTTGTCCAAAGTTAGGGATCAAAGCTCCTGAGAGAATCTGTACGGATGTACTTTTCCCTATACCATTAGGCCCAAGAATCCCTGTTACTTTTCCTACCCTGGGTACAGGCAGCCCAAAGAGGACAAATCCATTCGGCCCATACCTGTGAGTTGGCTCTTTCAGAGCTTCAGGAAGCCCTATAATCATAATTGCCTTAAAAGGACATTTATTTACGCAAATCCCGCAACCTACACAGAGTTCTTCGGAAATGACGGGTTTTCCGCCTTCCTCAAAAACAATTGTCTCATCCCCTGTCCGGACCCTCGGGCAATATTTCTCGCACTCCTTGCTGCACCGTCTGGGCTGACATCTATCTTTATTAAGTATAGCTATTCTCATGATAGTCCCCGAAAATTACGTTTTTTTCATTGATTTATCAGTTAAGATGGAATGACATGTCTGCCTTAATTTCTTAGGCAAGGCACATAAAGTATTGGCTTGCTATAGTAAAAACCAATTAATACATCAGAGCAATATGACAATATAAGGGCGCCCTGCTGAGAATTTATTGTACATATACAGCAGTATCGGTTATGAAATGCCTTCTCTAGTATATGAACCGTTGGACGAATATGGGTGTGAGAACCGCCCAGGAATCTAACAGGATAAAGAATGAATTTGATAAATAAACGGACAAATTAATCTTACAGGAAAAATCAATCTTACAGGAATTCGGTAAGTCAAACCAGAGAAATCCCGTAATAAATAAGAATCCTGTAAAATCCTGAAATAAGATACCTGTAGTAGCAAACATCTATAAAAGGCTTTCAATTTATGAAAGCCTTTTTTGCAGTTCAGGAAAGATGGTTTAAAGAAGATTTTAATTCAGTAGGAGAGTCCAGGTAACAAGGAAGAAATCAAGAATTACAAACTCTACGTAGAACCAGTCCTTGAATTTGAAATCTTTTATGTCGATCTTGATTTGGGGATAGATGAGCTTCTGTATGAAATATGTAAGCCCGATAACAATCATAAGTATGGCATACCATTGCCTGTCTTCTCCGGTCCCATAAAGGCGGAAACATATAACTCCTGCGATTATGCCAAGTACTGCGGCTACTATCGTTTTTATGATTCCGTCCCTGTGTTCCTTTTGCTTTTCTTCAGGCGTCTTTTCCTTAATAAAGCTCTTCTTTTCCGGAGTCTCAACCTTAGCTACAGACCCTTCTGCAGCAAGTCCTGTAATTTTTGCGGGTTCCTTTCTGTACTTTGACTTAGGGCTTTGCTTACTCAAACTGTATACTCTCCTGAACGGCAATTTACATTCCCGGGATGTAATCGTAGTCAGGATCTAATCTCAGTTAGAATTAGACCTGAATATTATGATCTGAACTCGCAGATCTGAGCTATCAGATTAATATCATTGTATTTAAATTATTATAATTAAATTATTGAAATAAGACTCCTGGTACTAAACTGTTTTATGGGTTATTGAGCTGGATAATGAAATCCAGTTACTGGAAGAGATAATTAAATAGATCACTGGAACTGAATCTCACAGCTTTAAATAAATCCATTGTTTAAAACATTACCGATCTGATCTATGGATATCGAATCGATTCCTATTGAATTTAAATGTTTTGAAAATTTTGAGGGCCTGTGCCCTCCCGGGTGATAGACAAGCGTGACTTCAGGCGAAAGTCTCCTGACCATGTTCTCAAGCCCGCAGGCGTCAAGATGGTCGCTTATCCGGATTATTGGATAGGGGTAGTCCATGCGGCAGCTGAGTACATATTTTTTCATGTTCCAGGGAAGTTTGTCAAGGTCCCAGGGAGGAACAACAAAAACCCCATCTTTGGAATCAAGTCCTGCAAGCTCCCCGGCATTCTCAAGCATGCTGCGGGTAAGAGCCCTTGTCCTGGCATCCATGCGGATTGCACCGTCATATCCGAAGCCTCTTATGAGTTTGACTGCGCGCTGGGCTTTTCCGAATTCATATGCTCCAAAGGCAACCGGACCATTTTCAAAAAGCGCAGATTTCATGCCTTCGAGGTCATCTGCAAAATGGCAGGCAGGATCGGCAGGGTCACCATAGTTAGCCTCAGTAATAAGGACGTCACAGGGAGGAAGCCTGCTTGCATCTTTCACGTCCCCTGTAACCAGAATCCTTGTCCCTACTTCGTTTTCCCAGTAAAAAGCCGTTGCACCTGCCGTATGCTCCGTAGGGAAGGTCTTTACTTTTGTACCCTCTATATCGATTTCATTCCCGAGCTTGAACATACTGCCCGCAAATCTCCTGTCATGCCTGATTTCAAGCGCCATTGCGGTTTTTTCCGAACATACGGCATTGGGGGAGAGCATAGCCGATTTTCCGTGATGGTCAGAGTGAGCATGGGTAATAAGATAGGCATCGGGTTGGAGATGCTTTCCAGGTGTGCGGGTAGTGTCAATAGAAAAGGTGCGTAAATCCCCGGCATTATCCCTGAACCGGAGAGAAACATGCGGTTTAAAAGTTCCGCGCGAATTACGCTGCCTGAGCACCAGCACACCAAGATCAATCAATTTTTTAGAAATCACGTAAATCCTTGAGGAGATAATACTTAAGATATTTAAGCTTAGGGAAAAGCTGTAGATTCATAATATAGTTTAATAAAAACAATTGGCATTGAAGCCAGATTAGGCTCATTTTTAAAAAACAGTTCTTGAAAGGAAGAATCAATACCTGATGAAGTTAGCATCCCGAAAAATCCATTGGAAAAGAAGTTAAAAAACAAGATTATTGCAGGTGAAGAAATCGTAAAGTTTGTTTTCTAATTAGTTTTGATAGTAACTTCGATATCAACTCCCTGGGTCTCGGAACCTCCTCAGATTATATATTTTTTGAGAAGTGCAATAAATTAGCTTAAGAAATAAAGAATCTTTTTGTTATCTTGAGAAGTACGCCTCAATTATATTTTACAGTTTTCTACCTCCTCCTTACATAAGCTTTTTCTAAAAAAAGAGATTTAAGCCGGAGATCGGATCTCCAGAGCGCTCCAGAGCGCAAAAGATTCGAACCTTACGATTCAATCTCCAGTATAATACCTGACAGCATACTTACTCTGCCCTGATCAGACAGAAGCTTCTTTAGCAATAATATAAGCGACCAATTCGGGATTAAGCTTATTTTCCCTTGAAATCCTTGCTTCAATATCCTCCGTAGATTTACCTTCTATTCTCATCTCTCTTATTTTCTCAGTAACTGAGGACGGAATGGTGTAATATTCGTTTATATCTTTTCTGTGACCCCATACATCCCCTTCGATGAGCTGGATTCTCTGCATCTGAAGGAACATTTCTATAGATTTTGAAACTGTAGCCATATAGGATTTGGGTAATTGAATTACCTCAAGCCTCGGGCAAGTTTCAACCAGTCCCAAGATATCCTTGTTCGACGGCCTGAAAGCCAGGTGAACAACACGCTCATTAGGGTTAAGTGTAAAGATTTCTTCTCTAGAACTTACCACTCGGATTCTCATGTTTTTCTCATCCCACTGTAAATTTTTTATGTTTTACATTGATATATTAGGATATACTGACTATAAATATTTATCCTATTCAACTAACATTATTTAGATAGTATTCTCGATTCTTGATTCACAAAATATTTCTTAGATATGCAGGTGAAGACAAGGAAAAATAAATGACCGCTATTATTGCAAATTGTCTTCTATTTGGATTCGATTTTTTTCATCTTCACTTATCTAATTTTTTTATAGAAACTGATATAATTATTATGAAATTATGAAACCTCTAATATCTCTTTAGTGGGTAATTCCAATAAAACTTACACTCCCTGAGCAGGGAAAAAATTCGATTAAAGGCGAATGATTTTAGAGAATTATTAGTGGTTTAATACAAAGAACATATGAAATGATATCAAATATTTATAAGTAAAAGAAATAAAATTTACTCCCAAAAGAAATAAAATGCGTCTCCAAAAAAAGTAAGGGGTTGTGTGAATATAGACATAGCTAATAATATATTTGTAGTCAGATTTTCGGTTTAACAAGTTATAGGAAAAGCTCAAAGACCGTATGGAAAAAAACTAGCCCCAGGTTTCTGGAACCCCGGACGATCTTTGTCAGAAGAATTTAAGGTTAGAGAAGCTTATCTAGCTCTGACGCAAGCACGCTGCCCTGGGTTACCCCCATAAAGCGCTTTACTTCGGTCCCGTCTTTCTGAATGATCAGAGTCGGGACGGCATGTATGCCATATTTGGAGGCCATTTCTTGGTTTTCGTCTACATCGATAACCTTGAATTCAACCTTATCCCCGTACTTCTTCTCGAGCTCTTCAAGAATCGGTTTTTGCATCCTGCAAGGTCCACACCATGTTGCTGAAAAGTCCAATAATATCGGCTTCATAAAATCACCTGAATATCTTGAAACGTCTGAAACCTTCTCTGTTTTTATTTAATCCACTCCGGAAAGCGCATAGAAGGGTCGTACAGATACTGCCTGTAAAGGCATATACGACAAAGCTGCCGGAAACCCAATCCTGATGATAGGCGACCTGAAAGCTGGATTTACCAAATACAGGGTCGGGACTTAATAATTGTATGTATTATCTTCGAGAATATATAACGCTTATCTAAAGCCATAGGTTTTACTGTAAATATATTCGTCAGAGAATGCCTCAATAAGCCTGAACAGGTTAAGAAATCAGTCTTTTTTTCCAGTACATTTATTATCGGCTCTGCCTCTAATAACATTGCCAAAATACATGCAACCTTCCATAGGGATAGTTGGCATTTCCGGAGACTCATTTACCATAATCACAGGAGCGCCCCTAATAAGCACGCAGGGCACTCTTTCTCCGGCTTCTCCCATAATAAGTTCTGCAGCCGAGACAAGGTTATCTGCTACAGCCTTATAAGTAATACGGAGAGGTTTCCCATAAATATCATTGGTTCCACGAGCATCTTCTACAGGCACAAAACCTGAGACTCCAAGCGCGATTCCCGAGCAACCAAGCCTGAGAGGTTGGGTCCTGCTATCCCCTATGATTACACCAAGCCTGCAGGAGTAATGCTGCTCAAGCCTGTGCCTGATGTTTTCGGAACTTTTCCGCGGGTCTTCGGGAAGCAGGGTTACATAGCCTTCAGGAGAATTGGAAGAATCGATACCTGCATTAGGAGCCAGAACACCTTTAGTAATTGTAAGGGCAGCGCCTGGCACGCCCCCAAAAATCTCATCGCATTCCTGAAGCACAAGCTCCATTTCCCTGGGATCTATACCGTATTTGTCTCCAAGTTCCTTTGCCTTTCTACATGGAGTGATATCTGCAAGCTTGACGACTCTTCTTTCTGCAGTGCCAACCGCAGATTCGGCAAGCACGAAAATATCCCCGTCAACAGGAACAATGCCTGATTCCTCCAGAGCCTTTTCTAGAATCTGTACTATATCATCCCCTTCGCGGATAATAGGGGTCTTAATCCCGAACATCTGGATGGAAACGTTTTCTGAGCTCATATTTTGTTGCCTTTAGAAATTAATGATTGGCCTGTTTTGCCGAATCAAAAATAGATGTAAATCAAAGCGTAAAATACTGCAGGATATTGATAAATGTATCCAATGGTTGCAGAGAAGAGCGGGGGGATATGTAAACAAAGTACTCAAGAAGGGCAGGAGAACAAAAGGTTCAGCGGAGAACAAAAGATTCCGTGTGGAAAACGAGGAAATACAGAACCTTGCCGCCGAAAGGTGAAAAAAGAGGTTTTTACAGTACAGGCGTATTTTTAAACTCTCATCTTAATCATTTCCCAGAAATTCCAGCCATAGAAAGCAGTCTCGGAGTATTTTTATGAGAGCCTACAGGCATAATGTGGACTCCTCTTGATAGTCTCATAAGCTCTTTTATGGTCTCCGAAGCTATGGAAAGGCCTTCTTCAACCGGGTCAGGTGCATCTTTTATTCGGAACATAATCTCCTCAGGCACACTGATTCCTGAGATATTCTTATTCATGAATTCCGCCATACTAAGGGACTTGAGTGGGATCAGCCCGGCAATAATAGGTACTTCAAGGTGGCTTGTAACCTCCATAAACTCCTCAAACATGCCCACATCATAGACAGCCTGAGTTTGGATAAAGTCAGCTCCGCACCTGACTTTCTTTTCAAGCTTTATGAGCTGGATTGTTTTTCCGGGGTCTATTCCAGTTACAGCACCTGCACAGAAGGAAGTCCCCCCGTCCAGCTTGTTCCCTGCAAAGTCTATGCCTGAATCTAGCTTCCGGACAAGTTGAAGGAGCTGTACGGAATCGAGGTCATATACAGGCTTTGAACCAGGGTGATCTCCGCACGAAGGATAATCCCCTGTCATCAAGCAGACATTCCGGATACCCAGAGCATACGCTCCCAGAAGATCTGACTGAAGCCCGATCCTGTTCCTGTCCCTGCAGGTGAGTTGCATAATAGGCTCATGCCCTTCATCAAGCAGAAGCTTGCTAAAAGCCAGGGAACTCATGTGCATAATCGAGCACTGGTTATCCGTAACATTTAAAGCATCTGCAATGCCTTTGAGATAGCGAGCGTCTTCCAGGGAGACTGAAAATCTTGTGCCTTTAGGGGGGGAAACTTCAGCAGTAACCAGAAATTTGTTGGAATTCAGTTTTTCACGAAAATTAGTAAGCATTGATAAGAATATTAGGAATGAAATTATTTAAACCATGCTCCTGTGAGACACAAAAACACAAGGAAGACTAGATCTCTTGACTAATCTCAAACACTAAGATATAAAAGATAATGCAGTTGCCTTTTGTGGATGAAAATCAAATCAGATAAAACAGAAATAAGATATTTATTAAATAAAAAGTTAAAAAGAAGTTATTTAAGTCCATGCTCCTGAGGAGCATGAATCGTATAAAGGAGTTCAAGCCTGTTGATTTTTTTCAGCCTATTATAAATTAGGGTCCACACACAATCATTCTCTCTATTGACTTCACACATCCCGTCAACAGCCCCTCCACAGGGCCCATTCAGAAGTCCTTTGGGACACTGCGCTTTAGGGCAGAGTCCCCCGAATTCACCAATTGTGCATTTCCCACACATTATACACTGGTCAGAGAGCAGCTTTCCTTCACTCGAACCGCCCAAAGAGAGAGTGTCATTTGAGCCAAATACAGGCACCTCCGTTACACTGGCAACCGTTGAGACTCCACTACCACAGCCCATTACCAGGATGCAGCGTGCCTCGGTTATTTTTTCGTTTTTCTGGACCAGGGAATCAAAGGACCGGACGCTGCAGGCTGCGGTGGGGAGAGCCCAGCCTACTACATGCTTTCCGCTTTTCTCAAGCTGTTTGCACATCTCAAGCACTTCTGGTTCTCCACCTGTCTTCAATTTTGCAGCACAGACATTGCATCCGATTATGAAGATATAGTCTTCGTCTTTTAACAGAGCCAGGATTTCCTCAAGGGGTTTTGCTGAAGTTATAATCATAATTACCTCAAATATCGATATTCCAGATCGCTCCGGTTTGCAATACATTCGCGGATCATTTCGGCAATAAGTGGTAGAGAACGCGCCTGCCCTTCAAGTTTCTTGGCAAGGCGACCAAGCTGAAGCAGAGTGCCCATTACAAGCACATCAGTCATTTCTGTTTCATGGGAAACCGCATCTCTTGCCAGGGCTGCATCCCCTCCTCGGGCAAGCATTTCCTGTTTTATTATCAAAGCCTCTGTAGTCGTAAGATTGCGAATTTTCAGCACAAGATGAACGCTTTTGTTCTGCATTACCTGTGAGCCTGTCCTTGTTACCCCAAGTTTCCGCATTACAATGGCTGCGTCCTGCGGGACTTTTACCTCAACCACAGAAACCTCATACCTGCCCTCTTTTACTACACTTGGTCGGCTCCTTATAGCCCCTGAGAGCTTTACAACATCGCAAGTCTCAGGCACATCATGTGTACGGATAATATGAGCACCTTTGTAGACTGCAATAGCTGCTGCGGCCAGGCTGCCATAGAATCTTTCAGTAGCAGGTTTTTCAAGCACATCTCCTATGAAAGATTTTCTTGAGAGGGCTGCCAGTAAAGGTTTCTCAAAAATCTTAAGGCGATCAAAATTATCAAGGGTCTCTAAGTCATAAATAGTAAGCTTTTCTTCGGTCCACCTGCCTATTGCAGGGTCAAGTATAAGATTTTTCGGATTTACGCCTCCTGTTTCTGCAGTCTGTATAATGGAATCAAGCGATTCAATAATAGAATCCATTCCGAGAGGGTCACCCGGAACCTTATTTGAGGCCATAACAATAGCGGGGCATCCGTAATCCGCTACTATTTTAACCATTATGGGGTCTGCGGTGAACCCGGAGACATCATTAATTACCTGAGCTCCTTTTTTGAGAGCTTCTTCTGCGATTTCGGAAAACATTGTGTCTACTGAGATCACGGCATCCACATTGCCTTCCAGAGTTTCGAGCACTGGCAGAAGACGTTTGAGTTCTTCTTTCCTGCTTATAGGTTCGGAGAAGCGCCAGGTTGAACGTGCTCCAATATCAATGAAGGTTGCTCCATCCTTAACCATTTTCTGAGCTATTTCGAGCGCGGAGTCCGGGTTTACGACCGAGCTTTCGTAAAATGATTCCGGACTCAGGTTAATGATACCCATTACATGTGAAGGGTACTGGTCTCCTACTTTCATACCACAGATATCAGTATCAACAACCATTTTTGACAACCAGACTATATAAGTTTTAAACGAATTAACGCCAGCCGGCGCTTAATAGACACTGGTAAACAGGCAGTGGCGGAAGCCAGGCTCATAAAGGTTTTTTTCAGCCATGGAAGATTTCAAGGACATGTTTTTGGATCGGGAGATACACTTCATTTCGTTTTCCAGGAAATCCTGTGAAAAAAAACCTTTTATTCCGTTACCAGAAGCTTCCGGGCAGGGGGAATTTATTGATGATTATCAGGATAATTGAATAATCACTGTAATGATATATTAATTAATACATATCAGCTTGACTTATCAGGTAGATTTGATTAAGGCATGCTGAAGGTGTGTTTAAATGGGTACTAAGACTTACAATGTAACTTACTCTACCAACCGATTATTTTATAGTATCAAACCTATAAAATTGAACTCAGTAATATTTCGGATATTACTGGTGGTAAACTGTTATTGTAATAAAATAAGCTTCAATAATACATAAAAATATTGATGTGTAGAAACAGTCTGGCACAATTGGGAAAGCAATGTTGTGCATTAATTAAGGAATCGGTTATGAAAACCGATTATTATTAATGTAAACTGGCAAGATAGGAGGAGTAATGCTGGATTTTTCGAATATGACACAATTGGGAAAAACAACTTTTCTTGTTTTAGTGTGAAATGAGTAAGACAAGAAACATATGCCTCAAATCCGTAACATGCTGCCTTAACTTTACAATCCGTGCCTCAACCTTATAATCCAGCCCTCAGCCTGTACTCGATGCTTTAACTTAATAACTCAGTGCTTTAACTTGAACATTCATGCCACAACATTTATTTTTCAGGAAAAATAAAAAAGAAGATTAACATATCCGGTAAAAAGCCTTAATCAAGTAGTTTTAAAAGTTTTTTCCACACATTTAAGTACATGCTTCATCAGCATGGCAACGGTGACAGGACCTACGCCGCCAGGGACAGGTGTAATGAGGGAGGCTTTCTTGATTACATTTTCAAAATCAACATCTCCATATACGCCATCTTTTTCCTGGGTAATTCCAACGTCAAAGATCACTACCCCTTCCTTTATCATGTCGGCTTTGATAAGGTGTTTCACTCCAGCTGCAACTACAAGGATGTCCGCACCAAGAGTATATTTCTTAAGGTCGTCGGTGAACACGTGGCAAACTGAAACGGTTGCGTTCCGGTTAAGGAACATTGCTGCCATAGGTTTTCCAACGACGTTGCTGTGCCCTACAATAACCACGTTTTTGCCTTTGATAGACACATTGTACTCTTCGAGCGCCCGGATAATCCCATGCGGAGTGCAGGGAACAAGCCCTTCGTCCCCGATCATCAGTTTTCCCATATTGTAGGGATGAAAGCCATCTGCATCTTTCTCAGGCGCTATGGCTTCCATTGCTTCCTGAGGGGAAAGATGTTTCGGAAGCGGAAGCTGGAGCAAAATTGCGTGCACATCCCTGTTTTTGTTAAGGCTATCGATCAGAGAGATAAGTTCCTCCTGACTGGTTTCTGCCGGAAGAAAGTGGTCTTCTGCCCGGATGCCCACACGTTCGCAGGCTCTATGCTTAAGTCGGACATACATTCTGGATGCAGGATCGTCGCCTACGAGGATTGTGGCAAGTCCAGGAGTAATACCCCGGCCGCTTTCCAGAGCTTCAAGTTCTGACTCTACCTCATCTTCAATCTGCTTTGCAAGAACTTTTCCATCTATGATTCGTGATTCGTAGCCTTCAACTGACATTGATAAAAACACCCCAACCTCTTAGATTAGCAATAAACCGGGAACCTTGAACAGAGTTCCCTGACCTTGCCACTTATTTCCGACAGGAGATCATCGTTTTCTGCATTTTTGATCGCAGTCTCGATATAGTCGGCAATTATTTCCATTTCCTTTTCCTTCATGCCCCTTGTGGTACAGGCAGGAGTTCCGAACCTTACTCCACTCGTGACAAATGGGCTGCGGGTCTCGAAGGGCACCGTGTTTTTGTTTGCAATAATCCCGGCTTTGCTCATGGCGGCTTCTGCGTCCTTGCCTGTTATATTCATATTGTTTAGGTTTACAAGCATAAGATGGTTGTCCGTACCGCCAGAGACGATATCAAAGCCTTTCTCTTTTAGGCATTTACAGAGAGTTTTTGCGTTCTTCACGGTTTGCACCTGATCACGTTTGAACTGATCACTCATAGCCTCTTTAAAAGCCACAGCCTTTCCGGCTATGATGTGCATGAGAGGACCGCCCTGGATGCCTGGGAAAACCGCTTTGTTGATTCCGATCGCAAGTTCCTCTGTCCTGGAAATAATCATTCCGCCTCTCGGGCCTCGCAGGGTCTTGTGGGTTGTGCTGGTAACAAAGTCCGCATAAGGTACAGGGCTCTGGTGTACACCTGCAACTACAAGCCCTGCAATGTGGGCAATATCTGCAAGCAAGTACGCTCCAACTTCGTCAGCGATTTCACGGAACTGCTTGAAATCGATCTCACGAGGATAAGCTGAGGCTCCGCAAACAATCAGTTGTGGTTTGCATTCCTTTGCTTTTTTCAGAAGCTCGGAATAATCCAGCTTTTCGGTCTCTCTACTGACTCCATACGGCACAATATTATAGAGCTTTCCGGAAAAGCTCACCGGGCTGCCGTGGGAAAGATGTCCGCCGTGGGACAGATCCATTGACATGATAGTGTCTCCGGGCTTCAAGACCGAAAAATAGACAGCCATATTTGCCCCTGAACCCGAGTGAGGTTGGACGTTAACGTATTTTGCGTTAAAAATCTCCTTTGCCCTGGCAATTGCAAGGTCTTCAGCAACGTCTACGAAATCGCAGCCGCCATAGTAACGTTTACCTGAATATCCTTCGGCATATTTATTGGTCAGAATCGAGCCCTGAGCTTCCATAACAGCTTTGCTCGCGTAGTTTTCGGATGCGATAAGGTTCAATTTGTATTCCTGGCGCTCGGCTTCGTTATTGATAGCCTCGGACAGTTCCGGATCGATTTTTTCAATATAAGACATTACTGTCACCTGTTCATTTAAAATTGTTCAAAATCAAGATTTTTTATGGATTGGGTTGTGTATCATTTAAAGCTAACATGTGCATGTATGCAGGAGTTGCCTGACAGCCTGGAAAATCTCAGACGCAGGGGCATTTAACGGTAAGAACCACCGGATAAATGGGAATATAATTCAGGCTATAAACCTTCCTGATGGGGGATTTTCATATTGAAATTTCAGAACTTTCGGCAAAAGACTCCTGAATATTTTGAAGATAGGGAATTTCGAAACCTTGAAAGCCCTTATAGCCTGTAAGATTTCGTGTGAGTACCTATAATTTAGGGTTATTTATAATTATCAGAGGTTAATGAGTTGTTACCCGGTAGAATTTATTCCGGTTTTGCATGGTTTTAAGTATTTGTTCTAAATGCTTGCTCAATCCAGGATTACTACATTTCTACCCTCAATTTTAAGTTTACCTTCGGTAAAGAGCTTGACTGCTTCAGGGTAGATAATATGCTCCTGTTCCAGAATTCTATCAGTAAGTGTCTCTTCCGTATCCCCTGGAATCACAGGCACGCACTTCTGGATAATTATTGGTCCTGAATCCAGCCCTTCATCTACAAAATGCACTGTACAGCCTGCGACCTTCACTCCGTATTCAAATGCCTGTTTCTGGGCGTGAAGCCCTTTAAATGCCGGAAGAAGAGAAGGATGAATATTCATAATCCTGTTCCTGTAGGCTTCAATTATCTCGTTTCCTAAAAGCCGGAAATAACCTGCAAGCAGAAGAAGATCCGTATCGTGCTGGTTCAGAATGCCCAGAATCGCCTTATCGTACTCAGCCCGGTCATATTCTCCGGGATCAAGGAAAACCGTGCTTATTCCATGAATTCTTGCACGTTCGAGCGCATAGGCATTTGCCTTATTTGAAATAACTACATTAATTGCCGCATTCTTTATGTAACCCTTTTCAATGCTGTCTATAATCGCCTGGAGATTTGAGCCCCTTCCTGAAACCAGCACTGCAATCTTTACCGTCATCGAAGCTTCTAGATTGAAACAGTGTTATATTAGTTTTTTGGAAATATGCCTGACTAACCACTCAATTTTTGCCCAATTCCATAAGCTAAAATCAAAAGTTTGCTAAACGGATTTACCGAAACCACTGCGCCGGTTTATCACCAAGCGTTGCGCCGCTTGACCACGCCGTTGCTCGGGATTTTCGCTCAAGCCTTTTTTCAAAAGGTTTTTGATCAAACTTTTTTCTAAAAAGTTTTTGATCAAACTTTTTTCTAAAAAGTTTTTGATCAAACTTTTTTTTAAAAGGTTTGTGATCCAAACTTTTTTCCAAAAAGTTTGAGTTACGCCTTGCTATGATTTTCCTTGCGTTCTTCTATGAAGTTAAGGAGTTCCTCAGAATCACTTATCCTGTCAAGTTCTTTTTTCTCGATCATTACCGTGTTTTCTACGGATTTAATCTTGGAACGCCCGTTGATAATAAATACGGATTGGGTTTCAGTAACGCAGGAAATACTGCTCATGAGATGAGCCCTTTTGATTACGGTAGTATTGAATTCGCTTACTCCAGTAAGGATAACTGAAGATTTGTCCCGTGAAATGGCCTTGAAAGGCGCCTGTGAGGTAGGAAGGACATCGTATCCTAGCATTGAAATTGTATTAAGGATGAGATCTTCGGGCAAAAGGGTGGAAGGCTTTTTCTGCTCTTCAATTCTGGATTCTACCTTCTTCCTGGGTTTTCTGCTTCTGCAGGATTCCAGGATATTAATGGGCTTAGCGAGTTCAACCCCTAAAATTTCTTCCAGCTGGAGCACGACATCTATCGATGCATCCATGCCCTCTTCTTCGTACTTACTGATTGTCCTCCTTGAAACACCTACCATGGCAGCAAGGGTCCCAAGAGACATTGACTGATTCATCCTGGCTTTTTTGAGGATATCCCCTTCTATGGAGACGTACAGCCCGCCAGGTGCTGCTGAAACCAGCGGAGGAACATTTTCAATAAAGTAGTCGTGGAGTGTTTGCACATTAAGGGCAATTATGTCATAGCGCATGTAAACAACGCTATCCTCAAGCATCTGATCTCTTGTCTTTGCCCCCACAACAATAGCAGAACCTCCAAGATATTCGGCCAGGTACTTCATCTCCCTGGCGGTTTCTTCGTTCAGACCGTCAATATTAAATAAAGCCTTGCAAAGTAATAGTATCTCGCCTTTCCGTGCGGCAACATCAAAACTCCTTGGACGTATATTGCATCGATCGGAGATTGCAAAACCTGCACGTGTCAATACATCAATTATTTGATGTATGAGAACTTCTTTTGTCATTCCGGTACCAATCTCTGTTTGATCATCTATATATATTTTTCTTTACTTCTGATACTCCTGACAGTGTGAAAATACGTCGGAGAGCAACGAAAAATGTATTTAATGTTAATGCATCTGGGAAACTAAAGGCAAAAATTGGAATCTAAAAATGATTATCGGAATTGATGATACTGACTCAAACGATGGAATGTGCACAACCTATCTGGGAGCTCTGTTGCTGGACGAACTTCAGGCTTATGGAACCCTGGAGACTCTTCCACTCCTAATACGCCTGAATCCTACCATCCCTTACAAAACAAGAGGAAACGCTGCAGTAGCCCTGAAGATCAGGGCAGACTATCCGAAAGAGGTAACTGCCCATGTTGTGTCCAGAATAGAAGAACTCGCGCGCATGGAATGCGAGAAAACCAATCCTGGAGTAGTTTTTATTCCGGAAAATGACTATGATAAGCTCAAACCTGCCCTCGGAGATTTTTTTGAGAAAGCCATAAGGGATGTTATCGAAATACAGGAGGCAAAAACGCTCATCTCGGAACTTGGGATTTCCTCAAAAGGTTTTAAGAACGGGAGAGGATTGATAGGAGCTCTTGCAGCCTGCGGGGCTATGCTGAACCTCGAAGCATGGGATCACACCTTTGAGTACCTTGCATACAGGCAAAAGGAAAGCTGGGGGACCCCACGTGAGGTCGAGAAGGAAAGTTTCTTTGAAGCTGACAGGAAGACGTACCCTGGCACCTGGGACACTGTGGACCTTAAAAACAGGCTAGTTGTCTGCGTACCCCACTCGGCTGATCCCGTGCTTTTTGGAATAAGAGGAGAAAATCCTGCCATAGTTACCGAAGCTGCATCCCTGATCAGAGCCGAACCTATCGAACGTTTTGCCGTATACAGGACAAATCAAGGTACGGATATGCACCTGCTTTCCGCAGCAAATCTCGCTGAAATCCAGGATATGCATTCTTATAGGCTTGAGGGCACAGTCCTGGCAATTCCGAGAACAATTACTGGGGGACATGTTATATTTCCCATCAGGGATGAGGAAGGAAATGAAATCGACTGTGCAGCCTTCGAGCCCACAAAGAACTTCCGGTTGCTTATAAGGAAACTCAGGCCTGGAGATAAGGTTGAACTGTCGGGGAGTGTCAGTTCCAGAACCCTCAATATCGAAAAAATTGAAATAAAAACACTCACTCCCCTTTACAAAGAAGAAAACCCTATATGTCCGAACTGCGGAAAACACATGAAATCTTCAGGCCGGGCCCAGGGTTTCCGCTGTAAAAAATGTGGAACCTATGCCGCCTCAAAGATCACCTGTGAAATAAAAAGAGACCTTGTCGCAGGACTATATGAAGTCCCGCCCTGCGCCCGCAGACATCTTGCAAAGCCCCTGGTAAGGGAACAAAAATCTAACGTAAACATCTACCCTGCCCGCTAAGAAGAGACCGTTGTACTGCAACCCTTTTACGAAAAGGCTTGAGCGAAACCGTTGCGCCGGTTTATCACCAACCGTTGCGCCGCTTGACCACGCTGTTTTAGTTAAAGCATGGTTTTTGATCAAACTTTTTTTCTAAAAAGTTTGCGTGCAAGCTATTTTCTCAAAAGATTTGGGGCACAGGAGGGAGATTTCTTTTATGCTCACTTTTCTCAATGCGGCTCATGACTGAGTTCAGCTGTTCTTCGGAAATTCCGAGCGTATTCAGGATGGTTTTAGGATCTTCGTTTTGCTCAAGTTTTCTTAGCACTTCATCCACTTTTACGTAGGAAATCCCGAGTTCGGCTTCATCAGTCTGACCTGTCCAGAGCCCTGCAGAAGGCTTTTTGGTGATAAGAGAATCTGGAATCCCAAGTCTGCGAGAAAGCTCCCATACTTCAGTTTTGTAAAGTCCGCCTATAGGCTCGAGATCAACGCCCCCATCTCCATATTTTGTGAAATATCCAAGCAAGATCTCAGTTTTATTGCCTGTGCCTATGACCATACGGTTCATCCGGTTTGCGTGGAAATAGAGGAGGGACATCCTGATCCTTGCTTTCAGGTTTCCCATGGAGAGTCGGTCCGCAGATTTACTCTCAGGGAGTGCAGCCATGAAAGCTGAAATAATGCCTGAAATATCAATGATCTGAAGTTCGATTCCCAACCAGTCTGCAAGGGCTCTTGCATCTTTGCTGTCTTCAGCAGGGGTAAGACCGGACTCGGGCATATGGATTCCGAGTACATGATCTTTTCCCAGAGCTCTTACAGCGAGTGTTGCGGCGAGGGCTGAATCTATTCCTCCACTTATGCCTATAACAGCTCCATCTACTCCTGCTTTACGAGTTTCGTTGAGGATAAAGTCAATAATTCTGTTCTGCGCGATTCCGAGGTTCATGCTGTCAATTCCGAGGGTATTTGTAAGGTTAGATTCGAAACAATATAGATCTCCTGATAATTCAAGCTCCTGAGAATTTAGGACATAACAGAAGCAGATTCGAGAGCTATCAGGTTTAAAAGCTGATCTGGTGATTAAACAATTTTATACACAGAAGCTTCAGGTATATAAAATACTCAGAGAAAAACGGATATAGGGTAAACTTATTTAATAAATGGAAGAGATAGGGAGTAATATATCCCAGGCAATATAATATAAATAATTAATTACCAAATGTACCTCTAACCGATAAAATTATTGTCCTGACAGGGTACAGGCTATAAAAGGGGGTGTATTAAAATAGGAAGACTGGACAGAAAATTCAAAGCCCAGAATGTTCCGCAACAAACCCTCCGGGATAAAAACTTCCCTTATCAAAGGCATTGAAATAAAAAGACAACTAATATAGAAAACAGGTAGTTCCGTTATACGCAGTCCGGAAAAATCTGTTCATTTTATGTAATTATTGAATAGAAGTTACAATCAAAAAGACAACTATTTTCGGGATGATCTATGGAAGAAATACAGTTGAAGGTTGAAAAGGCATATCCTATCGACCTTGGAAGAGGAATTATACGACTTGACCCTACAACCTTACTGAAACTCCAGCTCTCGCCAGGCGATATCGTTGAAATAAGGGGAAAGAAAAAGACCACAGCAAAAGTATGGAGAGCTGACAGACAGGACTGGGATCAGGGACTCGTGAGAATTGATAACTTCATCCGGCAAAATGCAGGCGTCTCCATAGGGGAGAAAGTTACTATCAGAAAGGTTGAAGCTCCGGAGGCAAAGAAACTTATTCTGGCACTTCCGGAAAGCATGACGCAGGGGGGGCCTGAACTTCAGTTTGGGGAACATGCAAATGAAATTATAAAGAGGCATATCCTCAAAAGGCCAGTCTTCAGGGGAGACATTATTCCTATAATAAATTCGATGTCACAGCCAATGACCGAGTCCCTGACAACAAGCCAGGTAATTCCTTTGGTCGCGGTTGAGACCGAACCTTCAAACACAATTGTTCTCATCACGGAAGCCACGCTTATCGAGCTTCGCAAAAAGCCGGTACAAGGGTACGAAAAAGCAACCCGGGGCGTAACCACCTATGAGGACATAGGAGGTCTCGGGGAAGAGATTATGCGTGTCCGGGAAATGATAGAGCTGCCCATGAAGCATCCTGAGCTTTTCGCTCACCTTAATATCGAGCCTCCGAAAGGAGTTATTCTCTACGGTCCACCAGGAACCGGAAAAACCCTGATTGCAAAAGCAGTAGCCAATGAGTCCGGGGCAAGTTTCCATTATATTGCCGGCCCTGAAATTGTAGGGAAGTTCTACGGAGAAAGTGAAGAGAGGCTCAGGAAAATCTTTGAAGAGGCAACCCAGGATGCGCCATCAGTCATTTTCATTGATGAAATAGATTCCATTGCCCCGAAACGTGAAAATGTGACAGGGGAAGTGGAACGGCGTGTGGTTGCCCAGCTCCTTACCCTGCTTGACGGGATGGTAGAGAGGGGACAGGTTGTTGTTATAGGTGCCACCAACCGTGTAGATGCAATCGATCCAGCACTCAGGAGACCAGGCCGCTTTGACAGGGAAATCCATATAGGTGTACCTGATACAAAGGATAGGTACGAAATCCTGCAGATCCATACAAGAGGCATGCCAATAGAGGGATATGACGAGACTGAGGAGGCTGGTGAAGCCGAAACTGAAGCTGGTGAGGCATCGGAAAGAGAAAGTAAAGAAAAGGTAGATAAATATCTGATGTATCTGGCTGAAAGGACTCAGGGCTTTGTGGGCGCAGACCTGCTGGCTCTGGTTCAGGAAGCAGCCATGCGGTGCCTCAGAGAAAATTTACCTGACCTAGACCTGGAAAGAGATGCCATTCCGCCTGAAAGACTGGAAAAGATCATTGTAACCAGAAAAAACTTTGAAGATGCCCTGATGGAGGCTGAACCCTCAGCTCTCAGAGAAATTTATGTAGAAATGCCTACAGTTACCTGGGATGACGTGGGTGGGCTTGAGGAAGCAAAGCAGGCCATTATCGAGGCAGTGGAGTGGCCTATTAAAAATCCAGAAAAGTTCGCTAAGATGGGGATAAAAGCTCCAAAGGGAATCCTGCTTTACGGTCCGCCAGGCACCGGAAAAACCCTGATAGCCCAGGCGGTTTCCAGGGAGTCCAATGCCAACTTCATAAGCGTCAAAGGGCCTGAGATGTTTTCTAAATGGCTTGGTGAATCGGAAAAAGCCATCCGGGAAACCTTCAGAAAAGCCAGGCAGGTTGCTCCCTGTGTGATTTTCTTTGACGAGATTGATTCGGTTGCCTCGATGCCAGGCATGGAATCCACGGACAGCCGAACTTCAGAAAGGGTACTGAACCAGCTCCTGACCGAAATGGATGGACTTGAATCCCTCAGGGACGTTGTGGTAATTGCCGCAACTAACCGCCCTAACCTGCTGGACCCTGCAATCCTGCGCCCAGGGCGCTTTGACCGGCTGGTTTACATTGGCTCTCCTGATCGGAGAGGCAGGCTCAAAATCTTCAAAATCCACACAAGTAATACACCTCTTGCTGACGACGTGGACCTTGAAACCCTTGCCGATATAACCGAGGGTTACGTGGGTGCCGATATAGAGTCTGTATGCCGGGAAGCCGTAATGATTGCCCTCAGAGAAAATTTTGACACGGAATACGTGGAAATGCGGCACTTTAGAGAAGCTCTCAAGAAGGTGAAACCCACCATTACAGAGAACATTGCTCAGTACTACGAAAAGATCGAGGCACAGTTCAAGGGCGGCCAGAAACTCACAGAAGCAGCCGGTTATATCGGGTACAGGTAAGAGTTTGAACGGGTAATACTTTAAATGAACAACTTTTAAAAGGAAAAAGTTTTAAAGAACCTGGTTTCAAATGGAATAAAATGTTTAAAGTGAAAAAGCAAGCTTTACCCAGACCCTAATAACACGCTGCTACGGAGATACGATAAAAAATGTCAAAGGAATTTGCAAAAAACCTCTTTAACAAACAGGTAATGGCTACCGACGGAACCGAGATAGGAATACTGAGCAACATCGTAGTCGAGATAAGGGGAGGAAACATTATTGACATGATGGTTACCCCCAATCCCAATTTTGATACAACGAGGTACAGGAAGGAGGATAACTTTATCCTGATTCCTTTCGATTCCGTTAGTGCCATAAAAGACTACATAATAATTGACAAGATGAAAGCAAAAGCATAAATTAAAAAAAGAGAGGAAGTTCCCTCTCTTCTCTTGCTTTGTCTTTTTCTTCTCATGCTTTGTCTTTTTTCTTCTGTGTTTATTTCAGCGTAGAGGATCTCTTCCTATATCCCCTAACTCTGCTTTGAGAGCGTTGATTCCGTTTCGCTTGCTTCGCTCACTCAGGCGGACTTGTTTTAAGTTATATTTTCTTCTCGAATTGCTTCTGGGGATAATTCGATCAGTTTATAAAGTCAGACAGTATAGAGCAATGGAAAATAAACAAACTGATGAAAGGTGGTCAGGTTGACGTTTAAGAAAAGCAGCAAGTATGATAATGATTTTGTTAAAGAAAATATGATGGGCCCAAACTCGATGAAGATGCTTGAAGAGATGGCAGAGTCTTTAAAGTTTGAAAAAGGAATGCGAGTACTTGATCTTGGCTGCGGGCGGGCACTGACCTCAATCTTCCTGGCAAAAGAATATGACGTTACTGTTTTTGCAACCGACCTCTGGATCAGTGCAACGGATAATTATGAGAGAATCAGGTCAATGGGGCTGGAAGATAAAATAATCCCAATACATGCCGAGGCACACGAGCTGCCGTTTGCCAATGAATTTTTTGACCTTGCCGTATGTGTGGATGCCTATCACTATTTCGGGATTGAGGAAAATTACCTGACAGACCATCTTGCCCCGCTTGTAAAGAAAGGAGGGCAAATTGCAGTCGCAGTCCCCGGACTGAAAAAGGAATTTACAGACGGGGTTCCGGCAGAATTACAGCCATACTGGTGTGAAGATATGGATTTAACTCTCCACTCACTCGACTGGTGGCACAATTTATGGAAAAAATCCGATTCAGTAAGCATTCAGGAGTGCAGGGAGCTAAATTGTTTTGAGGAAGCCTGGCAGGATTGGCTTTCGTGTGACAATGATTACGCCCGCAGGGATATTGGAATGATGGAAGCCGAAGGTGGAAATTACTTTAATCTGGTTTCAATAATAGCTACTAAGCTGTGAAGAAGTTTTGAGACCCAATTTTTATTTTTTCAGTTTTTCGGTCGTGCACTGTTATTTAATGTTATTTCCAAAGCACTTTTACTGGCGCATCATACCCTTTTTAATTCAGTAAGGTTAATAGCAACTTGATATATGAAAAATAAGGCACTTCTAGCCACTGAAAAATTAATCATGAAAACATCAGCCATATAATGATGGACGACCAAAAATATCAGCGAGAAGGTATATTTAAAAAGGACAGAGGTACAATTTAAAAAAAGGTTTATTCGATTAGTTTTTTGAAGTCTTCATCCTCCCACAATTCTTTAAAGTCTTCATCATTTTTAGCCATTTCTTTATATGAAGAATCAAGTTCAATGGCATGCTTTAAGTTGAAGATGGTTTGGTCTTTATTTTTCATAAGAGAATAGACACATGCACGATTGTACTATGCTTTTGAATATTGAGGGTTAATTTCTATTGCATTTTCGTAAGCTTCTAATGCTTCCTCGGAACGACCTAGATCGTCAAGAGTATTTCCTTTGTTGTTCCATGCATCTGTATTTTGAGGGTTAATTTCTATCGCTTTCTCGTAGGCTTCTAATGCTTCTTCGAAACGACCTAGCTCGCCAAGAGTATTTCCTTTGTTGAACCATGCATCTGTATTTTGAGGGTTAATTTCTATCGCTTTCTCGTAGGCTTCTAATGCTTCCTCGGAACGACCATCCGACCCTTCTAGGTAAAAAGGTGAAATTGCAACGCGAAAACGATCTTCTGGAGGTTCATAAAGATCGTTATCGTACACAAAACATAATACAGAGGCAAAAATTACTAAAGATAAAATTATTTTTACGATTTTAACAATATTTTTTTGATAAGAATGAATCCACTTATCAATTTTTTTCTTGTTATTTTTGTAAAAAAAATGTAATAAAATGAAAAACCCTGTGATAAAGATTACTGCGAATAAATTATATGGAAAAGGAAGTTTAGAATATGCTATTTCTATAAGATAAGTTATATCCATTTGAATTTACCTCGCAGTACAAACATTTACAGTAAAAGAGTTCACAATCAAAACAATTTAAATGTTCCTTTTTTGTTTTATAATTCATAAAATATAGTTTCTCAGAAACTTGCCATAATACCCTATATTCTCCAACTCTAAGAGCTTGTCTTAAAATAAGATGGTCACACAATTAGGATAGTAACCTGATTATTAGATTTAACATTCCCAGCTATCCAATTGTGGATGGTATGGTTTAGATACACCCTGGGGGGCAGAAGTTTCTGGAAGATTGGAAAATAAAGGTTTCTGTGCTCTGGCTCTTTGCATCAATTGCCTTTCTGGCTCATCAGATACTGTTGCTTATGGAGCCGGGTATAATAGAAAATCTAATGGCGGGAGAAGCAGAAGGTCAGAAAATAGTGCCTGAGTTGATACTGTTCTTTGCAATCTTAATGCTGGTTCCGATGTTGATGGCTTTCCTATCCCTTACCCTGAAAGATTCGATAAATCGCCGCGTAAACATTATCGTGGGCGCAATATTTGCTGTCATCTGGTTAGTTGGCGTAGTTGATGCAGTACAATCTGCATATTGGGGCGGGGCACTAATGACATTTTCAGCAGTTGCGGCTTCGGCATTGATTGTCTGGTATGCGTGGAAGTCAAAACAGATAGCTTGAATCTTACCAACCGAATCCGGGTAAAGGGTCTATTAGTAATGAAAATTAAGGAAATTAATTGAATATAAACAATCAATTCCCTGTGAGTATTAAAGATAACTGAATAGTTTATCTTATAGAGTGGTATAGGAAGAGAAAAAAGATTTCCACCCCGGCAGCTTACTGCGGGGTATAGGGCTGAATGAAAAAAAGTAAATTACGTTTTCAGGAAGGAACCCCCATATAAATCATATGAAGCTCCCCGGCGACTTCCTCAGCGCTATTATATTGCTTGTCCGGTAGCAGGCCAAGCTCCCGAAGAATGTCCGGGAGTGCTCCACTCTTCTTTGCCTGGGCAATAATCTCGTTCCTTTTTACAGGAAAATCCATATTTTTCAATATTTTCTGAGCTTCCAGAGGAAGTTCGGTAATAAATCCGCTTTTAGTCTCATTTTCCATAGTATTTCCCCTTTACTCTTGTTTGATCTCTATTAAATTCCCTGAAGACATTTGAGGCATTTACATACTCCTTTTCTTGAAATTACCAGGTTCCGCCAGCAAAACGTTGTTTCTGGCAGTTTCTCCTTAACGCTTAACAGACAGAACTTTCCTGCTTTGCAGGAAATCGACGCTGATTAAAGCCTCTTGAAAGAAGCTGTACTTCTTTCGCCAGTATGAATATTATGATAATACTATATAATACTTAGCATTATTGTATTAAAATGTATTAAATATTAACATAATTTTTAAGTTTAGTAGCAAAATAAGTTATAGATTAGTAAATTTTTAAGATGAAACTAATAAAAAATCCCCACTTCAGTAAATCTTTTGGATTCAATAAATCTTTCAAATTACAGTTTATCCATATTATATGTGAGTCAATAAAATGAGATCCACATTAAACTTAAATTTAATAAGATTTGTAGTGTTTACTGGCAGATGAATAAGATGTACACTGAAAGCAATGATCTTCAGGACTACCTCAAAAAGAGTGAGGTCATAAACTATGATCACAGGCTGATTGTTGAGAAGTGCCTTGAACTGCAGAAAAGCACAGGTGACGAAATCAGCCTGATTAAAAAGGTTTATGAATTCGTTCGAGATGAGATTCATCACTCAGGCGATATAGGGGCAAAGGAAGTTAACTGTACGGCATCAGAGGTTCTGGAGGCTGGTCACGGGATATGCTGTGCTAAAGCTCATCTGTTTGCAGCCATGCTTAGATTTTTCGGGGTTCCAGCCGGATTCTGTTATCAGAAACTTTCCTCAAGTCGCGATGTTAACAGGAAGTTCCTGCACGGCTTAAACGCTGTATATTTGAAAGATCTGGACAAATGGATAAGATTGGATGCAAGAGGTAACAAGCCGGGCATAAACGCTCAGTTTTCCATGTACGAAGAAAAGATTGCAAAACCAGCCCGCAAAGAGTTCGGGGAAGAAGATAGCCACATTATATTCGCAGACCCTAATCCTACTGTTGTTGAAATATTAAAGAAAAGTAATAACATGGAAGAATTATGGATGCAATGGGAACTCGGACTAAGAGCTTTATTTCAAGCTTAAAAATTAATTGGGGAGCGTTAGGGAAGCCGCTGCTGCGCTGTTTTTAATTTGAGGGTTTTAAATCCAGCCTTTCTCCTCAAGAAATTCGATGGCTTCGATGGTTCCGTCGCCATAGGTGGCTTCTGTTATATAATCAGCGGCTTCCTTTATTATTTCGTCCCCGTTCCCGACAGCGATTCCGAAACCTGAAACTTCAAACATCTCTACGTCGTTTGCAGAATCACCTATGGCTACAAAATCTCTGGCTTTTAGCCCCATCATGCTTGCAAGTTTCTTAAGGCCGACACCTTTGTTGACTTTCTTGCTTTTGATATGTATAGCATATTTAGTGTCAACCATTTCGACGTCCAGATTCAGGGCTTTGAGAAGAGATCGGGCTTTTTCAAGGTCAAAGTCTCGCCTGAGGGCAATTTCGGTTTTTCGGTAGAGAGGATCGAGTTTGGTGAGGTTAAAATATTGGGAAAGAAAAGAATAGGCTTTCTCGCATTCTTCCATGCTTTCCTCATACGTGCCCTGCAAATCGAAGCGAACAGTTACAGCTCCACCGTTTTCCGCGATCACAGCACCCTCAAGGCCTATAAGCCTTGATGCCGTCCTTGCGTAGCAGAGAATATTCCCTGTGGCAAGCACGAAAGGAAGTTTAAGAGTGCGGATCTTTTTGACGGCTCCCAGATGAAGTTCCCTTTTCTCGCAGGTGATTGTCCCGTCAATATCGGCAACAATGGCTTTGAATTTCATTAAAAAAGATTGGAGATGGGTAGATAAAACATTTACCTACCCAGCTTTGAATGTATTTACCGTTTATATCTGTTACTTCTGGTAAATTTATCACAACGTTGTTTGTCTCTTGATCTCACCAATTTGCGGTTTCTCAAATTCACTTGCCTGCGGCTTTTCAACCTCACTGGTCTGTAAGCCCTGCAGTCGTAACTGCGATAACAGCTTCTCCTTCGGGCAGATTAGGTGAGTCTACAAGACGGACGATCCTTTTATCACCCTTGGATTTTCGCAGGTAGAGCCTGAAGGTTGCAGTGTGCCCTACAACGTGCCCTCCGACAGGTCTTGTGGGGTCGCCAAAGAAGGCATCGGGTTTTGCCATAACCTGGTTTGTTACGACCACACAGGCATTGAACAGGTCTCCGAAACGGAGCAGGCTGTGCATGTGCTTGTTGAGCTTCTGCTGCCTGTCGGCAAGGGTTCCCCTTCCTACATATTCAGCCCTGAAGTGAGCCAGAAGTGAATCAACAATCAGCAGGCGAACGGGTTTGCCCATTTCCTTGAGCTCATTTGCCAGGTCTGTTGCAGACTCAACAAGGAGCATCTGGTGATTGGAGTTGTATGCTCTGGCGACATGGATATTCTGGAGGAACTCTTCTGGATCAAGATCCATGCCATATTTCTCGGAAAGCCCTTTTACCATCTGAGCAATTCGTTCAGGTCTGAAAGTGTTCTCAGTGTCTATAATAATAACCGAACCATCAAGCCCTCCATGTTCCCTGTCCATCTGGACATTGACTGCAAGCTGGTGGGCCAGTTGAGTCTTTCCTGAGCCGAATTCTCCGTACAGTTCGGTAATTGCCTGGGTTTCTATGCCCCCACCCATAATTTCATCAAATTCCGTACAACCGGTCGTCAGCTTGCCTACAAGTTTCCGCCTTTCAAGCACGACGTCTCCGGTCTCAAAGCCTCCAATATCAGCAGCTTGTCTTGCAGCATTGATGATTTTTGCAGCCGTCGATTCCCCGATTTCAGCTGTTGTTGCAAGTTCAGAAGGAGAGGCTACAGCCACTGCTTCAATGGTATTAAATCCGGCTTCTTTGAGTTTTTCTGCAGTTGCAGGGCCAACTCCGGGCAACTCTTCGAGTGCTATTTCGCTCATTGCTAATTCTCCTAAGATGCACATGTTTGTATAAGGTGCATAACAGTTGCTCCACAATAGTTTTGCAGGTATATATAACTAGAGGAGGCTCGGTGAAAGTATTCTGAAGTGGCTGTAAAAGCGGAAACATAGCCAGGGGATATGACAAATCAGGCAAAAACCGAGAAGTTTTTTTCTGACACTCACATTTAAAAAAAGCAGAGAAGAAAGCTAAAAGAAAGTGAAAAGAGCGTGGAAAAATAGAGAAAAAAAGAGAAAAAAACTTGATGATTCCCTGAAATCCAGGGAAAAACCAAAAACTTCTTTTTACTTGGTAGATTATCACCCATCATGCCAAAGGTCGCAGTCGGCGGTACGTTTCAGTATTTTCATGACGGCCACGCCAAACTGATTGAAAAAGCATTTGAGATAGCAGGAGATGGAAAGGTCCACATAGGACTTACATCGGACGAGATGGTGAGTAAATGCCACAACGTTGATAATTATAAGAAAAGAAGAAACCAGTTGCTTCAATTTATAAAAAAATTGGGGTTTCCGGACGACAGGTATGAGATTACAAAGCTGAATGACCCTTATGGCCCTACACTGGAGGAAGATTTTGACTATATAATTGTCTCTCCTGAAACCTATCCGGTCGCCCTTAAAATCAATCGCATCAGGGAAGAAAAGGGAAAGAAACCTCTGGAAATCATATACGTTGAATATGTACTGGCTGAGGATGGAATCCCGATCTCCTCAACACGGATTGCAGAAGGGGAGATTGACAGGCACGGCAGGCTGAAAAAAGACATAAAGCACTGAATAGGCTCACTCGGCATTACTTATATCCAAGCATATATAAATCAGGACAGAAACATAAAGTGATAGTATGCCCAGAGAATTTACACGAAAGGATATTGAGATTTTTAACAAACTTGCCCCTGAAGCCGGGGGCAGATTGACTTCCAGGGAAGCAGGACACCAGTTTCCCTTTATCCTGCGCCCGGTCTCACATAAGTTTGCCGAGTCGCCGGAAGATTTCAGGGAAAGGCTGGAGAGGTTGAGTCCCGATGAACTTGATTACCTTGTAGGGCTTGCGCTGGAGGGAAAGGAAGACGTCCAGTCCCTGGGAGAAGACTTTGAAGAGCTGGTTGCAATAGTTGCCGAAAAGCTGTCTCCTGAAAGGGCAAAGCAGCTAAAGGACTTCGTAGGAGTCTTCTAAAAGGATAACTGAAAATGTCCTCAAAACAGCTGCTTTTCGGTACCGGAGGGATCCCAAGAAGCACAAAAGGAACAAGCAGCGTCTTGGGAATTAAACGGATAAGAGAACTTGGCCTTGACTGTATGGAGCTTGAATTCGTTCAGGGCGTGCGTATGAGCGAAAATGGGGCAAAAAATGTTCTGGAAGCAGCAATAAAAGAGGAAGTAGCCCTGAGTGTCCATGCCCCTTATTACATCAACCTGAACTCTTATGAAGAAGAAAAATTAAAAGCAAGCCTTGAGAGGATCTACCAGGCTGCAAGGATAGGCAGCCTCTGCGGTGCAGAATCCATTGTGCTGCACGCAGGTTTCTATCAGAAAAGCAGCAAAAAACAAACCTTTGAGAGTATCTCAAAAGCCCTGAAAATACTTACCAAACAGCTTCAAGATGAAGGAATTCCTGCAATCCTGCGCCCTGAAACTATGGGCAAGCGTACCCAATTTGGAACACTTGAAGAAGTGCTTGAGCTAAGTGCAGAAATCGAAGGGGTTATGCCCTGTATTGATTTTTGTCATTTGCACGCAAGGGAAGGAAAGGAGAACTCCTACCATGAGTTTACGGAAATTCTCTCCCGGGTCGAGGAAAGCCTCGGAAAAGAAGGGCTTTCAAATATGCACATGCATATCTCAGGCGTGGAATACGGCATCAATGGGGAAAAGAAGCACCTGAACCTCAAAGAATCGGACTTTAATTACCCCAAACTTATGAAAACTTTAAAAGAATTCAAAACCAGAGGGCGGGTAATACTTGAGAGCCCTATTCTTGAGCAGGACGCACTCATGTTGAAGAAACTTTACAATGAGATATAATTTTAATTTTTTATAATTTCGTTTTAATGTTTTAATTATACATTGGCTGCTCATAATATAGGCAAAAACTTATATCTTGTTTTCTGCTGAAGCTTTTTATAAAAAGCTTACTAAAAGTTCAAAAAGATTAATATGTACTTGCAATAACAAGCACATATTATTCAGGCTATTGTCAAGCTATTGTCAAGCTATTCAAGAACAAGCCCTGAGCAAATCCCATGAAAATACAATTCCCTAATTTTATTGGATTCCACTCCAGCTGTACTGTTTACCACTGTAGCGTTTCTCGCCCTTTATTTCCTTCTCGCGCATTTTCATAGCTAACTTTTCCTTGTGTTTCATTATCAGGAAGACTCCAGCCAGGCCCACAAGAGTGTAGATTAGCCGCGTGATAAAGGACTTCTTACCAAATATAGCCGCTACCAGATCGAAGTTCAGTAGACCTACAAGACCCCAGTTAATTGCACCTATTATTGTTAGCACTTTAGACGGAATATACAGACTATCCTTATGCATCTCATGCATCTTTCTCATACCTCCCCACAAAGACAGAGCATTCACAAATGACAGATCTCTTTTCCCGGAGTGGAAAAACTCCCGGTTTTCGGATGGTCTTATCATTTGTTATAGCAAACAGTGTTGGAGCTAAGATATTATGAAACTATTCCTCAACATTCCAATCTGGCGTAAAATGAGATAAAGTTCCAGATATACTATTAACTACAGTATACATAGAAGGGCTAAATATAGTGAGGTCTGAGGAAAAGAAGAAAAGAGAGGAAATTATATCTTTAGAGTCTCAGGGCTGCCCCTGCTCTCTTCGAGCCACTGGCAGCCTTCTTCCCTGTTAACAACTCCAACCGTAAATTCTATCCCACTTTTTTCCACGTATTCCTTTATTCTTTTAAGGGCATGGTCAACCATCCCACCGGCTGTAAGAATAAGACAGCGTTTTCCACAAAGCGCCATAAGGATAGATTTGTCTATAACTCCTGAAGTAACATCCAGTCGGATTCCGTCCTGTTCAGCAAGGATTTTACTTTTCTTGCCCATAGCTCCGACGAAGGCAATCTCTCCTTTCTTGAGGATCTGCTTTATTTCAGGCAGGGAATAGCTTTCAGTATCATAAAGCAGAACTCCGCCCGCTTTAATCCCTTTGCGCTTTAACTCAACAATAGCCCTTCCGTCTGAATGAATATGTAGTACAGTAGCGTTAATGGCCTCGTAAGGTGACTGGGTTGCATATTCCCCATACATTACCCCGATGTTCAGGTTATCCCCTTCTCTTACGCCAGGAGGAACCTCGACCCACATCAGGTCAAGGGGTTTTAAGGTATTGACAAGCTCGGGTATGGTTTTTGGGGAATTCCTGCCGTATGCAAGCCCCCTTCTTTCTATCTCGTGATAGATCTCAAGGGTTGTTGGCTGCTTTAGCCCAGCTTTTTTGAGCAGCTCGGAATCTTTGAAAACCTCTACTGGGGTACCCTTTCCTATTATTTTGCTATTTGACATGAGGAATACATAATCAGACCAGCGGTATGCCAGATCCACGTCATGTGTTGAAATAATAATAGTGCTCCCAAAGTGGTTGAACTCGTTAATTAAGTCCATGATTTCATCCGCACTGACTGGGTCAAGATTTGAGAGAGGTTCGTCAAGGATAATCACTTCGGGTTCCATTGCCATTACACCGGCAATCGCGACCCTTTTCTTCTGTCCTCCGCTGAGATGATGAGGAGGTTTGTCTTTTAACCGGGAAAGACCCACCTGCTCAAGGGCAAGCTGAACGCAGGTATTGACCCTTTCTTTCGAATAACCGAGGTTTGAAGGTCCGAAAGCTACATCCTGAAATACCGTGGGAGCAAAAATCTGATCATCGGAATTCTGAAAGACTATCCCTATGGATTTCCGAATTTCCCGGAGAGATTTTGAATCATACTTGAAAGGAACCCCATGGAACAGAATTTCACCCTGGCTCGGCTTAAGGGTACCATTAAGAAGCAGGAAAAGGGTGGACTTACCGGAGCCGTTCTGCCCTACAAAGGCAATTTTCTTTCCTTTCATAATTTCAATATTCAGATCCTGAATAGCCACGGTCCCATCAGGGTAAGTATACTTAAGGTCCCTGGTCTCAAGAATTATCATAAGTTTTTACCTCAGACAATAGATGCGTTTTTTGTTAGATAAAGAAGTGCGAGAGTCAGGAGAAAATAGGCTGAAGTAAGGAGTATTTCAGGTGCTCCTACAGGCCTGTGCACTTCGAAAAGTGCCATTTTCCCATCATAACATCTTGAGTTCATGGCTAGGAAGAGTTTATCCCCCTGTTCCCAGGAACGGACGAAAAGTGTGCTCCCAAGCATGCCCAGGGAACGGATAGACCGCCTGAAATTTGAGTATCCCAGTCTCACGGTCTGGGCGTACCTGATGGAAAGAGCCATGTCAAGGAAGACGAAAATATAGCGGTAAATCAACATGGAGAGTTCTATAAAGGACTCTGGGAGCCTGGAGACTTTAAGCACCGCAAAGAGCTCTATCATGGGGGCTGTCAGTGCCAGGAAGTAAAGGCAGCACATCCCGCTTATTGATCTTGCAAGTACCAGCAGGGCAAGCTCAAACCCATCTGCCCTTACAGCGAGAGGATAACCCAGGAGTTCAAAAGAGAGAATTTCAGATCCTGTACCTGAAAAAAAGGCTATGATAAAAACTCCGATAACTGCAAAGCCCATAGGAGCCAGCAGAAGTTTTACATACAGAGAGAGGGGTGCTTTGCCAAAGGTAACTGTTGCAAAGCTCATGCACAGAGCTATGAAAAAGGGAGGGATAGGAGACCTGGAAGAAACTCCTGCAAGCAAACCGAATAGCACTATTGCCAGTTTTAGCCAGTTATTTCGGTGCCTTAGAGGGCTAATAAGGGCATAGTCATCAAGGATATTTGTCATATTGAAAACCTGCAGAACGGTAGATGAAACCTGAAAATTAAAGGCTAAAAATAAAAGACAAAAGATAAAAACCTTCCTACCTGAGAGGAAGGGAACATGGAGAAAAAATATAAGAATTGATTACACGGACTGGCTATCCCCTTCGGACTTACTTTTTTCTCCGTAGGCAAGGTCGCTTTCATATCTCTTTTTGGCTCTGTAATATCCGAAGAAATATCCCAGAATGCCTGCACCTATAGCAGCCTGAAGCCCAAAGAGTAGGCTCTCGATTTCACCGCTCGGAGGTTCCCAGAAGGGTTCTGCTACAGGTTCATAGGTTCCGCCAGTGATTTCCATTATTGCATCTTCAGCCTGCCCGTCGGCTCCCGTATATTCGGCATCTGTTGTCGAAGACATATAGACAAACTGAATTGCAAAGATCAGGATGATGGCAAGCACAATAATTTCCAGTTTTCTGCTCATGCTGAGCTCCCTCTAAGTTTTCGAACAACTGCAGCTTCAATTACTTTCATTTCCACAAGGATATCACTTTTTACGTTGACCACGTACTTGAAGAGCAGAGCACTGACCGCACCTTCTATAATTGCCAGAGGCAACTGCGTAAGTCCAAAGATAGCCGCGAATACCTTAAATTGAGCCAGAAATCCTCCTAAGGTAAGGATTCCTTCTTCATGATAGGCAATCGCAAGCGCGAGTTGTGTGGAAGTTATACCATAAGTTACCAAATCTCCGATGGCAGTAGCAAGGAAGACAACGAAATAGAAGTTAATTCTTGCTTTCATTCCTGCTTTGTAGACAATATATGCTGCCAGAGGGCCTGCTATACCCATAGAAAATACATTGGCTCCCAGAGTTGTCAGCCCGCCGTGGGCAAGGAAAAGAGCCTGGTAGAGAAGCACGATGGTCCCAAGCACTGCAGAAATCGCCGGTCCGAACATGATTGCTGCAATCCCGGTTCCTGTGGGGTGAGAGCAGCTTCCGGTTACAGACGGCAGTTTAAGGGAGGATAACACGAAAATAAACGCACCTGCAACGGCCAGAAGAGGCAGTATCTCACGTTTTTCATTTACAAGCCTGTTCATTTTATAAATCCCGTACAGTATCACCGGCACGGATACTATAAACCATAACTGCCACCAGGGGGCGTCTAAAAAACCTTCCATTATATGCATAGGATCACCGTGTGATATCAAGTAAACATTATTGGACTTAAGGCAAGTTAAATTGAGTTCATTTATAGATAAAGGTTACGGTGAGGCAGAAGCGAGTGCGTGAGAGCTTACCAAATTAATCTAAAGGTAAATAATATTTTTGAAATTTGGAAAGTGTAGAGTAGAACAAGTAAACTTGAATCATTATTCGATATAAACAAGGTGAATAATTATGCCCAATTTTTAATAATATTTAAAAAAATGATACTACATGAGGTAGTGGAGAGAACAAAAGTGAAAAATTAGATTTGTTAATTCAAAAGACAGGATAGTCCTGGATGAAAAGCTAGGTTGAGTAAAGAATAGAAAAATAATAGAAAAAGAAAAGGAAAAAAATAGAAAAAATGGAGGTTATAATCAAATTCGGGTTCCGTTTTAAATCCCTGGAAGATGGGCAAGAAAGAACAAATTAAAGCAATGGATATCAACTAAATTTGCTTTAACGAATTAGTATTGTACTTCGTGCTACATAAATATATCTGTTTTTTCCGTTTGAGAAATAATTTTTGAAAGATTGTAAAAGATTGCTCCTAAAATAAATTCTTAAAAAGGGAAAAAGATAAAGCTTCATGAAAAATTCAATGGAATAAATGAAATTTAAGGAATTTACTTGAAATGGTGAATTTAAAAGAGTTATTTAATTTTATAAATTAAGCAAATTACCTGAACTTATCTAGAAAACCGCAAATCAATTGCTAAAAAAAGCTGTCAGATATGCAACTGCAAAATAACGCCCGAATTTACCAAGAAAAACCATGACAGAAAAGTACCGGAAAGGGAGCTGCATAAGCCCGGCAACCATAGTAATTACATCTCCTATACCCGGTACCCAGGTGAAAAGCAGGGTATAAAGACCATATTTTTTAAAAAATTTTTCACTTTTCTCAATCTTCTCAGGGGAAGGAGATAGGTATTTCTCAAGTACTGGACGCCCTTTTAATCCGAGATAGTAAGTTGTGCAGGATCCGAGAAAATTGCCTGCAGTCGCTACCATAACGACAGCAAAAGGATTGAAGCCCTGATAAATGAGAGCTATTATGAGCGCTTCCGACCCTAACGGCAAAATTGTGGAAGCCAGAAAGCTCAGCACAAAGAGATTCAGATAACCGTAATCGGCAAGAAAAGAAGTCAAGGCTTCAAGCATTATAATCAACAATCGTAATTCACTATTTTAAGCTGTCGTCTCAGGCATTAATTCGTGGGAACTCTTGGAATGAGATCTTCGTGGGAACTCCTGGAATGAGATCTGGTCAAAGTGAAAGGAAGTCAGTCTGGATAAAGAAAGAAAAAAGATAAAAAATGATATAAAATTGTAAAAAATGATAAAAATATTAACAAATGATATAAAATAACAAAAAAATGATAGAATAATAGTAAATTATAGAAGATAATAAGAATCGTAGAAAAAAAGAAGCAGAAAGCTGGAAATCATGAATCTGATGTCCAGTTTCTGCCGCTTAATTTTAATTCCGAGAAACTCATTTCCATGTTTTTTCATCGGCCTGTACAGTTTTAACACAGAAGCCAGAAGCATCCATCAGTTTCTAATCACTTCCTTCTTTTCCTGAGGACAACAAATGCTATGGCAAGTATTCCAACCGTAGCCATCCCACTCAAGAAAGGAGCTTCTTCGGTCACCTCATACCTTTCAGTCTGCCCTCCTACCTCAACGGTATATGTTCCTGGTTCATCCTCGGTGTGTGAGAATTCTACTGCTGTACTCTCATTCGGGTTCAGGGCTATGTTTTTGGAATCAACCGGTTCGTTGTTAACCAGTAAATCCACTGTGGTTTCTCCTGCCACATTTCCGGTATTTGTGACATCCACCATGATATTTACCGGACTACCTGCTTCAACCGAAGCAGGCTCTACTGTGAGATTCGAGAAGGTAAACTGTGCTACATTTTCTATTACCTCGATAACAGTTTCTCCTTCTTCATACCCTTCTTTCGTAGCATTTATCATATACGTGCCCGGAGCAGTAACCCAGTGAGATACGGTGCCGTTTGAATTTGTCTGTTCAGCTATTCTTTGCCCGCCGAAGAAGACATCCGCTCCTGCAACAGGCCGGTTTTCTACGGAGTCCGTAACCATTATGCTAATCTGGTCTCCTTCCCGGACAGTTTCAGGTGAGACTGAAATCAGGAGTTTCAAGACTCCCTGTGCGACAACATCAATATCCTTACTTCCGGAAACATACCCTTCCCGATTTGCTGTCACAGTGAAGCTGCCTTCTCTGCTCGGCATGAAGGTCAGATTGCCATCATCGCCGGTAGTGCCTATTCTTTCATTTCCAACAAAGACTTCAACATCACCGACAGACACGTTTCTCGCAGTTACCGTGATATTAGCTTGTCTCCCGACCTCAAGGACATCTGGCATTTCGATATTCAGTTGATCTCCTTCCCCTATCTCAACTTCAACAAAGGGGTAAAAGCGCAGGACTGAAGCATCAGCGACCCTGAATTTGACATTGCCCATCAGGTCAACAACCTCGTCCCTTGAGAGGGAAATCGAGTCCTCGTTTCTCATTGTAATGCCTGAATCGGAAATTGAGCTTATCTCCATTTCGCCGAAAGAGTCACCCTCGGAAATTTCTATATAATCGTCCGAGATCTGGAATATCCCTTCCACAAACACGGCATCCGTTTCGCGGGAACGGAAGACTGTGCTTACATGGACTGCAATGATAGGGACATCTTCAGCGCCTCCGATATCGGCTTCATAGATATAATCCCCGTTCGAGGGAATTATTCCCGAGTCCAGCTGTTCTCCGTCCTTATAAAGGTTAAAGAGTACTCTTTCCCCGTTAACGTCAACCTCAGCTGCTTCGAGGGAATAACCGTTTTCAAGGACTAAAGAAGAACCAGTAAACAGGGATCTTTTGTCATCATCGTTAATAAGAACTTTTGAAAGAACATTGTCAGAAAGTACACTTACGCTGTTCGAGTTACCAAGAGTGTCTTCAGGATATCCTGCAAAATACTGCTCTGCCATGAAGCCGATAACTTCATAGCTCCCCCAGTTTTCATATTCGAACTCAACACGTGCTGGTCTTGTAGAATAGACGAGAGCTTCGTCATCAATTGTCCTGCCATCGAGTTCTTCAATGACAAGGCTTTCAGTTGAGACATTTTCGTCGATATTATAGTAGAAACCTTCGAAGTTAAAAGGCGTCCAGACCATAGTGTTAAACCTGTCATCGTGTACTGTTCCCCTTAACTCATAGGTTCCTGGCTCTGAGGTTTCAACTATTGGGGCAAAACGAATATCATCGGCATCAGCGACAACAAAGCTCAGTTTACCCATGATATCAATGGTATCACCCCTTCTAAGTGTGATAGAGTCACTGTTTCTCATTCTTATGCCTGAACTTGAGGTGGAACTTACCTCCATTTCTCCGAACTCATCTCCATTCCGGATTTGCACATACTGGTCAGAGATCTGGAAAATCCCGTCCACGAAAACTGCATTGGTTTCTCTGCCGCTGAAAATCTGGTTGAAATGGACTGCAATTATGGGCACATCTTCTACATCCCCTAGTTCAACAGTATACACATAATCGTCATTGGAGGACAGGAAAGCGTCATCGACTATGTTGCCGTCCTTTTCAAGTTGTACCCAGACAGTGTCTCCGTTTATATCAACCTCAACTATGTTCAGGGAATATCCGTCCTCAAGAATGAGAGAAGAACCTGTGTATAGCGATCTCCTATCATCGGAATCGATCAGAATCTTTGAAAGTTGCCCGTCAGAGATAACGCTGATCTCATCATCTGCAAAGCTTGAGTTTGCATTGTACCCTGCAAAGTAGCGCTCTGCCATAAACCCTATAACCTCATAAGAACCCCAATCGGTGTATTCAAAAGCCGTTTGTATGGGTACGGTTTCATACTGCAGGTTCCCTTCTCCAATTGTCCGACTGCCCTCACTGAGCCGAACTGTCAGATTCTCGGAGCCTTCTCCAGTATCCAGGTCATAGTAAAAACCCGAATAGGTCTGAGGCGTCCAGGTGTAGGTAAGGTTCTGGTTTGCATTCTCATCCCAGATACGGTTGCCTGCCGAATCTGAAACCTGGGCAGCTGCGGTTACAGACAGCATCCCGAGTAACAGAAACAAACATAAAATCTTCGTGTAGGTTTTAATCCCCAAATAAGGCCTCCTCTATAGTTATCAGATGGGAGTAGAATTTTCAGGTCTCCGAAAAAAACAGGGAAAAAATAATTTCCTCAATGTCCGGATTATGTCATTAACAAAAATACTCCCGTCAATCTGAGTTATATCTAAGGTATTTAACTATATACATTTTCTAATATCTCAGACATCAAATAAAAAATTTTTGGATATTAAATAAATTTTTTGGAAATTTAAAGAATGAAGAAAACAAAGATCAAAAAAGAGAGAATTTTATGACATGGATGCCTTAGAATCCTTTATAAACAACTTTTTGAAAAATGTAACAAATTCAGAAACAGAAATTATCAGGATGAGAACAAAGAAAAACCAGAGAAGCTACTAGGGACTTTTCGACCAATCTTTTTGAAGAAGCTCGCACTACGCTAAAACCGTTGGTTTGCAACCCTTTTACGAAAAGGCTTGACCGCAAACTTTTTAGAAAAAAGTTTGATCAAAAACCTTTTGAAAAAAGGTTTTATCGAAAACGGCATGATGGCGTGGTCAAGCGGCGCAACGGTTGGTTATAAACCGGCGCAACGGTTTTGATCAAGCCTTTTCTGAAAAGGCTTGCGCTTGAGCGAACGAAGTGAACGAAACGGATGCTTCCAAAGTGGGATTTGGGCACTCCTCCCAAAGTAAAACTAGGGTGATCCACAAGTTATAAGTTTGAAGAGGCGATTTCTGACACTTATAAGCAGAAAATCAGAGTAACTCAGATTTATTCTACATGGTAAGACCGAGTAAAATATGGAGCCGTCCCTGGCATGGAAACTTATACAGGCATTCCCGAAAAATTAAAGCTTGCAGTCCTTGAGAGAATAAAACCCACTGAACCTGAGAGAGAAAAACTCCTGACGATTCAGGAAGAGCTTGCCTCAAAGGTAAAAACAGCAGCCGAAAAGCTTGGCATCCCGGATGTGCTTGTGAGAATGGTGGGTTCAGCTGCCAGAGGTACCTGGCTTTCAGGTACTCATGATATTGATGTTTTCATAAGCTTTCCTGAAGAGACACCCAGAGAAAAACTGGAAACCATGGGCATGGCAATTGCAAGGGAAGTTGCAAAACATGCCGAACATGCCGAAGACCGCCATGCTGAGCATCCCTACCTGAATATCATATACAAAGGCTTTGACGTGGATCTTGTCCCCTGTTTCAGGGTTGCCTCGGCTTCCCAAATCAAATCCGCAGTTGACAGGACACCTTTTCATAACGATTTTGTCAAACCCCGCGTAAAAGGACTCGAAGACGAAGTCCTGCTCCTGAAACAGTTTATGCGCGGGGGTGGAGTTTATGGTTCAGAATTGAAAACCCAGGGCTTTTCAGGCTACCTTACCGAACTCCTGATAATTCACTACGGTTCCTTCGAAAACACAGTCCATGCAGCCTGCTCCTGGAAGCCCGGCCAGAAATTCGATATTATGAAGCATTCAGAAATCGAACACGACGAGCCCCTTGTAGTGGTCGACCCAACCGACCCCAGGCGGAACGTGGCAGCAGCCCTTTCCCTTGACAAATTCTGCATGTTCATAGACCACTGCCGGGAATTCTTAAAAAGCCCGGAACTCAGATTCTTCTTCCCAGCCGTCCCCCTCCCCCTGAAGGACAGCGAGATCCGCGAAAAACTTGAAGCCCGAAAGAGCACCCAGCTTGCAATCGTCTTCAAAACCCCGGATGTGGTAGAAGACGTTCTCTACCCCCAGCTCTATAAAATGGAGCAAGCCGCCGCTTCCCTACTGAAAGAATATGATTTTACTGTTATGAAAACCGGCGTCTGGTCAGGCAAATCCGAAACCGCAGTCCTGCTTGAACTCATCTCCGGCACCCTTCCCAATGTGAAAAAGCACATCGGTCCCCCCGTCTGGGTTAAAACCCACGCCGAGAAGTTCAAGGAAAAATACCATGGGGCGGACGGCATTTTCGGAGGCTATATCGAAAACGGAAAATACGTCTTTGAAATCCAGCGCAAATACCCGACTGCAAAAGGGCTTTTAGAGGAGCGGCTTATTACCTGCTCGCTTGGGAAGAGTGTGTGCAAAAGCGTGAGTGAAGGATTTGAGATTATAGAGGATGCAGAGATTTGCAGGTTAAAGGATAAGGATTTCAGGGTTTTTTTGAGGGGATGGATGTAAATTTGCCATTAAACATAAATCGTCTCCTAATACACTTTTTAGCTTCCTTTTCATCAAGAGAGATATTATCATTTAGATTCTATCATTTAGATTCAAAACTCAAAAGTCGTTCTGAAAGGAACTAGTGAATAGAGTTCAATAAAGACTCACAAACCCTTCAACCCTTTTCTGATAATATAAATACTCCTGCGCATACCCACAATATTGCCCGAAATATTCCCGTCCCCAATCTCCCATACAGCTCATGCTTGTGCAGGTTTCAAAGTAACTGTCATCTATGTGGTAATGCTGGATGATCTGCTTTATGTGGGTATCTACCGGGAAGGCTTCTAATTTCCCGAAGGCAAACAGGAGAACACAGTCGGCAACCTTTTCCCCAATGCCGCGAAGCCTCATGAGACGTTCTCGCGCATATTTATACTCCAGGCGGAAAAGGACATCGAGGTCCAGTTCTCCGGAAACCACTTCTTCGGCTGCGGCTTTTACGCTCGGGGCTCTGAAGCCCAGTTTACATCGTTCAAGCGCGGCTGGATTGGCGTTTGCAAGGGTTTCAGGGTCTGGGAAGGCGAAATAGCCGGGTTCGATTTCCTGCCCGAAAGTTCGGCTGAGAAGGTAGATCCGTCTCTGGATTGTGGGGATGCTTGAGGCGGTTGCGAGCATATAGGAGATAAGGCATTCCCAGGGATCTTGCCGGATCAGGCGCAGACCATGGTATTTGCGGATTGCCCGATCGATGAGAAGGTCACGGTTTATGCTTTCGTAGATCGAGGGCAGGTCGTCGTCAAAGCGAAAATAATGGGAAAAAAATTCAGGAGTCAGGGTTGAATCTATAGACAATTGTCCGTTGTCCTGCGAAAGTCGGATAACGTGATCTCCGACAACTCCTGTCCACCAATTCCCTTCCCGTTCCCAGCGGAAGACCTGTCCGCAGTCGAGGGTATAATCAAGGTTAAAAAGATAGGGTTTAAGCCTGTACATCCAGTTCAAGCCCCCTCAGGAAGATTGCTGCGGTTAACGTGTCCCCAAGCCCGACCATAGTTACGGGAGATCGGGAAAGCATTGTGGGAAGCATGCAGATAACATAACCTCCCCTGAAAGCATAAGCGCCCTGCCGGAGAGTTTTTCCATTGAAGGCTTTAAGGAAAGCTTCAATCTGTTTTCTTCCAAACTCGCTTTCCTGAAGTTTCAATGCTTCTTCTTCCACGAATTTCCGCCCATCAAGCTTGCCTGAAGCTGCATACACGCCTGCGCACCTGACTCCAAATTCCAGGGCTTCAAGTTTTTCTCCGGATACCCTCTGCAAATCCTGTTCAGAATTAGGATTAAATCCTGGCTTAAACACATTCAGCACAAATTCCCTTGTGTGAATAAAGAGCTTCTTAAGCCCGTTCCTCGAAGCCAGCCTGCATGCGGCATCAGCTACGGCTTCAGCTTCCATATGAAGAAGTTTTTCTCCAGGCACTCCATGCAGGTTATAAAACATTGCAAGCTCGTCTTCGTTCATTCCAAAGCTGTCGGAAAGCCCTGAAAACTTAAGAAAAACTGAATTTCCAATTTCTTTACTCGCGAAATGCCCGAGTTCCAGGTGAATCTGGAGTTTGTCGTTCCTGGATTTCCAGCTTGTGAGCTGGGAGAAAGAATTATCGAGAATTGTTTTATAAGTGCTGCCATCGGGATAGTTCTCAATCAGGAGATGGAAACCTGATATGAGTATGCCATCAAGTTCACAGGCGTGTTGAAGGGCATACTGCTCAAACGCAGGATTGATATAAAGCCTGAAATTAAGATGATCACAGGTCGCTATGAAGCGGTTTTCCCTCGGAACCCTTACCTCTGTCCCATACAGGGAAAAAGTCTCCCCTTCAGAAAAATCAAAAACGAAATGTATCGGTTCCTGACTGCTGGAAGAATTTACCTCGCTTTTCTCAGGCAAAATCCCTGCGTTTCTCTCTAGCTGTGTGAAAGCATCTGGCAGGTAGATTGCATTTTTTGAGAAAAGAGAAAGCTGTGTTTCTGAAGGCATTGCAACATTTGGAATTACTCTGGAAGCGCCCAGCTGGGAAAGGGCATTTGCCATTATTCCTGCGTTTCCGCCCATTCTTATCAGGGATTTTTCAAAATAACGTTTTTTAAGAAACTCGAAAACAGAATCCTCAAATACAAGCCATTCAGCTCCACATCCCTCTTTCATACAATAGGCAAGCCCTGCTACAAAATCCGATTCAGAAATTATTTTTCCAGGGGGATTCTCGATTTTCTCAAGGATTTCAGCAGCTTTGAAGGTACTCAGTAACTCCGAAATCTCAGCCCCAGTGATCCTGTATACCGAGTCTATATTGACATTATATCCGCAGAGTATATTCATCTTACCAGTTCCTTACAGAATGGGGAGGCTTCGGATTAAGTAAGGAGAAATTATTTTCCTGCCTGCTTTTGCTTCATTTCTGCAAGCATAGCTGCAAAAGCTCCTGCCGAGATAGTATCACCTATTCCTACTGTCGATTGCGGTTGCTCGACCACTTTGGTAGGAATGATAACTGCATTATGATCTGCCCCGTAAATATATCCATATTCAAATTCATCAGGAGTACAGAGTTTCTTCCCTACACAATAAAGCTTGAAATTCTCCAGATCTTCAATGCCTTTATCTGAAATCGGAACTTCTAGCCCTGCTGCTGCCGACTCAAAATTTTCAATATCTCCTGTGAGAGCCTTGGCAGCGGCAAGGGTTGAGGAAAAGAGCAGGGCATCCCTGTGTTCTCTAAGTGTAAGTGGGTGACCTTTCGCAAGGACACAGATATAATACCCAAGAGAATGCACATGGACTCTCTCAAGTGATAGATCCTTTAAAAGCTGAACAGCGCCGTGATAAAGCGAGGTTATCCCATATTCTTCTTTTCTTATGACAGAATAAGAAAGTTCTTCATGTCCCAGGACGTTGAGGGCATTTGCCACTTCCACGGTATCAAGACCCAGGGAATGAACATGGTTGGCAACGATTTCAGTAAGAATAGCCTTTCTTATAACCCGATTCTGGATGGATGTAAGTTCTACATGGATGCGCAGTTGGGGATTTAAAGCCTTAAGTTTGTCAATAACTTTAACAGAATGTGAAACGTAGTCCTTATACGTAGACCCGTCCTCATACTCTTCTTTTATCATCTGGTAACCTGAAAGCATTGCACCGTCAATCGGGAAAATTGTGTCAAGGTGCTCATAAACTTCCCTGTCCATATCCAGACGAATCCATTTCTGACGGGAGGAGATTATCAGGCGATTATCTCTTGGCACCGTGAAGTTTCCATTACAGGTTACTTCCAGACCTTTTGAGTATTCAAAGATCCAGTTGACTTTTGAGTCTATCCCTGGTTTGAATGCCTCCTTCGGGGGCTTGAGCACAACATTCCCATTTTCTACCTTCGGATGCAGAAGATTGTCAGAAGCTACAAAATACTCGGTCTGTTCTTCGGAAAGCCAGGGAATGTATGCAACCACTTTTTTTAGCCCGAGGCGGGCAAGAAGGTTAGAAATAATTCCTGCCTGGCCTCCCATACGCGCATAGTCAAAACCCAGGTGAGCTTTCAGCCACTCATGAGTACTCGAGGTATGGGTTGGGATCTCTGCGGCTTTTCCTTCTCGCATAGAAATCAGCAGGCGAGCCATGAAATCCAGAGGCTCTTTTATTTCCCTCGGATAAGTTTCAACTCTTTTCTGAATCTCAGCCTCGTCAAAGAGTTCCACAAGCTTGCGCAGGTCTTCCTCTGTAAGGTGCTTAATAACATCGATATTACTGTTGTAAGCCACAAACATACCATCCAGATAAGGAAGGGATCTTTTTACATTGTAAAAAGCGTCGGTGTGGCGCTGTTCCCATTCTTGTATATTCACTTAATAAGCCCCCTGGAAATGCATATCTGAACTAAAAATAATTTTTAAGAATAGGGAAAAACCCGTATTCATTTTCTTAATATGGTACCCGTATTCATTTTCTTAATATGGTTTTACTTATAAGTTATCTTGATGTAAGTGATCTCGCTTGTATTTCCTCTATTTCCTCTCAAATTTACACTGATTAAGTCGTATATTCAGCATTGATCCTGACATAGTCATAAGTCAGGTCACAGCCCCAGGCTGTTGCCTGTTCATTTCCCATACTGAGGTCAAGAGTGATGACAATTTCATCATTTGCCATTATTCTTTTCAGAAGCTCTAGATCGTAAGAACTGGAAATTTCACCTGACTTTATAATTTCGACCTCTGACCCTCCTCCTGAAAAAGAGAGAGAGAGCCTTTCCTGTTTAAGTTCCGCACCAGAGTATCCTGCAGCAGCTACAACCCTTCCCCAGTTAGGGTCTTTTCCGAAAATTGCAGATTTAACCAGTGGGGAACGTACAATGGTTTTTGCAGCACATTTAGCATCTTCGTATGTTTTTGCGCCTACTACCCTGGCTTCAATGAGTTTTGTAGCGCCTTCTCCGTCTTTTGCTATTTTCTTTGCAAGCTCTGTAAATACGTAAATCAACCCTTCCTCAAAATCATCCAGGCAGTCCATGCAGGGCTTGATCCCGGACTTGCAGGTGGAGGTAAGGAGTACCATATCGTTCGTGCTTGTGTCCCCGTCCACCACGACCATATTGAAAGTTTTATCCACGGCTATTCTCAGAGCCGCATCCAGAACGTCGGCAGGCACTTTTGCATCGGTATACGCAAAACAGAGCATAGTTCCCATATTGGGACAGATCATCCCCGAACCTTTGGCAATCGCCCCAATCCTTATCCCGCAGTCCATCTCAATAGCAACTTCTTTTATAGCCTTATCCGTGGTCATGATCGCCTTTGCAGCTTCCCGGCTGCATTCAGGAGAACTGCCCAGCCCTTTAAGGACTTCAGGAAGGAGTTCACTTATCAGGGAAACATCAAGCCTTCTGCCAATTACACCTGTTGACGCAACTGCAACTGCTTCAGGTTTAACGTCAAGCTTTTGGGCAAGCATTGTTGCCATTTCTACAGCATCCAGAAAGCCGTCATCACCTGTAAAGGCGTTGGCATTACCGCTATTTGCAATTACGGCTGAAAGATAATGCTTGGTCTCGATTACTCCTTTACTCAGGATAACCGGAGCTGCAACCACCTTATTCTTTGTAAAGACGCCTGCTGCTGGGCCTTCCGCAACAATGACAGCCAACCCCATTTTTCCAGTTTTAACCCCGTTTGCGGATACTCCCCTTACTGCACAGATTCCACCTTCTACTTGCTTCATGAAAGACTCTCCTTTTCCTCAGAGCTTTGCAAGACCTTTTATAATATCGCCGCGTGTAACAATCCCCACTACGCGGCTGTCTTCAGTTACAGGAAGCCTGTTGATCCTGTGCCTTATCATATGCTCAGAAGCTTCTTCTATGGATGCCTCAGAAGAGATTGTGTGCACATCCTTTGTCATGATCTCTTTTATCTTTGTGGAACCCACATCAGAAAGCATTCTTTTTGTTTCCTCCCAGCCAATGAGTTCCCTGATAGGAATCTCTATAACCTCAAAGGGGCTTGGAAGCCAGAGGTCCCCTTTTTCGGGGACTATGAGCAGTCTCAGCAGATCCGCTTCGCTTATTATTCCCACAAGCTCTTCCCCTTCAAGAATAGGAGCCCCACTGATATTGTTTTCCTTCAAGATTTTTGCCGCTTCCCGGACTGTATCGTCAGGTTTGCAGAAAACAACGTTAGGATTCATGACATCTTTTACCTTCATCTGACTGTACCCCTTGAGACAAATTCCATTTTTTACTTTAATCCGTCAACAGTTATATTCTCTTGCCTTGGCTTGTTATGGAGCTGCTGCGGGCAGCCAGAGCCCACTTGTTTCATCCAGCCCGAACATGAGGTTCATGTTCTGGATAGCCTGCCCTGAAGCCCCTTTGACAAGGTTATCAATTGCCGAGAGCACCACAACCCTGTTATTTTCCTTATCCGCCTCAAAACTTATATCACAGAAGTTAGAGCCTCTGACTGCGGTAAGGGAAGGAACTCCTGAAGGGAACCTGATAAATGGCTTGTCCCTGTAGAATCCTTCATAGATTGTCTTTAAGTCATCCGTGGAGAGTGGCTCCTTTGTAAAGAGGTGAGCCGTTGTTAAGATCCCTCTAATAGAAGGGATTACATGGGGAGTGAAACTGATACTCCGGAGTTTTCCATCGAGTGCTGTCAGTTCCTGGATGATCTCAGCCCTGTGCCTGTGAGATGTAAGTTTGTATGGAATGATATTTTCAGCAAGATTCGGGTAGTGTGAAGTCTCGGTTGGTGAGATGCCAGCTCCTGAGATTCCTGTCTTGGAATCAAAAACTGCAATATCGAGAAGCCCGGCTGCCGCAAGAGGAGCTGCTGCAAGGATTGCGCCTGTAGGAAAACATCCCGGATTTGACACGAAACTCTCTTCTGAGGCTTCGGGATGGAGTTCTACGAGCCCGTAAACGGCATCTCTCGGGTCACTGTGCTTTAATCCGTAGATTTTTTCAAACTCCGAAGTCTCAAGCCTGTAGTCCGCGCTAAGGTCAATAACCCTGGTGTGCCCGTCAAGCAGCTCAGGTACATAGTTCATGGCAGATCCGTGAGGCACTGCAAGAAAAACGACGTCACAGCGCTCTCTGATGTTTTCAGGATCAGGATTTTCGTATTTCAGGTTCAGGAAACCTTCAAGGTGCCTGTGCGTGCTTGTTACAGGTTTCCCGGCAAGGCTTCGGGAAGTTGCCAGCTCCAGCTTTACATTGGGGTGGTTGACGAGCAAGCGAAGGAGTTCTCCTCCTGTGTATCCCGATGCTCCTATTATTCCAGCCTTGATCATAAGTGTCACTGCCTGTGTAATGTCAATACAAGATAATTAAATTTGTTCCTGGAAAACAACTGGTAGGAAATTCTGCTCTCTCAGGAAATCTCTTTGACTAAATTGACCCCATTTATTCAGAAGGCTAATCGACTTATCCTTTGACCTGCGATTTTTACAGGGAGCGAGTCATATTTTTAATTTTGAGTCAGTAAAACTTAAATTTTTAAATATATAAGTATATTCCACACAGGGAGAACTAAGGATCTTCGCGCTGGAATAGAAGGTGTCACAGATAAACTTTTTACCTTTAGAAGCTCTGATACTATGAGAAAATCTGTTTAAATGCCTTTTGAAGCGGCAGGAAGAAAAGACATGGACAGAAAAAAGAAAATCTACCTTGCAGGCCCTCTTTTCAGCCATGCGGAATTAGAATATAACCGTAAACTGAGGGATTTGCTGCTCAATAGAGGCTTTTCAGTTTTTTTGCCCCAGGAAGATGCAGAGGATTGCACAGAAGAACGCGAAAAACAGAGTCAGGAGCATATTTTCAGAAAATGTGTAGAAGGTGTGGATAATTCCGATATTGTAGTTGCGGTGCTTGACGGAGTAGATGTAGATTCTGGAACTGCCTGGGAGATCGGTTACGCTTACGCAAAGGGAAAGCCTGTTATAGGGCTTCGAACTGATTTCAGATCTCTCTCGGATGGGGTTGTTAACCTGATGGTAGAGATGGCTATAGTCGCCCTTGCCAGGGACGAGAATGAATTATTAAAAATAATGGAGAAGTTTAGATAATCTCTGAGTGCTACCTGGCTATTTCACACCCTGAATTCTTTTAGTCCCAACTCTTTTTAATCCGGGGCTATTTATGCTCTCAATTTTTATTCTCAATTATTATCCTCACTTTTATCCTCAATTATTATCTTCACTTTATCCTCAATTATTATCCTCAATTTTTTGGCTCTGAATTGCTTGGCTCTGAATTGCTTTTAAGTTCATCATTTTTATTCACCAGAACTTAATTCTGGATCAGATCTATTAGGTAATATTTAGTAGGATAGTTTTTAAGCAAGGAAAAGGTTGAGATAAATGTTAACTAGTTTTTTTTAAAAATATGAGCTGGAAAGTTCCTGTTGTTCAGTTTTTGTTAACGAGTTTCAAAAATGACCTTAGCTTTTAAACTCTTTATAAAATTCTTTTTTTATTAATAGTATAATTATATCTCGATTGAGATATGTTTGAGGTCAATTCGGGAACAGAAGCCCGAATCTATAACGATTATTAAGTAAAAAAATTTTAATATAGAATGCCTGACATAATAACTACTGGAGGTTAAAATAATGACCTTTGTAGAAGGATATACTTTTACAAAAGTTAAAACTTCACATGGGCCTAACATTTACGTGTCCAGATATGGGAAACTGGTAAAGATCGTTCCATGCAGTCCACATGTGAAGTTCTCTGAAAAGTACACCACTGACCTGATCCGCCAAATCGAGTCAATGGAGTGAAATTATAGAAATTTTTCCGATATTTTTTTTAATTCGGAACCATCTTGATGAAAGCCCCTTTTCAGACCGAAGCTTTTCGGTCTGGCGTTTTTTAGACTATTTTTTTTCTATATATACCTTACTTTTGTCATAACTTTTTATATACAGTTTTTGCAACAGAATTTTTATGCTAAATAAGGCTCAATGAGTCTCTGTCAAACCCTTCACATTCAATGAGTCTCAGCTAGACCTAACGCATTCAATCCCGGATTTACGAGGATAATTTTAAGTATAGACAAACAAAAGAACCTGAAAACCTGAAAAAAGGAAACCGATAATTTGATCCGGAGTTACAGGAAAACCGATCTTGAAGAAATGGTGAGAATCTGGTATGAGTCTTCTGTTACAGCCCACTCCTTCGTCCCTGTTTCTTTCTGGACTTCACAGAAGAGTGCAATGAAGGAGACATACCTTCCACTTGCTGAAAACTTTGTTTTTGAAGAGAATGGAAAGCTTGCAGGATTCATTTCCCTTGTTGGAGAAAGAATCTGCGCCCTTTTTATTGCGCCTGAAATGCAGGGCAGAGGGATCGGCAGTGCTCTTCTCGAACATGCAAAAACCCTGAGAGGTAGGCTCTCCCTCAAAGTCTACAGGGAAAACAAAAGAGCTTTCTGCTTTTATAAGAAGTGTGGGTTTATGGCAACCGGCGAAGAGGTCGATGAGTATACTGGCTGCGTGCAGGTTTTGATGGAATGGGAAGAAAGATGAGCATATTCTGATTTTACAAGGCGCCAGGATTGAAAACTGGTATCTTTAGTAAATTCTTAGCGCGTTCTTAGCAAAACTTTTGGCATATTCATGGTTTATTTTTAGTAAATTCTTAACATATTTTTAGTAAAATTTGTTTTAAGGGAAGATAGCGATCAACACTTAAATCAACAATTTTATCAAAGTATACAAACTATCCTGAGTTATAATTTAAGTGTTGAGAATCTATGGCAAAAAGTACAGCAGGCTCAAATGGAAATGGCGCAAATTTAGGTTTTGAAGAAAAGCTTTGGCAGGCAGCGGACAAGCTCCGGAATAATATGGATGCAGCAGAGTATAAACATGTGGTACTTGGCTTAATTTTCCTGAAATACATCTCGGATGCTTTTGAGGAGATGCACGAAAAACTTCTATCGGAAGTTGATGAGGGGGCTGATCCAGAAGATCCCGAGGAATATCTTGCAGAAAATATCTTCTGGGTGCCTCCTGAAGCCCGCTGGAGCTACCTGGAGAGAAGTGCAAAGCAGCCCATTATCGGAAAGATAATAGATGATGCCATGACTGCAATTGAGCGGGATAATAGTACCCTCAAGGGCGTGCTCCCAAAAAATTATTCACGGGAAGGACTTGACAAGCAGCGCCTGGGTGAACTGATCGACCTTGTTGGCACAATCGGCCTTGGGGACAAGGAGAGCCGCAGTAAAGATGTCCTCGGCAGGGTCTATGAGTATTTCCTTGGCAGATTTGCAGATGCGGAGGGAAAGCGTGGCGGCCAGTTCTATACCCCGAGAAGTATAGTCAAGGTGCTTGTTGAGATGATTGAACCCTATCGAGGCCGAATTTACGACCCCTGCTGCGGTTCTGGCGGAATGTTTGTCCAGAGCGAGAAATTCATTGAAGCTCATGACGGCCGTCTTGAGAATATCTCCATTTCCGGCCAGGAATCAAACCAGACAACCTGGCGCCTATGCAAGATGAACCTTGCAATTCGGGGAATAGACAATGACGGCATTAAATGGGGCGATTCCTTCCATAACGACCTGCACAAAGACCTGAAAGCCGATTTCATTCTTTCAAACCCTCCTTTTAACGATTCGGACTGGAACGGTGAACTTCTTGCCGAAGACGCCCGCTGGAAATTCGGAGTCCCTCCAAAAGGCAATGCCAACTTCGCCTGGGTTCAGCACTACATTCACCACCTCTCCCCGTCAGGAATTGCAGGCTTTGTGCTTGCTAACGGTTCCATGTCCTCAAACACCTCAGGCGAAGGCGAAATCCGGAGAAAGATAATCGAAGCCGACCTTGTTGACTGCATGATTGCGCTCCCAGGCCAGCTTTTTTACAATACTGGAATTCCAGCCTGCCTCTGGTTCATTGCCAGGGACAAGCAAAACAGCGGCTTTCGCGACCGGCGCGGCGAAGTTCTCTTTATCGACGCCCGGAACATGGGAGTTTTGCGGGATCGTACTCACCGCGAGCTTACCGACGAAGAAATTCAGAGGATTGCTGACACCTACCATGCCTGGCGCGGGGAAAAAGTTGAAAGCGGAAAGACCGAGAGCGGGAAATATGAAGATGTTCCCGGCTTCTGTAAGGCTGCAACTCTTGATGAAATAAAGAAGCACGATTTTATCCTGACTCCTGGCCGTTATGTGGGTTTTGAAGAAACCGAAGACGATGACGAGGAATTTGAAGAGAAAATGGAAAGGCTGACTGCTGAACTTTCGGAGCAGTTCAGGAAATCGGAGGAGCTGGAGAAGAAGATCAGGGAAAATCTGGCGGGGTTAGGGTATGAACTCTAATCTCAAGTTAGTAGAATCTGAAACTAGAATCTGAAACCCTTGAGCTGTTAAAGGTTCCCACCAAAGGCTCCCACTGAAAGTAAAGGATAACTAAACTTACGAACGAAGCTCAAAAACTAAGTTTAAACATATGCTGTTACAATGAATATTAAGAAAAATATAAAATTATAGATAAACGGAGGGCATGCCATGAGTCCTGATACTGGGAACAAATTTACTGAAGGGGGAGACGACTCGCTTTCCCGATATCTGAAACCCGATTCTCCGGAAATAAAGGAAATTAAAAGCCTGCAAGGAAAGGAGTACGAATACAGTGATTATCTGGGAACAATTGAGTATTCGATTGCAAGGTATTTTTATGAAAATGACCGGGGAATAAAGGACAAAGACGCAGTAGCAGCATTAAATAACATCAAAAATAACTACGATAAAAAAATCTCTTTCTTTGAACAGGACCTTGAGATAGAAATAATTGAAAACCTGATAGAGCTTCTTGAAGATGAACCAATAAGCCATCAAGAGTTCAAACTGGCAATTGACTACGTTCTGGAAGTTATTGACAACAGGTCGTGGATGGAAGATGAACAGGCGTACCTGAAGTGGGCTGCTTATGTTATGGGGCTTTTCACTGAAAAAGAAAGGGAAGAGTACGAAACAGAAATCAGAAAGCTTGCTGCCAGAATGGGCTTTTCCAGCAAACACGCAGACCTCATGCTAATGAAAGGGGAGGAGGAAGATTATTTCGAATTTGTAGAAAACTACGGCGCCGAGGGCACAGAAGAACTAACTGATGAGGAACTGATAGCCGAAATGGAGAAAAGGTTCCTCTCAATGCCAGAGGACGAAAAATTTGATTTCCTGCTGGAAAACGGTCCCGAATTCTATGAACTCGTGGGTCTCTATCTCTCAGACCTGTCCGAAAGAGGCGAGTTTGATAAAATCCAGACCCTGTACAGAAAACTTACAGAAAAATATGATAATTTCCTCTACCTGTATGTTTACATGGGAGGAATCTATGTCGAAAAAGACCCCTCCCTTGCTAAATCCTACTTCGAAAAAGCTCTGGAAACTCTGGATAAACTCGATGAACTTTCGGATTCTACCAGAGAAGTATTAAGAGATCAATTCCTTAACCTGATAAATAAATTAAAATGATTTTTCAGCAGAAAACAGAGAAAAATAAATGAAAGAGCCGGAAAAGAAGATCTGGCGAATCAAACACAGAGAAGCCGTAATAGCTGTCTTTAGCGTGTCTTGTCCGCTCGCCAAGCGAGCGGCCTTCCACGCGAAATTATAAAAGAAGAAAAATTGAATTAAACGCCAACCTGCAAAAATCAAGCAAAAAGATCCACTCTGGTTATGCTGTTTAAGCAAGGGATTCGTAAAAACAATAAAAATGAGATGGGGAAAAGTCATTGGCCTCTGAAACAAAATTCAAAAAAACCGAGATTGGAATGATTCCTGAAGATTGGAAAATCTTAACCTTAGAAAACGCTATGGAATCTATCATTGATTATAGGGGGAAAACCCCAAAAAAGACAGATTCTGGAATTCCCCTAATTACAGCAAAAATTGTCAAGAATGGAAGAATTCTTGAACCTAATGAGTTTATTTCTCCACAAGATTATGAAAGCTGGATGCGAAGAGGGTTGCCGAAGCCTGGTGATGTTGTAATTACTACGGAAGCACCTATGGGAGAAGTTGCCCAATTAGATGAGAGAAAAGTTGCGTTGGCTCAAAGACTTATTACCCTGAGAGGAAAAAAGGGAATGCTGCATAATAATTTCCTAAGATTTGTTTTGCAGTCTCCAAATGTAGAAAATGAACTAAAAAAGAGAGAGTCAGGTACTACTGTTACGGGTATAAAACAGAAAGAACTTAGAAAAGCCTTACTTCCGATTCCACCATATGATGAACAAATAAAATTATCTGAAATCTTGATAAGTCTTGATAATAAAATCGACCTCAACCACCAGATGAACTCTACCTTAGAACAAATCGCCCAAACCCTTTTCAAGCACTGGTTCATCGATTTCGAGTTCCCGGATGAAAATGGAAATCCTTACAAATCAAGCGGCGGCAGGATGGTAGATTCGGAATTGGGGGAGATTCCGGAGGGGTGGAAAATTGGAGTACTTGGAGATTTCTGTGAGATTATAATGGGTCAATCACCTCCAGGTAAGACCTATAACGAGGAAGGTAAAGGGCTGCCTTTCCATCAAGGAATTACTGACTTTGGATTTCGCTTTCCCTCACGAAGAGTTTACTGTACGGAACCAAAAAGGATTGCAGAAAAGGGTGATGTCTTACTTAGCGTGCGTGCACCTGTTGGAAGCTTAAATGTCGCTGACCAAAAATATGCTATTGGAAGAGGTCTCGCTGCACTTAAACTTAAGAGAGATCACGGTAGTTATCTTTTCTATTTGATGAAAGCGACACAATCGAGATGGAATATTTTTGAGTCAGAGGGAACAGTTTTTGGCTCAATAGGAAAATCGGATATTTATAACTTTAAAACTATCATTCCACCCCAAAATCTAATTTCAAAATTCAACGATTTAATCAAACCTCTCGATGAAAGAATAGCTTGTAATGAGAAGAATAATCACATACTCAGTTTAACTCGTGACTCTCTCCTTCCAAAACTCATGTCAGGAAAAATTCGGGTTCAGGTTTGAAACAATGCTGGATTAAATTCCATCTCTTTATTTTTTATTCTTCAAGGAATAACCGCTCTCCTGCGTCGAGCGTAACAAAAACGACATGAGGCAGCGAATAACGTTGATCCTGAAAAGTTATAAAAAGTGTGAAAATCGGGAATTTTATAACTGAGAAGAGTGACGAATTTTAAAAAATTTTGCTGGTTTTGAACTCCCGATTTCCTTAACTTTCTTTCCTCTAAAGAAGTTTGCTATGCGGCAGTTGTTTTACTCGATTTTCACATCAACTAATTTCTCTAAAGGCTTTTGATAAGGTACGGTAACTTTAAGTATACCGTTTGAGTACTTGGCTGTCGCTTTTTCCGGGACAACAGGGCAGTCGGTTGGATAGCTGTCCAGATACATTACTCCTTCTTTTTTACCGCTCACATAAAAGCTGTCACTTGTAAGCTTGAAAGAAACGTCTTTCTTTTCCACTCCCGGAAGGACTACTTCAATCAGGAGGTTTTCGTATTTGTCGTCAGGAAATACACTAATTACTGGTGATAGTCTTAATGTTTCCGCCATGGTATTACCCCCAAAGTAATGTCATATATTAAGATATTTATACATTTGCATTGAGATGGTCATTTCGTCAACCTTATGGCAGGGATGTTCTTTAACAGGCTATCAGGCAAATTATAATTCGTTAACAAAATAGTTATGCTTAAATAAATTTACCGGGATACACATTTATAATTTTTATTTTCTCGCTTTAATGAGCAAAGCTCTCATTTAAACGAAAATCTGCCTCCATAAAAGTGGACTTGCACAAATCTGACAAAAAAGAAAACAGACAAATGAAAAAGAAAGCAGACAAACGAAAAAGAACAGACAAATGAAAAAGGAGAGGTATTTATTCCCGCCTTCATCCCCGAATCCGAAGTTGAAGAAGCAGCCCTTGAAATTCTTTCTGAGCTTGGCTATGATTACCTTTACGGTCCGGATATTGCGCCGGAAACGGAAGATGCTGAAAGGGAAGATTTCGGAACCGTTATTCTGCCGCGCCGGCTCAGGGCTGCTGTTGATAAACTGAACCCCGGAGTTGTGGCAGGAGCGAGGGAAGAAGCAGTAAAAAAAGTGCTTCGGGCTGAAAGCCAGGATCTTGTGCACAATAACCGGGCTTTTCACAATATGCTGGTAAACGGGGTTGATGTGGAATATCGGGGTCAGGACGGGGAAACGGTTTATGATAAGGTCTGGCTTTTTGACTTTGCGAAACCAGCGGAAAATGAATTTCTTGCGGTCAACCAGTTTACCGTTATAGAAGATGGAAACAAAAGGCGGCCGGACATTATACTTTTTGTTAACGGGCTTCCACTTGTTGTTATTGAGTTAAAGCGACCGGACGAAGATACCAGGTATGAAGATGAAGAGATTATCTGGGACGCCTATAAGCAGCTCCAGACCTACAAGAGAGAAATTCCCGGACTTTTCCGGTATAACGCTTTCCTGCTGATAAGTGACGGGCAGGATGCAATGGCAGGGACAATTACCTCGAACAGGGAATGGTTTGTACCATGGAAAACAATTGATGGGAAGAAAATCGCAGATTTTAAGATTCCGCCTATGGAAGTGCTGCTCAGGGGGATGTGCAAGCCGAAAATCCTTCTCGACCTTATCAGGCACTTTATCGTTTTTGAAGATAACCATGGAAAGGTTATCAAGAAGCTTGCCAGGTATCACCAGTACCATGCAGTTAACAGGGCTGTAGAGAAGACAAAACTTGCCTGCATGCCAGAAGGGGATAGGAAGTGCGGGGTTGTCTGGCATACACAGGGCTCAGGAAAAAGCCTCTCAATGGTATTTTATGCGGGGAAGCTTGCACTTGAGCTTGACAATCCTACAATTGTCGTGCTTACTGACAGAAACGACCTTGATGGGCAGCTTTTTGACAACTTTGCCCGATGCAGCGAAATTCTGCGCCAGCAGCCCGTGCAGGCAGAAACGAGGGCTCATCTGAGGGAGCTTCTCTCAGTTGCCTCGGGTGGGATTGTATTTACAACAATTCAGAAATTCTCGCCCGAAGATGAGGAAGACAAGCTCCCTATCCTATCCGAAAGGAGAAACATCATAGTAATTGCTGACGAAGCTCACCGCAGCCAGTACGGTTTTGATGCAAAATTCCGGGAAAGGGAGGTTGAAGGTGAAAAGGTTGCAGAGATCTCCTACGGCTTTGCAAAGCACATGCGGGATGCTCTACCGAATGCATCTTTTATCGGATTTACCGGCACGCCCATTGAACTCAATGATAGGAGCACGCCTGCGGTTTTTGGAGATTATATCGATATTTACGACATTGAGCAGGCTGTAAACGACGGGGTCACAGTGCGGATCTTCTATGAGAGCCGCCTCTCGAAGCTCGATCTGGTTAAAGAAGCCAGGGAGACACTGGATGCTGATTTTTCACAGATAACCAGAGATTGGGATTTATATGAGGCAGAAAAACTTAAGTCTCGCTGGTCGCGGCTTGAAGCCGTGATAGGGAGTAAAGATAACCTGAAAAAACTTGCAGCTGACATTGTGTCCCATTTCGAAAAAAGACTTGAAGATGCTATGGACGGCAAAGGTATGATTGTCTGCATGACCAGGCAGATGTGTGTCGATCTTTACAATGAGATCATAGCCCTTCGCCCGGAATGGCATGATGATGACGACCTGAGAGGCCAGATAAAAGTGATTATGACCGGCAGTGCAGCCGATGACGAACCTCTACAGCCTCATATTCGGAACAAAGGCCGCAGAATGAAGATCCGGGACAGAATGCAGGATCCGAACGATCCACTGAAACTCGTTATAGTCTGTGATATGTGGCTTACCGGCTTCGACGCTCCCTGCCTGCACACCATGTATTTCCTGAAATGGCTTCAGGGGCATAATCTCATGCAAGCGATAGCCCGTGTGAACCGTGTTTTCCGGGATAAACCTGGAGGGCTTATTGTTGATTATGTGGGACTTCTTTATGATCTGAAGTATGCTATGGCAAACTATACTCGCAACGGAGGCCGGGGCAATCCAGCGGATTATAAGGACCAGGCTGTTGCATTAATGCTCGAAAAATACGAGATTGTTCAGGATCTTTTCTATGGTTTTGACTACATGCGAATCTTTTCTGCTTCTCCAAAGGAAAAGCTGGGAATTGTCAGGGAAGGGGCGGATTTCATTCTCTCGCTAGGGCGTACCGAAGATGAGAGAGCTCAGGAAAAGAAGCGTCTAATTCAGCATGTAACCGAGCTTTCCAAAGCCTTTGCACTTTCGGTGCCCGATCCTGAAGCCGAGAGAATTAGGGATGAGCTTGCATACTTCCAGGCTGTAAAGGCAATTCTTGTAAAGCTAGAAAGGAGACCCGCAAAATCAAAGTATGAAATGAACTCGGCAATAAAAGAACTGGTGTCAAAGTCGATTACAACCGAGGAGATAATTGATGTTTTTGATGCGGTTGGAATAAAAAAACCGGAGATTTCAATCCTTTCAGAGGAATTCCTTGCTGAAGTCCGTGATCTGCCACAAAAGAATCTTGCTTATGAAGTCCTGAAAAAACTGCTTTACGACGAGATAAAGATCAGATCTCGCAGAAATTTGATTCAGGGTAAATCTTTTGCCGAGATGCTTGAGCGGGCAATAAATGAATATAAGAACCGGGGAATTGACACCTTGCAGGTTATAGAAGAACTCCTTGCGCTTGCAAAGAAGATCAGTGACGCTGACAAAAGAGGCGAAGGACTTGGCCTGAGTGAAGAAGAAATTGCTTTTTATGATGCTCTAGCTGACAATGAAAGTGCTCTGGAAATCCTCGGCAATGAGACATTAAGGCTAATGGCAGCGGAACTTGTCAGGATTATAAGGCAAAACGCAGGCGTTGATTGGACTCTCCGGAAGAATATCCAGGCAAAAATAAAGGTCAGTGTGAAACGACTTCTAAAGAAGTACGGATATCCTCCAGACAAACAGAAACTTGCTACAGAGAATATCCTCAAGCAGGCTGAACTTCTGTGCAGAGATGCCGGATTTTCCGCAGCATAACTTTTCAGTTTTACTTCAGGTTTGCCTCCTCTGTACTTCCATTTAGCTTAATTTTATTCCCGGGTTAGACTATTTCAATAAATTTTATAATTATGAATCAATAAAGAACTTCTTTTTGCCTGAAGATTTTGCAGTTTTCCCGAAAAAATACCTGTTTTTGTAATTGTTGAATTCAGAGTAAACCAAAAATTTAAATATTAGTAATCCTAACTATAGGATAGTAACTGAGAAACATAACCAGCGTACAGGGATATCAAATATGGACTGTACTGCTGCCAATCAGTTACTTTACAAATAATCTGCGAACAGACCAAAGGCGTATCCTGTACCGTCTTTAAAAAACGGACTTATTTCCTCCTCCAGAAAGAGCATGAGAGTCTTGAACTCTCATATCTAGTTACCCTGCCTTTCAGGCAGTGCCCTGCGGAGAAGGGAATAACTGTTCTGGACAAGTGCCAGATTTACAGATCATTAACCACCATAAAACCAGACAAAAGCCAGGAAAAACGTGAGAATCAAGCCTGAGATGAGAAGATCTTGAAATGAGAAGATCTTGAAATGAGAAGATCTTGAAATCAGGATCTCTTAAAATCATAAAGGCTTGAGATGAATGAATCCTGGCATCAGATAAGGAGGACTCTGTATATGAAACTGCCAGTAAAAAGAACAGACCGTGATGTATATTACTGGGATCCATTTGACGAGATCAGAAAAATGCATGATTATTTGGAACAGATGTTCAGGAATTTCCCTATGCTGGAAAGCCGGTTTGGGACAGAGACTTTTTCCCCGCTGACTGATGTTGCCGAAGAAGACGATAAGGTAATTGTGACAACTGACCTGCCCGGAGTTGACAAGGAAAACATTGAACTCAATCTCAGGGATAATATTCTCGTAGTCAGTGCAGGAAAAGGGAAAGAAGAGGAGACCGAAAAGGAAGGTTACCTGAGAAAAGAAAGATCTTTCATGCGTTATTATCGTGAAATTCCTCTTCCAGACAATGTAACCGATGAAGGGGCAGTTGCCCAGCTCAAAAACGGGGTCTTAACCATCACCCTGCCGAAAACAAAATCTGAAACCACAAAAAGGATTCAAATTGAGTAATTAGCCGTAAGATAGCCGTAAGATAGCCGTAAAAAGAATCCAAATAGTAAAACGCCATCAAGATACGAAGTTCAGGAAGCCTGCAGGCAGATTCAGAAACTGGATTCTGGCTTAAAAACCAATTTCTGAAAGCTTGCAGGCTTCCTGAAATAAAACTCAATTTTCCTTCATTTTACCTTTTTTACAAATATAAGCTCATTTTGCTTATGCATTCTAAAAAGTGAATCATTTTTATTTACTTTTTTATTTGGAGTATATTGGGCTCTACAGGAAACCTCTCAAAATCAGCTCCAAAAGGCTAAAACTAAAGTCTCTAAGGTAAGTATTTTCACTTACTTCAGTGCCTCATTCACCTGAATAACTTTCCTCAATAACCTCGCCCTGTGGCTCTTTTTCCTTGAAAATTTGTCCCTCGAAACAAGAAACCTCTGCTCCTCTAAGCCAGGCGTCAGGCGAAAGTCCGGCTTTCAGGCAGGTGTGACCAAGAAACTCTATGGCATCCATGTTGTGTTCAGGAGCGACCTGGGGAAGCAGCAGTCCCTGACAATAACCCTGTTTTACAATTAGTCCATGCTTCCCTATTTCTACACGCTCAGGAAGCTCTTCCGGAGGAGCATTAATTTTTTCAGGCGGGGTAAGAATCGTTACCTCGACAACTATATTATCAATCTCATCTTTTTCAACAGGCGGAAAGCGCGGATCGCGAGTTGCCGCAGATATTGCAGAATCCATAATTGCGTCCTGAAGTGTGGAGTCCGGAAGCGGGTGCCCTATACAACCTCTAAGGAGCCCATCTTCCGTAAGCGTTACAAAAACCCCCCTTTTTTCCCCGAAAACTGGCGAAAGCTCAAAATCCAGTTCTTGAGGCTCAGGGAGCCTTCCTTCCGATAGAAATAATTCAATCGTTTTCCTTGCAAGTTTAACTGCAGCCCTGCCTTCGATATCTGTTAGCATATTTGAATCAACACCTCAACTTTGCTCTCTTTATTCCGGCCTGTAAAGTTTAACCAGCACCAGTCTCTAAGTATTATCAGCATTGCCAGTATTAGCTGCAAATGCCAGCCATGTATAAGCATCTGTTCTATGATATATGTACGTAGAAGCTAGTATAACAGTATGTTTATCGGAGCTGGTTAAAGAATATATCCGGAACTTCAGGTTTCAGGAATAAAAAGAGGAATAAAAAGGAGTAAAAGACAAGAAAAATTTTTCTTAAAGGGATAATTAAAAGATTCGACAGAAGAATTCTGCCGAATAAATAAAACGGTATTGTTAACTAAATATAGCTAACTCTTTATTTCTGTACTTCATTAATAGAAGAACAGAGTACTTTAGCATTTCAAGACTTTTAGTATAACACTTTGTCTTTCTTCTCAACCTTGCCAGAAAGTG
>Ga0208297_1000149_pt1 | contig 177648 bp, 167 predicted proteins | sample LMS_cellobiose_e_FD_187367 | JGI IMG/M metagenome (GOLD analysis project Ga0208297, IMG submission 187367) | Rumen-fistulated moose microbial communities from Alaska, USA - LMS_cellobiose_enrichment (SPAdes) (version 2) | ecosystem: Host-associated > Mammals > Digestive system > Stomach >... | reverse complement strand
GTTTGCCTACAGCTTCCTTCAGATTCCACCTCGCGATGGACACCCTTGCTGTTCAGCTATGTACTTCGTCGTTGCCTACGCGTACTCGGGACTTTCACCCGTTAGAGCGCGCCCATGGCGCGCGAACACGATAAAGCCCGGAACTCAACGGTTCCGGGCTTTGCATTTTTCGCATTTACTTCTTATGCTTTTCAAACCACTCCGTGATCTCGCGGAGCCGCCTCAGGCGGTGTTCGGGCTTTCCGCTGCGCGAGAGCTCGTGGTTCTCGCCGCGGAAGCAGACCATGCGGGTCTCTACGCCGTGGGCGACGAGAGAAGTGAACATCTGGTAGCCCTGGTCGATCGGGCAGCGGTAGTCCTCGAAGGAATGGATGAAAAGCGTCGGGGTCTTGACCTTGTCGGCGTACTTCATCGGGCTGTGCCACCAGAGCTTTTCCGGGTCGCTCCAGGGGTCCGAGGCGTTCTGATCGGCCGCAAAGTCGACGCCTATGTCTGACACCCCGTAAAACGAGAACCAGTTAGAAATGGAGCGCTGGCTCGCGCAGGCGCGGAACCGGTCCGTGTGGCCTATGATCCAGTTGGTCATGAAGCCTCCGTAGGAGCCGCCGGTCTCGAAGAAGTTTTCCGCGTCCATCGCGGGGTAAGCCGCAAGCGCAGCGTCGCAGAATGCCATGATGTCGTCGTAGTCGCAGGTGCCGTAGGCGCCCCTGATATCCATGAAGCTGCCGCGTCCGTCGGAGCCCGTCGGATTGCAGAAGATAACGAAGTAGCCTTTCCCTGCCCAGTACTGCATCTCGTGGTAGAACACCGGTCCGTAGACGGTCTTGGGACCGCCGTGTATATCTATTATCACCGGATAACGCTTCGAGGGGTCGTATTCGAAGGGCTTGAGCACAAAACCGTGCACGTCATAGCCGTCACGTTTTACGTTAAGCGGTTCGGGCGCGGCGACATATCTGCCCCTCATGGCGGAAACGTTGAAATTGCTGAGCCTTCGGCCGATCCCGTCATATATCTCCTGGGGCTTCATATCCTTCAGCGCGATCGTCAGTATCTTTCCGTCCTTAACGTCGAAGCAGTCGGTGGATCCGCCGAAGAACGTGACCTGTTCGATCTTTCCGTCCTCGAGCTTATATATTTCCGCGCAGTCAAAACGGGTAGATATGAAATAGAACGCGTCGCCATCAAATGTGAAAGACCTTCCTCCGCCATAGCGCACGTCGCTGCCGACCGAGCTTCCGATGGCCTCGCCGTATTTAGCGTAAAGCTTGGGCTTACCTCCCGCCTCGCTGATCTTGTAAAGATCAACATCGGTATTGAGGCCATATTTCAGGTCGGACGCCATGAGCAGTATGAAGTCTTTTGCGGGAGCGAATTCCGCGACCGCGAACTTTTCGCTGTCTTTGACCAGCGCCTTTTCCGAGCCGTTCGTAAGATCCAGGCGCATAAGGGTCCCGTTTCCGGCAAGCTTAAGGCGCGGCTCCACGGGCGTCGCAATATATAAAACTGCGGTCTTGTCATAGTTAAGTTTCGGCGCGCTTACATTCACGCCGGGCTCCGTGAGCATGGTCAGCTTCCGGTTCCTGCGGCTGAAGCGGTACAGCGCGGAATACGAGCCCTTCGTCACCCCGGAACCGTTCCACCACCAGGGATTCTGCTCTATGACCTCGTAGTCGGCCTCGTCCCTGACGTGCTTTTTATACTCCGCGATGCGCTTCGCTTCGCCCTTGTAAAGGTCCTCAAAGCCCGGAAAGACTCTGCCAAGAACGATAAAGTCTCCGTCGGGCAGAGGCAGTATCTCCGAGACCGGTATGGGGAAAGTGAAGGCAAGCTCCGCCTCGCCCCCACTCAGGGAGATCAGGTAATAGCGGGTCTCTATGCTTTCTTTGTCGTCGTCGCCGCGCTTGCCGGGAAAGAGCAGCGTGTCCTCGTCAAGATACTGAAAACTGCGCTCTTCGCCCAGCCCCGTGAGCCTTTTCAGCTTGCCGTCCTTCAGCGTCCAGATGAAGGACTTGTAACCGTTCTTTTTCATATCGGCTTCGCTCACGACGAAGCATGCGCTCGTGCCTTCGGGCGAAAAACTTATCTCCGAAAGATATTTCAGTTTAAATACATCATCTATAGCAACGGGTCTCATATGGTTCCTCCTTCGCTTTTCTTACGCTGCAGCGGCCGGTTACTCTTCATGCACGGTGAACGCCAGGACCGATGCGCAGGCTGCAAGAGCCGCACCCATCAGCCAGATCGCGTTATAGCTTCCGGTCGATTCGACGAGCAGCCCGCCCAGCCAAGAACTGAGGAAGCCCCCGACCTGGTGGAACACCATGCATATCCCATAAAGCGTCGCGAACTTGATGGGGGAAAAGTTCTGTCTCAGGATCCCCGAAGTCGGCGGGACCGTCGAATTTCCCGTAAAGCCAAGCGCCGCAAAGAACGCGAACACGCTGAAAACGGTCTTCGGCATCAGCAGGAATAGAATTATCATCACAGGCCTTGAAGCGTAAAGACTGCCGAGCACGTACTTGTTTTTGAGCTTCGAGCACAGCGCGCCTATCACAAGGGCCCCGGCTATGGCGAACATTCCGTAGAGCGTCATCCCGTAAGCCGCGGTGTCTTCGGGAATGCCGTAACCTACCACCTGGGTGTAAAGATGAGTCTCGATTATAGTCATGTGGAACCCGCAGGTGAAGAACGCGAGCGCGACGTGCATATATTCACGGTTGCGGAAGCCCTCGCCCAGCAACGTGCGCATCGAAGGACGTTCGTCTATTGCCGCGTCTTCTACTGCATTTTCAGCGCTCTTTTTAGCGAGCCATATGGCAAGAGGTATCACGAGAGCCGTCGGGATGCAAAGGATCAGCATGGTGCTTGCTATCCCGCGCGAGGCTATAAGGCGCTGGATGACCGGAGCCATAACGCTGGAGGCTATACCGTTCGCTGCCGACAGCACTCCGGACACCGCCGCCGCATAGCTTTTCGGGAGCGCCTGAGAGATGGTCCCCATGACCATGCCGTAGCAGAGCGCCGCGGTCCCTATCGGCATTATGAAGCCGAGGAACGCCATGAGCATCAGCATTCCTCCACACATAGGTATGACGATCAGCCCTATGATTATGAGCACGGCCCCCAGGCACAGCACGAAGGCGTTGGAACGCTTTATCGCAAGCATTCCGAAGATCGGCTGGAAGAGCCCGTACATGAGCTGTGAGAAAGCAAGTATGAGGCTCATATCCGCGTAGCCGACCCCGGTCACTTCGGATATCGCTCCACGCATTATGCCGTAATTCGTCCTTATCGCGCCGCTGACGGCATAGATGAGCACTCCCGCCAGAGATATCAGAACGATGCTCCACGTAAGTCTGTTTTTCTGTTTTGCTGCCATCCCGCTGACCTCTAAAAAAAGGGGCGGACCTCCCGAAGCGCGCTGCGCCTTCTGCTGTTCCTCCCCTGTTTGAGCTGTGTGTTTATAAGCTGCTGAAATAATTCTCGCCCAGCATCATGGGCAGAAATACTATAAGTATCGCCGCTATCGCGATGAGCAGCCCTATCAGAGTCTGCTTATTCACCGCCGAGCACCTCGATGAGGCGGTCGAGCTCTTCGCGGCTGAAGTATTCGAACTCTATGCGGCCTTTGGTCTCGGAGCCCTTGATGCGGACCCTTGTGCCGAACCGCTCTGCGAGCTTTTCTTCAACTGCCTCGACCTCTTCGGGCCTTGCGGACCTGCGGCGCTTTTTGGCGGGCTTCTTTTCGCCGGTGTATTGCTCTATCTGTCTGACAGACCATCCGCCTTCGACCGCGGCTGCCGCCGCCTGGAGCTGGAGCTCCCTGCCCTTTAGACCGGCTATCGCGCGGGCGTGGCCTGCGCTGAGCTTTCCGTCCTCGACCAGGTCGAGCACTCCGTCGGGCAGCTTGAGGAGCCTTAGGGAGTTAGCCACGTAAGACCTTGATTTTCCAACGGATTTAGCGGCTTCTTCCTGATTGAGGCCGAAGCTGTCCATGAGCTCGCGCAAAGCCCTGGCCTCTTCTATGGCGTTGAGGTCTTCGCGCTGCATGTTCTCGATGAGGGCGAAGAACATGGTCTGGCGGTCGTCGAGATCGCGCACCACCGCGGGGATCGTTTTAAGGCCGGCGAGCCTTGCGGCGCGCCATCTGCGCTCTCCCGCGACGAGCTCGTAGCCCGGCTGCGAGGGACGCAGCACCACCGGCTCGATTATGCCGTGCTCCTTGATGGAGCTCGCCAGATCGAACAGCGCCTCTTCGTTGAAGCGCGTGCGAGGCTGCCTGGCGTTGGGCTTGATATCGTTTATGTCGATATAGACGGGCGCTCCTGACGGCGCTGCCTTACCGGCAGACTTCTTCCCCTGCTTTGAGGGTTCTATCACGCTGACGGCGTCTCCGCCCAGCAGGCTGTTGTCTTCGAACAGAGCGGCAAAGCCTTTTCCGAGCCCGCTCTTCTTTTCTCTAGGCATCTCTTCCCTCCGACTTCAGGAACTCAACAGCGAAAGCTTCGTAGGCTCTTGCGCCTTTGGAGCGCGGGTCGTACTTGTTGATCGGGAGCCCGTAGCTCGGAGCCTCGGCGAGCCTTACATTTCTTGGAATTACAGTCGAATACAGCTTGTTGCCGAAGAACTTCTTGACCTCTTCGACCACCTGAATCGAAAGATTGGTGCGGCCGTCGAACATCGACAGGATGACGCCCTGTATCACGAGCCCCGGGTTGAGGCTCTTGCGGACGAGATCTATGGTGCTGACGAGCTGGCTGACGCCTTCGAGGGCGTAGAACTCGCACTGTATAGGGATAAGGACGCTGTCGACAGCAGTGAGCGCGTTGAGGGTGAGCAGACCGAGCGAGGGCGGGCAGTCGATGAAGATGTAGTCGTAATCGCTGCGGACCTTGTCAAGCGCGTTCTTGAGTCTGCGTTCACGGCCTTCAAGCTGCACGAGCTCTATCTCCGCCGCCGCGAGATCTACGCTTGCAGGAATAATGTCCAGCCCCGGGATCATGGTCTGAAGTATCGTGGAAGCCGGATCTATATTGTCTTCGACAAGAAGGTCGTAGCTGGTCTTTTCAAGGCCGCGCTTGCTGACGCCCAGACCGCTTGTCGTGTTGCCCTGCGGGTCGATATCGAGTACAAGTACCTTGATGCCTTTCATCGCAAGGCAGGCAGCAAGGTTGATATTTGTGGTGGTCTTGCCAACCCCGCCTTTCTGATTGAATATTGCTATCGATTTACCCATTTTATCCTCCTAAGATGTCGTATCTGCGACTAAATGATTATACTACATTTAGTGGTTCAATACCATAGTTTCACGAAAGTTTCACGTGAAACATCGTATAACTTGCCGCGATTTACGCAAGGCCGGACCCGTGATATACTTGGGATAAGATCTGATTGCGTGAGGTAAGGAATGCTCCGGATGTTCCTTCGCGGACTTATAAGATTTCAGGCTGAAAAGGCTGATCGATTTCGCACACAACCGGCTCGCGGGCTTGCCAGAACATCGGTCTGTCCGTCGCTATCTCGGCACGCTGCGGAACTCGCTCGTTTCTAAGACAGAAACTCGCTCAGACATCCTCGCTACCGCCCTGCCTGGCGGCAGGCCGTTCCCTCGATGTACGCTCGGACAGACCGTGTCTGCAAATGCCCTACGCCAGTGTGCTCAAGCGATGCAGCCTTATCAGCCCGCTGCGTAGACAAAGATTGCGACGGATGCTTCCTTAAGCGGACATTGTTGAGCCGCCGGCGCTTAGCGAAGGCAAGCTGAAAGCGCAGCCTGAGCTTAGCGATACGGGATGGAGGAGCCTCGACAGAGGCGACGGATATACCGGATGGTCCGCTGCGTGCGAAACATAGCGAGAGCGTGTCCGCGAAGGAAGCCTCCGGAGCATTCATTTAATCCATATGAAAAGACAGAAGCTGAGCAAATATGATAATAAATATGTGATGCTGACGGACTGCGGAGGCCTTGTGTTTACCGGTTCCTGCATATTCAATTCGGCTGAGTACTGCCTGTGCGAATTCGGGCGCGACGAGGACGCCCTTCAGATCGACGACTGGCTGTTCTATGAGCGTGACATCATCAAGATAGAAGAGCGCGAGCCCGGAGAAGAGCTTTGGCTTAGCCGTCCCCAGCATAACATGAAGCTTGCGCCAGATCCGTTCTACAGGATCGAGAACGGATCGAAGACCGTCGAGCTGAGGCTGTATGACGAAAAGCGCCGCAGGATCAGGCCGGGAGACATTATCCGCTTCGAGATGACAGTCTGCGACGATGAGTTTTTGAGAGCCGAAGTGCTTGAGATCAGTGTCTTTGACAGCTTTGCGGAGCTTTACCGCGCGCTTCCCTTAACGGACTGCGGCTATGCTCCCGAAGAGCTCGCTTCAGCTTCTCCGTCAGATATGGACCGTTACTACACACCCGAAGAGCAGGCGCTTTACGGGGTCGTGGGGATAAAGATAAAACTGATTTAGGAGGATCGCCATGTATACCTTCACCCATTTCAATTTCAACGTTCTCGACCTTGAAAAGAGCATGAAGTTCTATGACGAGGCGCTGGGCCTGAAAGAGGTCCGCCGAGAGGAGCACACGGACTTTACGCTCGTCTACCTCGGCGACGGAAAGACCGGTTTCGAGCTCGAACTGACCTGGCTCAAGGACCGCACAGAGCCTTATAACCTGGGAGACGAGGAATTCCACCTTGCGTTGCGCACCGATGACATGAACAAAGCCCACGCCTTGCATGAGGCAATGGGCTGCATCTGCAGCGAGAACCCTGCCATGGGCATCTACTTCATCAACGATCCGGACGGCTACTGGATAGAGATCCTACCGGCCTGATCAACGTTTCACGTGAAACAGGAGGACAAAATGTACGAATACAAAAGTGAGATCTTAACAGTCGGGCCAAAGTGGTGGTCCGACAAGGCAACGCCTGAAGACGCGTCCGTCCTCGACGATCTCCTCAACCAGAGAGCTTCAGAAGGCTGGGAGCTGGTCACCTACGACTACATGGCTACGTCCGTGCAGATCAAGGGCGCTTTCATAGTAACTTTCCGCAGAGCGGTCTAAACCAAAACCGTGAGATATTATTCGCTTGGCGGCACCGCTTCGAATACTGTTCTTCTGCAGCCGGTCTCTGAAGGCGAGGCCGGCTCACTTGAGCTTGAATTTGCTGAAATTTCAAAGCTTTCCGGGCACGAGGACTTTTACCTTACAGCTGTCGTGATCGACGAATGGGACCTTGATCTGTCGCCTTGGGAGGCTCCGCCAGTCTTCGGCGGGACGCCTTTCAGAGGCGGCGCGGAAAAGACTCTGAAGTATATAACTGAAACGGTCATACCGGAGATCTCCGCAGAAAGAAAAGCCCCGCCGGGCTTTTACATCGGCGGTTATTCGCTTGCCGGACTGTTTGCGCTGTGGGCGGTCTATAAAACAGATCTGTTCAAAGGCGCGGCTGCAGTTTCGCCTTCAGTCTGGTTCCCCGGATTTACGGACTTCGTGAAAGAAAACACGCTGCGAACAGACAGGCTGTATTTAAGCCTCGGAGACAAAGAGGAAAAGGCGCGAAACCCTGTAATGGCAAGGGTCGGAGACGCCATACGCGAGCTGGATTCATATTATACACAGCTGGGCATCCCCCACGATCTCGAATGGAACGAAGGAAATCATTTCAAGGACCCTGAGCTCCGCACGGCAAAAGGCTTCGCCTGGCTGCTGCGCGGCGGCGCCCGAAAAGAGGCGTCAGCCCGGGAGACCCCGGAAGAATAAAAGAAGGCGGCCGCGTGGCCGTCTTCATATTTTACAGAATAAGCTCGAAAAGCCTGAAGTTCGTCCAGCCGGTGTCCTCATAAAACATGCGGACAGTGCTGACGTATTGAAAACCAAGGGCTGTATAGACCTTTTCGGCGGGGATGTTTCCTTCGAGCACGTCAAGCCTGAGCGTCTTCATGCCCTCCGTTCTGCCTTTATCGATCACGAAGCGCACCATGTCCTTCGCAAGCCCGTGCCTCGAAAATGCCGGCCTCACGCCGAGCGCGTGTATCACGAGAAGCTCCTCGTCCGAAGCCTCAACGGACCAGCGGACCCCCTCGTACCCGTCGTTATACTCATGATTAACTATCATGCAGGCGGCGAGAACGCAGTCCTGATAAACCATGTAAAGATCCCCTGCTGCCACAGCCCCCTTCAGAAGCTCCTGCCCGGGATAAACGTCCTTCTGCCAGCCCAGGGCGTATTCATAGGTCTCAAGATCGTCGGTGATATCGTAATAAAACTGCCTTACAGCCGGATAATCAATGTTTTCTGCCTTTTTAACTATCATCGCGGCATACGCTCCCTGCGCTAATTCATGAGATACAGCCCGGCGCAGCATACGACGACGCCTATGAGCTGCTTTGCCGTGATCTTCTGGCTGTAGAAAAGATATCCGACGGCCAGCATCACGAACGCAAGAAGTATCGTCGAAGTGAGAGTGCCGATGCCAAGCTTCCAGCCTGCGCGGTACATGAAGATGTTTCCCGCCTCCAGGCCTACGATCGAGATGCCCAGAACGAACGCGGTCCAGTTCATCTTGCCCAGCTCGGTGTTGAGCGAAGCCTGCCTCGTCGCGAAGAAAAGTATCGCCGTGATGAGCGCGCCGACAAGATATGTGACCGTCAGCGAAATATACGGGTTAACGGCCGCAGGCGTTGATTTTGCGCAGATCTGATAAAAAGTATTGGACGCCACTATAAGCAGAATAGGCCAGATATAACTCCACATGGCTCGCTCCTTCAGAAAAAGTTTCACGTGAAACAAACAAAGATCACAGCGGCTGTTTCGTCGGGACCCCCGCCTTGCGCGGATAGGCCTTAGGCGTCGCAGCCGTCTTTTTTATGAATACAAACAGGTGCCCGCTTCCTTCTATACCATCTGTAGCGGTCTCCGATACGGTTCCCCCCAATATCTTGACCGCCCTGCTGGCTTCCTCGACTTCCTTAAGCGAGGATCCGGTCTTATAAGCCGCGAAATACCCGTCCTTTCTTACGAAAGGCAGGCAGTATTCACAGAGCACGGGAAGAGCCGCCACCGCCCGCGAGGTCACCAGATCGAACTTCTCGCGGTACTCTTTGTTGAAGGCCAGCTCCTCGGCGCGGGCATGCACCGTCGAAACGTTCGCGATCTCAAGTTCCCCGCAGATCGCGTCGATCACCTTCAGCTTCTTTCCGACTGAATCGACCAGCACGAAGCTCTTCTCCGGATACGCCATCGCAAGAGGAAGGCCCGGATAGCCTCCGCCTGTGCCGAGATCGAGCACACGCACCGCGGCGTCGAGCTGCGGCGCCCCGCAGAGGGTCAGGGAATCGATGACGTTCTTCTCCATGAACTCCCCGGGGTCCTTTATCGCGGTGATATTGATCTTTTCGTTCCACCCGAGCGCGAGTTCAGTAAGCTTTTCAAAGCGCGGAGCCAGCTCTTCGGGAAGGCCTTTTGCGGCCAGAAAATCCTTAATGTCCATATCTTTCAAGGTAAACGAGCAGTACGCTTATATCCGCAGGCGAGACCCCGCTGATGCGGGAAGCCTGGCCTACCGATGCGGGACGGAGCTTGTCGAGCTTCTGCCTCGCCTCGATGCGCAGGCCCTCCAGCCCGAGGTAGTCTATACCGTCCGGGATCCTTTTATTTTCAAGCTTTTTGAAGCGTTCTATCTGCTGCAGCTGTTTGTCGATATAGCCGGCGTATTTTATCTCTACCTCTATCTTTTCGCGGACGTGATAGCTAAGCTGCGGCCTCTGCGGGTCGATGGCTTCAAGCGCGTCGTAAGTTATCTCGGGCCGCTTCAGCAGCTCCGCGAGAGTTAGCCCGTCGACGGTCGGATGCCCGCCGCAGGCCTCTATAACGCTGTTAGCCTCAGCCGGCGATACCCTTGTGTTTTCAAGTCTTTCGAGCTCTGCTTCGAATTCCGCCTTCGACGCGAGGAACCTCTCCCAGCGATCGTCGCTGACCAGCCCTATCGACCGGCCTTTTTCCGTCAGCCTCATGTCAGCGTTGTCCTGGCGCAGCACCAGGCGGTACTCGGCGCGCGAGGTCATCATGCGGTATGGCTCGTTGGTCCCCTTGGTCACGAGATCGTCTATCAGCACCCCGATGTAGGCTTCGGAACGGTCGAGAACGAAAGGTTCCTTTCCGTCGAGCCACAGCGCGGCGTTGATGCCGGCCATAAGGCCTTGGGCCGCCGCCTCTTCATAGCCCGAGCTGCCGTTGAACTGCCCTGCGCAGAAGAGCCCGGGGAACCCCTTGTGCTCAAGCGAAAGCTTTATCTCCAGCGGGTCTATGCAGTCGTACTCGATAGCGTAGGCGCTGCGCATGATGCGCGCGTTCTCAAGCCCCGGCATGGTGTGGTAAAAAGCCTCCTGCACGTCTTCGGGCATGCTGGTCGACATCCCCTGCAGGTACATCTCCCCGGTCGAAAGGCCCTCCGGTTCCACGAAGCACTGGTGGCGCTCCTTGTCAGCGAAGCGATTTACCTTATCCTCTATCGAGGGGCAGTATCTGGGACCCACGCCTTCTATCTGTCCGCCGAAGAGCGCGGAACGCGAGAAGTTCTCGCGCAGCACCCTGTGGGTCTCGGCGTTGGTGTAAGTGAGCCAGCAGTCGGCCTGCTCGCGCTGCAGCCCGTCGTTCATGAAAGAGAACGGAACTATGCGCTCGTCTCCGTGCTGAACTGTCATCTTCGAATAATCTATGCTGGAAGAGATGACCCTGGCAGGCGTTCCGGTCTTGAAACGCCTGAGCTTCAGGCCCCTCTTCTTTAGTCTTTCCGAAAGGATCTGCGAGGGGGAAAGCCCGTTCGGGCCGCTCTCGACGACCGAATCGCCTATAAACACCTTGCCCGCGAGGAAGGTCCCGGTCGCGATGACGGCCGCGGAGCACTCATAATATGCCCCTGTGCGGGTCAAAACGCCCCGTACGGCGTTTTTTTCGTCGAGATCGATGTCAACTACCTCAGCCTGCCGCAAAAGGACGTTTTTCTCGCTTTCGATGACGCGCTTCATCTCCTCGTGATAGCGGCGTTTGTCAGCCTGGGCCCTGAGCGAATGCACCGCGGGTCCCTTCGAGCTGTTCAGCATCTTTGACTGGATGAAGGTCTTGTCTATCACAAGGCCCATCTGGCCGCCGAGGGCGTCTATCTCGCGCACGAGATGGCCCTTGCCGGTTCCGCCTATCGCGGGGTTGCAGAACATGTTGGCGACAGCGTCGAGGTTGATGGAAAAGAGTATGACCTGCTTTCCCATGCGCGCTGCCGCAAGAGCCGCCTCGCAGCCCGCGTGGCCGGCTCCTATCACTGCTATATCGTATTTTCCGAGTTTGTTTACGCTCATGACCGTTTATTTTCCTAAACAGAACCTTGAGAATATCTCGTTTATTATCTCGTCGGAAGCTGTGTCTCCGGTGATCTCGCCGAGATAGTCGAATGCGGCGCGCACGTTGACCTCGATGAAGTCGATGGCTTCGCGCCTTTCAGCCATCGCAAGGGCTTCGCCGAGCTCGGCCTCCGCCTTGCGCAGCAGCTGTTCGTGCCTGACGTTGCTGACCATGAGGTCGCTCTCACGCCTCACGGATCCCCCGCTGATAAAGCTTTCTATCGCGTCCTCAAGAGCCGTGATGCCCTCGCCCGAAGCGACCGAAGTCTCGCATACCGTGACTCCCGGCAGCAGGGCTTCAAGCTCGCCGCGGCTCACGCAGGCGCTCAGGTCCTGCTTGTTGAGGACGGCTATGCATGGCCTGCCCTTTGCAAATTCAATGAGTTTGAGGTCTTCAGCGTCGAGCGGGGAGCTCGCGTCGAAGAGAAGGAGCAGCAGATCGGCCTCGTTGAAAGCCTTCTTGCTGCGCTCTATGCCTATGGCCTCGACCTCGTCTACGGCTTCATGAATGCCCGCTGTATCGGTGAATCTGAGAGGGATCCCGCGAAGGACAGCGCTCTCTTCGATCGTGTCGCGCGTGGTCCCGGGGACCGCGGTCACTATGCTGCGGTCTTCGCTCAGGAAATGATTCATCAGCGAAGACTTGCCCACGTTGGGCTTTCCGACGATAGCGACGCCGAGGCCTTCTCTGATTATGCGGCCTTCACCGGCTGACGCAAGCAGCTTTCTTACCGAAGCAAGCGCGGTCTCAACGGAGGAAGATATATTATTATAAGTGATCTCCTCGATATCCTCATCGGGGTAGTCCATGTTCACCGTGATCGATATGAGCAGCTCGCGGAGCCCGTCCCTGACAGACCTGACCCGCGAAGAGAGGCCTCCGTTCATCTGGTCCATCGCGACGTCAAAGCTGCGCGAGGAGCGCGCCTTGATCAGGTCGATGACTGCCTCGGCCTGGGAAAGATCTATGCGGCCGCCCAGGAAGGCCCTCTTTGTAAACTCGCCGCGCTCCGCGGGCTCGGCGCCCATGCGAAGGCAGAGCGAGAGAATATTCTTGATCGAAACTGCGCTTCCGTGGCACTGTATCTCGACGAGATCCTCGGTGGTGTACGTATGAGGTCCCTGCATAAAAACACAAAGTACTTCATCGAGCTCTCCGCCGGTCTCAGGGTCGACGACGGACCCGTAGCACATGTACCTGGGCCGCTCGACAGGCGATACCGGACCCTTAAAAATACGCGAAACTATGTCAGCAGCCAAAGGCCCCGACATCCTCACTATCCCTATTCCGCTTTCACCATAAGCGGTCGAAACCGCAGCAATCGTAGTATTCATCGTTTATTTGCGATAAGCTATTTATATAAGAAAGCTCCGGGTGTTCCTCCGCGGGCACGCTCTCGCTATTGTCGATACGCTCCGCTTGACGCAACGGTACTAAGCTCTGTCTTCGCCTGCGGCTCGCCAGTCGCTAAGTACCGGCTATCGACGATGCCCGCTTGAGGAAGCACCCATCCGCTTTCCTATTTTTACAAAATTAATAAACTATAATGTCATTGAGAGCGTCTCTCTTTGGCACTGTTTTTCTGTTTAGGGCGCAGACATATATTACTTAAGCGGAACATAGCGGGAGCGGGTCCGCGTAGTAATATATGTCTGCGCCATCTTTCACATTTTTACAAAAAATCCGGAGCTGCGGCACAGCCCCGGACAGTCTTACTTGGTCGGCTCGATTATGACACGGCGGTAGGGTTCGTCGCCCTCGCTCTTTGTCGTGACCTCGGGTCTCTTCTGAAGAGCGGTGTGGATGACCTTTCTCTCGTACGGGTTCATCGGCTCGAGCCTCACGGCCCTGCCGGTGCGCGCGGCCTTGTCGGCCAGCCTGTTGGCAAGCTTCTCGAGGGTCTTTTCCCTCTTCTGCCTGTAACCTTCCGCGTCGATAACTACCCTGGTGTAACCGTTCTCGCCCTTGTTCTCTACAAGGCTTGCGAGATACTGGATGGCGTCGAGGGTCTGGCCCCTCTTGCCGATCACGGTGCCCGAGTCGGGTCCGTCAACGTCCACGTATACGCACTCCGCGTTGGTCGATACCCTGATGCTTACGTCAAGGCCCATCTCCCTGAACATGTCGATAAGGAAGGTCTTGACCGGATGCTCTTCCTGTTCGACGAGATCTGCGGGTCTCTCACCGAGCACGTTAGCTTCGCCGTAGGCGTAGCTCTCGGCTCCGCGTGCCTTGCGGCTCCTGCCGCGTCTTTCGTTCTTCTGCCTGGGCTCGCGCTCCTTCCTGGGACGCGCGGGCGCCTTTTCGGCGGTATCTTCGGATACAGCTGCCCTGACCGGCTTTTCCGATCTTTCGAGCTTTGGCTCTATCCTTGTCTCTTCACTTTTTGCGGTCTTCGGCTCGAACTTCGGGGCCTTTTCCTCGACCCTTACTTTAGCGAGCTTTGAACCTATGCCGAAGAATCCCCTTGACGGCTCCTCGAGGATGGTGACAGTTACCTGTTCACGCTCAAGTCCGAGGTCCGCAAGGGCTAAAGCGACTGCGGATTCTACGCTGTCGCCCCACTTTTCGGAAAATTTCATCTAATAACAGCCTCCAAAATCAATTTGCGGCTTCTCTTTTAACGTTTCTCATAGCCTCCTGACGGGCGTCCGAGATGAATCTGTCTCTCTTTCTCTGCTTGTTGAGGATGAAAGTCTGAACTATCGTGAACAGGTTGCCGACGCCCCAGTAGAGCGCGAGGCCTGCGGGGTAAGTTCTGCCCCATGCGAAGATCATTATCGGAAATACGTACTGCATGGCTTTCATCATGCCGGCCTGGTCGCCGCTCATGGTCGAAGAAGAAGCGACGTAGGTGAAATATGTGGTCACACCTGCGAGCAGCGGGAGTATCCAGTTGTCAGGCTGGCTCAGATCTGATATCCAAAGGAATGATTCATGCACTGCCGCGACCATCGACGCTTCAGTCATATATGAAAGCGGTGTGCGGAGCAGGGCGAAAAGACCCATGATGATAGGCATCTGAATGAGCAGGGGCAGGCATCCCGACATGGGATTGTAGTGATACTTAGCGTACACTTCCTGCATCTTTTCGTTCATGAGCTCCCTGTCACGGGCGTACTTTTTCTGTATTTCCTGGATTCTGGGCTGTATCTCGCTCATCATCGCCTGGCTTTTGATCTGCTTGGCGTAGAGAGGTACCATACAGGCCCTTACAAGCAAAGTAAGAATAATTACAGACAAGCCGTAATTGTTTACCAGCAGATATATCAGTTTCAAAGGATAACTGATAATAGTGGCAAAAAATCCTAAAATTGCGTTCATCGTTCCCCCTTATGGATTGGGAAAATTACGGGTACGGGGTCATAGCCTCCCGGATTGCCGGGGTGACAGCGCAAAACGCGCTTTATGCCGAGATAAAGTCCCCTGAAAGCACCGAATCTCTGGATGCTTTCTTTGCAGTATGCTGAGCAGGTCGGATAAAACCTGCATTTATTGGGACCCAGAAGCGGAGATATGCAGGCTCTGTAGAAATCTATCAGAGCTATAAACACGTACTTCATTCCGTTTTAGAAATTAGCCCGGCACGGCTGACTGCGGCTTCGATCGATTTTTTCACATCCGCACATTTACAGTTATTTTCTGTTATCGTGTTTCTGGCGATAAACAGCAGATCGTACCCTTTGACGAGCGTTGGCTCTATCTGACGATAGGCTTCTCTCATCAGTCGTCTCGCGCGGTTGCGCGAAACAGCTTTGCCGACCTTTTTACTCGATAAAAAGGCCCGCCTGTTAAAGTCGAGTCCGTTCTTTATATAAACAAGCACAACAAATCTGCTCCCGACAGACTTTCCGCTCTTGTGGAGCCTGTCAAAGTCAGATTTATTCTTAAGAACGATCTCTTTTGTCATTATGCCGAAATTCTCTTTCTGCCCTTGAGTCTTCTTCTCTTGAGAACGTTTCTGCCGTTCTTGGTAGCCATTCTCTTACGGAAGCCGTGCTCCTTAGCTCTCTGGCCCTTCTTGGGCTGATAAGTCATCTTTCCGCTTGCCATTTATGTTTCCTCCTTTCCTTTCTTTTTAACGCAAAAAACAAAAATGCCTAACAATTATAAAGTGATGTTACTTATCTGTCAAGATTTTTGCTGTTCCGCTTTTTATCTCAAAACTTTTTCCCGAAGGAAGCTGCTTTAAAATATCCTCGTCGATCTCAGTCGCGCTTATAAAGACCTGAACGTTCTTCATAGCTTCTATGAGATATTGCTGTCTCTGACGGTCGAGCTCTGATAAAACGTCGTCGAGAAGAAGGACAGCGTCGTGTCCGGTCTCCTGTTTTATAAGACCTATCTCAGCAAGTTTCATCGAAAGGGCAGCGGTGCGCTGCTGTCCCTGGGAACCGAACTGTCTTATATCCGTACCGTTTATATCTATCTTCAGATCGTCCTTGTGAGGGCCGAAACCAGTGTAACCGTTGTAGATATCGCGTTCCAGATTGTCTGACAGTTTCTTTTTATATATCTCTTTTCTTTCTTCTATGCTTTCCGCTTCTTCGATGCGGGTCTCATATTCTATCGAAAGAAGCTCTTTGCCGTCTGATATCCTTGAATGGATGCCTCCGCTTATGAGCCTGAGCCTTTTTATGAAAGCTTCTCTTTCACAAACTATGCGGAGACCGTAATCAGCCAGAGATTCGTCGAAGACAGCAAGAAGGTCTTTATCCATCGAAGGATCTCTTAAAATATTATTGCGCTGTTTTAAAACTTTTTTATAGTTTCCGAGGTCGCTGTAATAAACAGGTTTTATCTGACAGAGCTCTCTGTCTATAAAACGCCTTCTGTTTTCGGGTCCTTCTTTTATTATCTTGAGATCGTCCGGTGAAAATACAACGACGTAAACGTTTTCAAGAAGATCTACGCTTCTCTGGAGCTTTACTCCGTCTACTTTTATGATCTTTCCTTCTTTTTTATAGCTTATCTCTATCTCGGTCTCACGGCCGTCATCTTCTACTACGCAGCATGCTTTCGCAATATCTCCGCCGAAGCCTATCATCTCCTGGTCGCGGTTGGTCCTGAAAGACCTGCCGAGTCCCATTATAAACAAGCTTTCAAGAAGATTAGTCTTTCCCTGTGCGTTATGGCCAAGGAAAAGATTGAGCCTTTCATCAAAGGAAAGCTCAAGCTTTTCGTAATTTCTGAAATTTTCAAGTCTTACGCTCTTGAAACGCATTATCAATAAGCGTTGATCCTTACAGGAAGAACAAGATACGTATATTTATCGCCTTCAACAGGCTTTATGAGGCTCGCGCTCACCGGAGAAGTCATCTCCATGCAGATCTCTTCGTCATTTACTGCCTTAAGAGCGTCGTTTATATACTTTGAATTGAAACCTATAACGATATCTTCGCCTTCGATCTCTGCGTCTACAGCTTCATTTACGTTTCCTTCTTCAGATCTGGAATTGATGACTACAGAATTTCCGCTCACGCTGAGCTTGATAAGATTGTTCTTTCCTTCCTTTGCGAGAAGCGAAGCTCTTTCTATACTGCTCATGAGCTCTGCTCTGTTAACGGTAATCTTTGTCTTATAAGTCTTGGGAATGATATCGCCGTATTTGATAAAATCACCCTCGAGGAGCCTTGCGATGATGCGTGTGCTGTCGCATTTTATCTCAGCTTTCTTTGAATCTGTCATGAGAAGTATGTCGTCGCAGACTGATTCGCTCAAGATCTTGCTTATCTCGCTGAGGCTTCTTGCCGGAACGATGATAGATCTTTCCTTATCAGAAATAACAGCTTCCTTTGCAACTGCAAGTCTGAAGCCGTCCAGCGCTGCCATTTCTATATTATCTTTTGAAAGCTTGATGAGGCATCCTACAAGAACGCCTTTCTTTTCATCTATACTTGCTGCAAAAGAAGTTTTTTCTATAAGGCCTGCGAGAAGCTCTCTTCCGAAGCTCAGTTTTTCTTCAGCTTCTACTATACCAATGGAAGGGAAGTCCTCTGCGGGAAGACTTACAAGTGAAAAGTCAGAACCAAGGCATGAAATATTAAGATTTCCGGTCTTGTCAAGCTCGGCTTTTACCATCGCGTTAGGAAGCTTTCTGATGATGTCTCCGAAAAGTCTTGCGTTGACTACGGCTGCTCCATCTTCTCCTCCCTGGATGTCGACAGTAGTCTCGAGGCTCAGGTCGAGATTTGAAGAAGTAAGAGTCAGAACATCATCTTTTACAGAAAGAAGTATGCCTTTTAAAACAGGCATGGTCGTTTTTACTGATACCGCCCTTGAGACAGTGCTTACGGCTTTAGCCAGGACAGACTGTGAGCATACGAATTTCATATGATGCTTCCTTTCTTTTTAAAGATTGATTCAGTAGTTTTAGTATTAATGGCTGTTGATAAGTTGAAAACCTATTAAAGCCTTGAAATATCAACGTTTTTAATCCTTGATAAGTTGTGGAAAACAAAAAACAGTTTTTCCAAAGATATGTGGATTAAATATCGAGCTGCTTCTCAATATTAGAGATCGTATTTTTGAGGTCCTGGCTCATCTTGAGTTCTTCTTCTATCTTTACATAGCTGTGCATGATAGTTGAATGATCGCGGCCTCCGAAATATTCTCCTATATCGGGATAAGAGCTGTCGGTATGTTTTCTTATTAGATATATTGCTATCTGGCGAGGATAAGCGATGTTCCTCGATCTTTTGGGAGAAACAAGGTCTGAAGTCTTTATGCCGTAATACTTTGCGACGGTATTTTTTATGACGTCGGGAGTAAGCTCGGGCTTTGAATTTGCAAAAACCTCAGTGAGGACGCGCTTCGCGAAGTCGGGAGTTATCTTTTCATTTGTAAAAGCTGCGTGAGTAACTACGCGGTTGAAGGCGCCTTCAAGCTCTCTTATATTGTTTTGTACGTTCTGGGCTATCATCTCGAGGACGCTCATCATATCGTCGTCTATCTCAAGATCGTTCATAACTGCCCTGTTTTTAAGGATAGCTATGCGGGTCTCATATTCGGGCGGCTTGATGTCGACGGTCATTCCACCGGCGAAACGGCTCTTGAGCCTTTCAGGTATGCCTCCGAGCTCTCCGGGCGCGCAGTCGCTCGCGAAAACTATCTGCTTGTTTGCTGAGAAAAGCTCTTCAAACGTATGGAAAAGCTCCTCTTCGGTCCTGTCCTTGCCGGCTATGAACTGCACGTCGTCAAAGAGAAAATAATCGACTTTTCTGTATTTGCTGCGGAATTTGTCCATGGTCTGCTTCTGCAGAGAGATGACGAATTCGTTGGTGAACATCTCGGAAGATACGTAAACTACCTTCTTTTTCGGATGGTTCTGCAGAACGTACTGGGCAATCGCGTGCATGAGATGAGTCTTTCCGAGCCCGGAACCTCCGTAAATAAAAAGAGGGTTGTACTGGCTCGAATAATCTTCTGCTACTGCAAGGCTCGCGGCGAGGGCGACCATGTTGTTGGGACCTGTCACGAAATTGCTGAAAGTATAGGCGGGGTTAAAATACTTGTCCTCGTCTTCCTGTATGATGCTCTCGGGCTCTTCTTCGGCTGCCGGGGCTTCGCTGAGCACCTGGATGTTATAGCTTTTTCCGAAGACGTCGTTGATCACGGGCTGCCACTTCTCCTGGTATTTGCTTACCATGGATCTGAAAACGGGGCTTCCCGTAGGGGTAATAAAAATCAGCTGGTTTTCTTTCTCGCTGACCTTGTAGGGTATTAGTGAACTGAAGTATGTGTTCGTCCTTACCTGGCCGAGGACGCTTTCAGAGGAAAGAAGTTCGAGGGAGTCTTTCCACTTCTGTTTGAACTCAGTTTTGTTCATTTAAAGAAACTTCCTATATATATATTAACTATCCCGGCGGGCGGGAAAATCGTGCGATAAAAATACCACATAAAGTGGTCGTATTTATTATATCAAAAAAAGTTTTCCACAGGAATATCCCTTTTTGAAACAGACATTTCAGCGATATCCACAGTGATATCCACAGCTTGTGGAAATGATTTTGAACTTTTTGAACAACCCATAGATATTGTGGTCGTTTTGCTTGTAAAATTTTTTTATTTGGAGTAAAATTATAAGGCTTAAGAGAAAAATATCGACCACCATCAAAAAAACTTTACCAAGGGGGTAAAAATGGCATTTGAAACGAAAAAAACAGACGCCTATAATGCCGAACAGATACAGGTCCTTGAGGGGCTGGAACCGGTCAGAAAGAGACCGGGCATGTACATCGGCACTACGAGCTCGCGCGGTCTGCACCATCTGGTCTACGAGATAGTGGACAACAGCGTCGACGAAGCTCTGGCGGGTTTTTGTCGTAACATATATGTTACCATACTCGAAGACAATTCGATAGACGTGCTTGACGACGGCCGCGGAATGCCGGTAGACGAGCATCCAAAGCTCCACAAGCCCGCGCTCGAGGTCATAATGACGGTGCTGCACGCAGGCGGCAAGTTCGGTGAGGGCGGCGGATATAAGGTATCCGGCGGTCTTCACGGCGTAGGCGCTTCGGTAGTAAACGCGCTCTCTTCTTATATGATGGTAGAGAGCATGCGCGGCGGCAATATCTACCGCCAGACCTACTGCCGCGGCAAGGCGACCAGCAAGGTAGAGATAGTAGGGGAGTGCGGCAAAAAGACCGGCACCCATACCGTGTTCACTCCCGACGCCGAGATCTTCGACGAGCTCGAATTCAGCTTCAGCACTCTCGAGACCAGGCTCCGCGAGACGGCCTTCCTCAACAAGGGCCTCAAGATCACTCTCAAGGACGCCCGCGACCCGAAGAAGAAGCCCGAAGTCTTCCATTATGAAGGCGGCATCAAAGAATACGTAGCCTGGCAGAACCAGAACAAAGAGGCCATCCATCCGGAGATCCTCTATTTCGAGCAGGCCAAGAAGACTCAGGAAGTCGAGATCGCGCTGCAGTACACCGACACCTACAGCGAGACCATCCTTTCCTACGCAAATAACATCAATACCGTAGAAGGCGGCGCCCACCTCGTGGGCTTCAAGACCGCTCTTACCAGGGTAGTCAACGACTACGCAAAGAAGGCCAAGATACTCAAGGACAACGACGCGCCGCTCACGGGCGAGGACATCCGCGAAGGCATGACGGCCATCATCTCGGTCAAGCTCGAGGAGCCCCAGTTCGAGGGCCAGACCAAGACCAAGCTCGGCAACGCTGACATGCGCAGCTTCGTCGACGCGGTAACCTACGACAACATGCTCGCGTTCCTCGAAGAGAACCCCTCGCAGGCCAAGGTCATACTCGAAAAGTGCACCCGCGCGGCCCGCGCAAGGGAAGCCGCCCGCAAGGCGAGAGACCTCACGAGGCGCAAGACCGCTCTTGAATCGACCTCGCTGCCAGGCAAGCTCATGGACTGCTCAGAAAAGGATCCGGCTCTCTCCGAGATCTTCATCGTAGAGGGTGACTCCGCAGGCGGTTCCGCCGCGGAAGGGCGCGACAGGAAGACCCAGGCCATACTGCCGCTCCGCGGAAAGATCCTGAACGTGGAGAAGGCAAGGCTCGAGAAGATGCTCGCCTCCGACACCATCAGAGACATGATCACAGCCTTCGGCTGCGGCATAGGTTCGGAGTTCAACATCGAAAAGCTCAGATACCACAAGATAATAATCATGAGCGATGCGGACGTCGACGGCGCCCACATCAGAACGCTTATGCTCACGCTCTTCTTCCGCTACATGCAGCCCCTTATCGAAGGCGGCTACATCTACGCGGCCCAGCCGCCGCTCTTCCGCGTGAAGTGCGGCAACGACATCCGCTACACCTATTCCGACAAGGAGCAGGACGCGGTGCTCGCTGAGTTCGCGAAGGCCGGCAAGAAGGTCGAGATACAGCGCTACAAGGGCCTCGGAGAGATGGACGCTGCCCAGCTCTGGGAGACCACCATGGATCCCGAAAAGCGCACCCTGGTGCAGATCACCATCGAGGACGTGGCGGCGGCCGACCAGATCTTCACGACCCTAATGGGCGACAAGGTCCCGCCGAGAAAGAAATTCATCGAAGAGAACGCGCAGTACGCGAATCTTGACGTATAACGGAGGAAGAGATGGCAGATCTTATTCATGACCGCAGGCTGATACAGCACGAAATATATGAAGAGATGAAGACCTCTTACATCGATTACTCGATGAGCGTCATCGTCGCGAGAGCGCTCCCCGATGTAAGAGACGGTCTCAAGCCCGTTCACAGGCGCATACTCTACGGACTCAGCGCCCTGGGCATAACACCCGACAAACCGCATAAGAAATCCGCCCGTATCGTGGGCGAAGTAATGGGTAAATATCACCCCCACGGCGACGCTTCGATCTACGACGCCATGGTAAGGCTCGCGCAGCCGTGGAACATGCGCTACCCGATGGTAGACGGCCACGGCAACTTCGGCAATATGGACGGCCTCGGAGCCGCTGCTTCCCGTTACACTGAAGCGCGCATGGCTCCGTTCGCCCTCGAGATGCTGCGCGACATCGACAAAGACACCGTTGATTTCGTCGACAACTACGACGGCGAAGAAAAAGAGCCGGTGGTCCTCCCCGCCAGGTTCCCGAACCTGCTCGTCAACGGTTCCAACGGCATAGCCGTAGGCATGGCGACCTCGATCCCGACCCATAATCTCCGCGAGGTCATCAAGGCCACCTGCTGGCTGATCGACCACGAGGACGCCACCGTCGAGGAGCTCATGAAGTTCATCAAGGGCCCGGATTTCCCGACCGGAGCCACCATAGTGGGCAAGCAGTCCATCAAGGACGCCTATCTCACCGGCCAGGGCAAGGTCAAGGTCCGCGCCAAGTGCACGATAGAGGAGGGCTCCAAGGGCCAGGTCGCCATCATCGTGACCGAGATCCCTTACCAGATCAACAAGGCCGTGATGATACAGCACATCGCGGAGCTGGTCAAAGATAAGAAGCTCGAGGGCATCAAAGACATCCGCGACGAGTCCAGCAAGGGCGAGGTGCGCGTGGTCATCGACCTCAAGAAAGACGTCAACCCGCAGGTGATGCTCAACAGGCTCTACAAGCACACCGAGCTCGAGAGCAACGTCAGCATCATCATGATCGCTCTGGTCAACGGGCGCCCAAGGCTCCTCAACCTCAAGGAGATACTCGAGGAGTACGTGATGCACCAGAGAGAGGTCCTCACCAGGAGGACCCGCTTCGACCTCGCCAAGGCGGAGGCCAGAGCCCACATACTCGAAGGTTACCTGATAGCGCTCGACAACATCGACGCCATAATCAAGACCATACGCGAATCTTACGACGACGCCAAGGAAAGGCTGATGGAACGCTTCGGTCTCTCCGAGATACAGGCCAGGGCCATACTCGACATGCAGCTTCGCAGGCTGCAGGGTCTGGAGCGCGAAAAGATCGAGGCGGAATATGCCGAGCTCGAAAAGAAGATCGCCTACTACAAGAGCCTGCTCGACGACGACTATCTGCTGATGGGCGTGGTCAAGGACGAACTCATACAGATCTCCAGCAAGTGGGGCGACGACCGCCGCACCGAGATACAGGCAGACGAGGACGAGTTCAACGAAGAAGACCTCATCGAAGAGGAGAACGTAGTCATCACCCTGACCCACCTCGGCTACATCAAGAGGGTCAGCGCCGACACCTACCGCACCCAGAAGCGCGGAGGCAAGGGCGTCACGGGTCTGGCGACGCGCGAGAACGATTTCATAAAGAATCTCATCACCGCGACCACCCACGAGAACCTTCTCTTCTTTACAAACTACGGCAAGGCGTATAAGATAAAGGCCTACGAGATACCTGAGGCGGCGCGCACCGCGAAGGGCACGCCTATAATCAACTTCCTGCAGCTGATGCAGCGCGAGCGCATCTCCAGCGTGCTGGCGACCAAGGAGTTCAGCGACGACAGGTTCCTGATAGCCGTCACCAGGGAAGGCACCATCAAGAAGATGAGCCTCTCCGAGTTCGACACCAACCGCAAGGCAGGCCTCATCGCCATCAAGCTCAAGGAAGGCGACGAGCTCATCGGCATCAAGGAGACCACGGGCGACGATAACGTCATCATCATCACCAAGCGCGGCAAGTGCATAAGCTTCAGTGAAAAAGACGTCCGCGTCATGGGACGCGGAGCCGGCGGCGTAAGGGCGATAGAGCTCGACAAGGACGACGAGGTCGTTTCGATGGAGCTCGCGCACAAGGGCGAAGAGCTGCTCGTCGTGACCAGGAACGGCTACGGCAAGCGCACCGCGGTCAAGGAGTACAAGCTCCAGGCGCGCGGCGGCAAGGGCCTGCTCACCTACGACAAGACCAAGTTCGACAAGACCGGCGAGCTCGTGGGAGCCATGGTAGTCGCGGAGGACGACGAGATCTTCCTCATCAATTCCGACGGTATCATTATCCGTATCAACGCGTCCGACGTCTCAAGGCTCGGCCGCACCACCCAGGGCATACGCATGATGAAGGTCGATGAAGACGTCCAGATCGTGTCTATGGCCAAGGCGATAAGAGAAAACAATGATGAAGACGACGCTGAGGAGGCTCCGGAAGAGGGCGGCCAGGAGAAGGCCGGCGACGGGACCCAGCTGAGCATCGGTTCGGAGGATTAGACCATGAAGAGAGTCTTTTCGGGCGTGCAGCCCACAGGAAACATCCACATCGGCAATTATCTCGGAGCTTTTAAACAGTTCGTTCAGCTTCAGGACGAGGCAGACTGCGTATACTGCATAGTCGATATGCACGCGATCACTCTGCCGAAGGACCCTGCCGTCCTGCGCGAGGCGACAAAGAACGTCGCCGCGCTTTATATGGCGGTAGGCATAGACCCGAAGAAGAGCATACTTTTCGTGCAGTCCGACGTTTCGGCTCACGCCGAGCTTTCGTGGGTGCTCACCTGCAACTGCTATACCGGAGAGCTCTCCCGCATGACCCAGTTCAAAATGAAGAGCCACGGAGCCGAGAGCGCGCCGACCGGCATCTTCATGTATCCGGTGCTCATGGCGGCTGACATACTTCTCTACGACACCGACCTCGTGCCGGTGGGCAGCGACCAGAAGCAGCACATCGAGCTGACCCGCGACATAGCCATCAGGGTCAACAACAAATACGGCGAGACCTTCGTCGTGCCCGACGGTTTCTTCCCGAAGGCAGGAGCCAGGGTAATGGCTCTGGACGACCCGACCTCGAAGATGTCGAAGTCCGCGCCCAATGAATTTTCAAGAATATCGTTAATAGACGATGAAGCCAAGATCAAGAAGGCAATCATGCGCGCGACCACAGATTCGGACGGCGTCATAAAGTTCGACATCGAAAACAAGCCAGGCGTTTCGAACCTGCTCTCGATCTACAGCGCTTTCACCGGACGCAGCATCGAGTCGCTCGAAAAGGATTACGAAGGCCAGGGCTACGGCACCCTCAAGAAGGACCTCGTCGAGGTCACCATAGACGCGCTCAGGCCCATCAAGGAACGCTACAACGAGATCCGCTTCAGCGGAGAGCTTGAGGCGGCGCTGCGCGACGGCGCGGAAAGAGCAAACGCCATAGCCGAAAAGACCATGGCGCGCGTAAAGGAAAGATTCGGTCTGGGCCTGTAGGCAGATCAGGCGGTTTCCCCGCCTGAGCCCCCGTCAAGAGGGCTGCCGAAATTCCATTCCGGAGAAAGATATTTACGTTCCATAAGAGACCTGACTTCTGCCAGGTCTTTTTCATTGAGTTCAAGAGCCGTGAAGGGAGCCGGAAGCAGGGCTGCTTTGATCCGTTCCCAAAACTCTTCGAGCGTCATGCGGTTTGCGAGCATGGGGCGGATGTTGCCGACGCGGCCGCTGACAGACTTGACTGCCTTGCCGCGGAACTTTTCGGGACCCGGGGTAAGCACTCCCGCCATGCGCCCGAGGTCCGAGTCGAAGAGAAGGGTGCCGTGGAAGAGCATGCGGCCGCGGCTCATGCGGCTGGCGGTTCCGGAGATCTTCTTTCCGCCCGCCAGGATGTCGTTGCGGCCCGAGGCCTGCGCGTCAAGGCCGAGCGAGCGCAGGGCGTCCACTATGAGCTGCGTGCACGCGGCCGAGTCCTCTGCGTCGCTGCCGTCTGTAATTATTGAGTAGTTGAGGTTCCCGAGGTCGTGATAGACGGCGCCTCCCCCGGTGTTGCGCCTGACGAGTCTGGTGCCGTGCTTTTCTGCGAACGCGCTGTCGATCTCGGCTTCAGCGTTCTGGTTCCTGCCGATTATCACCGCGTTGTCGTTCTGCCACAGCAGAACGTAAGTCCCCTCGCGGCGGCTCTCGAATATATGCTCCTCAAAGGCAAGGTTGTAATACGGATCGGTCGAGCCGGTCCCGATATAATAAAGTTCAGACATCGATTTCACAGACTCCTTACCGGACTATTCTATTAAAAAATCTCTTGTGTTACAATATATTAAGTATTTGTATGAAAAGGCTGCGGCCTGTTAATAAACAACTAAAGGAGAAAAGATATGCTGAAAGACGACTACAGCGGTCTGGTGTCGCTGTTCCCCGACGGGGCGCAGACGGTATTCAGGGCGCAGGAGAACCGCACGAGGCGCGTGACCCTGCTCAAGGGCGACCTTGTCGGAAATACCCGCACGGAGAGCAGGGGAGTGAACGCGAGGGTGATGCGCAAGGGCATGAGCGGCTTCGCCTCGCTTTCGGGCCTGGAAGCGGACGACGCTAAGCAGGTCATAGAAGCCGCGTCCGAAAACGCGCGCTTTCTGGCAGACAGGGCTCAGCGCAGCGCGGACTACGCAGCTGCCGGCAGCGGCCTCATAACGCCCGACCGTCTCATTGAGGACGCGCCGCAGAAAGCTCTGATCGACGCCGCGAAAGCAGTTGACGCCTATATAGAAAAGAAGTATCCGGAGCTCAGCAGCAGGCGCATAGTCTGCTACGAAGACTCCATGGACAAGATCATATACAGCTCCGACGCCGCGAGCGGGCACGTGACCTATCCGCGCTGCTACATATACATAATACTCAACGCGGAGACGAAGGGCGGGGTCCCCGTCGAGGTGTTCAAAGCCTTCGGCGGAGCCGGCAGCTTCAGGGACAATTTCGAAGACCCGGCGAAGCTTTTCGGCGAGGCCGACAAGCTGTACGAACAGCTCAGGGCCAAGCAGGAGGGCGTGTACGCCGAGGCAGGCCTTAAGACAGTGCTTATCGGAGGCCTTCTCGGAGGCATGCTCGCCCACGAGGCCGTAGGCCATACCGTCGAGGCCGACCTGGTGCTCGGCGGCAGCGTCGCGGGTCCGAGCCTGGGCAAGCGCGTCGCTTCAGACCTCGTGAGCATAGTCGATTACGCTCACACAGCCTTCGGCGAGACTGCTCCTCTTCCGGTCTATCTCGACGACGAGGGCGTGGTCGCGGAGGACGCGGTCCTGATAAAGGACGGCTTCCTGAGAGGCTATATGAACAACCGCGAGAGCGCGCTGAAGTTCGGCGTGGCTCCGCAGGGCAACGCACGCGGCTGGAACTTCTCGGACGAGCCGCTCATCCGCATGCGCAACACATGCATACTCCCCGGCAGGGATAAGCTAGAGGATATGATAGCATCCATAGACGACGGCTACTATCTGCTCGATTCCGGCAACGGCCAGGCAGACCTCACGGGCGAGTTCATGTTCGGCGTCACGATGGGTTATGAGATAAAGAACGGAAAGCTCGGCAGGGCGCTGCTCGACACCACGGTAACGGGCATAGCCTTCGAGATGCTCAAGACTGTGGATATGGTATCCGACACGGTGACCTGGTCCTCCAGCGGCTTCTGCGGCAAAAAGCAGCCGATGCCGGTAGGAATGGGCGGTCCGGACATCCGCTGCAAGATCATGATAGGCGGAAGGTAGGTGCGAAGATGAGAGATGTAAGAAACGCCGCGGATCAGCTCGAAAAGAGCCTCCGCGCAAAGGGTTCAGATAAGTATTACCTGGCTGTAACCGAATCCGAGACCCGCGAGTTCAACGCGGAAAACGGCGAGTTCAGCCTCTACCGCACGGTCATAGGCGGCACCGCCGCGGCCAAGGTGTTCAGCGAAGGCCGCACGGGCACGGCTTCGGGCAACGACCTTTCAGACGAAGGCCTTGACAAGCTCGCCGGTGAAGCCTGCGCTTCCGCTTCTTCAGCCGATCCGGACCCCGCATGGGACATCGCCCCGGACGAGGGAAAGGACCTGTTCCGCCAGGGCGTATACGAGCCTGACATGGAGAAATTCTTCGACCGCGTAAGCGGGCTGCTTGCCGACGTCGCCAGGGAATATCCGCAGATCAGGGTCATGGCGGCTATCGCCGATCACCGCAGGGCTCACAGCATTTACCGCAACACCAACGGCACCGAGTTCGAGGAATTCACGGGAGCCTATGATTTCATGATCGAGTTCTCCGCTATGGAAGGGGACCGCAGCACGAGCATCAACTTCTGCGGGATCACGCTCACAGACCTCGATACCCCGTTCATCGACCAGGGCCTGACAAGAAAGCGCCTTGAAGACAGCATCGCGAGCCTTGACGCAAAGCCTCTCGAGGGCAAATTCACCGGCACCGCGGTCTTCACTCCCGACTGCCTCGGAGACTTCATCTCCATGCTCATGGGCAATTACTGCTCGGACAGCGTCATACTCGACGGCACCTCGCTCTGGAAGGACAGGGTCGGCGAAAAGGTCGCCGCTGACTGCGTGAACATAGGCTTCAGCACAAGCGACCCGCGCGTGGTCACGGGCAGCCTATATACCACCGAAGGCTTCAGGTCCGAAGACCTGAGCTTCATCGAGGGCGGCGTGCTCAGGACCCACCTTCTCAGCCTCTACGCCGCGAACAAGACCGGACGACCTGTCGCAAAGAGCGCCTTCAGCGGGCTGTATATGGCCCCCGGTGAAAAGAGCCTTGAAGAGATCATTGCCGGCATAGACCGCGGCCTGCTGGTCGGAGGCTTCTCCGGCGGACAGCCTGGCACCAACGGCGAGTTCTCCGGCGTCGCCAAGAACAGTTTCCTCATCGAGGGCGGAAAGATCGCCGGCGCGGTCACAGAGACCATGATCAACGGCAATCTCGGCGATGTCTTCGCCAACGCTCTCGCGGTCTCCAGAGAGGTCAGCTGCGACGGTTCCACCGTTCTGCCTTACATGGCGGCTTCCGGCGTGATAATCTCGGGAAAATAATTGTAACCTCAGATACGTGAAACCCGTCTTTAAGGATGTAAGGGGTTTTATCATATGGAAGACAAGGACATTATCGGGCTTTTCAACTCGCGGTCCGAGACTGCGATAGAAGCCACCCAGAGCAAATACGGGGCATACTGCAACACCATCGCTTATAACATCTTAAGCGATCCGCAGGACGCCGAGGAATGCGTTTCCGACGCCATGCTGCGCACCTGGAACGCCATACCTCCGGCCCAGCCCTCGTGCCTTCGCAGCTTCATCGGGCGCATCACCAGAAATCTGGCGCTCGACCGCTACGACAGCCGCAGCGCCGAAAAGCGCGGAGGCGGGCAGCTCGCTCTCGCGCTCGAAGAACTCGCGGAGAGCCTTCCGGCTCCCGAAGACCGGGCTCCCAGCGAGATAACCGCTGTGCTTAACGTGTTCCTCGCGGGTCTGCCAAGGGACGAGCGCGTGATATTCGTGCGCCGCTACTGGTATCTCGACCCGGTCAGGGACATCGCGCAGAAGCTCGGCTTCAGCGAAAGCAAGGTAAAGACAAGTCTTTTCAGAGCCAGAGGGCAGCTGAGGCAGCTGCTCACAAAAGAGGGTATAGAAATATGAACGAGAAAGATCTAATGAGGGCTATGACGGACATGAACGAGGAATTCATCGAAGAAGCCGAAAAGGCGGTCAATAAGTCACAGTACGCAAGCTTCGGAAAGGCCGGGAAGGCTTCCGGGGACGCGGAGTACATCCGCATCAGAAAACCGAAGAAGCGCTTCTGGAAGTGGGCGGGCGGCATAGCCGCGGCTCTCGCGGTCTGCGTGATAGGCGCAGGCGTGTTCGGAGGCATGGGCGGCGGCGCGTCCAAGTCCGCATCCGAAAGTTTTTACGCGACTACGCCGCAGGCTGCTCCTGCTCCGGCAGCAGCGATGCCTGCAAGCGCAGCGGGCGGAAGCCTTGCAAGCAACGGTTTTTCCAAGGGCTCGGATCTCGCCGCAGAGGCCGAAGGCTGGGAAATGCCCGTGCCTTCTGAGCCCGATATGGCTTACGTTACTGACGCCAAGTCTCACGCGGCAGGCCAGACCGACAAGGCCAACATGAAGCTCATCTACAGGGCCAACATGAGCCTGCAGACCACCGATTACGACGCGACCGAGGCCCAGATCAAGGCCATGGCCGAGAGCTTCGGCGGCTACATTCAGGACAGCAGCTTCAATACCGGCGGCTACTACAACAGCGGCAATTACAAGGAAGGCTATTTCACCATCCGCATACCCGCCGAGCATTACAAGGAGTTCGTCAACGCCGTAGGCGACAGCTGCCACGTGACCAACATCAGCGAGAGCATCGAGGATATCGGCCTTGAGTACTACGAGGTCGAGGCACGCCTTGAGACCCTGCGCACCAAGGAAAAGCGCCTGCAGGAGCTCCTCAAGGAGGCTGCCGGCCTGAGCGACATCATCCAGCTCGAGAGCGCGCTCAGCGACACCGAGTATGAGATCGACCTCTACACCTCGCAGCTCAACCGTTACGACAGCCTGGTAGGTTACTCCACCATCAGCATCAGCCTGCAGCAGGTCGAAAAGCCGTCCGATGAGGTCAAGCAGGACAACAGCTTCGGCGCACGCCTCAGCAGGGCCTTCGAGCGCGGCTGGGACAACTTCGTCGACAGCATTGAGTGGTTCATAATCGACCTCAGCTACAGCATCTTCGGCATAATCACCTTCGTGATCATCGCCGCGGCACTGTTCTTCATCATAAGGGCAATCGTCCGCAAGACGAAGAAGAAAAAGCTGGCTGCCGCAAGAGCGCAGATCGAGGCCGAGAGCGAAAAGAAAGAATAGCGTGACCGCGCAGGCGGACGTTTTACATACCTTTCTCAACTTGCACTGAAAAACGGGAGCTCCTCATTACGAGGGGCTCCCGTTTTATGATGCGTTATCGCGCGTGCCGCTGTGCGGCCCGGGCTTACAGCTGGCTGTAGATCTCTGCTCCTTTGCGGCGGAGCCAGCGGATGAAGACCGCCGAGACTATCAGGCAGAACAGCGCGGCCAGGCACATGTAGAGCGTGGCGCTGATGCTTTTGATCAGGAAGTACGGGGCGGCTACGATTGCCGCGACTATCCAGCCGCCGAAGACCGCGATGAATATGTTGAGGCTCTGCTTGAGCGGGTAGGCTTCGTTAGACCAGGTCAGGTTCGGGCGCTTTACGTCGAGCGCGAGCTCAGAGCTGGCGATCATCAGCACGTAGCTGAGCACGAGCGCCACCATGCACAGAGAGGTCACGAGCGGGACCCTCAGAGCTATGCAGAGCGCAGCGGTGCAGAGCGCGGCGGGAGCCCAGGTGAGCAGCAGGTGCAGGTCTATCTTGGCCATGAGGGCGTCGCTTCCGCGCACGGGCAGCGACTGGGGTATCCAGATAGTCTTGCCCTCAAGCGAGACGGAAGGCGCGGTGATGTCGTTCATTCCCGCGAACAGGCACATGCCGCCTGCGGCTATCATGTAAATGAAGTCCGTGCCCATTGAGCCCCCGAATACCTGCGAGAGCGCTTCGCGCAGGGCCGCAGCCTTTATCAGCATGAACGCAGCCATGGCCACCATCAGCAGGGTCCCCATGCTGGCGTTGAGCATATAGCTCGAGCTGGAGGTGAAGCGCTTCAGCTCCTTGCCTATCAGGGCCTTCCTCATTCCCGAGGCCTTGAGCCGGTGCTCCCTGTATTTGACCTTCTTCGCTCCGCGGTTAGTCGTGGTGAGCCTGGTGAAGCTGCGCGCGAGCACCCAGATGCAGACCGCGAGCAGCGCGGCGACGATGACCGTGATCATTATGAATGAGGTAAGGTTCCCGTCACCCGCCGTGCCGTAGAGGTAGAGCGGGTAGGCCTTCGTGCGCAGGCTCTTTCCTATGACGTCGGCGTTGTTGATGATGTCGCTCAGAATGCCCTGCAGCCTGAAGTAGAATACGTAATAAACCACCAGGAAGCAGATCGTGAACAGCAGGGTCGCGAAGCTCTTGTTTTTCGTCTGTATCTTCGACGCGGCAAGGGCGACCAGCCAGCCGAGCACGCTGCTTAAGGTGAGGCTGAAGAAGCCGAGTATGAACAGCAGCAGTATCTGCAGCACGACCTGCAGCGCCGTGGGCGGTCTCTGCACCCACGAAGCTATGAGCGTCGGGATCCACGCTATCGCCTGATAGAGCAGGGTCGTGACGTAAATGCCTGTCATGCGCGATGACAGTATGGTGCGCGGAGGTATCGGCATGGACAGCAGCAGTTCGTTGTCTTTGGCCTGATAGAGCGCGGAATAGGTGCTGAACACGCTCAGAAACACGCCTATCACGAGGGCGATGATGCCCATGACCGCGTAGTAGAGCCACGCCCGGCCCTGCGTTATGAAGGCTTCGGCGAGCGGTTCGGCTATGGTGTAGAAGAAAAAGCCCAGAGAGAAGAACGCGAGCGCGAATATGGCCAGGAAGCCTATCAGCCCGAAGCCCTGGCGGCGTTTGCCCGTCCTCGTGTTGACGAAGACGCCGCGGAACATCTCCATGAGCTGCTTTTTAAGCAATGCTTTGAACATGGCGGCCTCCTTTTACTCTTCCTCTTCGAGCTCGAGGAACACTGATTCGAGCGAAGCGTCGCCCTTGACATCTTCCATGGTCCCGGACTTGATGAGGCGCCCGTCCTTGATGATGGCGACCTTGTCGCAGAGCTTTTCCGCGACTTCGAGCACGTGGGTCGAGAAGAAGATGGCTCCGCCCTTGTCGCAGATACCGCGCATCAGCTGCTTTACCTCGTGGGCAGCGATCGGGTCCAGGCCTACGAAGGGCTCGTCCATGATGACGAGCTTCGGGTCGTGGATCAGTGCCGAGATGAGGGCGAGCTTCTGCTTCATTCCGTGGGAATATGCCGAGATCGGCTGCGCGAGGTCGTCGGTGAGTCCGAACAGCTCCGCGTATTCGTGGACCCTCGCGGTGCGGGTGTCAGCGTCTATTCCGAAGATGTCGGCAACGAAGTTCAGGTACTGTATGCCGGACATGAATTCGTAGAGGTCGGGATTGTCGGGGATGTAGGCGAACTTTTTCTTGCAGGTGAGTGGATCGTCCTTGATCGAGATGCCGTCGACGTAGATCTCGCCGGCGTCGAACTTGAGGATGCCGACCGCGCTCTTGAGCGTCGTGGTCTTGCCCGCGCCGTTGTGGCCTATGAAACCGTAGATCTCGCCCGGCGCGATGTGCAGCGAGAGGTCGTTCACGGCCTTCTTTTCGCCGTAAGTTTTCGTAAGATGTTCTATCCTGAGCATGTATCAAATACCCCCTATAAAGGTCTTGTCGAATATGATATGATTACTTAAAGCTAATATAGCACAGTTTAAGTCGATAAAGGAGAATTAATATGGATAAGTACGAATGCCCCTGCGGATATGTTTATGATCCGGCCGTAGGCGATCCCGACAACGGCGTCGCTCCCGGAACCAGGTTCGAAGACCTGCCCGCCGACTGGGAATGCCCGGTCTGCGGTCTCGGCAAGGACGAGTTCACCAAGGCTGAATAAGCATTACTCCAAGGCGTGCCGGAGGAAGGTCCCCCGGCGCGCTTTTTTATTGCTTATTGTGCTTATTCGCCGCGACGAAGAACCACACTACGGGCACGAACAGCATCAGCATGAGCCCGCCGGTCAGCGCCAGCAGCCCCTTGCCGTCTCCGAAGGCCGATATCAGGGTGAAGGCGAGCGAGAAGGCTGCCATGCCGAACTCGATCATCGCCATCATTGTGCAGGCGTCGGATATGATGAGCGTGCGCCTCGAGGGGCGTATGTTGCGTATGCCGAGGTTCCAGGCGTCCGGAGATGTCAGGTGGATCACCGCGCTCATGCCTGCCGTGGAAAGAAGCATTATCACGGGCAGTATCACTCCGCCCCAGGCCGAGCCCCAGGCGTCAGGCTTGCCGTCGAAGCTGTAATGCGTGGGCACAGGGCCGTCTTCGATGGCGGCAAAGACTATGGCCACGAGCAGGGCGGCGAGAGCCAGCACCAGCGAGAGTATCTCCAGGATGATATGAAATTTTTTAATATAGATTTTATTCATATCTAAACTTATATATTGGCTGCGGGTGACGCGGAAGCTGCGCAGCGGCAGGCCCCGCGACCCATTTCATACATTCAGTTCGGGCGGGACGTCGATCTCCTCGCCAACGTATTTACCGTTTTTCTTCCGCTGCCGGACGCATTCCGACAGCAGGTATTCTATCTGTCCGTTCACCGATCTGAAGTCGTCCTCTGCCCATGCGGCGATGGCAGCGTACAGGCTTTCAGACAGGCGGAGCGGTATCTGTTTCTTTTCAGCCATTCAAGGCCTCCGATCTGAGGGGAGCCTCTTTTAGTAGAGGCTTCCCGAGTTTACTACGGGCTGGGCGTCGTGGTTGCCGCAGAGCACGACGAGCAGGTTGCTTACCATTGCGGCCTTGCGCTCCTCGTCGAGCACTACCATCTGCTTTTCGTTCAGCCTGTCGAGAGCCATCTCGACCATGCCTACGGCGCCGTCCACGATCATCTTGCGGGCGTCGATTATCGCGCTGGCCTGCTGTCTCTGCAGCATGACCGAGGCGATCTCGGGAGCGTAGGCGAGGTAGGTGATGCGGGCCTCGATTATCTCAAGGCCGGCTTCGGCGACCTTGCTCTGGATCTCGTCCCTGATGCGCTGTGCCACGACTTCGGCGGAGCCTCTGAGGCTTCCCTCGTCGGCGATGCCGTCGCCAGTGGTGTCAACGCCCTGGGCTACGTCGTAGGGATATACGCGGACGATATTGCGCAGAGCGCTGTCGCACTGCAGCGAGAGGTATTCCTTGTAGTTGTCGACGTTGAACACTGCCTTGGCGGTGTCGGTGACGCGCCAGATGACTGCGATGCTGATCTCGACCGGGTTGCCCAGGCAGTCGTTGATCTTCTGCCTGCCGTTGCTCAAGGTCATGGCCTTGAGGGAGATCTTCTTGTTGTAGACGGCCTGGACCTGAGCCTCGGCTTCAGCCTGGCCGCGCTGCTTCTGCACGTCGCCGCTCTGGGCGAGCTTGGTGGCCGCGGCCGGGTTGACCGCGCTGCAGAACGGGTTCACGAAGTAGAAGCCCGCTTCGCGTATGGTCCCCTTGTAATCACCGAAGAGGGTGAGGACGAGGGCCTCCTGCGGCTTGAGCACCTTGAGCCCGCAGGCCGGGATCCACCCGAGCATTACGAAGAGCATGCCGAGCACGAGGAGGGGGACGCCCGCGGCGTTCCTGCCCGCGTCGAGGTTGATGGCTCCGAAGACTATGCCGAGGACTCCGGCGACGTATAAAAGAATGACTGCCAGCAGCACGAGCATGCCGTTCTTCTTAGTGGTGTAGATCTTTTCTTTCATGGAAGTGGACCTCCTTTATAAAAATCGTTTGAACTATCTATCTGATATCATTATGATATCGTTTTGCAACATTGTCAAGTATTTGTCAAAGATTTTTTGAAATACGAAACAATTTGACTTTATCGGCGGCGTTTAGTATCATTTGTTCTGTTGCGAACGGAAACGGTATATATGGAAGACAAGCATACAGTACACAACTACAATACCGATCCCAAGCCTCTCTGGACGAGAGACTTTACGATAATAACCCTCGGCAGCGTCGTATCCATGCTCGGAAGCGTGCTGGCGGGTTTTGCCATGTCTCTGCTGGTGCTCGACTATACGGGCTCCACGTTTTACTATGCGCTTTACAATATCATTTACTTTCTGCCGCAGGTCGTGATGCCGGCGCTCTCGGGGCCTTTCCTCGACCGCTTCTCGAGGCGCAAGACCATATATACGCTCGATTTCTTCACCGCCGCGCTCTACGTGGCTTACGCATTCATAATAAAGGCGGGGCTGCTTAATTTCGCCGTCCTTGCGATAGGCAACTTCCTGATCGGCTCCATCAACAGCGTCTACCAGGTCGCCTATCAGAGCTTCTACCCGCTGCTCATCAGCGAGGGAAATTATTCAAAGGCTTACAGCGTGGCGAGCACTCTCGAGACCCTCACTATGGTCATGGTGCCGTTCTCGGCTCTGCTGTACAACACCTTCGGAATAACCGTGATCTTCCTTATCAACGCGGGTTCCTACTTTATCGCGGCGGTCTTCGAGACGCAGATAAAGCACAGGGAGGAGTACGTCGCGCAGAGGGCGCAGGAGCTCACTGGCTCCGCCCACCCGGCGGGCATACACCGCTTCGTGCAGGATTTCAGGGAAGGCATGGAGTACCTTGCGTCCGAAAGAGGCCTGATGGCGGTCGCGGTATACTTCGCGTTCTCCGCGATGGTCGGAGGCGCGGGCAATACGCTGGTGCTGCCGTATTTCCGCAGCGCGTTCAGCAACGGCGAATACATCTTCATGATAGTCTTCGGTGCGGGAGCCTTCGCGAGGGTCATCGGGGGCATGTACCACTACCGCCACAAGCTGCCGGTGGACCGCAAGTATTCCATCGCGTTCTTCGTCTACTGCAGCATCTCGCTGCTCGGCGCGGTCTACCTCTTCCTGCCCGTACCGCTCATGGTCGTCTGCAACTTCGCGGTCGGCATGCTCGGCGTGACCTCATACAACATCCGCATCTCGGCCACTCAGCGCTACGTGCCCGACGGCAAAAAGGGCCGCTTCAACGGGGCTTTCAACACCCTCAGCACGATAGGGATGCTGATGGGAGAGTTCCTCGCGGGGCTGCTGTCGCTGAGGTTCGGTCTGCGCTTGATCTACGTCGGATTTGAGCTCGTTGCCCTTGTCGCCGCGGTGCTTATAATCGGCAGGAGCCGCGAGTCGGTATCGAAGGTCTACAACACTCAGGACTAAACGCGGCAGAGCCGCGCAAGCGAAAATAAAAAGCCCGGAGCCTTATGGCTTCGGGCTTTGCTGTCTCTGAGGACCTACTTTTTCGGAAGGATCTTTTCCTGGCCGCCAAGGTAGGGCTGCAGCGCCTTCGGGATCAGCACGCTGCCGTCTTCCTGATAGTTGTTCTCGAGGAAGGCTATGAGCATGCGGGGCGGAGCCACCACGGTGTTGTTGAGGGTGTGCGGGAAGTAGTTGCCTTTCTCCTTGTCGCGCACGCGGATGCCGAGGCGGCGCGCCTGGGCGTCGCCGAGGTTGGAGCAGCTGCCGACCTCGAAGTATTTCTTCTGGCGCGGGCTCCAGGCTTCAACGTCGAGGCTCTTGACCTTGAGGTCGGCGAGGTCTCCGCTGCAGCACTCGAGGGTGCGTACGGGGATGTCGAGGGTTCTGAAGAACTCGACCGTGTAGCTCCAGAGCTTGTCGAACCACATCGGAGAATCCTCGGGTTCGCAGACTACCACCATCTCCTGCTTTTCGAACTGATGGATGCGGTAGACGCCGCGCTCCTCGATGCCGTGGGCTCCGACTTCCTTGCGGAAGCAGGGGGAATAGCTCGTAAGGGTCTGGGGCAGCTCTTCGTGGTCGAGCATCTTGCCGATGAACTTGCCTATCATGGAGTGCTCGGAGGTCCCGATCAGGTAGAGGTCTTCGCCTTCGATCTTGTACATCATGTTCTCCATCTCTGCGAAGCTCATGACTCCCTTGACGACGTCGCCGTGGATCATGAACGGCGGGATGAAATAGGTGAAGCCCTTGCCGATCATGAAGTCGCGCGCGTAGCTGAGGATGGAGCTGTGGAGCCTTGCAATGTCGCCCTTGAGGTAGTAGAAGCCGTTGCCGCTGGTGGCTCGGGCGCTGTCGAGGTCGATGCCGTCCATGGACTCCATGATGTCGACGTGATAGGGGATCTCATAGGGCGGGACCACGGGCTCGCCGAACTTCTCGAGCTCGACGTTCTCGGAATCGTCCTTGCCTATGGGTACGGACGGGTCTATCATCTGCGGGATGACCATCATGCGCTTCTTGAGCTCTTCGGCAGCGACAGCTTCGCGCTCTTCGAGCGCCGCGAGCTCTTCGGCCATCTCGGTGACCTTCTTCTTGGCTTCTTCGGCGAGGTCCTTGCGGCCTTCCTTCATGAACTTGCCTATCTCGCGGCTGACAACGTTGCGGTTGTTGCGCAGCTCGTCGCCGCGGGTCTTGGCGGCGCGCAGCTCTTCATCGAGCTTTATGACCTCGTCAACGAGGACGAGCTTCTCGTCCTGGAACTTCTTTTTAATGTTTTCTTTTACTGCGTCAGCGTTTGCCCTGACGAACTTAATGTCTAACATGATATCCTCCCGGGAACATCAGAATTGATCTTAACATTCTAAATATACTCTTTCAGCGCGGCGAATTCAAGGGGTGAGAGGCGTTCAGGGCGGACGTCGGCGGAAAGCCCGAGGGCTTCGATCGCGCGGAGCCAGTCCTCCTTGCTGCGGCCGGCGTAGCCTGCGAGGGAGTTCGCCAGGGTCTTGCGGCGCTGGACGAAGGCTGCCTTGACGAAGCTGCAGTAGGCGAGCTTGCTCTCCGAGGTATCTGCGGCACGCTCCGCGCGCGGTATTAGCTGTATGACGGCCGAATCGACCTTGGGTCTCGGGCGGAAGCAGTCCGCCGGAGCCTCGATGACAGGCTCTATACTGAAGAAATGCTGCAGTATCACGCCGAGCACCCCGTAGGGGGCGGAGCCCGGAGCCGCGCTTATCTTCTCCGCGACCTCCTTCTGCACCATGACGGTGATGCGGTCGCAGACCACGTCCTCTTCGATGAACTTCATGAGGACGGGCGTGGTGATGTAGTAGGGCAGGTTGCCGACCACGCTCCTGGCCCCGGCCGAGCCGGCGAGCAGGGCGTTGATGTCGGTCCTGAGTATGTCCGCGTTGATGATCTCGACGTTCGGGTGCAGTATGAACTGCGTGCGAAGCACGGGTATTAGATCCGTGTCGAGCTCGACGGCTTTGACCGCCGCGGCGCGTTCGCAGAGCGCCGAGGTGAGAGCGCCGCGGCCGGGGCCTATCTCAAGCACTGTGTCTGCGGGGTCCTGCACCGCGGCCTTTGCTATGGCCTCTATCACGCCATCGTCTATAAGGAAGTTCTGCCCGAGGGCTTTCTTTGCCTTGTAAAAGTCTTTACTCATTGGGATATTCCTTTTCAAGCTGCCTTACGGCCTGCGCGAGCTGCTCTTCGCTTATGTTGAAGCGCCTGAGCCTCTTGAGGAAGGCCGAGGCGTTGCACTGTCCTATGCCGAGCAGCTTTCCGAGAGCCGCCCTGCGGGCCGCGCTGTCCTTTCTGCCCGTGAGCCCGAGCCAGCTGATGAGGCCGGGCGTCAGATAGCTCATGTCGCTTTGCGCCGCGGACGCCGCCTTCGCGGCTCTGAGCGCCGCGCGAATGGCTTCGGGCGAGGCGTTCTCGATGCCGATGTCGCCGTCCTTCTCCGCTTCCCCGCGGGTCAGGTAGGCCTGCAGCGCGTCCGGGTGAAGGGCTGTAATCTTTCTTCTTATCTGTTCCCCGGCGTGGTCGGGGTCCGTAAACACAATAATGCCCTGTCTTTCGCGCGCCGCAGCGATCAAAGACAGGGTCTCCTCTGATATTCCGTAGCCGTGGGTCGGGATGACTGCGGCTTCGACCGCGCGCAGCACAGCCGAGACGTCATCCTTGCCTTCTACGACTATAGCTTCTTTTATGACAGGCTTCTCAGTCGCCATCGGGTTTGGCTCCGTCGTTCCGTTCCTTAAGCGCTTCGTCTTCCGGGCTTCCAGGGGTAATATAGAGCACCTCGCCCGGGTAGATCATGCGCAGCTCGGAGCGCGCGTTCTGCTCCACGTACTCGTTGGTGTTGACGTTGTTGAGCTCGTCCTGCAGCTGGTCGCGGTTCTTCGTGACCGCGTCGAGCCTGGCCTGGGCTTCCTCCTTCTGCGCCATGAGGTCGAAGACCTGCGAGGCAGTGTCGCCTATGATGGCGGCTATGGCAAAGATGGCGAGCACGCTCACCAGCACCACCAGCCTGTGGAAGGCCAGACGGCGCTTTTCTTCTGGGCTCTTCTGGTTCGCCAGCTTCTTTTCGCGCTCCAGATCGCGCTTCGCGCGGCGCTCCTGCTGGGCCTTCGAGACCTGCGCGTCGAGATAGGAGCTCTTGAACCTCTCGTTGCTTTCGTGCTGCTCGCGCGGGGTCGCCTGCACCTTCTCCCTTATCTGCGTGCGCTCCGCCTCGCGGCGGCGCCTCTTTTGTCTTTTCGTCTCTTTCCTTACCATCGTCTGCCTGACCGCCGGCTCCGCCGTCAGTCTATGTTTCTTATGCCGCGCCTCGCGGCGAGCGGCAGTGTGATTATGAACTTCGTCCCGTCGTCCTCACGGCTCTCGGCTTCGATAGTGCCGCCGTGTTCCTCGACTATCTGCTTGGTTATCGCGAGGCCGAGACCGGTGCCGCCCATGGCGCGCGACCTTGCCTTGTCGACTCTGTAGAATCGCTCGAAGATGCGGGGCAGGGCCTCGGGCGGGATGCCTATGCCTGTGTCCTTGACGCTGATGCGCACCGAATTGCCGTGCTCCACGGCGTCCACGTCTATGCGCCCGCCGTCGTCCGTGTATTTGATCGCGTTCGAGAGCACGTTCAGTATGACCTGCTCGAAGCTGTCGCGGTCCACCATGGCGCGGATGTCCGCTCCGCGGTCGTACAGCACGTTGAGCTGCTGGTGCTTGTTCTCCGCGGCGACCTCCATCTTGGCGACCGCCGTCGAGAGCAGGGCGATGACGTTGCTCTCCTTGAAGTTGCGGTTCGTCTTGCCGTTGTCCATGCGCGAGAGCTGCAGCAGGTCCTTGACCAGGCGGTTCATGCGGTCCGCCTCGGAATCGATGATGCCGAGGAAGTGCTTCGAGGTCTCGCGGTCCTCCAGAGCCCCGTCCAGCAGGGTCTCGGTGTAGCTCTTTATATTGGTCAGCGGGGTCTTCAGCTCGTGCGACACGTTCGCGACGAAGTCGGTCTGCATGTTCTCGAGCTGCTGGCTCTCGGTGATGTCCTGGATTATCATGATGATGCCAATGTCGCTCCCGTTCTCGTCCTTGAAGCGGTCATAGCGCATCGCGTAGATGCGGCCGTCCATGTCGAAGGTCCCCTGGGAACCCTCCTCGCGGCAGCTTTCCACGATGTGATCGAACTCGGTCTCGCTGCCGTAGCGTCCGAGCACGTCGTTATACGCGCTGCCCGTCAGGTCTTCGCCGCGGCTGTAGCCGAGCATGTCGCAGGCAGCGGGGTTGATGTGTATTATGCGCCCCGAAAGATCGACGGCTATAAGGCCGTCGGCCATGTATTTCAGGATGGTCTCGAGCTTGTTCTTCTCGTTCGACATCTCAGACAGGGTCTCGTTGAGCCTGCGGCGCATCGTGTCGAACATCTCTGCCAGCTGGCCGATCTCGTCGGTGGAGCGGCTCTCTATCTGCTGGCTAAGGTCGCCCTGCGACATCTTCTGTACGCTGCTGGTAAGCTCTGTGATGGGCCCGGTTATGCTCCTCGAGAAGAAGAAGCCCAGCACTATCGTGATGGCTAGAGCCAGAGCTATGGCCTCGATGAAAAGCATGCGGCTCGATGAAATAAAAGAGCGTATGCCCGTGAGGTCCGCCCTCACGAACACTGCTCCCGTGACCCCGCCCGACTTGCCGTGCACGGCAAAGCAATAGTTCTTGACTGGGATGGCTCCCGTAAGCGATTCGGATTCACCGTCTTCGCCGTTCATGAGCGACGCGGCAATGAGGCCGGTGTCAAACACCTCTCCCGCGGAGCGGCCTATGAGGCTGCTGTTGGTCGAAGCGTAAATGCTGAGGTCTCTTCCCACGACGGAGATCTCTTCGGAGAAGCTCCCCGACCAGCTCTGGTTGAAGCTGCGCCTTATCTCTTCGCCGTGTTCCGACAGCTCGTCGTACTCCCCGAGGGAGTTGAGCAGGTTGCTGCCGCTTACGGTGCTTACTATGTTGCTTTTGAGCGAGTTGATCTGATAGCCTTCGAGCCGGTCCATGAGAAAGACCGAAACTATGGTCATCGCGATGAAGACCAGCATGAAGTATATGAGGACTATGCGCCAACGCACACTGCTGTGCTTTCCGCCTCTCATCAGTCCCTGGCCTCCTGTCAGCCTCTTGTGAAGTAGTAGCCTATGCCGCGCTTGGTGATGATGTGCTTCGGATCTGCCGGGTCGTCTTCGAGCTTTTCCCTGAGCCTTCTGACGGTGACGTCGACGGTGCGGATGTCGCCGTAATACTCATAGCCCCAGACCTCTTCGAGCAGCTGCTCGCGCGAGAACACGCGGTCTTCGCGCTCGGCGAGATACTTGAGAAGCTCAAATTCGCGGAGCGTGAGCTCGAGGACCTTTCCGTCCTTGCGCACCTCGTAGCGGTTCATGTCGATGGAGACCGGTCCGAATGTCTTGACGTCCGAGGGGGCGTCGCCGCGCTCCATGAGCTGGTCGACCCTGCGGATATTCGCCTTTATGCGGGCTATGAGCTCCCTCATGCCGAAGGGTTTGGTGATGTAGTCGTCGGCTCCGAGCTCGAGACCCAGGACCTTGTCGACTTCCTCTTCCTTTGCGGTCAGCATGAGGATGGGGACGCTGCTCACCTCGCGTACCCTGCGGCAGACTTCGAAGCCGTCCATGTAGGGCAGCATGACGTCGAGCAGTATCAGGTCGCATCCGCAGTTCAGGGCTTTGTCAAGCCCGTCCTTGCCGTCGTATGCGGTCTCGATGGCGTAGCCTTCCTTCGTGAGATTGAACTTTATGATATCAGAGATCGAGACTTCGTCCTCGACTATAAGTATCTTTTTTCCCTGGGTGTCGTTTGCCATAATGCGCGTGCCCTCCTTAACCGATTAAGTATATCATAGCGCGGGGGTGCAAGTCAAAAACGTGAGCTTTTCAGTCCTCCGCAGCGCGGACCCTTTATCTTTGTGTATTATACTATGAAAATGTGATGTATAATATTACTAGCTATACGCTTCCGGCGACGGCTCCGCCTGCCGCGCGAAAAGGAGGAAAACATGAAGACAACACGCGTTTCGTTAAAACTTATAGGAATTATACTGGTGCTTGCGCTGGTATGCGGAGCCCTCTGCGGCTGCGGGCAGACAAAGCAGGCTCCCGTGGACCCGGGTAAGCCGGCCGATCTTCCGGTGGCTTCCAACCCGCCGGCTCCTACGCCGTCTGCTCCGGCGCCTTCTGCTCCCGCGGGACCCGGCAGCCAGGGAGGCCAGGCTCCCACAGAAGGACCCGACGCAGTGACCGGGGCGACCGTGAGCGTCCACAACGCGCAGGAGCTTTTCGAGGCGATAAAGCCCGGGGCGGTCATCGTACTTGAGCCGGGCGAATACGATCTGACACAGTGGATCGATTACGTAGACTCCGGGGACGGCCTCGGCCCCTGGAACCTCTCGCATGATTACGTCAAGATCACCGAGGTCTTCGACGGCTTCGAGATCTGGGTCTGCTACACGGACGACCTTACGATCTACGGAAAGAATAATAATACCGAAGATGTACAGATCACCGTCGATCCCCGCTACGCGGCTGTACTGAACTTCATGCAGTGCAATAACGTCACACTCGAGCACTTCACCGCCGGCCACGTTTACGGCAGCGAATGCGCGGGCAGCGTGCTCTACTACGAGAACTGCAACGACGTCGTCATGAAGGATCTCGACCTTTACGGCTGCGGCATCTACGGCTTCGAGGCTATCGAATGCAACAACATCACTACGGAGAGCTGCACTCTGCGCGAATGCAGCTACGGCGCGCTGGCCCTGTCGGTCTGCACCGGCGCCCTCGAATTCAAGGACTGTCAGTTCGTAGATAACAGCAACGGGCTCTCTATCTACGGCTGCGAAGAGGCTGACATAAGCTTCAGCAACTGCTTCTTCGGCCCGTGGGAGAGCAACATCCTGTTCTACGACGGCATACATTTCGACAACGACTGCGAATTCTCCGATTACCCGGGCGAATATCCGGATATCGACCCCGACAACTGGGAAGGCGGCTATCCCGATATAGAACCGGACGCGGATAACTAGGGAGGAAAAGTATGGGTATTTTATCCCGGCTCAACAGCGGTACGATGTACCTGATCTGCGGCAGCATAATACTGTTCGTCGCTCTGGTATGCGTGCTGTTCGCGGTGAGGGCTTACAGGGCGGGGCTTGCGATAGGCATGGACCGCACGAAGCTGCGCCGCACGGTGACCGCAAGCCTCACGTTCTCGGTGCTTCCGAGCGTGGGCATACTGCTCGGCGTCATAGCGCTCTCCGGGAGCCTCGGGACCCCCTGGCCCTGGCTGCGCCTTTCAGTAATAGGCGCGCTGCACTATGAGACCCAGGTAGCCGAGGCCGCGGCCGAGGCGGTGGGGCTTCCGGGGCTTTCGGCGTCCGCGATGACGGCTGAGGCTTTCTCGACCATAGCCCTGCTGATGAGCGTCTGCATAATCTGGGGAATGATCTTCTGCCTCTTCACCTGCAAAAAGTACGCCGCAAGGCTCAGCGGAACGGCTCCCGCGAAGGCCAAGCCTGAGAAAGCCGCGAAGCCCGGGAAGAAGAAACTCGACATGAAGGGCTTCGGCGACAGCGCGATGACAGCCATGTTCATCGGCCTCGTCTCCGCCTACATCGGAAGCTATATCGGCACCTTCGTCTCCGGCGGGGACGGCGGCGTATTCAGCTTCTCCGGCAGCTGGCTCCCGCTGGCCGTGGCTGCGGTGGCTGCCCTCGCGATGGGCGTGTTCACCTGGCTGCGCAACAGGTTCAAGGCTGAATGGATCGACAGCTTTTCGATCGCGGGAAGCATGCTGATAGCAATGGCCAGCGCCATCGCTTTCGCGAAGATGATGTAGGAGGCGCGCCATGGACGAACAGAAAAAGCTTGAAGCTTTCAGAAAATACGACCAGACGACCCATACGATAGGGCGCGTCTGCGAGGCGATAGCCATAGTGATGCTGCTCGCAGCGCCGTTCGTGATAGGTTCCTACCTCGGCGCCATGCCCAATCTCGGCGCCGCGGCCAAGGGCTTCCTCGCGATAGGCGTCGTTTACCTGGTCAGCTGCATCGTTGAATACCTGATCTACGTGCCCATGCTGGGCGGCGGCGGCAGCTACCTCGCCTTCATCACCGGCAACCTCATCAACATGAAGATACCCTGCGCCATGACCGCGCGCGACATAGTCGGAGCGAAGTCGGGCACCCCCGAGAGCGAGATAATCGCGACTCTTTCCATCGCGGTCTCCTCGCTCGTGACCATAGTGGTGCTGGCTCTGGGCGTTCTTATGCTTATACCCCTGCAGCCCGTGCTGCAGTCCCCGACGCTTCAGCCGGCCTTCGAGAACGTGGTCCCGGCGCTCTTCGGCGCCATGGCCTGTAAGTATTACCGCGGCAACATGAAGATCGCGGCCTTCCCGCTGCTCATCATGTCTCTGCTGTTCATACTCGTTCCGTCGCTCACCGGTTCCACGAGCTTCATGATCATCCCGAGCGGCGCTATAGCCATCGGACTTGCTTACCTCTATTACAGGCGCGACAGCGAGAGGCTGTCCGGGGAGGCGAAATAGATGAAATACGTGCTTTACATACTGCTTGGCGCAGTCGCGGTCTGCCTGCTGCTGGTGCTTATCGCCCTGCTCAAGACCCTGCTCAGCCCGCAGAAGAAGTCCGAATGGAAGCCCGCGCGCGACGAGGCCCGCGAGGCCGAATACGCGAAAAAGCTCTCGCGCATGGTGCAGTGCGAGACCGTTTCCTACAAGGGTCCGCAGGACCGCGAAAAGTTCCTGGAGTTCCACAAGGTGCTCGAGGAGCTCTTCCCGAAGCTCCACGCGGCACTTGAAAAGACCGAGATAGACGGCAATCTGCTCTATTACTGGAAGGGCAGAAGCTCCGAAAAGCCCATAGTGCTCATGGCCCATCAGGACGTGGTCCCGGCCGAGGGCGAGTGGGAACACGCTCCGTTCTCGGGCGACATAGCGGACGGAAAGATCTGGGGACGCGGCTCCGCCGACGACAAGAGCGCCCTGATAGCCGAAATGCAGGCGGTCGAGGAGCTCGTCAGCGAAGGCTTCGTGCCTGACCAGGACGTCTACATCTCGTCTTCCTGCACTGAGGAGAACAGCGGGGGCGGCTGCCCCAAGCTGGTCGACGAGCTCAAGCGCCGCGGCGTAAGGCCCTGGCTGGTCTGCGACGAGGGCGGCGCGATAGTCGAGGCTCCGATAGGCGGCATGAGCGGCCACTTCGCGATGATGGGCGTGCTCGAAAAGGGTCACGGCAACCTGCTGATCAAGGCAAAGTCCAACGGAGGCCATTCGAGCTATCCTCCTCTCAACTCGCCGATCGCAAGGCTCGCGAAGTTCGAGACCGAAATAGAAAAGCACAACCCGATGAAGAAGGAGTTCGGTCCCGAGGTCAAGGCCATGTTCGGTACCCTGGCTCCCTACGCTCCGTTCGCCTACAGGCTGCTGCTCGGCAACCTCTGGCTCTTCTCGCCGCTGCTCAAGGCGGTGCTTCCGTCCATGTCCCCGCAGGTCGCGGCTCTCATGCGCACTACGACGGCCTTCACCATGCAGAGCGGCTCACAGGCTGAGAACGCGCTGCCGCAGGAGGCTACGCTCAACATCAACCTGCGCTACATCCCGCACCAGGGCAGGGACGCCAGCAACGACGCCATCAGGAAGGTCGCGGCGAAGTACGGCCTCGAGGTCGAGGAAAAGCCCTGCGAGGAATACTGCGAGCCCGTCGATTTCAACGGCGAGGCTTACAAGCTTGTCGAGAGCGTCGCTCACGAGGTCTTCCCCGGGCTTCCGACCGTGCCCTACGTCATGACAGGCGGAACCGACGCCCGCTACTATCAGGAGATATGCGACGCATGCGTGCGCTTCGCTCCTATCGTTTACGGCCCGGCCCAGATGAAGGGCATGCACGGGCTCAACGAAAATCTCGATTGCTTTAGTCTGCCCGGTGGTGTAGACTTCTATAAAACCGTCATCAGGCGCAACAAATAAACTATCGGCAGGTTAAAAATGGACAGGATAAAGATACTCAACAACATCTCGGACGTTATCTACGAAGGGCTCCCGAAGGAGAAATACTATTTCAAGAACGACCCCGATTCGAAGCATTACGACGCGCTGATACTCCGCTCCGCGGACATCACGCAGGAAGACTTCCCCGACAGCCTGATCGCTATCGCGCGCGCGGGCGTGGGCGTCAACAACATCCCCATCGAGCGCTGCACGGAACACGGCTGCGTGGTCTTCAACACGCCGGGCGCCAACGCCAACGCGGTGAAGGAGCTCGTCATCTGCGGAATGATGCTTGCGGGCAGAAGGATAGTCGACGGCGTGGAATGGGTCGAGGCCCGTCACGCTGAAGGGACCGAGGACATCTCGGCCAAGTCGGAGAAGGCTAAGAAGAGCTTCGTCGGCCGCGAGATCGCGGGGAAGAAGCTCGGCGTCATCGGTCTCGGAGCCATAGGCGTCATCGTCGCCAATGCGGGCGTTTCCCTCGACATGGAGGTCATAGGCTACGATCCCTACCTGTCGGTCAACTCCGCGCTCAGGCTCTCGCGCAGCGTAAAGCTGGTGAACGACATCTCCGAGCTCTACAAGCAGTGCGATTTCATCACCCTGCACCTGCATCTCACCGAGAAGACGAAGGGCATGATAGGCGCGCGCCAGCTCGCCCAGATGAAGGACGACGCGGTGCTGCTCAACTACGCTCGCTCCGGCCTTGTCGACAACAAGGCGGTGCTCGAGGCTCTCGAAGCGGGCAAGCTCGGCAAGTACGTCACCGACTTCCCCGACGACGAGCTGCTCGGCAACCCGAACGTCATCGCGACCCCGCATCTCGGCGCGTCGACTCCCGAAGCGGAGGAGAACTGCGCGCGCATGGCCGCAAAGCAGCTGGCCGACTACCTCGAGAACGGCAACATCACCAACAGCGTCAACTTCCCCGACGTCGTGATACCGCGCGGCGAGGGCTACCGCATCTGCATCATAAATAAAAACGTAGCCAACATGGTAGGTCAGGTGACCTCCGTGCTGGCTGAAGAAAACTACAATATTGAGCACATGATGAACCGCAGCCGCGGGGCGTGGGCTTACACCATGATAGACGTGCTCGACGAACCGTCGTCCGCCGTTATAGGCAAGATAGAAGCCATCGACGGCATCATCAAGGTGAGGGTGATCGAACAGGCGTCCTAGCGCAGTTTGAGGCGCATGAAGATGGTGCTCGCAAGAGGGCTGTCGTTGTAGGCAGGTATGACCTCGAAGCCCATCTCTTCGTACATATGGCAGGCTGCCTCAAGGAAGGGCAGCGTGTCAAGATAACCGTATTCATAGCCGGCTTCTCTGGAGTCGGCTATTATTTTTTCCATGAGGGTGCGGCCGAGGTGCAGCCCGCGGTATTCGGGGCGCACGTAGAGGCGCTTGTATTCGCAGTCCGTGTCGCTCATGCGGCGCAGAGCGGAGCAGCCGGCGGGTTTTCCGTCGACGCAGGCGAGCCAGAGCCTTCCGCCCGGCCTTCCGTACTTGCTGCGCAGGTCCGCGACCTCGTTGTCGTAGTGCTGTATCTCAAGGTAAGCCGCGAATTCAGGGCTGTTGTCCACGAGATACTTCGTGTATTCGTCAAACAGCTCCCGTATCTCGTCAGGTCTGTCATATCCTTCGACTATCTCTATCCTTGCCATGCTTTCCTCCTTCCGGAAACGTATCCGGTTAAAGATGAAAACAGTATAGCATAATATGTTTTATTGCGCCATACGGGTGATGGAGCCGCTGCGTTCATGCTATAATAAGCTCAAAGTGAACGTTTATTACCGGAGGCGGAAATGAAAAGCATCTCCAGCATTTATAAGATAGGAAACGGGCCGTCGAGCTCGCACACGGTAGGGCCGTACAACGCAGCGAAGCTGTTCCTGAAGCGTTATCCCGGAGCCGACACTTACGTCGTGACGCTGTTCGGGTCCCTCGCGTTTACCGGCGAAGGCCACGGCACAGTCAAGGCCATACGCGCGGTGATCCCCGGCGCGCAGATCAATTTCGACCGCAAGACGGCGGACCTTCCGCACCCGAACACCATGCTCTTCGTGGCGAAAAACGGCGCGAAGACCCTGGGCTCGGCGCAGATACTGAGCGTGGGGGGCGGAGCCGTGCGCGTTGTCGGCGAAGAATCCGACGAGGAGCGCGAGATCTATCCCGAGAAGAACTTCTCGGAGATACTCGGATACTGCAGGGAGCACGGGCTGAGCCTAAAGGAGTTCATCCACATGCGCGAGGGCGAAGGGCTCTGGTACGTCTTGCACGACGCCTGGCTCGCGATGCAGGATTCCGTGCGGCGCGGCCTGGACGCCGAGGGCATACTCCCCGGAGGGCTGGGCGTGCCCAGGAAGGCCAAGCAGCTCTACAACAAGCGCTGCTACAACGAAGGCTCCGACGTCACCATGAACCGCCTCATCGCGGCCTACGCCTACGCGGTCTGCGAGGAGAACGCCGACGAGCACATAGTCGTCACGGCTCCCACCTGCGGAAGCTGCGGGGTCCTGCCGGCGCTCATGTATTACATGCAGTACGACCGGGGCTTCCCCGAGGACGAGATACTCGACGCTCTCGCCGTTGCGGCGCTCTTCGGCAACGTCATACGCACCAACGCAAGCATCTCGGGAGCCGAATGCGGCTGCCAGGCAGAGATCGGAAGCGCGTGCAGCATGGCGGCCGCTGCCATCGCTACCCTGAGCGGCCTCAGCAACGAGGAGACCGAGTACGCCGCTGAGATAGCAATGGAGCACAACCTCGGCCTCACCTGCGACCCCGTGGGCGGCCTCGTGCAGATACCCTGCATCGAGCGCAACGCCGTCGCGTGCATGAGGGCGATAAGCTGCGTCAACCTCTCGCGTTTCCTCTGCGAGACCCGGAAGATATCCTTCGACGACGTCATCGCCACGATGTACCAGACCGGCCGCGACATGAACGAAAAGTACCGCGAGACCTCCCACGGCGGCCTCGCCGTGATCTATAAACCTGCGGAGCCGGCACAGTGAAGCATCCGGGGCGGGATAAAGATATGAAAAAGATACTTCAAAAAATATTATATCTGCTGATCGGACTCGGTTCCGGGGTCCTGGCGGGAATGTTCATCTTCAGCAGCGCCGACGGCATCTCGGGCCTTAAAGGGAGAGGGCCGGGAGCCATACTGCTGGAGATGGCGGTCATATTCGCGGTGGTCGTCGCGGCGGTATATCTGCAGATCATCTTTCACGAGGGCGGGCATCTGGTCTTCGGGCTGCTGAGCGGGTATAAGTTCACATCGTTTCGCATAGGCGGCCTCATGCTGAAGCGCAGGGAAAGCGGCGAGGGGCTTGAGTTCAAGCGCTTTTCGCTTGCCGGGACCGGCGGGCAGTGCCTCATGTGCCCGCCTCCTCTCGAAAACGGACGCATTCCCTACGTGCTCTACAACCTTGGCGGGTCGATCATGAACATCGTCACCGCCGGGCTGTTCTATCTGCTGTTTCTCTTGAGCCCCCGCGGGTCGATCCTCGGCTTTCTGGCTGTGTCGGTCGCGGCCTTCGGCCTTGTTTACGCTGTGGTCAACGGGGTCCCCATCAATACCGAGCTGATAAGCAACGACGGCTACAACGCGATGTCGCTGGGCAAAGACCCTGCCGCGCTGCGCGCCTTCTGGGTGCAGCTCACCATGAATGACAGGCAGATGCGAGGCATGCGTCTCAAGGATATGCCCGCGGAGTGGTTCGAAGTTCCGGAGGGCAGCGACCTCACGAATCCGCTGATCGCAAGCCTGCTGTTCTTCTCGGAGAACCGGGCGGTCGACTCTCTCGAACTTGAAAAAGCAGAGGCCGTCTGCAGCCGCATACTGGACGACGCCGGCGTCCGCGTTCCCGGGATCTACCGCAGCCTTATGCTCATAGAAAAAGCCTTCTTCCTCCTCGTACGGGGCGAAAAAGAAGAAGGCCTCAGGATACTTGGCGACAAGTCGCTAAAGGCTTTCATGAAGCAGATGAAGAATTATCCTTCCGTGCTGCGCACGCAGTACACGGCGCAGCTTGCCGAGGGCAGGAAGGCCGAGGCGGAGAAGACCCTCGCGAAGATCGAAAAGCTCTACAGCAGTTATCCCAATCCCGCAGAGATCGATGCCGAGTTCGAACTGCTGGATGTTGCCCGCAGGAACCTTGAAGCTCCGGCTCCCGCTCCCGCGGATAGCCCTCAGTTTTAGTCACCTTCTGCCGCGCGCCTTGTGGTCCTTTCTGACCGGCGCGAGGCTGGCCTCGAACAGCGCGTCGCTGTCAAAGCTTTCACATCTCGCCATCTTGTGCATCACGGCTCCTACTGCGGCGTAGTTCTTGCTTATGCCAACGCTGTCGTTGACGAAGTCTGCCGTGCGCGAGGGCGCGATCCCCATGCGTCCCGCGACGTTCACCGAGTCGATGTTCGCCCCGAGGAACATGAATTCCCAGCCGTTTTCGGCCTTTTCCCTTTCGATCATCTTTTTGATGTCGTTGTAGCAGAACTCGCGGCTGGCGTTTTCCATGCCGTCTGTCGTGATAACGAACAGCGTGCGGTCGGGCCTGCGCTCGTCGTAGCGCTGTTTCATCGCGATGTGGGTGATGGTGCGGCCTACCGCGTCGAGCAGGGCGGTCATTCCGCGCACGTAGTATTCCTTTTCGGTGATGGGCTGCAGTTTTTCCGCGGGGACCCTGTCGTGCAGCAGCTCGTATTTGTCGTCAAACAGCACAGTGGTCCAGACGAGGTCCGAAGCCTCGTCTTTCTGCTGTTTAAGGGTCGCGTTGAAGCCTCCGATGGTGTCCGCCTCAAGCCCGGTCATGGAGCCGCTCCTGTCGAGGATGAATACCACTTCGACGAGCTTCGAATCTTTTCTTTCGTTCTTTTTCATTGCCGTACCTCCGTATAAAAAAGCTATGCTGTTGTTTACGTTCACAGCATAGCAGTTTGCGGAGAGCAGATGGTCGCCTCGCGGGCGACATTTATCCGAGCAGTTCCTCGCCGTAGTAATAAAGATAATCGTTGATGTCGTCGATCTTGTATATATGCCGCTCGAAGCAGAATCTGAAGATGAGGTCGGCGTCAAGGCTCTTCGAGAGCGTGAAGCCCGCGCACTGCAGCAGGTCGAGCGCTTCGTCGAGGCTCAGCTCGAGGGCCGCGGAGAGGGCAAGCACGGTGCGCTTTGAGGGCCTGTAGTTTTCGTCGCTGCGTATCTTTGAAAAGAGTCTGCGGTCTATGCCCGCGCGGCGGTAGATCTGGGGATCCGTGAGCCCGCTGCGGTCTATGAGCCTGAGCAGCTCCTTCTGGAAGCTGCTGCGCTTCGAACGCAGTATCTGTTCGAGCTCCGGAGCCTCAAGGGAAGCCTTTTCGGCTTTGGCAGGCCTGAACGCATGATCGATCCTTTTCGCAAAAAACTGCGGCCCGGACGAGGTTTCAAGAGGCATCGGCGGTCTCTGCGGCGCCTGCGGCATCGGCGGCCTATGCGGTTCCTGCGGCGCAGCCCCGCATTCGTCGGCTTCCTCGAACGCCATGCCCGGCAGGCAGTACGACGCGTTTATAAACCCGTCGAACTCAGCCTTGTCCTCAGCCGGTCTTTCCCGGTTTTCCTCTATATAAGCTTCCAGCTCGGCTATGGCTTCCGGGCTGAGCTTTCCCGGCCGCCTTTTTTCCGCCGGTCTTTTGAAGAAGTTCATTTTTCCGCTCCTTCCTTACTGTCAGCCAGATAGCTGCACTCCTTCACAGCCTGTATTATGCGCCCGCGCACGTCCGCCGGCGAGATCACCTCTACGTGCTGCAGATACTGCAGAGCCCAGTAGATGAGGCCTTCAGTCGCGGTCAGCACCGAGGCGCTGTAGGTGCCGTCGGCGTTGGGCGTGATAGTTATATTGCTCCCGAACTCCTCGATGACGTAGCGCAGGGCCTGCTTTCTGAACCTCAGCTCGACCCTCTGCGGCTTGCCGGAGTGGGCGTATACGACGTTCCTGACCGAATCCAGCCCGGCGTCGCGCTTCGAGATCTCTATCCTGTCGTCGAGTATCTTTATGTCCTTCATCATGTCGATTCGGTAGAAGCTCGGGTCGGTGTGGCCCTTGCTGATCAGCACCAGGTAGTAGTGGCTCCCCTCGCATATCATCGTGTACGGGCTTACGATATAGGGCTTTTCGCGGCGCGGCTTGAGCGTCTTGTCGTAGTCGTAGTCCATGTAGGTGAAGGAGACCTGCCGCTTTTCACTGATCGCCTGCTCGAGTATCTCGATGTTGAGGAACACCTCGGGGTTGGGCGATTTCTTTTCCGGCGCGATGATGTTCGTGTAGCTGTAGTGCTTTCGCTCGTGGACGGAAAGGAAGCTGCGCAGCTTGTCGAGCAGCTCTTCGGTCTGCTTTTTCGAGATGTATTCGCACGAGAAGATAGCGTCTATGAGCAGCTTTATCTCCGCGGAGGAGAACTTCCTGTCGATCAGGTAGGTGCCCACGCCGTTGTCGCTGTAGGTCGATATGTCGTAGCCGAAGTCCTGCAGGGCCTCGACCGCGCTGTAGATGGTGCGGCGGTTGGCCGTGCGGTCGTAGAGCAGCTCCATCTTCGAGATGATGTCCTTCGTCGAAAGAGGGTGGTCCTCGTCGGAGTACTCCTCAAGTATGTGAAGAACGCAGAGCATATTGGATTTATCGGTAGTCATGTGCAACCTCCTGCTTTACTCTACATTATACACATGGCACAATTTCTGTACAAGCGTTCAGCGGGCCTTCCAGACGAGGGCCTGGTAGGGCTTCAGCGTGACGCTGAGCCCTCTCTGCTGCACCGCTTCATAGTTGTTCAGCAGCAGCTCCGCGCTTTCGGCCCATCCGGGCAGGGTATAAGCGACGGTCTTTTTGCTGAAATTGCCAGCGACGAAGAGCTTTTCCCCCTCGAACTCGCGGCTGTAGGCGATAACCTTACGGTTCCCATGATCGTACTCTTCGGTCTTCCCGTATACCGCCGCGGGGTCCTCCTTCTTGAGCCTGATAAGCTTCTGATAGAATCTGTAGACCGACTTTTCGGAGGCGAGGTCCTTTTCTGCGTTGATCTGCGTGTAAAGCGGGTTCACGCACTGCCAGGGCTCACGGCCGGCGTTGAAGCCTCCGTTGGCCGAGCCGTCCCAGGGCATCGGGACCCTCGCGTGGTCGCGCGCGCCATATCTGATGAAACGGAACGCGAGCCCTCCGGGCATGCCGTAGCCCTTCATGAGGTCGTAAACGAAGTGAGAGACAGGATCTTTCATCTCGTCTATGCTCCTGAACGCGGTGTTGGTCAGCCCCAGCTCCTGGCCCATGTAGATAAACGGCGTGCCGAATCCGAGGAAGGTGACGGCCGCAAGCATGGTCGCAGCCTCATAGCGGAAACGCCTGCTGTCTATCGAGAAGCGGTCCACGCTGCGCGGGTTGTCGTGGTTCTCGAGCACGAGGGTGTTCCAGCCAAGTCCGTAGCTGTCTTTCTGCGGCCCGAAGAGCCCGTCCTTGAACTGCAGCAGGTCGAAGGGCTTGCGGAAGAATTTCAGCCCGCCGATGTTGTCCGAGTCGAGATGGGCGAAGTTGAAGATGGTGTCAAGCTCGCGGTTCTCCGCGCGTATGTACTCGAGCGCGTTCTCCCTCGAAGGATGGAAAGATTCCCCGACTGTGTAGCTGTCGTAGAGCGAGAGGGCCTTTTCGTTCAGTTCCTTCAGGAACTCGTGCATCCTCGGCCCGTCCACGAAGAACTTCGCGCCCTTCTGGAAGGTCTTTCTGCTGTCGTCGTCCGCAAACGGATATACCTTGGAGAACATGTTGAACACGTCGAACCTGAAGCCATCGACGCCCTTGCCGAGCCAGAAGTTCAGGATGTCCGCCATCTCCTGCCTTACCTCGGGGTTCTCCCAGTTGAGGTCGGCCTGCTCGCGGCAGAAGAGGTGCAGGTAGTATTCGTCGGAGCCTTCTATGCGTTCCCAGGCGGAGCCGGTGAAGGTGGACGCCCAGTTCGTGGGCGGCTGCAGCTTGCCCTTCACGCGCCTTCCCGGCCGTATGATGTAATAGTCGCGGTATTTCGAGTTCCTGTCGGCTATGGCTTCCCTGAACCATTTGTGTTCGGTCGAGGTATGGTTGATGACCATGTCCATGATGACCTTCAGCCCGCGGCTGTGGCACTCATCAAGCAGCCTGTCGAAGTCGGCCATGGTCCCGAACTTTTCGTCGATGTCCCTGTAGTCGCTTATGTCGTAGCCGTAGTCGAAGTCCGGCGACTTATAGAGCGGCGAGAACCATATCGCGGTCGCGCCGAGATCCTTCACGTAATCGAGTTTTGAGATGATGCCTTCTATGTCTCCCCAGCCGTCGTTGTTGCTGTCCATGAAGGAAAAAGGATAGATCTGATAAACTATCGCGTTCTTGTACCAGTCGGTCTTCATCGTGCGGCTCCTTCCGGGTATTCGCATAAATAACTTATATCTCAATTCTACCACCAAGCGCGTTTTTCATGGTACAATAAAATGGGTTTATATATGGAACGGCTATCGCTTTTCTAACGGACCGCAGGAGAAAGAAATGAGTATGTTTTTCACGGATTACATGGTGAATAATTACGAGATGATATACGAGCTGGCAGGGCTCGTGATCATGCTCGTGATAAGCGTCCACGTTTCTGACAGGATGAAATCGCTTACGCGGTGGACAGCCCTGCTCTTGTTTGCCGAGTCGCTGGTCTTCGCGCTCGAGCGCTGGACCCAGACCTTTTCGCAGCTCAGCCTGATGCGGCCGCTGCTCACAGCGGGCCTCTATTCGCTGTACCCTGCGATTCTGCTGCTCGTCATGCAGACCATAATCCCGAAGAATCCGTCAAGACGGACCATCATGCTGCTGAGCATACCCTGGCTCCTCAGTATACCGGTCTTCTTCTCTTCGCAGTGGACACGTCTGGTCTGCTGGTACACCTCTGACAACCATTATCAAGCCGGCCCTCTGTACAGGCTGCCGTATTTTCTCTTTGCTTTTTACTGCCTGGTGTTCCTGGTGCTGAACATGAGGTATTTCCGCCGCTATTCGCGCCTGAACCGCAGCGTGACCGATTTCATCAGCTTCGGCGCGATGGCGGGGGTGCTGCTGTATCTGTTCTGCTCTGACGGCAAGGATTACAGCGGCCTGTTCACGGCGGCGATACTGCTGTATTACATCTGCATCTACATACATATGGCTATGAGCGATCCGCTAACGGGGCTGCTCAACCGCCAGAGCTACTATCAGACCATGAGGCTCAACTCGAAGCAGATCACCGCGGTCGCCAGCGTCGATATGAACGAGCTGAAGTATTACAACGACACCTTCGGCCACGAGGCCGGCGACGCCGCGCTGGTGACCATAGCGGAAGCCCTGCAGAAAGGCTGCGGCAAGGGAGCCACCGTCTACCGCGTAGGCGGCGACGAGTTCGTCGTGATCTACCTCGGTATAGACGAGGCGGGAGTGCAGGCCTCGATAGAAAACATGCGAAGACAGCTCGCGGACACCGAATACATCTGCGCCTTCGGCTACGACATGAAGGATCCGGACGAGACGATGGACGACGTCGTGAGCAAGGCCGACGCCCAGATGTACAAAGACAAGACAGAGCTCAAGGCAAAGCTCGTCGCAAACGGCGGCGTGCTGCACAACAGGACCTGACGGGCGGGTGGAACGGAATGATCAAAAAGATCGTAAAAACTGTACTGCTCGCGCTTGTCTGCGCCTTTCTGCTTCTCGTCGCGTATCTGCTGATAGTTCCTTACGCGGAGGTCCCGCGCGGCAGCGGCGGCACCGATCCCCTTGACGCGGCGTGGATGAAAGAGATCGACGACGGCACGCTGATAAGCGACATCGCCATCCCCGGGACCCACGACAGCGGGGCGAACTACGTGCAGCTCGCGTACTTTTCGCGCTGCCAGAACAGCAACGTCTGGGCCCAGCTGTGCAGCGGCTTCAGATACCTCGACGTCAGGCTCGGCCTGGAAGGCGAGGGGGACGGCGCTGAGCTCATACTCTACCACGGCTTCTGCAAGTGCCGCGAAAGTTCCGCTTTCCCGTGGGGAAAGACCCTGAAGGCGCACGACGTGATAGCGCTCTGCGAGACGTTCCTGCAGCTCAACCCGTCCGAGACCATAGTCTTTGCGGTCAAGCATGAACACGGCGATGACGCGCTGCTGTTCCAGCAGCTTTTGAGAGCGGAGATAGAGCGGGAGCCTGAACTTTGGTATCTCTCTGACGGGATCCCCACGCTCGGCGAATGCCGGGGCAAGATCGTGCTCATGCGCAGATACGACGACCTGCTCGGTCTCGGGCCGGAGGCCGGCATACCGTTCTTCTGGGGCAAGATGGACCAGCGCGATCCTTCGCTCAACGCCGAGCTCTACGCCCAGCAGGGTTACGATCTGCTGGTGCAGGACCGTTACAAGCTCGACGCTGACGGCAAGTGGACTTCGTTCACCGCGGGTCTGAGCGCCCCGTATTCCGGGGACGGCCAGCTGCTGCGCCTGAACTTTCTGAGCACCAACGGTCCGCCCTCTTTCGGGCACCCGTACTCCTATGCGAAGAAGCTGAATAAGGCCTTTATGCAGGCAGACCTGAGCGGCGCGCCGAAATCGTGGATCATAGTCGATTTCGCCGACGCGGCGCTGGCCAGGAAGATCTATAAACTGAATCTTGATTGATAAAAAGACCCCGGCAGAAATGCCGGGGTCTGTACGTAAATTTGTACAGGCCGGTGTGGCATAATCCCTGTGTAAGAACAAGGGAGGTGCCGCATGAGATACAGGATCGCGAACAAAAAGAGGTTCATCACTTTCGTAACAGTCGTCATCGTTTCCCTCAGCGGGCTGTTCAGCCTGTCGTTTGCAAAGGGCGAACAGGCCTATACCGAGGTCAAAGTCGAAGAGGGCGACACGCTCTGGAGCATAGCCGCGGAGTACGGTTCCCCGCGCGAGGACATCCGCAACACCATCTATGACATACAAAAGGCCAACAGCCTTGACGGCGCGCTCATTTACGCGGGCCAGGTGCTGTTGGTCCCTGTCGACTGATACTTATTATACCGCCCGGCTCTCGTGGCAGGTCAGATAGAGTATCTGATATTTGCCGCTGAGCATCCTGAGCACTTTTTTCGCCCCTGCCAGGCGCTCCCCGTCAAGATTCGTGAAGGGGTCGTCCATGATGAGCAGGGGTGCTTCGTCTTTGAACATGACGTCCGTGAGGGCGGCGCGGAAGCACAGGTTGAGCTTGTCGCGGCTGCCGGCGCTGTACATGTGGATGTCGCGGCGCAGGCCCCCGTCGTTGATTATCAGGTTGCTGTTCGCGTCGAACTCGAAGCCGTCGGCGGGGTGGCCCTCGATGGCCTCGTAGTAGGCCGAGAAGCGGCCGGATATCGGTTTGGCGTATTCTTTGGTGAAATTGGTCTTCGCCTCTTCGAGCAGATCTTTCGTGAGGCTGAGGATCTGGAAGTTTTCGCTGAGTACAGCCTCTTCTTCTTTGAGCGCCGCGAGCTTCGCGGCTTTTTCTTCGAGCAGGTCGTGCTGCTCGAGGCAGCTGCTCTTCTGAACGTAGTAATCTTTTATCTTTTCGTTGAGCTGTCTATGACCCTCCCGGTAATTGCCGAGCTGTTCTTCGAGTTCAGCAAGGTAGGCCTTTTCGTCGCGCTTCACCGCGGCCTGTATGAGCGGGAAGTCCTCCGAGTGCTCGATGCGCAGCTTCTCGTCCGAGACCGCGTCGAATTCCCTCTGCGCGTTCACGTACTCCGCGAGGGCGCGCTTCGCGTCGCTTAATACGTCGAAGGCGTGGAGCCCTCCGCCCGCAAGCCCGAGCTTTGATATGTAGGCGTCGAGAGGAGCCGCCGCTTCACGGCACTGTTCTTTGAGCGCGCGGTATTCCATGGCCTTCGCGAGGGCGGCGCGGTATGAGGCGGCGCAGCCCTTAAGGGCGGTGAGGCGGCTGCGGAGGTCGTCCATCGGGCTAAGGAGCATCTGGTACGGAGCGAGGAAAGCCTCGATCCGGGCGGTGCTCTTTTTGATCTCTGCGAGCAGCTCGTCGTCGCGCTGATCGTCCTTCTTTGCAGTGAGCTCAGTGAAGCGGGCACAGTCTGTCTTTATCCCGTAGAGCGCGCTGAGCGCGTCGTTTTCGTCGTATTCGCGGCCGAACTTTTCCAGGAACGCCTTTACCGCGGCTTCCGCGCTGCTTATCGCTTCTTCGTCTCCCGCGATCTCCTGTTCGAGCGCGGCTATGGCGGTCTCGCTCTCATCCGCGGGAGCCTTTTCGACGACTCTTGCCGATCCTATCTTCAGAACGAGTCCGATCACCGCGAGTATAGCTCCGCTTATGAGGGCTGCCAGGCAAAGGACAGACACCGTGCTGCCAAGGCCCTGCTGAAGCGATCCGGTCCCGAAGCCTGCTCCGGCTCCGGCGGCGAGAAGAACGATGCCCGCGATCAGCAGACCAAGCCACAGCCGGCTCTGCTTCTTCGGCTTGCTCTGCGCGGCTATGCTCTTAAGCGCCTGAAGGGTCGCTTTCTTGGAACCCAGCGCACTCTTCTTTTCGCTGCGCTGCTGCCATTCGGCGATGGATCTGTCCGCTTCGGCCGCTGCGTCCCTGCCGTAGAAGACCGGGAAGAGGGCGTCGTAATCGCTCTGCTCCTGTTCGGAGAACTGCAGGGCGTCGTATTCTCTCTGCATGTCGCCCAGCTTAAGCGCGAGGGCGGAGCTTTCGTCGATCGCGGAGTCTTCGGGCACGCTGTTTTCAAACGAGGGCTTGCACTTGAGCAGCAGAGCCTTGCTGTCTTCGTCCGGCTCGCTGAGCGAGCACTTAAGCTCAAGGTCGCGCAGACCTTTGGCGCGCTCCAGCTCCGCCGAAAGCTCCTCGGAGTCCGGGATCCCTCCCGGAAATGCCGCCGCAGCTTCTTTCAGGGATTCGTCCCTCTCGCGGTAATTGACGCAGACCGCGTCGTACTGCGCCTTCTTCTCCGCGTATGCTGCTTCGCGCAGGGCTTCCTGCTGCTTTATCTGAAGGTCCTTCAGCCCCTCGTCGAGCTTGGCGAGCTTCTGCTGCTCGCCGTCTATCGAGGCGTCAAGCTGGTCTATCCTCGCGTCGAGCACGGGCAGGCTCCTGAGCTCCTGCTGCAGCGAAAGCTCCTCGCTCTTCATTTTTGCGAGGGCTCCGGTAGCCCGTTTCGGGGTCATGTGGTTCAGCTTTTCCTTGATCGCCGCGCTGACCTTCTCGAAATTGTTTATGTCGTCGGTGACCCCGGTCAGGTTGCCCATGCGGGCGTTGATGCTGTCTGTGGTCGAGGTCTCGAGGTCGTTCTGGCCTATGAGTATGGTCTTTCTGAAAGAGGCGGAATCGAGCCTGAACAGCTCGTCGCCGAGGCGCTCCGAAAAGTCGCTGCTCTTCAGTTTTGTTTTGTTGTCGTACAGCTCGAACACGTCTTCCGAGGCCTTGGACCCGAAAACGCGCTGCACGAGGTACTCCCTGCCGCGGGCTTCGAAGACCATGGAACCGCCGTAGACTCCGCCCTGCCAGGGCTTGAAGCGCTTGCGCTCGTTGTCGGTCTCGCCGCGCTTCGACTCGCCGTCGAAACCGTAGAACATTACCTTTATGAACGAAGCCAGAGTGCTCTTCCCCCAGCCGTTTTCCCTGAGTATGGTGTTGCAGCCGTCCTTCAGATCGAAGCTCTGTTCAGAGAGACGGCCGAAGTTTCTGATGCTTAGATTGAGTATCTTCACAGCCCGACCTCCTCTCCCATGAGGGCGCGTATGCCGCAGCGTATGACCCTGGCCTTCATGTCGTCGTCAAGGTCTGCGCGCGCTTCGACCGCGCGTATGAATTCGCCCTTGAGCGATCTGTCGCCGCGGTATTTATCGAAATCTACCTTCAGGCGGGTCGCGTCCTTGAGCCTGAAGGCGTAGAACCTGTCCTCAAGCTGCAGCCTTATCAGCTGCAGGTCGCCCGCGTCGTCCAGGCCGAGCTCGCCGCTGACGACGATCTCGAGCATGTCATCCGTGCGGCAGCCGGCCTCCCTGATCTTCGCAAGAACGGCGGAGATTATCGCGGAGCTGTCGCCGAGGCCGGTGACGTCGACGTTGACTTCGTACGCGCTGCGGATCGGAGTGCTGAAGAATTCGCGGGTGCAGAGCCCCGTGCTTTCGTCGATATCGAGTATCACGAAGCCGTGGGTCCCGGTCTCGTCAAAGCCGCGCGCCTCGAGGCAGCCGGGGTAGCAGTAGACGGCGCGCCCGTCGAGCTGTTCGCATTTGAAGCTGTGCACGTGGCCAAGCGCCAGGTAATCTATGCCGCGCCCGCGCAGAGCCTTCAGGTCGATGAGCTCGGCCTTCTGCCTTCCCGCGGAGGGGACCTCCTGCCCGTGCAGGACGACTATGTTGAAATCGCCCGGGTCGAGCTGAAGCGAGGTCCAGAGGGTCCCCGCGTTGTCCTTGTTCAGTTCGGCTCCGCTTACGCATATCCTTTCGCCGAGCCTGTAGCTCTGCCAGCTGTCCCTGAACATGAAAAGGTTGTCCGGGACGGACTCGACCCCGTTCAGGAAGTCGTTCTTGTCGTGGTTCCCCTTGAGGTAGAACCACTTGATGCCGCCGTGGCGGCGTATGGTGCTGAGCACTGAATTGCGGGTGGAAGCCGGGATGCGGCTCACGTCGAACAGGTCTCCGGCGATGATGACCGCCGAGACCCCCTGCATGGCTCCGAACTCTGCCATCTTCTGAAACGCGGTCACGAGCTCCAGCCTGCGCTCCCGGCTTTTTTCGGGGTCCTGCAGCGAGCTCATGGGCGAGTCGAGATGTATGTCTGCGCAGTGTAATATCTTCAAAACTTTTCTCCTGTGTTCCGGGATCCGTGACGGCAGAACATATATTCTGCCCCTGTTGTTATTCTACCTTCCGCGGGCTTTTTTTTCAATCACAGGCTTGTTTGTGCTATAATTTTGAGGAAACCGGATTCATTTGACCGAAAGGAGAACGATATGAAAAAAGATTTCGGCGCAAAGCCATGGATATTCCCGCAGCCGGTGCTCATCATCGGTACCTATGACGAAAACGGCGTCCCCGACGCGATGAACGCGGCTTGGGGCGGAGTAGGCGACGACACGCAGGTGTTCCTCTGCCTTTCCCCGGGCCACAAGACCGTAAAGAACATCCTCGCCAAGGGCGAGTTCACCGTCAGCTTCGCGACCGAAGGGACCATCGCGGCCTGCGATTACGTCGGCATCGCCAGCGGCAACAACGAGCCGGACAAATTTGCCAAGAGCGGGCTCCACTGCCATAAGGCGGAGCACGTCGACGCCCCGGTCATCGAGGAGCTGCCCGTCTGCATGGAGTGCAAGCTCATCTCTTACGAGCCCGAGCACTGCCACCTCTTCGGCGAGATAGTCAACACCTCTGTCGACGAGGAGATGCTGACCGACGGCAAGCCCGACGCTGACAAGATCAGGCCCATGACCTTCGACATCTGCGCCGCAGCGTACAGGCCTGTCGGAGCCGCCTGCGCGAAGGCCTGGGGAGTAGGAAAGGAGCTCATGAAATAATGAAGCCCACAGCTATTACGCCTGAAGAACTCAAAGCCTGGTCCGAAGGCTACGCGGCCTCGCCCGAGCGGCAGGTCGCGACCATGGCTCTCGCCAGGACCGACATCAATTCCGTAAACACCGTGCCGCAGGGCAATTTCGCCATGCGCCACAAGTTCTCCGTGGAGATCGAGACCATGGAGGTCACGAACCAGATGCAGAGCGGCCGCTGCTGGCTCTTCGCGGCGACTAATATACTGCGCGAGCGCATCGCCAAGCAGCTCGGCCTCGAAAAGTTCGAGCTCTCGCAGAGCTATCTGGCCTTCTGGGACAAGTTCGAGCGCTGCAACTACTTCCTTGAGCAGATCATCGACACGGCTGACCGCCCGGCCGACGACCGCACCGTTGCCTTCATACTTCAGAGCGGAGTGCACGACGGCGGGCAGTGGGACATGTTCGCCAACACCATTGCCAAGTACGGCATAGTGCCCAAGGACGTCTACGACGACACCTACCAGGCCTGCCATACCGCGAACATGAACCAGATCATCAACCGCAATCTCAAGGTCTGCGCAGTGAAGCTGCGCGGGCTGGTGCGCAGCGGCGCGGCGGAAGGCGAAGTGCAGGCAGCCAAGGCTGAGATGCTCGGCAGGCTCTACGGCTTCCTCTGCAGCTGTTACACCGAGCCTCCGAAGAGCTTCGACTTCGAGTACGTCGACAAAGACAAGAAGTATCATATTGAAAAGGGCTATACCCCGAAGAGCTTCTGCGACAAGTACGTGGGCGATTACCTCAGCTGCATCGTGAGCATAATAAACGCCCCGACCGAGGATAAACCCTTCGGCCGCACCTTTACCGTCGACCGCCTTGGCAACGTTGTGGGCGGCTGCGGCGTCAAGTATCTGAACCTTGAGCTTGGCGAATTCAAAGCCGCGATCATAAGGCAGCTGCAGGCAGGCAAACCGGTCTGGTTCGGCAGCGACGTGGGCAAGTTCAGGGAGCGCGAGCTTGGCTTCTGGGACGACAGGAGCTTCGATTCCCCGCTGCTCACGGGCCTCGACCTCGACATTTCCAAGACCGACGCCCTCGACTACCGGTTCTCTTCGATGGGCCATGCGATGGTCCTTACCGGCGTCAATCTCGACGGCGGTAAGCCCAACCGCTGGAAGATCGAGAACAGCTGGGGCGACAAGAACGGCGAAAAGGGCTACTACGTCTGCTCCGACAGCTGGTTCAGCCAGTACGTCTACCAGGCGGCTGTCGAGAAGGAATATCTCGGCGGGCTGGCCGCCCTCGCGGAGCAGGAACCCATAGTCCTCGAACCCTGGGACCCGATGGGCACCCTGGCGGACTAGAGCCCTTGCGCGGCAGGGACGCCTCCGCGTAAATAAGCATAAAAATACCCGGCTCCCGCCTTGCGGCAGGGGCCGGGCTTTTTGCTGCTGTTTTCAGTTCTTTTTCCTGTTGACGAGCTTGCCGATGAACATGATCACGGCGAAGACTATCAGGTACCAGAAGTTCTCCATCCTGTGGCCGACCAGGCAGGCGTAGACCATGAAGAGGGAACCCAGGATCGCGAGCGCGGGCACCACGTAGCGGCGCAGGGCCGATTCGTCCTTTGCGGTGCGCATCCATTTGATGAAGATCGGGATGTACATTGCGTAGATGGTGATAATGGGCAGCTCGGACGCGTCGAAGCTGAACGGCACGCTCTCGAAGGCGGTCCCGCTGAAGGCCTTGACGCTTCCCCAGGTCTCGAGGACGCTGGCGAAGATGAAATAGGCTCCCCAGAACGCGCAGAGCAGCAGTCCGAGGACCGCGGAGTTGTGCGGCAGATTGGACTTCTTGTCGACCTGCCCGAAGAGCTCGGGGTTCGGTCCCTCATCGCGGGCTGCAAGCGAGTAGATGCCGCGGCAGCAGCCGAGCATCAGGCCGTTCATGGTCCCCGCGCAGGAGATCGCAACGAAGAGGTTGAGGATGTTGCCGAGCACGCCGCCGAAGATGTTGACGAAAGCTCTGGTTGCTCCTTCGGTCATCAGGACTTCTACCGAGGCTCCGCCGGCCACGCCTACGTAGTAGCAGATATAGGTCACGATTATGATCACCGCGCCGATGATCAGCGCCTTGGGCAGGTTGCGCTTGGCGTCTCTGAGCTCGGCATTGATGGAGGTCGCGATGATCCAGCCTTCATAGGCGAAGGAGGTCGCGCAGACAGACGCGAGCAGGGGAGCGAAGCTGCCGCCTGAAGTCGCTGAAGCGGTCGCGAAGTTGCTGACCAGCATGTGGTTGGGTCCCACCAGACCGACGATAATGCCTGCGACAGCCATGAGCCCGAGAGGGATGAGCTTGATGACCGTGGTCGTCGTCTGGAACTTGCCCGCGAACTTGGGCGACAGGGCGTTCACCATGAACGCGCAGACGAGGAAGACCATCATCAGCACCATGCATTCGGGTCCGATGACGCAGCCGCCCTGGTCCGCCGGTATCAGCAGCGGGAAGTTTGGCCAGCAGGAGGTGATGAAGACCAGCGTGTAGCGGGCAGTCAGCCACGCGAGTATGACCGTCAGGGTCGGATAGTAGATGATGCTCATGAACCAGCCGACGTAGTAGCCGTAACGGGGGCCGACCGTCGCTTCGGCGTAGTCGACTATGCCGTTGACCTTCTCGTACTTCTGCGCCATCAGCGCGAAGGCGAGTATGCAGAAGATCATGATGAGGCCGCCGATGATCCAAGCCAGGATGCCCAGCGGCATGTTGCCCTCGGTCTTCTGAAGTATAGTCTGAGCCTTGAAGAAGACTCCGGACCCGATAACTATGCCGACGACCATGCAGATCGCGGTAAAGAGCCCGAATTTGCGTTCCAGTTTGTTTGCCATATGATATCCTCCGGGGAACGACCCCCAAATATTATTAGCGTTGTAAACACAACTATACCATAAATCACAAAACAAAGAGCAAAAATAAAAACTTTAGTGAGGCCGGCGCCTGGATCTTGTCAAATTTTTTGTGTTTTCAAAAAACCAGACCACTTATTTTGAGGGCGTCGGGGAGTTTTTGGTCATACAATATTAGTTTTGTAAATTGTTTGACCAAATAATCAGATTAAGAGTGTTCATTTTTGGTCAAACAATTATTTATTTACGTAAGTTTGACCAATTATCAGCCGCAGAAATAACCATCGCTGGTCAGTCTTTTGTGTTTATAAAAAAAGACTGACCAAACGTCTCGCATGGAGTCGCTTGCAGAAATGAAAAAGGAGCCTGGGATCCAAGATTTATTTTGTCGGGCAGAGTGAAGAAAGACGGCCGGATGTTCAGCCCGTATTTTTTATCTATTTGCAATTAAAGCAATATGGATCTATATATAAACGCTGAGAAACATTCGATTTACCCCACTTTACATTGTGCTCCAGGTAAAATGATGCACGATTCGCTGTTTTTCTGTCTTTTATGCACCGAAACGCCGGTTCGACCTTCGTTTTATCCCGCTTTTCAGCGTGCTCCAGGCAAAATGATGCACGATTCGCGGTTTTTCTGTCATTTTTGCATCTCGGAGCCTTGATCTGCAAGAAAACAGCGCGTTTCGGAGCGCTTTTTTTGAGACGGATGCATTGAATCCTAAAAAATGCGATAATTTGCATCCAAATGGGGTTAATGGATGCAGTTTCAGAGAAAAAAGGGCTATTAGTGCATCAACACACAAAATGGATTTGAGGAGGTCTTCAGTCCAATCGGGAACGGGGCATTTAGGGCAAAGAAAAAGACAGCGGACTTTCGAAAAATCTGCTGTCTTGTCTGGTGCGCCTAATGAGTTAATATCCGAACTTTCAAAATCCTGTAGTGATATGGTATCAGTGAAGTTTTTAAAGTTGTATGTAATCGTTATTTTGTCATCATACAAGTAGATGGCATTGATAAAATTGTCAATTATCCGCTTTTTATGCTCTTTGTTATTTGGGTCAAGGGATTGGAAGCTGTATATATAGAATGATATTTGCTCTCTACTTAATGAAGGGTGTTTGATTTCCGCTTCAGTAAGGGCGTTCTCTAAATCATGCTTTTCAGCCTCAAGGGTTTCAAGTCGTTCTTTTGTGGTTTCAGTTATTATTCCCTGCTCAATCGCAAGCATAATATTATTCAGCCGCTTTTGATTATCTTTTAGTTGCCTCTTAATTTCGTCAAGATACGGATTATCTTCGTTTTGCATGTCGTAGATGGCATCTATCAGTCGTTCCATTAAGGCATTATCCATAATCATTGCCATTGTGCGATCAACAACAAGTTTTTCTATCCAGTCCTTTGACACCGCCTTCTTCTTACAGCCAAGCTTTCTTTTTGCTCCTGAACACTTGTAGTAGTAATAAGTCTTTCCTGTTTTGCTTGTTCCGCTTTCTCCGGCCATCATACGACCGCAATGCCCACAAAAGAGTTTAGTTGTAAGTAAATACTCTTCATCTGCCTTCGCCTTTGCTGGTGCTAATTTGTTTTTTCTTTTTCGCTCCTGAACACGCTCAAAAGTATCTACAGGCACAATTGCCGGAATACCGTTTGGAATGATAATGTCCTGAAAGCGGTATTCGCCGATATATCGACGGTTACTTAGCATTGTGCTAAAACTGTTACGAGAAAATGGCCGACTCTCTTTTTTGCTAATAGGCCGTTTGATGCCACGAGCGTTAAGATCATCAATAATATCCAGAACTCGTTCCCCATCAGCATAGCGCTCAAATATTTCACGTACGACGTGCGCAGCGACTGGATCAATCACAAGTTTTTGATCTTCGCTTACTCTGTATCCATAGGGGATAACGCCTCCGTTGAATTTTACTTTTAAAGCGTTTTCCGTCATGCCGCGCTGAACTTTTGTTGATAGCTCTGCGCTGTAGTATTCTGCATAGCCTTCCAGCATCGATTCTAGAATAATACCTTCCGGGGTATTAGAAATGCCTTCTTTCGCAGATATGACTTTGACGCCGTTTTTCTTTAAGATTCTTTTGTAATGAGCGCTGTCGTAGCGATCTCTTGCAAACCTGTCAAGTTTCCACACAATAACGATATCGAATTTGCCGGAAGCACTCTCTCGGATCATTCGAAGAAACTCGTATCTCTTTTCGATATCTTTAGACGCAGACTTTGCCCGGTCTATGTATTCGCCGACAATATCTATTCCATTCTTTGCGGCGTACTCCTTACACTCTCGGCACTGACCTTCAATGGATTCTTCTTTTTGATTGTCAGAGGAGTATCTTGCATATATTACAGCTCTCATTTTGCTTGCCCCTCCATCATTTCAATTAGTGTCGTCTTAAGCTTTTCGTTCATCGGGGAGCCGGGTTCAAAGCACATCTCGATAAATCGCTTCAATTCTTCGCTTTCAATCTCGATTTTGGGTTTGGCTTCATACAATCGTCCTTCAGGCTTATCAGTTCGACCACAAAGATAGTCCATTGAGACATCAAAATAATCAGCATACCAGATCAACAACTGAACAGAAGGTTCAGAGGTATTATGTTCAATACGGTTGATGGTTGCCTGTGAATATCCCGATTTGTCAGCAAGCTGCTTTTGTGTGAGCTTAACAGCCATTCTTAATGATTTAAGTGTTTCTCCAAAACCCATCTGTGTAACCATTCAAAAATGAATAAAGTGCTTGTCAACTATGAATATAGTATAAGTCATATTTGGGGTATTGACAAGCAAAAAATCATTTTTCGATAAAAAACACTCACTGTATACGAATTCGTAGTCCAATGATTATCTGTTTTTTCTAACGTATAGCAAAAAAGCCCGTTTGCTAGAATGATGGTAGTTCGAACAACACAAGAAACTATCACAATAGCGCGCAGTACAAAGGAAAGGATTGTAAAGCCGGGCCCGGCCACTAAGTGTGGCCGAAGTGACACTCAAACAAATGTTAAACGCAATGAACGGAGCAGTAGTAGAAGGAATGAAAGGAAAAGGATTAGTAAGACATCTAAAAGAGTTTGGAACCGTGATAGATAAGGATGAGTACTCGACAGCCTACGATTGCGGGAAAATAGTCTACGATAACAAGTGCGGTCATATCACCGTGATAGACAAGAGCGAACTTGTCGGGCTTGACTACTCTTACTACAAGGATCATACAGGGGCGCCGGAATACGATCCTGAAGATCAGTATATAGGACTGAGACGAGCCGGAAGCTGCGACGAGCTGATAATGACCATTAAATATGACGAGCTTGCGGAAATGGATTGGAATATCGTCGCGTGTTTGGTGGGCGAAGATCGGATCGAAGATAATTTGGAAAGAAAGCATCGCTCTTCAAGATGGTGTACGAGTACGGATTCCGTAGAAGGCTCCATAGAGGTGGAGATAGTATCCATGCGAGAAGAGAGTGTTGAAGGTATTGCGGCGCTGGAGATCATTATAAGCGAGGCGATGTCGGCTCTATCCGAGACGCAAAGGGATGAGTTCATCCTAAAGACTCAAGGATACACGAACAAAGAGATCGGTGAAATACGAGGGGTCTCAGGACAGAGTGCCGGAAAGAACATAAAGAAAGCAACCGAACGCCTAAAAGAAATACTTGCCGAATCGATGAGTTAAAGCTGAGCCTGTCTGGGTTAAACCCGGGCAGGCAAAACTTTTATTGAAAAATCATTAGTAACTGGTTTCATTTTGAGTTGCTGTGAATCCAACTTTATGAGAGGCAATAACGCTGATCACAACAAAAGCTGAACCATAAAGGAGGAAAAATTATGGTTGCAATTCTCGGGCACAAGCCCACAACGTTTAAGCCGAAGGATTCTGACACAGAAATCCACGGCACCACTTTCTATACCGCCGAAGACTTTGCAAAGGGTTCCGGTGAAGGAAAGCGCTCTGGTCACTTCTTCTTATCTGATGCGAAAGCTAGTAGACTCGCATACATTCCGGATGTCGGGGATGTTGTTGAGATTTACTATAACAGATATGGAAGTATCGAGTCCTTCAGGCAGGTTGATGAGGTCGTCGATTTATGATTGACGAAGAATTCATCGTTCGTTTTTTCGTGGGGGTCTTAAACGATCCCCACAGGAAATATGCCTTTAAGGACATTGCCCGGCTTAAGTATGCCTATAAGGAGCTAAGATTCGAACAATTAGGGCAAAATCAATGCAGGGTGACTCTATCAAAATACGGTTTCGAGTATAAGCACCGCGGTAAAAGACCGAAAGAATACCCTGAGGTTAATACTGATCGCCTTGCTGCCGCCATCAACAACAAATTGCCGGCAGGCTACTATATTGTCGGCTGTGTCGATGAAGGGCCGGATATCATTATTACGCTTTTTAAAATGGAACTATAAGGAGGAGTCGCATGAAATTTCTGTTTGGGATCGTTATTGCATTTGGTCTGATGCTGTTATTGCTATGGGGCTTCACATATTTACATGAAAAGTATTCCTCAAAGAAGGAGCAGGTCTCAGCGGCCAGTGATTTTAATCCACAGCTGTATTATGACATATACGCTGATCTTCTGGTGGTTTTCTGTAAGACGGTAAACGAATTTGCAGACAGTTTAGGACTCTATATGATTCGTCATCCAGTAAATCATGTTCCTGAAGATAATATCAGATGGCACACAGAACTAGGCGCCGTATTTGTTTTTACCGTTGACAGGGCAGCCTATTTCCCAACTGGACTAACTGGAAAGCCTAATTATTACAATGTGGATAGAAAAGAAATAGTATTGAAACTCAATCAGTCTCTACCAAGTGCATGTGTTAATTATGGGCTTCCTCGCTATGAGATTATTGAAGCTACCGATATTGGAAACGGACGCATAAATCTATACCTTGTTCAGGTTTGAATTGTACGACACGAAGCAGGCAGGCGAAGCGTTAGCGGAGCCGGACGCGCACGGGTCGGGAATTGGGAATGTTCGGTAGGTTCTTAAAAGTCAGTATTACCTTTTAAGAACTTTTGTATTTTGTAGCAAAGGAGTGATAACGATGGCAGATTCACAGGGTAGAAAGTATCTGCTGACAATTAACAACCCAAAAGAGCATGGTATAAGCCATGAAACAATCAAAGCCAAACTTATGCAGCTGAAGTCGATGATTTATTGCTGTATTGCTGATGAGATCGGATTAGAGGGTAAAACCCCTCATATTCATGTTTTCATCGCGTTAAAAAGCCCTGCGAGGTTTAGTAGGATAAAAAAACTGTTTCCAGAAGCTCATATAGATCAGTGCCGCGGAACATGTCAGGAAAACCGCGATTATATTGAGAAGACTGGCAAATGGGCTAATGACCCTAAGGCAGACACATCTGTAGAGGGAACATTTGAAGAGATCGGTGAAATGCCTGAGGAGCTTGGTGCCGGTTATCGAACGGATATCGGTGCCGTTTATAGTTTGATTGCTGAAGGCAAGACTAACGCCGAAATCATGGAAGAGAACCCTGATTATGCAGGCAGAATCACGATGATGGATAGGATACGGCAGGATATTCTGGAAGAGCGTTACCGGGACACATTCAGAAATATGGATGTAACTTATATTTGGGGCGAGACAGGAACAGGTAAAACCCGGCACGTTCTTGAAACACATGGGTATAAAGAAGTTTTTAGAATTACAGACTATTCACACCCCTTTGATAGATATGCCAGCGAGCCAGTGCTGTGTTTGGATGAGTTCCGCAGTAGTCTACCGATCGGGGATATGCTCCAGTATCTCGATGGCTATCCTATGGCTCTTCCAGCGAGGTATGCAAACCGAGTTGCTTGCTATGAAACAGTCTATATCATTAGCAACATTCCTCTCACAGCACAGTACAGGAATGTGCAGGATTATGAACTCTCTACTTGGAAAGCGTTTTTAAGGCGCATCCATCATGTCATAGAGTATACCGCTGCTGGAACGCAAATAAATCATGGCACAGCAACAGAGTTTGTATTTCCTGTTGAAGGGTTTCAGCTAGATGAACAGATCACATTTTGATGAAAAGAAAGGAAAACTAAAATGAAGTTTGATGTTATTATTGGAACACTTAATCCGGCAAAACAATCTTTCCCCTTAATCTTCAGATTTAACCGTTGGTATATACCGGAGTTTGATGGATTAAGCAGGTTTAAAGTTTGTGGGAAAGGTGTCGCTTTCAAGGATAGTAAAAACAATTATTTCCCGATAAATATAGGCGACTATGTAATTGTTCTGACTGATGGAAGGTCTTCTGGTGGTTCTCTTCTTATTGCAACTTACAGAGTCGAGACCATAACTGATGGCAGGGCTATTGCAGTTCCGACAGAGGGGTAATGAATAAAAATGATATTCCTGATTCTGTTGTAGAATCTCTTGCAAGGGGTCTTCTCCCTTTGATAAGAGATTTTTTTAATTCACCTGAAGGACAGGCTGAATATGAAAAATGGCTGGCAGATAAGGAATTGAAAAGCGCGGGGAAAGATAAAACAAGGCAGGAGTCATAAAACTCCTGCCATTTTTAATGATTTGGATTTACATATCATAGTTATCACCTTCACCATTTGCACCAACAGCAAATACTGACATTGGAAGTGCTGTAATAAGCATGCACATTATTAATAGTAATGATATTATTCTTCTAATCTTCATGCTATTCACCTTTTTAAATTTTTCAAAAATAAAATTTTTGAAATATTTGATTTGAAAGTATAAAAAATAGCACTTCTGCTATTGCAGAAATGCTATTTTAGTTTTATTATAGATTAATAATTGCTAATGTACAGTTATTCCTTGTTCAGCATACCACTCTTCTGCTGCTTGCTCTGATGCTTCACTTATTTGTTCAGGTGTATCGAATGTTATCCTCTGTGCCCCAGGTGCTACACCATTATCAGATGCAACAGTTTCTGGAGGTGTTACAACTTCTTCTGTTGGAGTGTTTTCTGTATACTGACTCGGATTATATCCACCAGAATTATCTTCTGTATTTACTGGAGTTTCCTGAGCTGGAAGTACTGGTACAGGTGTAGGTGCTGGTTTATCTTCTGCTATTTCAACTTTTTCTCCAGTTAATGGATCTTCCCCAACGAATTCCTTAAATAATTCCCATGAACCTGTATCACTTTCTTCGTCTGGATTTGGACAACCTGCATCTATCCATTTATTTCTGAGGTCATCATTATCTTCCATAAGTGCTAACAGATCTCCGAGTTTACCCAGGTCTCCGTAGTCATATTCAAGTTCCTCATCAGGGAGATCCGCAACGGTTACTTCGTTCTGACGAGGCTCTTCGGCTTCTGCGATCTCCGGTTCTTCGATAGTAGGTTCCGCCGTTTCAATGGATTCTTCTGCTTCCGTACTCACTGATGCTTCAGTAACAGGCTCTGCCGGTTCGCACGGTCTGCTGAACTGAGTAAATCCTATATAGGCAACTATGGCAAGCAGTAAAATACTCACCAAGATCACAATTGTAGTTTTGCGTCTGCTAGTCATTTCTTAAGACTCCTTAAAGGCTATAGGGTTGTATAACAACCTCTGCCTATCATAAATTATACCATATTTTTCGTAAAATTTAGAGAAAAAGAAAATCCGAACACATCCCATTTTAGGAAGAAGTTCGGATTATTCTTTAATGGTGCGCGATCAGGGACTCGAACCCTGGGCACCCTGATTAAGAGTCAGGTGCTCTACCAGCTGAGCTAATCGCGCGTTCAAACGCAAGTGATATGTTAACACCCGTATCGAGGCTTGTCAAGCGGTTTTTCAAAGGAAATCAGATAGTTTTTTGCCTTGCTTTGGGCACCCTGATTAAGAGTCAGGTGCTCTGAAAGGAGGCGGGGCGGAAAGGCGCGCGGTGTTGCGGATTCGGTTTGTCCGGGGCGATAAAAACCCGCATGCGACGTTGTGCAGGAGGTTTAATCGGTCAGGTCTGCCGGAGTGACGCGGACGACCTTCTGAAGGTCTGCGAGTGGAAGCTCCACCTGGAAGCCTATCTTGCCGGCGCTGAAGATCACTGTGTCGAGGGTGCAGGCGCTCTCGTGGATGAAGGTCGTGAAGTACTTCTTCATGCCTATGGGCGAGCAGCCGCCGTGGACGTAGCCCGTGAGCGGGAGGAGCTCCTTTGAGGGGATCATCGCGATGCTCTTTTCGCCAGCGGCCTTTGCGGCTTTCTTGAGGTCGAGCTCCGCGGCGCCGGGTATGACGAAGACGTAGTGCTCCTTGGACGCGCCGACTGTCACGAGGGTCTTGAACACCTTGTTGACGTCGAGGCCTGTTGCTTCTGCGACTTCGACCGCGCTAAGGGCTTTCTCCGCGCTGTAGGTGTGGGCGCTGTAGGCGATCTTCTTCTGGTCGAGTATGCGCATCACGTTCGTTTTTTCTGCCTTTTTAGCCATTTTCGGACCCCTTCTTTGATTTGATAGCTAATTATACACCTGTTTTAGGGTATAATATACTGATATATTGTATTTTGCTTTGGCGCGCGGCGCCGGGATGAAAAGAGGCTTCAATGAAGGAAAGCGTCAGAGAAGGATTCAAATGCACAGCGCTTGAAGCGGCGGACGTGGCCGCGGCTTTCCCGCCGAGGGAAAGGGACTGCAACAAGAGCGATTTCGGTTACGTCGCCCTTGTGGGAGGCTCTCTGGAGTACAGCGGAGCCATAAGGCTCGCGGGGCTCGCAGGCTGCGCCGTGAGGGCGGGAGCCGGGGTCGTGAGCGTTGCGGCTCCCAGGTCGATCTGCCCGGCCATAGCGGCGAGAGTGCTTGAGAGCACGGTCTTCCCGCTGTCTGAAGAGGCGGGGGAGCTGCGCTTCAGCGAAGCGGAATTCGCGCGCATCTGCCGCAGGTATAAAGCAGTCGCTTTCGGTATGGGCATAGGCAATACGGAGGAGACCCTGAAGGCGCTGGAGTATATGCTGGCGCACTACGAAGGCGTACTGATCATAGACGCGGACGGGCTCAGCGCGCTGGCGAAGGCCGACCGCGATCTGATAAAGGGAACGCGGGCAAGGCTGCTGCTGACGCCGCATCCCAAGGAATATTCGAGGATAATGGGTATGAGCGTGGCTGAGGTCACCGCGTCGCCCGCGAAGAACGCTGTGATGCTGGCGCGCGAGCTCGGCGCCGTCGTGCTGCTGAAGGGCGCTGATACGTACATCAGCGACGGCGCGCGGCTGTTCGTGAACAGCCGCGGCTGCCCGGGCATGGCCACCGCCGGCAGCGGAGACGTGCTCAGCGGCATACTCGCCGCCCTCTGCGGCGGCCCGGCCGCCGCAGACCTCGCGTTTGCCGCCGCTGCCGGGGCGTATATCAACGGGGCAGCCGGCGAGCTCGCGCAGAGCCGAAACGGCGAAGTCAGCATGAGCGCGGGGGACACCGCCGGAGCCGTTAAGGACGTTATTTTATCTCTCACGCAGCCCTCCGCGTAAAGCGGTATTCCTTGTATTTATTTGCTATCTGTAATATAATATTATGAACTATACTCTGAACCAATGAGGAGATCATAAATGAAGTGCAAAATCTGCGGGTATGAATTCGAATCCGGCAGAACGTACTGCCCGATGTGCGGTACGCCTGTCAGCGAAGAGGACCGCGAACAGTCCAGGAAAGAAGACGAGCTGATGTTCAAGGCTTTCGAGAGCCGTCAGACCCAGCCGGTCAAGCCGCTGAACGAGGATTCCGACTTCAGCTGGAACACCAAGGACTTCCCGAAACCCAAGACCCCGCGCGACATAAAGATGAGATGGACCATGAGAGGCCTGGAGGAGGATATCCCCGAGCCTACTTCTGTCATGTCCGAGGACGCCAGCGAAGGCTACGTAGTCTCCCCGATCAGGGGCGAGGCTCCCGCAGTCCCGAAGGAGCCCGAAAAGCCTGCCTCGGAGGTAAAGCCCTCTCCGCAGCCCGCAAGGCCCGCGGCCGCGCCGCAGCCTGAAAGACCTGCGCCACAGAAGCCCGAAGCGCCCAAGAGCCAGCCTGCCGGCGAGGCTCCGAGACAGCCCCAGGCAGCCGCGGGAATGTGGAACATGCCGCTCTGGTACACCCAGCCGCTCTCCCCGATAGAAGAGAGCGTCAAGGGCGCGAGTCAGACCACCCCGCTGCAGAACACGATACCCGCGCAGCCCTCATTCTCGATACCCGTAATGCCCCAGATGCCGCAGATGTTCACGGCGTCTGGTTATATCAATATGACTCCGGTCATGCAGCCCCAGGCGCCTGTCCAGGCACCGGCTCCTGCACCTGCGCCGGCTCCGGCTCCTGTCAAGGAGCAGCCCGCCGAAGAGCCTGCTCCTGCTTTCGAAGAGCCTGCAGGGTCGACGGAAGACGATCCTCTGTTCGCCCTGTTCCGTGAGCCTGCGGAGGCGCCTGCGCCTGCCGCCGAGGAACCTGCTCCGGCAGTTGAAGAGCCCGTTCCCGAAGTACCGGCCGAGGACGCTCCGGCAGAGGAGCCTGAACCTGTCTTTGAAGAGCCTGCTCCTGTGACTGAGGAGCACGAACCGGTATTTGAAGAACCGGCGCCCGTTTTTGAAGAACCTGCTCCGGCAGTTGAAGAGGCGGCTCCCGTATTTGATGAACCTGCCCCCGTATTCGAAGAGCCCTCGCCCGCACCTGAAGAGCCGGCTCCTGCCGCAGAGGTATCCGCTGAAGAGCCCGCTCCGGTGAGCGAAGACTGGCTCAAGGCCGAGACCGACGCAGCCGCAGCCGAGGCTGCCGCCGACGAGGGCCCGCGCCGCACCCAGTTCCACACCTTCGTGCGCAAGAACGAAGAGTTCCAGGCCCTTCTCGACAAAGAATACGCAAGGCTCAGCACGCTCGGCGCAGAAGAAGCTGCCGCCGCAGCCGCGCGCCGCACAAGGCCCGACGCCTTCTCCCCGGCCGAATCCGTAAAGGCTGAAGACCTCTCCGCCTTCGAGCGCATGCTCATGGAGGGCACCGAAGAAGAGGACGGCGAGCAGACCATAATAATCAACCGCGACAAACTTGCCGCCGCTGCCGCAGGCACCGCGGCCGCAGCAACCGTCGCAGCAGCGGCTCCCGCCGTCACCGAAGCCAACGAAAAGGACGTCGTCAAGAAGCGCATATCCGCGACCCTCAACAAGAACACCATCGAGATGAAGCTCGCCGAGATGCGCAAGCGCGAAGAGGTCGAAGCAGACCTGCGCTCCGAGCGCCGCAAGAAGCTCGACGAGATGGCCCGCGCAAGAGCGGAGTTCTTCGGCACGCTCGAAGAAAAGCAGAAGGTATCCAAACCGGCTATAGAAGAAGACAGCGAACCCGAGCCCGAAGAAGAGGACGACGTCAAGATCCGCGAAAAGGGCAAGGACAAAGACCCGGAAAAGGCCGGCAAGAAGGGCAAAGACAAGGACAAGGACGACGACTTCCTCAAGCCCAACAAGGGCCACGGCTTCCTCGTCTTCCTGATCATACTAGCCATACTCGCAGGCATCATATTCGGCGGACGCTGGGCGGTCTACAAATACGCCCCGAACAGCATCGCGGCCGACATCGTCACCCAGGTGTTCGACGCCGCGGGCGATCAGGTCGACAGGCTCGTAAACAAGGCCCGCGAGGTGCTGAACTTCTACACCGGCGAAAAGGAGCAGAAAGAGGCTCCCGACGTGGTGATCGAAGACCCTGAGGCCGGCAAGGACCAGAAGCTCGACATCAACGCCATCACCGCCGCCGCGGACAAGAAGGGCAACATAAAGGTCGTGAAGCAGGACGCTTCGCTCAGGTACATGCCCTCGGTCAACTACAGCCAGGCCAACCTTGTCTCGCTCGACACCCTTTCCGACGTCAAGGAGCTCGAGGCCGTCTATTCGACCATGATAGCCTATAACTCCGCGTGGATAGACTTCGTCAACTCCGGCGACGAGGGCTGCCTCAACTATCTCAAGGCCGACGGCACAGCTTACAGAAAGGCCATAGAGTTCGACAAGATAGGCGAGCAGACCCAGAGCTTCGAATCCTTCGAGCTCGGCGAAGCCAGGGTCAGCGGCGACACCGTTTACCTGTTCGTCCACGAGGAGATCAAGATCGAAGAGGGCGGAAACGAGAGCCTCAGCTCGGACAACCTCATCTACAGACTCGAAAAGGTAGGAAAAGATTACAAGATAGTTAATTACGAGGCTTATTAATGGATAATAAACCGAAGAAGAGCCATAAACGGCTTGCAGTCATCATCACGGCGCTGATCATCCTCATCGCCGTGATTTATGCATTAACGGACTTCATCACCGACATACTGTGGTTCAGGCAGCTCGGCTATCTGGACGTCTACTTCAAGGAGATAGTGACAAAGCTGCTCCTGGGCGTTCCGATGTTCATAGTGGCTGCAGGGCTTTCGTATCTGCTGCTCTCGGTTCTGAAAAAGAACTTCTATAAGACCAACGATATGCAGGCGGCCAGGCTGTCAGCGAAGAAGCTCAAGCTCATCGCGCTTGCGATATCCGCGGCCTGCTCGCTGATCTTCACCATAGCCGTGATCAACGACCACTGGTTCGAGATACTTCAGTTCATCAACTCAACGGGCTTCGGCGTGAAGGATCCGCTCTTCGGCAATGACGTCTCGTTCTACGTGTTCAGGCTAGAGTTCCTCGACACCCTGAGCGGAGCCGCGACAGGCTTCATCATCGGCCTGCTCGCCGTCACCGCGCTGTATTACATCGTGCTGCTCGCCTCATCAGACCCCTCGGTCATCCAGGGCGTGCAGGCCGGCAGGGACGGCGTCTACGAGTTCGAGGAAGGCCCGGCCCAGGATCCGTCGCAGCCGCGCGTCGTCTTCGATTTCAGCAAATACAACAATTCGGGCTTTAAGAAGCGCCTGAGCTCCCTCGTCAACGTGGCCAGGACCGAGCTCAGCCTGCTCGGCATACTCTTCTTCCTGAGCCTCGCGGTCAAGTACTGGCTCGCCCAGTACGGCCTGCTCTACGGCGGCACGGGCGCCTGCTACGGCGCGGGCTTCACAGACATCAACGTCACGCTCAACGTCTACAGGGCGATGATGGTCTTCTCCGTTGCTGCGGCAATACTCATCCCGATAGCGCTGAAAAAGAAGAGCATCAAGCTCGGAGCCGTGGCTCCCGCTCTCATGATAATTGTCCTCGTCCTCGGGACCGTCGCCTCGGGCGCGGTGCAGAGCCTCATCGTGGCTCCCGACGAGCTCGACAAGGAGAGCCCCTACCTCAAGAACAACATAACCTATACCCGCCTGGCCTACGACCTTGCGGACATCCGCGTCGAAGACTTCTCCGCTTCGGGCTCCCTCACCAAAGCCGACGTGCTCGACAACATGGAGACCTTCAGCAACATTAGGATCAACGACTTCGACCCGGCCAAGCAGTTCTACAACCAGACCCAGTCGATACGAAGCTACTACAGCTTCAACGACGTCGACGTTGACCGCTACTACGTCAACGGCGAGTACACCCAGGTCTTCCTGGCTGCCCGCGAGATCGACTCCGACCGCATCGAGGACAACTGGCTCATCAAGCACCTCAAGTACACCCACGGCTACGGCCTCACGCTCTCGCGCGTCGACCGCATCACGGAGAGCGGCCAGCCGGCCATGATGATAGACTCCATCCCGCCCGTTTCGGACGTCGCGGAGATACAGATCACCCGCCCCGAGATCTACTACGGCGAGACGACCAACAGCTACATCATCACCAACACTCAGGAGTCCGAATTCGACTATCCCGCGGGCGAGAGCAACGTCTACTGCGAGTATGAGGGCAGCGGCGGGCTTCCGCTCAACTTCTTCAACCGCATACTCTTCGCGATTCGCGAGGGCAACCTGAAGATCCTGATCTCGAACAACATCAACTCGAAGTCGCGCATCCACATCGTGCGCAACATAGTGCAGCGCGTCGAGAGCATCGCGCCCTTCCTCTACTATGACGAGGACCCGTGCGTCATCGTTGCCGACGGGCAGCTCTACTGGATGATGTCCGCCTACACCACGAGCACATACTACCCGTATTCCGAACCCTTCCAGAAGGGCTCCGCGATCAACTATATCAGGAACTCGGTCAAGGTCATCGTGAACGCCTACGACGGCAGCGTCGATTTCTACATGGTCGACGACAGCGACCCGATAGCGATCACCCTCGGGAAGATCTATCCGGGCCTGTTCAAGCCTCTTTCGGAGATGCCTGAGAGCCTGAGGTCGCACGTGCTCTACCCGAACACCCTGTTCAACATCCAGGCGACGGTCTACCAGAAGTACCACATGACCGACGTGGCGGTCTTCTATCAGAGCGAGGACCTCTGGACCGTCAGCAACGAGTTCTACGGCCAGAGCACCAAGCTCATGACCCCGAACTACTTCATAATGAAGCTGCCAGGCGAGGAGGAGGCTGAATTCGTCAGCACCATCCCGTATTCGCCCAGCGGCAAGGCGAACATGACAGGCATACTCATGGCCCGCAACGACGGCGCCAATTACGGCGAGATAGTGCTCTACCGCATGCCCAAGGACCGCATAATCTACGGCCCGGAGCAGATCGAGGCCCAGATCAACCAGGACGCCGAGATCACAAAGGTCTTCTCGCTGTGGAACAACTCCAGCGCGTCGTACCTGCGCGGCAACATGTACGCGATACCGGTCAACGACACGATACTGTACGTGGAACCCGTCTATCTTGAATCTTCGGCGGCGAGCCTGCCCGAGGTCAAGATGGTAATAGTTTATTACGGGACCAAGCTGGCCTACGCTTCGACCCTTGCGGAGGCCCTCGACGAGATCTTCGGCGACGGCACCGGCCAGCCGCTCAGCGAGCCCAACCCGATAGAGGCCGGGCACCAGGCGGCAGCGGCGCTGCGCGAGGGCAGGCCATGGAGCGGGTCTTCGGGCAGCGGCTCGGGCGGAAGCTCTTCCGGCTCCGGCAGCTCTTCGCAGGGCTCCGGCAGCGGAGCTCAGCAGGGCGCTGTGAGCGAGCTCGCAAGGCAGGCCCAGGAGGCCTACGACAACGCCCAGGCGGCTCTCGCAAACGGCGACTGGACCGGCTTCGGCGCCTACATGGATCAGCTTTCTGATCTGCTTGAACAGATGAACCAGAATTAGTTACAGCCTGCGCATTTCGGAAAGGAGGACGCTATGGCAAGTACATTAAGCAGGATGCTCTTCTGCATCACACCCGACAAACATGAGGAGGCAGCTCTGCATCAGTGCCTGTCGGAGCATCCCGAGATCAAATTCGTTTCGCTGGTGGGGCTCGACGTGTTCGGGCACGACACCGACGAGAAGGTCCCCGTGAGGGAGATATTCAAGGACTATAAAGGCTTTTTGAAGAACGGCGTGCAGACCGACGGTTCGTCGGTACTGCTCCCGGGCATAGCCGACATCACCAACGCGCGCGTCGACATAGTCCCTGACGCGGACGCCAACTGGTACGTCGACCACAATTTCGACAACATCGACGAAGAGACGGGGCTCCCCGTGGGGACCCTGCGCATACCCTCGGTGCTGATGCACAATTCCGACACCCCGGTGGGCTCGAGGGCCATACTGCGCGACGCTGTGGCCGAGTTCAAGCGCGGCCTCGTGCAGGCTCTGCGCGACAACCCCTACGTCTTCGAGTTCCTGCCCATCGAAAGCGCCGACGAGATCGAAGATGTGCAGCTGACCGCCGCTACGGAGCTCGAGTTCTACGTGAAGACACCGCATGAGGTCGCCGACAAGGAGAAGCTCCACACCTCGCAGGAGATGAAGGAGCAGTACTGGAAGAGGACCATAGGACCGGTGCGCACGGCTCTTGAGAAGACTCTGGAGGTCCTTGACTGTTACGGCTTCGAGGTCGAGATGGGCCACAAGGAGGTAGGCGGCGTCAAGGCCGATATAACCACCGACGGCTACGACCACATCATGGAGCAGCTCGAGATCGACTGGCGCTACTCCGACCCGATGGGTACCGCGGACAAGGACAACCTCGCCCGCTATGTGATAAAGGACGTGTTCCGCAGCCGCGGGCTCGACGTCACCTTCATGGCGAAGCCTGTCGAGGGAGTCGCGGGAAGCGGCAAGCATACGCATTTCGGCGCCGCGGTCAAGCTTAAGGACGGCCGCAAGGTCAACCTCTTCTCGGCTCTGGATCCCGAAAAGGACTATCTCAGCCCGGTCGGCTTCGGCGCGCTCATGGGGCTGCTCAAGCACTACGAGATAATCAACCCGCTCGCCAGCGCGACGACGGATTCACTCAACCGCCTCAAGCCCGGCTACGAGGCTCCGATATGTATCGTGACCAGCCTCGGACGCGACGTGAAGACCCCGTCCAGAAACAGGACGGTGCTCGCGGGGCTAATACGCGACGCCGCGAACCCGCTCGCCACGCGCTTCGAGCTGCGCTCGCCCAACCCAAAGAGCAACTGCTATCTTGTGCTCGCGGGAGGCTTCCTGGCCATGCTCGACGGCATAGAAAAGTGCCTCGCGGCAAAGAAGAGCCCGGCGGATCTGGCGGCTTCGATATCCAAGAAATACGGCGACGAAGACTTCTATCTTGAAAAGGACAGAGTCTACCGCGCGGAGAACAACATATTTACCGACTACACCGCCGAGGAGCGCGAGAAGTACTTCGGCCGCTCGCCGGCTACCGTTTACGAGAACATCATGGCCTTCGACGAATATCCCGAAAAGGCCGCGGTGCTGTTCAAGGGCGACGCGATGACCCCGAAGGACCTCGCGTCTTACAAGCAGGCCGTGCTCGAGCTCTGGGCGACGGAGCTGCACGACCGTATAATCCCGCAGATGGCGGCGGAAGGCTCGCCTGCGTCCGGTATAACGGCTCTGAGCGAGGCGCTCGAGGCCGGCGACTACGCGGCAGCTTCGGAAAAGCTGAAGGAGCTGCGGGCTCTGTAAGGAGGGGCTTATGTACGAGGAACTTAAAAAGATCCTGGACGGCGGAAAACGCATGGTCTTCTTCGGCGGGGCAGGCGTCTCGACCGAGAGCGGCGTTCCCGATTTCCGTTCCGCGAACGGGCTTTACAACGCAAAGACCAATTACGGGCGTTCCCCCGAGGAGATGCTCTCGATAGATTTCTTCGAGGAGGACCCCGTCACTTTCTACGACTATTACAAGAAGAACCTCATCGCGACCTGGGCTAAGCCCAACAAGGCGCACCTGGCGCTCGCAAGGCTCGAGGCTGAAGGAAAGCTTGCTGCTGTCGTGACGCAGAACATCGACGGGCTGCACCAGGCTGCCGGCAGCAAACGCGTGTACGAGCTCCACGGGAGCGTGCACCGCAACCGCTGCAGATGGTGCGGAAAGCAGTTCCCGCTCGACTATGTGCTCGACGAGGCGAACTGCCGCGAGGGCGTGCCCTACTGCGAATGCGGCGGCATGATCAAGCCCGAGGTCGTGCTCTACGGGGAGATGCTCGACGACGACTGCATACGCGGAGCCGTCAACGCGATACGCGAGGCGGACGTGCTCATAATAGGCGGAACCTCGCTGGCTGTGTACCCGGCGGCGGGCTTCGTTAATTATTTCAGCGGCGACCACCTGGTCGTCATAAACAAGTCCGAGGTGAACGTGCGCGGGGCGGACCTGGTCATCAATGACCCGATAGGCGAGGTGCTCGGAGCCTGCGTTCTTTCGGGAGAAGCCGGAGCGTGAGCATGAACGTTTTTCTCTCAAACGACGACGGCATTTTTGCGCTTGGGCTGCACAGGCTGGCCGAGTATCTGCACAGTCTGCCGGACGTTAAGCTTTACGTTTTCGCGCCCGACAGGGAGCGCTCGGCGGCAGGCATGTCGCTGACCCTGCGGGAACCCATCCATGTCGAGCCCTATGTTTTTCCCGGAGCCGAGATGGCTTTTTCCGTAGCGGGGACCCCCGTGGACTGCGTGCGCTTCGGCGTGCATTACCTGCGGGACCGCGGCATAGAACCCGATCTTCTTTGCGCGGGCATCAACCACGGCTCGAACATAGGCGGGGACGTCTATTTTTCGGGCACGGTCTCGGCTGCGGTCGAGGGCGTCATGAAGGGCGTTCCGGCCATAGCTTTTTCGCTGCGCGAAAGGGAGGGGCATCATTTCGAGCTCTTTGAAAAGCTCGTTCCTCAGTTGGTGGAAAAGAGCCTGGGAAGGATACCGCCTCTTACCGTGATAAACGTCAACGCGCCCGATCTTCCGGCTTCGGAGATAAAGGGCCTGCGCGTCTGCAGGCTCGGAAGGCGCTATTTCAAGGAGTGGTACGAGGACCTCGGCGATGGCGACTTCATCTGGCGCTACGGGCCGATGGACCTGCCGGAGGACGCTGAGACCGCGGACGACCTTGATTCGATAGCCGTCCCCGAAGGCTACATTACCGTCGGACCTGTGAGCATACGCGCCGCGAGGCCCGGGGCGATGGAAGAGATCGAAAGCTGGGGTTTGGAGTTCTGATGCTTATCGAGGCCTTCGCAAAAGTAAATCTGACTCTGAACATTCTGGGCACGCGCCCGGACGGCTACCATGAGCTGGAGACCGTCATGCAGGCTATAGAGCTGCATGACGACGTTTTTGTTGACGTGGAGCGCGGCGAAGGCGTCGGGTTTGCCATAGAGCTGGACCCGGGGCGGGAGGACCTGCCCGCGGACCGCGGCAATCTTGCTTGGAAGGCCGCGGAGCTGTTTATAAACGAGTTTGAGCCCGGGTTTTCGGGCATTGTAAGGATACGGATAGTGAAGAGGATACCGGCGGCGGCCGGCCTCGCCGGCGGCTCCGCCGACGGCGCGGCCGTGCTTTGCGGCCTGGCGCGCATTTACGGCATAGAACCCTACGCCGGCGCCTTTTTCGCGGGCGCCGCGCCCGGCGCCGGCGCGCTGCCCGGCACCCTGCGCCTCTACGCCCTGGCCGCAAAGCTCGGGGCAGACGTTCCGTTCTGCCTCGCAGCCCAGAACGGCTGCCCGGCCGCCCTGTGCACCGGCACCGGCACCGACATGCGTCCGGTGCCGCCCGTGCGCGCGCAGATAGCCCTGCGCGTCCCCTCCGGGGCCGCGCTCTCCACTGCCGCCGTGTACGGCGGCCTGCGCGCTTCGGACTGCGGTCCGCGCCGGCCCGCCGGCGCGTTCATATCTGACGCCCCGCTGCCCGAAAAGGCCGCCGCCATGGGCAACGACCTGCTCGGCCCGGCCTCGCGCCTCTGCCCGCAGATAACAGAGACCATAGCCGCGCTCGGCCGCGGCAGCCGCGGCATAAAGCCTCTCTACGCCGGCCTTTCCGGCAGCGGCCCCAGCTGCTTCGCAGTCTATGCTCCGGACGCAGACCTTTCCGCGTCTGACGCCGATATATACAAAACGATAACTTAGGTTTTATGGATGCCCTATATGTTTGACAACGTAGTGTAATGCCGTAAAGATATATAGTTTTGCGGGCGGAAAGCCTTGGATGTTCCTTCGCGGACACGCTTTCGCTACGTTTCGCTCGCAGCGGCCGGCCGGTTCCTCGTCGCCCCTTAATCCGGGACTCCTCTGACCCGTCGCACTAAGCTCCGGCTTCGCCTTCGGCTTGCCGATCGCTAAGTGCCGGCGGCTCAACAGTGTCCGCTTAAGGAAGCATCCGTCGGCTTTCCGCATCGTATAATCGACCTCACAGTTAATATGTCAGGTTGCAATGGTGCAACACTTATTAACGGAGGTAAAAAAAATGACAAACAACGAACGGAAAAAGAATGCCAACTACAGAAAAAGGGTGGTGAGTTTTGAGGAAAACGGTCTTATAGACTATGATCCTGACAGATTAAAGGATATAGTTGGCGGAGAAAAACTCTCGTATGATGAGTACCTTGAAATCCAGGAGAGATCCGCAGGTCACATTAGAGGGTCTTTTCAAGCATGCTATTATAATTTCACTTTGAGTTTCAAAGGACAAATCGAAAAGCGCACAAAAGATAGAATTTGTTTCAAGCGTATATTCGTCGAAGGTATGTATCCTGACGGCAGTTGTTTTGACGGAAAAGAAGACCATGTCTGGATGGATACAAACGGCTTTGAAGGACTCAAAGAAGGCGACGCTGTATCTTTTTATGCAGAGGTATATAGGTACATTAAGACCGGAAACGGCAAGTTTCTTGACTTTGGACTGCGCAATCCGCAAAACGTGAAGAAGATCGATTCATATGAATTGCCTAGTAATGATGCGTTACTCAAACAAGAACTCGAATTGATAGTCTGCGATACGTGTTATCTTGCGGAACAGTGCAACAGAGTAATGTGTTATTTACCCAAGCACGAAAAGGCTCGCCGTGTCGAGGACTTGTTTAGATTCTTAAAAGCACAGCAGGACAATAATGACGAGGTGGATCTTCGATGACTGAAAAAAGAAAGCTGAATCCTTTGATCCTGATTATGGCAATTCTACTGATTGCTCTTGCGTTGCTTTGTTATAAGCTATGGACCGATAAAACTGACGCAGAAAAGCTTGCGGCTGAATACAAAACGTCTTATGACAATTTAGTTGAAGAAACAGAAAAAGCAAAGCAGGAAGAGGCGGCAAAAGCTAAGGCTGCTGAAGAGGCTGCTACAAAAGCGGCAAAACTTGCAGAAGGCTACCAGAACAACTACAATCAAATTGTTTATGGTATGTTGGAAGATGCTGCGCTTGCAGAAGAGTTGGGGAATCTGATAATCAAAGTCTGGCATAATGCAATTTGGCAGACTACAGACGAAGAAACTGACCGATATACAAAAGAAAACGGAGGTTTCGTTTCTGATTTCAATGATGCGCTTAGTAGCCTTTTCAACGATAGTGAATTTGCAAATCAGGCACTTTTATTGTCAAAGAATCAGCAATCAATTAAGGATGAAATGAAAAACATGCTTGAACCTCCATCAGGCTTTGAGAATGCATTTAAAGCACTTGAAGGGATGTATAACTCATATATTCAGTTTACAAATATCGTTCTGCGTTGTGATGGAAGTTATAATTCATTTTCAGAAGATTTTGCAGCAGCAGACGAAGATTTGAGCCAAAAGTATCACGGTACTGAATTATATGTGAAATAAACGTTTTATTAAGGGCCTTATTCTTGACGCAGGAGATGCTCAAAATGGCCTCCTCAAGCGGACACTGTTGAGCCGCCGGCACTTAGCGATTGACGAGCAGGAGCGAAGTCAGAGCTTAGTGCGACGGACCAGAGGAGCCCCTCATTATGGGGCGACGAATAACCGGCCGGCCGCTGCGAGCGAAACGTAGCGAGAGCGTGTCCGCGGAGGAGCCTTTTGAGCATCAAATAAACAAGGCTAAGTATAAATTGAATTATCCTATGAAAAACACACTAATAGCACTCGACAAGAGCGGTTCCTACCGCGTATATCTAACCGTTACCACCGAAATGTGCGAGCAGGCCCGCGTCATCCACGGTGCGACCAGCCTTGCCGCGGCCGCTCTCGGCCGTTCGCTCACCGCCGCAGGCCTCATGGGACTCATGCTCAAGGGCGACGGCGACAAACTCACCGTGCAGTTCAAGGGCGACGGACCCGCGCAGGAGGTCCTTGTCTGCGCCAATTCAAAGGGCGAGGTCAAGGGCTATATCGCGGACCCGACCGTGGAGTTTCCCCTGCGCTCGAGCGGCAAGCTCGACGTCGGCGGCGCAATAGGCGCCGGCACCCTTACCGTCATCAAGGACCTTGGCCTTCGCGAGCCCTACGTCGGCCGCATAGACCTTGTGAGCGGCGAGATAGCCGAAGACCTCACGCAGTATTTCGCCGTGAGCGAGCAGCAGCCGAGCTCGGTCGCCCTGGGCGTGCGCTTCGGCGAAGGCGGCCGCGTGACCCAGGCAGGCGGCATGATAATACAGGTCATGCCCGGCGCGTCCGACGACTGCCTGCAAAAGCTTGATGACATGCTCTTCCTGATGGATTCCCTGACCCTGCTCATCAAGGACAGCCAGGAAGCCACGGGCGGCTCCCCCGACACGGAGGTGCTGCTCAAAGACCTGCTGCAGCGCATCTTCGGAGGGCTCCCCGATGAGTACCAGCCGGAGGTCCTCGATACCCGCGAGATCCGCTGGCACTGCGACTGCAGCCGTGAACGCATGGCGAAGGCCCTGGTCTCCATAGGCAAAAAGGACCTGACGCAGATCATAGAGGAGGACGGCCGCGCCGAGCTCAGCTGCCACTTCTGCCATAAAAAATACGAGTTCAGCCGCGCCGAACTCGTCGAGCTTCTTGAATATGCCCAGAACTGACGCTCAGGCGTCAGTTCTGCTTTTCCAGGAGCTCCTTGAGCTCCTTCGTCTCGTTTTCAACTTCCTTTTCAAGCTCTCGCATATCCTTGGCGTGCTCTATCTCCGCCGCGATCTTATCCTTGCGCATCTCGCGTTCCACGGCGTGGACGCTCAGCGCGTCGTCGGCGTTCTTCTTAAGCTCCTTGGCCTCTTCCTTGACCTGTTTCCTGAGCTCCTTCATGTCCTTCTTGCCCTGCTTTGCGGCCTCCTTGAGACTCTCTTTGATCTCCTTTTCCGCCTGCCTGATATCCTTCATTTTGTTTTCCTCACTTTCTTTGATACGTCTGTAAAACGTGTTCGGCTTGAGATCAAGCCTTTCCATTGCCTGCCTCGCGCTGATCTCGCCCCTTCGCCACATGGCGGAGATCTCCTCGAACAGCGTCTGGTCGACGCTTATGGGCTTGCGCCCGCGGTTCTCTGGCCTTACGCCCTCGGAGCCTGACAGTTTTCTTTGCTCGGCCGCTTCATCCAGTGCCTGCATGGCCCGGCAGAAGCCTGCAAACGCACGCCCTTCGGGCGTTTCGGTATCGAGGCCTTCATCGATACTCACGAACCGTATGCCCCGCTCATCCAGTTTGCTTACCATCGTTGCCAGTTCCGCCGAACCGCATGCCGCTTCAGCAAAGCTTTGCAGCTTTATGCAGTCGCCCGGCTCCAGGCTTTCCAGCGCTTCGTCAAGAGCGTTCTTATCGTTTATAAACAGATCTTTCATAGTGCACCTCTGCTTGTGTCAAAATAATAGACCCAATTTTGACACATGTCAATAGTGTTTCAAAAATAATTTTGAAACATTGCAAATTAATTTTGACACATCCAGGTGGATGCCTGTCATGCGCCGCACGGCCAAGGCCTTCAGCATATGCGCATTTTCCATGCTCCCTCCTCTTCTCCCTTGCCCCCTTTTCCACCACTTCTATATCCTCTTCCCTCAACCTTCACTCTCATCAGACGTTCTTTCCGCCTTATCCCGGATGTCGGCATATGCCCTCAGTAGGGGAATGGAGTCTTTTTGCAATACAGAAGGGTAACTATTTCGAAATTATTCGAACTGAAGTAAAATGTAAATTGCAACCAAGGAAATATTTACAGTACGCCCATAAAAGTGGTAGAATATGCGTGAAAACTGCAGCAAAACATTCCGCAGATGTGAGGGAGGAGGCGTATCTTAATGAATTACAAGAGCTATATTGAAAAAACGTTGCACGCAATGCGTCAGATCAGGACAAAAGACTCCATTGAGCTACAGAGCCTTCCTTCGGGGAACCTTGTCATCTACAAAGACGGACTGAATTATAAGTATATTCGCGACATGCGGGAGAAAGGGGTGCGCAAAAGGCGGGGAGTGGCACGCAATCGCAGGATGCTGCAAAAGCTGGCAAGAAAACGCTTTCTGAAGGAGCGCGCGGCCTTGCTTGACGCAGATATCAAGGTCCTGTCGGATGCCTGCCGAAGGCTTAAGGGCTACGGATCGTCTGAGATACTGAGCCTCATGCCTCCGCTTTTCCGCACTTTGCCGCAGGAACTGTTTCGGGGCAATACCGGCATACATCCGCATCCGGTCAGGGATCAATGCGTTCCAATAATGATGATCCCGCGGTCTCTCGACGATTACCCCGCGCTTACGGACCCGGCAACAGACGTGCTCCCCGCAGCAGCCTGGGGCGCCTTACCTTACAGGGAGAACACCAAGTATATCGAGCAGAAGACCGTTATTACAGAATACGGCCTGCTTGCCAGAAGCAAAAGCGAAGCAGATTTCATTGAGCTGTACACGCTCGACGATATCCTTTTTCACTATGACGAAGTATTTGCGTATATGGATCGTTCGGAATATGATCCGCAGGGAACGCTTAGGTATATCTCGCCGGATTTTGTATTGCTTCGGCCCGATGGAAGCTTTCTTTTTCATGAGCATTTCGGGCTGACCGATGACCCTGAATATATGGAAAAGAATCTTGAAAAGCTTTGGAAGTACATTAAGCTTGGGATCATGCCCGGCAGGGATCTGATGATAACGTTTGAACGGCCCGGTGGCGGAATCGACATGAATCTTGTAAGAGCTAAGCTTGACAGCATGTATTACAGAAGATAACCGTCTGGCAGGGTGGCGGTCTGAAGGCTGTTGCTTCACCCCTCGGCGCAAGGCTAGTGAGCTTGAAAATCGGGCCTATTATGATAGAATTAATACAGAATAAAACCACGGCAGGCGTAGCGGATAGCAGGATGACGCGGCAAAGGATAGCGAAGAGATTGCGACAGTTTATGGTCCGTTGCAGTGAGAACGCGGTGAGCTCGAAAGCGATGCGGGCAAAGTGCATCAGTTTCTAAAGCATGGCGCAGAATGAAAAGACAAGCGTTTAAAAAGATCGTATACCCATTAGCCGCGGCGATACTGCTGACGATTCCGTCTTTTGCGGCGCTCATTGCGTATAACTGCTTGATCACAGGCAGGGTCGATCTGCTTCCGGCTCCCGCATCCGGGTGGATCGTGACCAACGGAATAAGCGCTCGCCTTGAAGCGCTGGAATACCCACCGGGGACTGAGGCGCTGACCGTAATTCTTGAAAACAGATCCGACACATCGCTTACTTATGGGGGCGGATATACTTTTTATAAATGGACGGGTTTGTTCTTTCGGTCTGTAACGGTGCGTGGCGCCAGTTTCAATACACTCGGCTACACCCTTAACGCCCACGAAACAAAAACATTTGAAATAGGGACCAGTATTCTTAAAGCGCCTCTTTCGCCGGGGCTGTACCAAATTGTCGGCGGCGTTTTCTACGTCCGCGGCGAGGACGGGTTTAACAGGGGGATGCTCCCGGGTTACCGGCTGGAGTTTGTAGTCCGTCGGTAGTGTAGGAGTATCAGTGGAGAAAAGGAATATGCTCAGCACCCTGCTCGAATTCGAAGAACTCAGAAACACCCGTGACCTCGGCGGCATGACTGCCGCCGGGGGTTTTATAAAGCCCGGAAAGCTGCTGCGCAGCGGCACTCTTTACACGGCCAGTCCGTCTGATATCGCAAAGCTCGCAAAGCTGACCGGCTGCGTGGTCGACCTGCGCAACGCCGGCGAGCGCAGCGAGCGGCCCGACCCGAAGATCCCGGGGGTCCGCTGCATAAGCAACCCGATACTTGCCGAGCGTACCGCCGGTATCTCAAAAGAAGAGGGCGCAGACGAGGAATCCGCGACTACGCTTATGCTCGACTTTGAAAAGGCGCGCGCCCACATGAGCAATCTGTACAGACAGTTCGTCACCGCGCCTTACAGCATCGCGCAGTACCGCGCCTTCATAGACATACTGCTTGAGCGCTGCAGCGGCCGCAAGGCCGTGCTCTGGCACTGCACCGCGGGCAAGGACCGCGCCGGCACTGCCGCCGTGATCATCGAGGAGATACTCGGGGTCCCGCGCGAAGACATACGTGCCGACTACATGTCCACGAATATCCACCTTGAGCGCGACATAGTCGCTCTTTCGCGCATGCTGCACGTGAAGCTAGGGCTCGAGCCGGGTTCCGCAGACGCCGCGATGCGCTGCCACTTCGGCGCCCGCGAAGACTACATCGACGCTCTCTACGACGAATGCGAAAAGCGCTGGGGCGGCTTCGAAGGCTTTCTCGCAAACGCCCTGCACGTCACCCCCGCCGAGCGCCAGCGTCTTAATGACCAATACGTGGAATAACCGATGAAAAAGCGTCCATTTCTGATTTTAATATGTGTTTTGCTGATGATCGTTCTGCCGGTGGCTTTGCTGTCTGCCTGCGGCGCAAAAGTTCGCAGTATCAGCGATCTTAAAGCAGACATCGCAAAAGCTGCGCCTCAAGGCTATGGAACGGCTGCTGTTTTTATATCTGCACCCGTGGCGGTAGGCAGCAGGATCGCAACTTATCGCCGGGAGCTATACGCCGATTATGCAGACGGAGAATACATACGTCCTTACATAGGCAGACCCTATCATCTGAACGCCGTGTGGATCGAAGACAGATCGTGGTACGATGGCGATCCTGATATTGAAGGCTCTGATGCACATTTCATCTCCGACTACGAACTGCATTCTTGCAACTGGTACTACTTTGCGGAACAAGATGATCTGAGAACGCTTATCCGTGAAGACGAAGACGGAACGCTGTCGCTTTGGGAGTTTTACAGCCTGGGCTCCGGCAGGCTTTCTTTTGTGTATCCGAACGACAACCCCTTCTATATTGAAGTCGGAGAAAAAATGCAGCAGATGTACGACGAGGCTTTTCCCGACGCAACTAATACTTATGAAAGCTCCGAAGACACAGTTCAGCGTCTGATCGACGGTAAAAGGCCGAAAACCAAACTGAAGTATTCTGCAGCACTCTTTGATCAGGCAGACAGTTACTGGCATTATGATAACGCGCCCGGTCTCAGCGTAAACGTAGTACGGGCAACTGAGGAATGGATCAAATTTGATATTACCAATGAGACGGAAACGCCGATGCTCTTTGAATTTGTGTCCAGACCGTTTTCACTGCTTGGCGGTACCTGGTTCCGCGTGGACCCGCGAAAAGAAGTGGCGACTCCTGCTATCGGAACTGAGCCTGACGTTGACTGGATCGAGGAACACACTTTACGACCCGGAGAGACAAAGGAATTCACCGTGAGTTGGGCGAAGCTGTATCAGGGAGAGCCCTTGCCTGCAGGCGACTACAGAATGCCAGTGGACCTAAAGGTCTTGGAAGAAGATTTAGAGTACCAAAATCCTACGATTCAAAGCGTGTGGTTTGATTTTACGATAATCGGACAGGCGGCGGCGCAAGCTGAGCCGTGATCGTAATGTGACCGATTCGCTCAACCGTCCCGCACCTGCGCACGTCACGGTTTTTATCCTCATGAAATCTGCATGTATTGCATATTTTATCCTCATGAAATCTGCATGCATTGCATATTTCATGAGGATGTGTTATTATTTCAGCATCAGGAGGTTCCCAGATGCTGAAAAGAAAAGTTTTTCAGAAACTGCTTGGGTGGAAGAATTCAGGCGGCAAAAAGACCTGCCTGCTGCTTTACGGAGTGCGCCAGTGCGGTAAAACCTTCATAGTGCGGCAGTTTGCTTCAGAGAACTATGAAAGTGTCATAGAACTCAATTTTGCTCTTCAGCCGGGGCTTAGACAAATATTTTCCGGCGATCTTGATGTTGAGACGCTCAAAACAAATATAATGCTCAGCTTGCCGGGCAGCCGTTTTATTGAAGGCAAAACACTGCTTTTTTTCGACGAGATACAGGATTGTCCCGAAGCAAGAACTTCTCTGAAAAGCTGGGCAGAGGACGGCCGGTACGATGTGATCGCGAGCGGTTCCATGCTTGGGATCAGATATAAAGAGATGTCTTCTATTCCTGTTGGCTATGAGACCCCGGTCGAAATGTACCCGCTTGATTTTGAGGAATTCCTGTGGGCGCAGGGCATAGAGGCGCAGATCATTGAAAAAGTTCGAGCATACGCTGATGGAAGTGAAAAGGTACCTGAAGCCATTAACAAAAGCATGCTCCAGCGTCTCAGGGAATACCTGATTGTAGGTGGTATGCCCGATGCCGTTAACGCTTTCATTCAGGGTCATGACTATGAGCTCGTGCAAAACATCCAGGATCGTATTCTGCTCGATTATCAGGATGATATCGCGAAGTACGCTTCCGCGGGAGACCGTATAAAGGCAAGGAGCTGCTTCCTGTCGATACCTAAACAGCTGGCAAAGGAAAATCACAAATTTAAATACTCAGTCGTTGAACACGGCGGAACGGCGCGCAAGTTTGAAAGCAGCATAGACTGGCTCGTTCAGGCCGGGATGGTCAGGCGGGCCTGCAATGTTACAATGATAGGGTTCCCGCTGCTTGCGTATGAAAAAGAAGAACAATTCAGGACGTATCTTTGTGATATAGGGCTTCTCTGCGCGATGTACGGGTATCAGGTCAAGGCGGCTGTCCTTTCAGACAGCCTGGAAGGTCCGCTGAAAGGCGCGCTGTATGAGAGTCTCATAGCAGATATTCTGTATAAGCGCGGCGAAACTCTCAGGTACTATAAAAAAGAAGATTCCACGCTCGAGCTGGAGTTCCTGTTGGAGCGGAACGCAAGTACGGTACCGGTTGAGGTAAAGGCTAAGCACGGAGCAACCCGGTCGATGAACGAGGTCCTTAAGCAGCAGTCTATACCATATGGAATAAAACTTACCTCTCAGAATGCCGGTATTGAGGGAAAGAAACTCACATTGCCGCTGTATCTCGCGCAGTGGATTTGAAAAAGGAGCCTGAACCGCACACATGATCTACTATTCCACAATCTTCGCTGTTTCGCTGCTGCTCAGCTGCATATACGTCTTTCTGTGGCATAAGCACTTCGACGTGAACATGACCCTGGTCTACATGCTGATACCGCTCGCGAACCTCGCGTACGTGTTCAGGGCGGGCACGGTGGACCCCTACGCCGCGATCATTTCCCAGAAGATCATCTACGCCGGCGGCTGCTTTCTGCCGTGGTTCAGCGCCATGTGCATAGCCGGGCTGTGCAGGATACACGTAGGGCGCAACGTGCGCATTCTGACTTTCCTTCTGACCGCCGCGATGTACTGCTCGGTCCTGACCATAGGCTATAACGGCATGTTCTACAGGAGCTACGACGTTGCCGCCGTGGACGGCATGACCGTCATCAACAAGACCTACGGCCCCATGCACACCGCGTTCTACGGGATGGTCATACTCTACATGATCGCGGACATCGCGATGATCATCTATTCGCTGCGCAGAAAGAAGCAGGTGTCGAGGCGCGTGCTCGCGCTGCTGGGCGTTCCCATCATCGCCAGCATGCTCGGCTATTTCGCCAACCACCTGATCGACAAGGGCGGCTACGAGATAATGCCGCTCACCTACCTGCTCGCGCAGACCGTCTATCTGTTCATCGCCCGCCGAATGACTCTCTACGACATCAGCGAGATGGTAGTCGAGTCGATGGTCCAGAAGGGTGATACGGGCATCATCTCGCTCGATTTCGACCGCCATTATATTGGAAGCAACGAGAGGGCGAGGGAGATCGTTCCGTCGCTGAACGAGCTGGCCGTAGACCTTTCGATCGACCGCTCCGCGGAGTTCAGCAGTACAGCCGCAGCCTGGCTCGAGCATTTCAAGGCCGGAGGCGGAGGCGCGCGGGATCTGTACGTCTGGAAGACCCCCGAGGGGGAGGACGACCGCATCTACATGGTCGAGGTGAACTACCTGTTCGACGGCAGAAAGCGCCTCGGATATCAGATCTTCCTCGCGGACGACACCCAGAACCAGAAATACATACGTCTGATAGACAAATACAATACCGAGCTGCAGGCAGAGGTCGCAGCCAAGACCGAGCGCCTCGTGGAGATGCACGACAATCTCATCCTGAGCATGGCGACTATGGTGGAAAGCCGCGACAACACGACGGGCGGCCACATAAGGCGCACCAGCGTGGGCGTGAAGCTGCTCATCGAGCAGATGAAACAGGACCCGGAGCTTGGCCTGAGCGAAGCCTTCTGCCGCAACATAATAAAGGCCGCGCCTATGCACGACCTCGGAAAGATAGCGGTAGACGACGCTGTGCTGAGAAAACCCGGCCGCTACACGCCCGAAGAATATGATAAAATGAAGACACACGCGGCTGAAGGCGCGCGTATAGTCCACGAGATACTCAAGGAGACCGACGACATCGATTTCCACCTGATAGCGGAGAACGTGGCGCACTATCACCACGAGCGCTGGGACGGTTCCGGCTACCCAGACGGGCTCAGGGGCGAAGAGATACCCTTCGAAGCCCGCATCATGGCCGTCGCCGACGTCTACGACGCCTTGGTGAGCAGGCGGCCGTATAAGGAGCCGTTCACTTTTGAACAGGCAGACCGCATAATACTGGAGGGCATGGGTTCCCAGTTCGACCCGGCCCTGCGCGAATACTATGAAGCCGCAAGGCCCGCGCTCGAGGCCTTCTATTCGGCAGAGTGATCACGGTCCAATTTTTTCAGGAGAAAGGACGTTAACAGACATGTCAGACACTTTATCAGCGTATTTGATCTTCCAGGCTGTTTTTCTCATGCTCGACGCGTATGTCTATGCCCGGACCAACCGTGACATCGCGCGCAAGGAGGAGCGTATGTATTTCAGTTCTCTGATATTCATACATGTGGTCTACATCATCACGAACAGCATATGGTCGCTTCAGGAATACGACGTCATTGATCTGCAGAAATCTCTGATAGTCGTCGTCTGCATGATCAGCCTTCTCTGCGTGAGCTGCTGCGCCTACGTCTTCTTCAGGTTCACCTGCGTGCGCATACGGTTCAAGCCCCTGGAGAAGGGCCTGCTCCGCAATATACTCGCTATCCCCCAGCTCATCATCGCTGTTTTGATAATCACGTCTCCGTTGACCGGCCTTATCTACAGCATCAATGAGAGCGGAAGCATGGTCACGGGTCCGGCGTATATTTGCGAGATCGGGCTTGGCAGTCTTTATCTGTTGGGCGTGGTCGCGATGGCGGTCAATAACCTGCTGAAAGCGAAGACCTACGCGAAAAAGCTTTCCAGCAGCGCGCTTATCGCGTCGGTAACGATCATAATTCTGTTCATCGTGATCGACACGCTCCTTTCGAAGGCCACGATACTGCCGGCGGCGGTATTTGCGGTGATCATAGTAGTCTTCATCACAATGCAGGAATCCAATATCAACAGCGACGCCCTGACGGGCCTGAACAACCGCAGAAGGTCCGACGAATATCTTGCCATGGAGTTCAACACCATCTCGGAGGAGGATCCGCTCTTCCTTTTCATCGGCGACGTCGACAAATTCAAGGGCATCAACGACAAATACGGACATCTGGAAGGCGACGAGGCCCTGATACTCTGCGCGAGATCGCTGAACAGCGTCGCGACGGAACACGGCGGGTTCACGGCCAGGTTCGGCGGCGACGAGTTCCTCATGAGCTTCAGGCCTGCAAAGACCGGGGAAGGAGCTTCTTTCGACCCCGAAGCGGTGATAAATGAAGTCGAAGAAGATCTGGCCCAGCAGGTCAGTACGCACGACAAGCCGTATCATCTGGGCATGTCCCTGGGCTACGTCCGCTGCGCGGAGCCCGAATGGCCCTTCCAGAAGTACCTCGCCGCGGCTGACGAGATGCTGTATCTGCGCAAAAAGGAGAGGGCCGATCTCTGATCGGGCGCCTGCGCGATCCAGGGCAAAGGAGGCCCTAAAATGAACCCTGATATGGTCTGCCCCTGCGGCGACGGATACGTCAACATCCGCGTCGGGGCGCTGATAATAAAAGACGGCAGGCTGCTGCTCGCGGGGAACCCGTCGGTAGACTACCTTTATACGGTCGGCGGGCGCATAAAGTTCGGCGAGAGCGCGGAGCAGGCCGTCGCGCGCGAGGTGTTCGAGGAGACCGGCGTGCGCATGGAACCCGACCGCCTGGCGTTCATACAGGAGTGCTATTTCATCTGCGACTGCGGTCCCAAGACCGGCAAGCCTGTCTATGAGCTGGGCTTTTATTACTTCATGAAGACTCCGGACGATTTCGAGCCTGCCTGCATGAGCTTCACCGAAGACGGAAACCCCGAGCAGCTGCAATGGGTCTCGCCCGGTGATCCTTACCCCTACTATCCCGAATTCTGCCGCACCGAGCTGGTCAAAGACGGCCGCTACACGGTCCCTGAAGACCGCACTGTAAAGCATTTCTTCTCGGACGACCGCTGAGGGTCGTAAACAGGATATGACGAAAATACTTTTTATCTGTCACGGCAATATCTGCAGGAGCCCGATGGCTGAATACATTCTGAAGGATATGATCCGGAAGGAAGGACGTGAGGCTGAGTTCGAGATCGCGTCGGCTGCGACGAGCCGCGAGGAGATAGGCAACGACATGTACCCGCCGGCCAAAGACATACTGAAGGAGCACGGTGTGCCCTTCGGGCGGCATCATGCGAGGCAGATAACTGCTGCGGATTTTGACTATTACGACTACGTTATCGTGATGGAAGGCAGGCAGATCGCGAGCATGGCCATGCGCTTCCCGCGGGAGAGCATGGGCAAGCTGAGCCGCCTGATGGACTACAGCACGCGGCCGGGCGACGTATCGGACCCCTGGTACAGCCGCGACTTCGACACCGCGTTCCGCGACATAGAAGAAGGGTGCCGCGGTCTGCTGGAAAAGCTCCGTTAACCGTTGTTTTTGGGTTTGATAGTGATATCACAGCTGTCGGTGATCTCGGCAGCTTTTTAATAGATGCTGTTGTAGACAACTACCTGAATGCTATACAATAAACATGTAATGTATATCAAGGAGGGCAAAAAGATGTTTCAATTCTGGGGAGACGGGTCGCAGCAGGCGATGGACCTGGTGAACAGGATCGTTGTACGCAGCACGGAGAATTTCAACTGGACCTTCATTTTTATACTTGCTGTGGTGTTCTACGTTTATTGGAGCGAGATCAATAAAAAGAACTATGAGGCAGTCTATGCGGGGCTCGCGCTTTACGGGGTCCACTGGCTGTATGAGATCGCCAACGCAGTTATCGCACATGTTTTCGGCTATCCGCTCTGGTCTGTGAGCAACGAGTCCACGACGTTCATTCTGCTGATCGGAGTGTGCTGGGAGCTCTCGATGATGTTCTCACTGGCCGGTATCATATCATTCAAGATGCTGCCGCAGGACCGCAACGCCAGGTATTTCGCAAAGAATGGCAAGGGCGGCATCAGCTGCAAGCTTGCCGGCGCGCTGAGCATGGCGCTGTTGTTCGCGCTGGTCGAGTCGTTTCTCGCGGCGACCTCGAATCACTCGTTCATCTGGGTCTATAAATGGTGGGGCGTGCTTCCGGTGTTCATCACCACTTATGTGCCGTTCTTCCTCGCCAGCAATTACGTGCCCGATATGGAGCCCGCAAAACGCAAGAGGTTCCTGATCATCGAGTGGAGTCTGGTGGCTCTGCTGCTGATCGTTCTCATTCCTCTTGGGATCATATAAAAAGACCGGCTGGGAAAGCCGGTCTGCGGTCGCGACGGAAGCTCTCTAGCGTACGAACAGCAGCGAGAGAGCGATCAGGAACTGGCCGCTGTAGTAGAGGATATAGTTCAGGATGATGTCGACGGGGCGGTCTTTGCCTTCGCCGAAGTAGGTGCCGCTGAGCACCAGGTCGGAAAGGGTGAAGAGCACCGCTCCGGCGAAGAAACAGTTGAGGGCGGGGTCCGCGAAGCCGTACGCAAGGGCGAGGCTGGCTGACAGGCAGAGCGTCGAGAAGAGCATGACACCGTACAGCAGTACGGTGTTTTTCATTTTGCCGTAGGAAAGCTTCATGGGCTTTTCGAGCAGGAAGTTCACTATGCTCATGATCACCGCGATGAGGAAGGGCTCCGCAAGATAGGTGTGCGAAACGCCCCTGCCGAACTGCCAGAGAAGGCCGGTGATGTAGAGCACGTGGCCGATGCCGAAGGCGGCAAAGCCCGCGTAGGTATAGTTGTCTTCGTCCTCGGGGTAAACGTATTTGAGATCGAGCCAGACGTCGCCGAGAAGGCCTATGACCAGGCCGAGTATGACGAAGGGAGCAAGGCCGCTGAATACCGCGTCTTCGCCCGAAGCTGCGGCGCATATCGCGACGGTTATGAACAGCAGGGATACGACTGTCTTGAGCAGGACTTCCCTGACGGTGAAGCCTTTGAGTTTTTCGCGAACATAGAGGAAAAGAGTAACAGCGCCGAAGGCGATGAGGATCATACAGATAAGCATGGTCAGGGCTCCTTTCGGGGATCACGGGATCATATTCTTAACAACATATTAACGCAAAGAGCCGCGCAGTTCAACGCTCCTGCGCGCCGTCCGCTCCGAACTTTCTGAAACTCAGCAGCACCATCGATACCGACATGATGAACGACAGGACGTCCGCGACCGGATTCGCGATGAGTATGCCGTCGATGCCCATGCGCCTCGGGAGCAGCAGAAGCAGCGGTATCAGGAAGAGTCCCTGCCTCGACAGGGACGCGAGCAGGCCCTGGCGGTGGTTGCCTGTGGCCGTGAAGTAGTTGATGCAGATGGGCTGTATGTTCTGCAGGAACACGAACATCATATAGATCTTCAGATACTTCTCGGCGAAGCTGAAGTACATCTCTTCGCCCGAGCCGAATATCGAGATGATCTGCCTCGGGAAGAGCTGCAGGGCTATGAAGAAGATGACGCCCACCGCGAAGGCCGCGGAAAAGGCGTTCCAGTAGGCCTTTTTTACGCGTGAGTAATTGCGCGCGCCGAGGTTGAAGCCCCAGATGGGCTGGCAGCCCTGGGCTATGCCGACGGCGAACGATACCATTATCATGCCCGTCTTCTGGGCGACGCCCGAGACGGCGAGAGGGATGTCAGACCCGTAGACCGACTGCGCCCCGTAGACCGCGAGCGCGTTGTTGAGGACTATGCTGGTGATCATCATCAGCATGTGGTTGCAGAAGTTTGGTATGCCCGCGCGCATGCTGCCGAGCAGGTGTTCGCCGCTTATGCCGAAGTCGCCGACGCTGATCCTGAAAGCCTTAAAGCGCGGGTAGTACAGCGCCGCGAGGGTGCAGCTCACTATCTGGGAAAGGGCCGTCGCCGCGGCGGCTCCGCGTATGCCCCATGCGAAGGGGACCATGAAGAGCCAGTCGAGGAAGACGTTGAGCAGGGCTCCCGAGACCGTGCAGAGCATGGAATATCTCGGGCTGCCGTCAGCGCGTATGATGGACGAAGAGGTGTGCGCGAACATCTGGAAGGGCAGTCCGAAAGCAGTGATCGAAAGATATGACATCGCGTACGGATATACGTTGCCCGCCGGGTCCGCGCCGCAAAGCGCGATGATGGGTCCCCGCAGCAGGAACACAGCCAGCCCCGTCAACAGGCCGGCGACGATTACGCCGGTAAGGCCGGTGTGCACGTACCTTCTGGCCTCGCCTGTCTTTCCGGCGCCCTGGTTGATGCTGAAATTGGCGGCAGTGCCGATGCCGAACAGCATGCTGAGGCCGGTCGTGAGCGTCACGGTCGGAAAGACGACGTTAGTGGCGGCGTTGCCGAGCATGCCGACTATGTGGCCGATGAAGATCTGGTCGGTGATATTGTACGCGGCTCCGACAAGCATACTGATTATCGAAGGGATCGCGTACCTCGCTATGAGCGGGATGAGAGGAGCCGTTCCGAGCGGATTGTTCAGTGTTCTCCCGTCTTCTGACATGTTTTCTCCGTTGCTGCGTTTCAGGGCCGGAAAGACCCTGTAAAAACAGTATAACTTAAAAAAAACATGCTTGCAAACACTTGAAAGTTCATATAATAGCCTGATATAATCATTTGCGTAAAGCAACATATGCGCATAAGCGCACGGCGAGGACTGCGATGAATAGCAAAAAAGAGGCCGAAGGAAATCCCGGCAAGACTCCGCTGAACATTTCCCTTCCCGCGGAAGACAAAAAGTTCCTGAAGGTCTACGCCGCCCAGAACGGTACGACCATATCGAAGCTGGTGCAGGACCATATCGAAACGCTCAGGCGGCGCGGCAACGAGAGGGTATACGCTCATATCGCCCAGGCTTTGGCGCGCGGTTATACAGACCTTTACTACGTCAATATCGAGACCGGCGGGTTCATCGAATACCATACTGACGACGCAAAGGGCGTCCTTTCCGAAGCCCGGCGCGGAACGGACTTTTTCGAGGGCTGCAGGCGCGACGCAAAACGCTTCGTGCACCCGGACGATCAGGAAGCCTTCGTGAACGCCATGAACAGGGACTTTCTGACCGAAGCCCTGGACAAGTCAAAGGTCTTTGAACTGACTTACCGCAGGATAAAAGCCAGGCGCATCTTCTACGTGCGGATGAAGGTCTCGCGAGTGGAAGAGGACCCGCGTTTCATCGTCATTGCGGTCTCCGACATAGACGAGTTCTTGCGTCAGCGCCGCGAAGAAGACCGCATCAGGGAGGAGCGCCTTGTTTACGCGAGGCTCCACGCGATATCGGGCAATTACATCTGCGTGTACGTCGTGGACCCGGGATCGGGCAGATACCGCGAGTTCAGCGCGAGCGACGTATACGAAACGCGCTTTGCCCAGGAAAAGGAGGGCAAAGATTTCTTCGCCGCGGTGCGCAAGGCCTCCCACGAATTCAACCATCCCGACGACCTGCGCCGTTTCCTCTCGGCTTTCACGATAGGGAACGTCATGGCGGAGATCAGGCGCAGCGGCATCTATACCCTCGCTTACAGGCTGAAGGTCGGAGACGACTACAGGCACGTGCAGCTTAAGGCTGCAATGGTCGAAGAGAATGAAGGCCCGCGGCTCATCGTCGGCATCAACGATATCGACTCCCAGGTGCGCCAGGAGGAGGAATACAACCGCCGTCTCGAACAGGCGCAGAGCGAGGCGAATATCGACGCGCTCACCGGCGTCAGGAACAAGCACGCCTATCTTACGGCCGAGGCGCGCCTGGACCGCCAGATATCGGACGGCAGCCATCCGCTCTTTGCCGTGGTCATGCTGGACGTGAACGATCTGAAGCAGATAAACGACACCGCGGGGCATCAGGCCGGCGACCAGTATCTGCGCGACGCGTGTACGCTGATCTGCGATACATTCAAGCACAGCCCGGTATTCCGCGTCGGCGGGGATGAGTTCGCGGTCATAGCCCAAGGAGACGACTACGTTCAGCTCGAAGAGAGGCTGAAAGAGATCGAGGAGCACAACCTCGTGGCCCTGCGCAGCGGCGGCATAGTGGTGGCCTGCGGCATGTCAAGATTCGCCGGAGACAGCTGCGTTGCCCCGGTGTTCGAGCGGGCGGATCATAAAATGTACGAAAACAAGAACTATCTGAAGGGCCTGCCCTCCGGACAGGGTGAGTAAGGAGCCCGCGTCAGAACTCTCCGAGTATGTCGAAGAGGCTGGCGGAGGAGGAAGACGCCCCGCGCGACTTTTTATAGTCGAGCAGGCGGGCGGTGCATTCGGCGCGGCCGAGCTTTGAGGCGAGGGCGAGCCATTCCTCGGCTTCGGGGTCTGTGAAAAGGCCGCGGTCGAGATAAAACTTAAGAGCAAAGACGTCGTCGCGTTCGATAGCGTAGCGGGCGACGTTTTCTTTTACTTCAAGGAGCCAGGCTTCCCAGGAGGCTGTCTGCCCGGCGCCGTAGTCGGCGGGGTGCCTGAGGCAGCTCAAAAAGAGAGTGCGCTTGAGCGGCTCGTTGTTGACGGTGAGAGGGTCGAGCGGGCCCGGCGAGAGGAGTCCCGCGCCGGCGTTGACCTCGCGCAGAGCGGGGCAGTTGAAGAAGACGCAGTGGCCGAAGCTTAAGGCTTCGCTTTCGAAGGTGATGCTGCGCAGCTTGACGCAGTTCGCGAAGCCGAAGTCGTCGATGTGCTTTACGTGGGGCGGGATGACGAGTTCCTGCAGGCTTTTGCACCACGAAAAGGCGTAGCCCGCTACGCGGACGGCAAAAGTGGGGATGCGCAGCTGGCGGGCCTCGCCCGCGTAGCGAACGAGGGTGGAGCCTATGCATATGCAGCCGTCCTTTTCAAATGCGGCGCCGGCAAATTCATGCAGAGCGTCGCAGCCCCCGAGCACGTCTCCTCCTATCTGAAGGCCGCCGGCGGGAGCCTGAGCGCCTGTTTTTACCTCAAGGCGCTGCAGCGAGCGGCACTTGTAAAACGCGCGGTCTCCTATCTCCGTGACTGAGGCGGGCAGGGTGGCCTCGCGCAGAGCCGTGCAGCCGTAGAACGCGTGGAACATCACGCGCCCGATGCTCTCCGGCAGGCTGACCTCTTCCAGCTTATCGCAGCCGAAAAAAGCCGCTTCGCCTATCTCCGTGATCCCTTCGGGCACTTCCACGCGCGCGGCGGAGCCGCGGTATTTGAGCAGGCGGGTCCCCGAGATAACGAGTTCCTCGCTGCCGCGCATTACTTCGAAACTATTCTTCATCTTTTCTAAGCTGTTCGATCTCGTTTATCAGTTCCTTCTGGCGTTCGTAGAACATCAGCGACTTATTGTGCGCGAAGTACTTGTCGCAGCCGTGGCGGTTTATGAACTGCGCGCTGTAGTAGTTGACCGTAAGCTCTGTCACGAGTATGAGCATCTCCTGGCCGTCGCCGAAGACGTCCTCGCAGAAGGTGAAGACGTTGGCGAGCTTGTCTTTGGCGGCGTTGGCGAGGCTGGTGAGGCCGACGGTGCGCTTGTCGAAGGCAAATGCGAGCTCGTTGTAGGCCTCCTTGCCGTCCGCGGTGCCTCCGCGCTTTGTGAGCAGGTCGCGGGTCTCGCCAATGAAGGCTATCGCCCTGTTGAGGGCGTACTGCTCGTCGAGACTCATGGAACCCGTGTTGCGGCCCGTGCGAAGGCGTTTGCGCAGCTTTTCGGTCTCCTCCTCTATCGCGATGGTATAGGGCTTTTCGCGCAGCGAGCCCTTGAGGCTCTTTATGGTCTCGATCAGCTCCGCGGTGGAGTATTCCTCGCTCCAGACCGTCTTGACCGCGTTCCCGCAACCGTCGAGCAGCAGTCCGAGCAGGGAGAGGCGCTCGTCGAACTTCGCGGTGCGGGCGCGTTCCTTGACCTCGGTGCTGGGCTTGCCGTCGAGTATGGCTTCGACCTCGTAGTCGCTGCGGTACTTCTTGAAGAGCTCATAGTAGAGCGAGAAGTCCCTGGCGATCTTGCGGTTCTGCAGGTACTGACTTATCAGCTTGCCGTCTACGGGCAGGCCTTTATCCTCATAGAGGTAGATCATGTCGGACAGGTCCGACCAGCCGCGCGCGGTGACGAAGCTCTTGCCGTCGACCGTGGTCTCGATCTTGTAGAAGTCGTCCTGCTTGATCTCAAGGTAGCTCATGACTGCGGGATGGGTGCCGCGCATGTACGCGTATTCCTTCCAGGCGGGGTAGTCGGGTTCGATGTCGAGGCGCTTCATGCGGTCCCAGGTGACTATGTCGAACTCGCGGGCGCTGGAGTTGTATTCGGGCGGGTTGCCCGCGGTCACGACTATCCAGCCCTCTGGGACCTGATGGCGGCCGAAGGTCTTGTACTGCAGGAACTGCAGCATGGATGGGGCCAGGGTCTCGGAGACGCAGTTTATCTCGTCGAGGAAGAGTATGCCTTCTTTAAGGCCGCTCTCCTCCATCATGTCGTAGACCGAGGCGATTATCTCGCTCATGGTGTATTCGGAGACCGAGAACTCCTTGCCGCCGTAGTTCTTTTTGACGATGAACGGAAGCCCGAGCGCGCTCTGGCGGGTGTGGTGGGTCATGGAATAGGAGACCAGGCCGACGCCCAGCTCCTGGGCTATCTGCTCCATTATCGCGGTCTTGCCTATGCCAGAGGGACCCATCATGAAGACGGGGCGCTGGCGCTCGACTGGTATGCGGTATTCGCCGAACTCGTCCTTGGCGAAGTATGAGATCATCGCGTTCTTGATCTGCTGTTTGGCTTCTTTGATGTTCATAAACTCTCACTTTCCAGGACCACACGCATCGCCCAGGGGGGCACGGCGGGGCCGCTGCTGTCATCGTCGAGGAATACGAAGACCGTCTCGTAGGGCGGTTTCTGTTCGGGGTAGGTGCCGAGGCCGTCGGTGAAATAGATGAGGCCTTTGAGGTTCTCCAGCTCGCCGCTCTGCATGAGGCCGTCCACGTAGGTGAAGACGGGGCGGAAATCGGTGCCTCCGAAGCCTTTAAGTTTGAAGCCTTCGAGGAAGCGGTCGAAGTCGGCGTCGCTGCGTATCACGGTGTCGCTTTGTATCTGCGCGTCGCACTGGATGATGTGTATATTAACCTTTGTGAAGAAGGTTCCGCCTGTCTTGAGGATGTTCCAGGTCTTTTCGACGAAGCGCTGCACCAACTCGCCCTGTACTGAGCCCGAGGTGTCGATGGCGATGACGAATTCCTTGACCTTTTTGACCTCTTTGTATTCGAGGGGCTCGACCAGGGGCATGTTGTCGTAGAGCCTGAGCCCGTAGGTGTAGAAGATGTAGTCGAACTCGTCGTCGTTGATCTGCATCTCCTCGCCGAATTCCGAGAATTTTCGAAGGAATTCGGCGTAGTCTATGCGCTCGCGGTTCACCGCGAGCAGATTCTGGAGGAGATCTCCGGTCTCGGCGCTCCGCGCCCGGCTGAAGGTCTGCAGGTCTTCCTGTATCTGCTCGGAGATCTCCTTCCAATCGGGCTCCGGTCCGGCGCCGGCGTTCTCCATGTCTTCGCCGGCGTCGGCGCCGGAGGCAGAGCCGCCCGCGGCGGCCGCGGCCTGCTGGTCCGGCGCTTCGTACGGTGCCTCGCCGTACCAGCAGCCGTGGTCGTCGGCCTCAAACAGCTGTTTGAGGCGGCGCAGCGAAGCTGCGCCGGGCGGCTCGTCCAGCAGCCACCTGTATATCTTTTCGGCGCTCATCAGTTTGACCTCGCGCCTAATCCTCTCAACGTCCGGCTCCTGCAGGAACTGCCGCGAAGCGGCGGCGCATTCCAGCTTCAGCCCGCTTATCGCGGTCTCGACCGCGATGTCGCACGCAAGGTCCCACAGCTGCCTGTCCACCATGGTCCCCACGAACGAATGCCTGAATATGCAGTGGAGCACCATGTGCAGGTAGTCGCGCGCGGGCCTCTGCCTTTCGGCCTTCACGCAGCGCAGTATGTGCTCGGGATCGTACCATATGCGGCTCCCGTCGCACTGCAGCGGCCCCTGCCTGGGCACCAGCGGCAGCCTCGAGAGGGCATTGTCCATAAAGCGAAGATTCACCATGAGAGTACTTCTCGCGAGCAGAAGGACCTCCTCTGCGAGCTTTTCTTCTCTTTGTTTTTTCTCTTTCTTCAGCAAATCGTCACTTTTCATAGTTATTATTATAACAGCAGAAAGGACAGTCGTCATGACTAACTATTACGAAGTGCTGGGCGTCAAGCAGGATGCTTCAATAGAAGAGATCAAAACTTCATACCGCGCGCTTCAGAAAAAGTATCATCCCGACGTATACAAAGGCGACAATCCCGACTATGCGGCAGAAATGGTGAAGAGGGCGAACGAGGCCTACTCGGTGCTTTCCGACGAGCAGAAACGCGCTGATTACGATCAGCAGCTCGAATACGGCACCTTTACCGCCCAGGGTTACGCGGATCCCTACCGTCAGAACTACGGCAGGGAATACACGAGCAACCCCTTCCACCAGACCTTCTACACCTACACGCGCTACCGCGCCCAGGACGACGACGATAACGTTTACGGCCAGCAGGACGACCAGCAGTATCCGTACGGCTTCCACTACGTCAGCGGCCGCGGCTGCCTCCGCAGCCTCGTGATAATGGGCCTCATCTGGCTCGGCCTCTCGCTGCTGGGCATCAGGTGGATAGGTTTCCCGCTCCTGTTCTTCTTCTTTTAGAAAAATTCTTCATCATATAGAACTTATTTCTCTCCTTAAAAAGAACGGCCCTACGGGGTCGTTCTTTTTGCGCGCATGACAACTTGCGACCCGGTTATTTCTGTTTCCGGCCTTTTTTTCTCGTCTGAGAGCGTGCCGGTCTAATAAACCGAGCGCGGACACCGGTTTTGTATTGTTTTGCCCATTTTGGGCCATTATAGTTACGAAAAAAGATGACGGGGCCTGAAAGAGGATCGACCGATACGCACCATGCATATAAGTGTAAGAAAATGGCAAAACATCGTTGACAAGGAGGGGTAAAAATGCGAGAATAAAAGTAAAATAAAGGAAACGAGCCCAAATTATAGGGCGGAAGATCGAGCTGAAATGCAAAAGGAGATCCGGGAAAGTATGTCATTCCAAATAGCCCTTCAGGAAGTGTTAACACATTTGCGTCAGGAACGCCGTTCTGTTACGAAATCGCTGTCCCGGCTTCCTGCGGGCGAACTTCTCATTTCGAAAGCGGGTAAATATATGCGTTACTTTCTTGTTGAGATCGTAAATGGAAAGCGGAAGATGACGTCCATCGGTAAAAAACCGAGACTTGTAATGCGCCTGGCAAAGAAGCGGTTTCTTGAAGAGTTGTTGAAACGTCTCGATCACAATATCGGCGTTTGTGAAAAAGCATTGCGGGAGAGCGTATCAACAGAGCCTCAGAATATGATCAATAGCTTGCCCAGGAATTTTGACCTGCTTGACGAGCAGGAACTGCTCTATGGGAAAAAGCTCAGGGATTGGCCTAACCCCTCGCGTGATCCGCAAATAACGCCGCATTTACCGCTGCTCGACATAGGCTGTCTTGACCCTGCCGAGTGGGCGGAGGAACCGTATTGCGAGAATACGTCTTATCTGGATCTGAAGATCCACAGGAATGCCCGCGGCATTCTCTGCAGGTCGAAGTCAGAAGTATCGATCCTGGATATGTATGATTACAAAGGGCTCTTTTATCATACGGACGAGACTCTGATCATCGATGGGGAACTGCTTTCCCCGGACGTGATAGCGGTGAGGCACGACGGAACGCTAATATATCACGAGCACTGCGGCATGCAAAGCGTGCGGTATTCCGAAAGGCTGCAGCACAAGCTCTGGCTGTATGAAAAAGCCGGGATAGTTCCCGGCAAGAATCTGATACTGACTTTTGACCGCGCGGACGGAAGCCTGAATATGGCGATCGTTGAGCAGCTGATAGATGATTATTTCTTCAGGTAGCCTTTTTCTTCGGGGCGGGGAGCTCGGGGTACATGGCTTCAAGCAGCTCTTTAAGGAACTCACGGTCCTCCACGTCGTCCACCAGCAGCATTTTGCTGCCGCCTTCGTAGGGAAGATCCTCCTCGGCGTCCGGCATCATTGCCAGAGCCGCTTTGACCGGCTTCACTAGGAAGCGGTCGTCGTAGATGCCTCCGGCTATCTTTCCGCGGTAGTAGATGATGTATTCGCCCATCATCGCCCGGTAAGTCACATCGCTCAGCCCGGAGAGCTGCTCCAGGACGAATTCAAGGTATTCTTTGCTCGATGCCATGGCTCATCTCTTTCTGACCGGATGCCTGATCACGGTCTTCAGCTTGTCCGGGGCGACTTTGCGGGCGTCGCTCAGGTAGATCTCGTGGTGGAGCCGACGGTCGGAGATGTCCAGAGCGTAACCCTGCTGCTCCATGTATTCGTGCATCAGCGCTACGGTGGCCGGTTCGTCGTCGTAGGATCCGATATGCATGCACTGCACGCACAGGCCTTCGTCATATGTGAAAAACTCTACTTTCGAAAAGTCGGTCTTCTTTTTTCTCTCCGCTTCCCCGACAGCCCAGTCGAAGTCGGCTTTGGTCACGAAATCGGGAAGCCGTATGACCGAGATCCACTTGAAGTTTTCCTTGTGCGCGTAATCGATGCCGCTGATCCCGTCCTGCCACCAGAAGCCTTCGAGGGGCGGCACGACGTATTCGAAATATCCGTCGATCCTGTGATCTCCCTTATAGCTCATCTTTATCGTGAACGCGATGCCGTAGAGCAGACCGATCGACTGCTTGTATTCGCCGTCTTCGGCGTTAGGGTCGCCCTGGCCACGCACAGCGATGTAATTCATTTCCGGGACCGTAATGATTCCCGGTTTGTCCTTCGGCATATAAAACTCTTTGTATTCTTTTTTGAAGTCAAAAGGCATGAGATTCTCCTTTCAGAAGATCCTGCGATGCGCGGAAGTCAGCGTTCATGCTTCGAGGAAGCGCAGGACCCGGTCGTTGAAATCGGGGGCCTCTTCGTAAGCTGCGTGGCCGAGGCCGTCGTAGATGTACAGTTCGCTGCCCGGGATGAGATCGTGCAGCTTTTGTGAAGCTTCTGCTCCGACGATCCTGTCGTCGCTGCCGCCGATGATGAGGGTCGGGCAGCTGATGCGCGGAAGTTCCGCAGACGCGTCAAAACCCAGTATAGCCTCCGCGTTTGCGAGGAAACGGCTGTAGTTCTTGGGCTTTCCTATCGACCCGATCACCGGATACATCTTCCTGTACTTTTTCAGATAGTCTTCCGAATAGCTGTTTTCTGCGGTGTCTATCATCAGGCTCTTGTGGTCGCCCTTCGCCGCAAACCCTATCCAGTCGTTCAGGCGCTCTACTGCCACCGGAACCGCGTCCGGGGCCGTCACGGCAAGCACCAGTTTTTCAACCAGCTCCGGGTGGTTCGCCGCGAGCAGCTGAGCGATCATCCCGCCTTGCGAGACACCCATCACGCATGCTCTGCCGATACCGAGGCTGCGCATCGCGCGTGCCTGGTCATCCGCCATCTCGCGTATGCTGCAGCCCTTTTGCAGGCCGTCTCTGCGGCTGAACATCCAGACTGTATATTTATCAAAAAACTTTTTATACGGCGGAGCCAGCAGCAGAGCCTTGCCCCTGACAGTCGCGAGCCCGTCCGAGAGCCCCGGCAGGATGATGAAGTGTTTTTCCCCGCTGCCGAACTTCGCGTAGCTCATCACGTCGTCCCAGAGCTGCACCTCTCCGTTTTTCGCGTTCCAAAGCATAGTTCCGCTCCTTTCAGGCAGTGGCTGTAAAAAATCTCTGGTATAATTATACCATCTGTCAGTTTTTCTGTAACGTGGGAGAGTCTTTTCCCGTCTATATAGACAAAGGGGTATCGTGTCTGCCTGCCGCCGTGCTCCGGCGCAGCAGGCGGATGAAAGGAGTTTATTATATGAAACGCGTTGCTGTAATACTTGCGCTGATCCTCGCAATAGGCTGCGTTCTGCCGGTGTGGGCTGAAGGGGAGCCCGCGGCGGACAAGTCCGCGGCAAACGCCGGCGCGCTGCTCGAGGCCTGGACGCAGGAGAGGCTTGCGGCCATCGATCAGAACGATCCGCAGCAGATGTCGGAGGCTTATACCTATCCGTACCCGGGCTGCATCAACGGCGTCTGGTCGACCGACGGGACCATGGAAAAGCTGACTTTTGCATACGTTCAGGGCCGTAAAGCCGAGGCTGAAGCCGAACTGGCGTGCGTTGAAGATCAGAGCAGTGTGACCCTGGTCGAGGGCGGCAAATATACCATCAAGGAACTGCTCGAGGTGCAGTATTCGCTGGCGGATTACATCGGTGCGGAGAGCGGCGTCGCCGGCTACGGGATCGATCAGAAGCGCAACTGCGTCAGGGTCGACCTGGTCGTAAACGAGCCCGCTTCCGGAGATACTGAAAAAACGCTGGCAATGACCTACGGCGACAAGGTCGGGTTTAACGATACCGACGGGTACGCCGTCCCGGCTATGGGGACCTTCGAGCCTGCGGCCGAAGATGCCTCCGCGGGCGATGCGGCAAAATGCGGGACCCCGGGCTTCCCGACCTACCTGCTGATCATTATCGTGGCTGCGGCTGCCGCGCTGTGCGTTTTAGTCTACTTTGCAGTCAGGAAGAATAAAGAGTAAATGATCGCATAAGCCGCGGGCCATTCCCGCAGAGCGTTCCTCCGGCCTTGAGCCGTGAGGCGCGGCCTCTGCCGGTCAGGCCTGCGCTGCAGGGCGGCTCCCTTGTTTTGAGCCAGCCCTTTTACATATCGCCGGGCGTTTAACGCCCGGCTTTTTTGTGGTAGAATTGTAATGGTGGAAAGTTGGCCTCCCCGCGCCGGAAAAAGCGCGGAGGCATTTAATACATTGTGGAAGGACGGACCGGTCAGTATGGACATGGCGAAAAGCGAAAGCTGCATCTATCTTGCGGGAGGCTGCTTCTGGGGGCTCCAGAAGTTCTTTGACCAGTTTGACGGGGTCCTTGAGACCGAGGTCGGCTACGCGAACGGCCCGGACAAGGCTCCGAGCTATCAGGACGTGTGCAATGACAGCGGCCACGCGGAGACGGTAAGGATCGTTTACGACCCCTCCGTGATGTCTCTCGAAAAGCTGCTCGACTATTATTTCATGGTCATCGACCCGCTCTCGGTCAATAAACAGGGCCACGACGAGGGCATCCAGTACCGCACGGGCATCTACTATACGGACGAGGCCCAGCTGCCCGCGGTCAACGCCGTGTTCGGGCGCGAGCAAGCTAAGGCCGGCCGACCGCTTGCGGTCGCCGTGGAACCGCTTAAGAACTTTTTCTCCGCGGAGGAATACCACCAGAAATACCTCGAAAAGAACCCCGGCGGCTACTGCCACATTCCTTCGCAGTACTACGGCCTGGGCGGAAAGTAAGCAGGTTCTTTTTCCTGAGAGGTGCTTATGGACATCTTCGGCATAATATCTCTGCTTGGCGGCCTGGCGATGTTCCTTTACGGAATGCGCCTGATGGGAGATTCCCTTAAGGAGAACTCTTCCGGAACGCTGAAAGCCGCGATGGGCAAGGTCACGAACAATCCCGTCAGGGCTTTCATCCTCGGAGTCCTCGTCACCGCGCTCATACAGTCGTCCACCGCGACGATAGTCATAACCTCGGGCCTTGTAGGCGCGGGTATACTCACGCTTCACCAGTCTCTCGGCATCATCATAGGCGCCAACGTCGGAACCACGGTCACGGGCCAGATAATCAGGCTCCTCGACATCGACGCCTCGGGCGCCTCCTGGCTCAGGTTCTTCCAGCCCTCGACCCTGGCTCCCATAGCCCTGATATTCGGCATGCTGCTCATCATGGGCAATTTTATGAAGAATTCGCGCTCCGTGGGCAACATAGCCGTAGGCTTCGGAATACTCTTCTCAGGGCTCCTCAACATGACCGGCGCGGTCAATTCTCTCGCGAGCTCGGGCATCATCGAAGACCTCTTCGCGGGCCTGGGCGACAACCCGCTCATCGCCTATATCACAGGCGCGGGCGTGGCCTTCGCTCTGCAGAGCTCGTCCGCCACGGTAGGCATACTGCAGGCCTTCTCGTCGACCGGCATGCTCACCTTCAAGGCCATTTACGTGGTCATCGTCGGCATTTACCTCGGCGACTGCGTCACCACCGCCATAGTCTGCTCCATCGGCGCCAAGGCGGAAGCGAAGCGCGTGGGCATAGTCAATATCCTGTTCAACCTCAGCGAGACCGTCCTCGTGCTGGTCGTCATAGGCGTGATACACCGCCTCGGCCTTCTCGAAGATCTCTGGAACAGCCCTGTCAACTCGGGCATCATAGCCAACACCAACACGACCTTCAACCTCTGCTGCTCGATACTGCTTCTGCCGATGATAGGCGTCTACGAAAAGCTAAGCAAACGCATCGTTAAGGACGACAAGGTCGAGACCGGCAAGTACAAGGAAGTGCTGGAAGCCCTGAACCCTGTGTTCTTCGACACCCCGGCGCTGGCGCTGCAGTCCTGCTACAACGTGCTGCTCGCGATGTTCAACCTGGCAAAGAAGAATATCGAAAAGTCATTCACGCTGCTGGGCAATTACGACGAGACCGTGCACAAGGAGATGCAGGCCGAAGAGGACATGCTCGACCTGATGACGGACCATGTCAGCCGCTACTCGGTGGAGCTGCTCGCGCATCTGCATACTGACTACCATCTGGCCATCCTGGACCAGTATTACAAGGTCACCGCGGAGTTCGAGCGCCTCGGGGACCACGCCCTGGATATCGCCGACCACGCGGCAGCGCTCGTAAAGAACGATACGACGTATTCCCCGGCCGCGCGCTCGGAGCTCGCTGTGCTCGAGGACGCCGTGCTCAACCTGCTCGGCGATACCGAACAGGCCTTCCGCAAGAGGGACGTTGAAGCGGCTTCGCGCATCGAGCCGCTCACGCAGGTCATCGACGAGCTGGCTTCTCTGCTCAAGCAGAACCACCTGAAGCGCATGGCGCGCGGGGAATGCAATATATACGCGGACAGCAGCTTCACCGACCTTCTGGTCGAGTTCCGCCGCATCGCCGACGTCTGTTCGAACGTGGGCGCCGCGACCATGGTGCGCGCCAATCCGGAGCTCGCGGACCACGAACACATGTACTTCGACCGCCTGCGCAGCGGAAGCGACGAGGCCTTCAACAAGGCCTATGAGGCCGCGTACAGAAGGTATTTCTCCCTGCTTAAACCGGCTTCGCCCGACGACAGTTCCACCCAGCTCTCGTTCCTTAACTGATACCCAAAGCGCGGCGCGTATATATACGCGCCGTAATTTTTTACAAATAAAAGGCAGAAACTTGCCTCTTGACGGCTGCCTTTTTCCGGTGCTACACTACTTTAAACCGTTGAAGAAGAGTGAGTAAGCTCAAGCCTCCTTTTAAGAGAGAGCCGCGGACGGTGTGATCGCGGTAAAAGTGCCTGGGCCGAATGGACTTCCGAGGGCGACAGGAAACGGAGAGATCCGGAGTATGGGAGACGGAAGGTTCCCGCCGTATAAAGGGGACGGCATATGTCAGTATGCGCTAAGTGGGCGCTTTACGCGTCAAGCCGGGTGGCACCGCAGGTATAGTATTCTACACCTGTCCCAGCAAGTATTTGTTTGGGACGGGTTTTTTATTTGTGTCACGACCCGTTCCCCAAAGCCTGAAGGCGGAAAGGAGAACAAAATGCCTGTCAAGAACATCCCTTATAAGATCTACCTCGAAGAAGACGAGATGCCGAAGAGCTGGTACAACATGAGGGCCGATATGAAGGTCAAGCCCTCGCCCCTGCTCGACCCGGGGACCGGCAAGCCGCTCACAGCCGAGCAGCTCACCCCGATATTCTGCGAAGAGCTCGTCGCGCAGGAGCTCAACGATACCGACAGGCTCATAGAGATACCGCAGGAGATACGCGACTTTTACAAGATGTACAGGCCGTCGCCGCTGGTCAGGGCCTACTGCCTCGAGGAAAAGCTGCAGACCCCCGCGAAGATCTATTACAAGTTCGAAGGGAACAACACGAGCGGGAGCCACAAGCTCAACTCGGCCATAGCCCAGGCGTATTACGCCAAGAAGCAGGGACTTAAGGGCGTTACGACCGAGACCGGAGCCGGCCAGTGGGGCACCGCGCTCTCGATGGCATGCTCATACCTCGGGCTGGACTGCAAGGTCTTCATGGTGAAGGTCTCGTACGAACAGAAGCCGTTCAGGCGCGAAGTGATGCGCACCTACGGGGCGTCGGTGGTGCCCTCGCCGTCGGAGACGACTGAGGTCGGAAGAAAGATACTCGCGGAGCACCCGGGGACCACAGGGAGCCTCGGCTGCGCGATATCCGAGGCAGTTGAGGTCGCGGTCAAGTCTGAGGGCTACCGCTACGTGCTCGGAAGCGTGCTCAACCAGGTGCTGCTGCATCAGTCGGTGATAGGCCTTGAGACCAAGGCCGCGCTCGACAAATACGGCGTGAAGCCCGACATGATAATCGGCTGCGCAGGAGGCGGTTCAAACCTCGGCGGGCTCATCGCCCCGTTCATGGGCGAGAAGCTGCGCGGAGAGGCGGATTACCAGATAATAGCGGTCGAGCCGGCAAGCTGCCCGAGCTTCACAAGAGGCGTATTCGCGTATGACTTCTGCGACACCGGAATGATCTGCCCGCTCGCGAAGATGTATACTCTCGGCAGCGGTTTCATTCCTTCGCCCAACCACGCTGGTGGCCTGCGTTTCCACGGCATGAGCACCATACTGTCGCAGCTCTACCACGACGGCTACATGGAAGCCCGCAGCGTGGAGCAGACCTCGGTGTTCGAGGCGGCCGAGGAATTCGCCCGCGTAGAGGGTATACTGCCCGCTCCCGAGAGCGCTCACGCGATAAGGGTAGCCATCGACGAGGCGATGAAGTGCAAGGAGACCGGCGAGGAGAAGACAATAGTCTTCGGTCTCACCGGCACCGGTTACTTCGATATGGTCGCGTACGAGAAGTATCACGACGGCCTCATGACCGACGAGATACCGACCGACGAACAGCTCGAGGCTTCGTTCGCGACTCTGCCGAAGGTGGAATAATAAGGCCGTCCGGGCGGCCGGAATATTTGATACGGCTGAAGGGGCCGGACGTTTGAGTCCGGCCTCTTTTTATGCCTCTGCGAGGAAAAAACTGATATAATATATCTGAAAAGAGCCGCGGAAAGCGGCGGAAGAGCGAAGGAGCGCGCAGCAGATGAACGAACGCCTGAGGGCGGATGCCGAACAGATAGTGAGAGCGGCCATAGAGGCCGTGAAGCCGGACGCGGCCGTGAGACGGGCGCTTGAAAACATTGAGCTGCCGGAGGGCGGGAAGCTGCTTCTTGTCGCCGCCGGCAAGGCCGCGTGGCAGATGGCCGACGCGGCGGTGAAGTGGCTGGCGGCTGATGAAGGCGGCCGCGGGCGGAAGCTTGACGGAGGCGTCGCGGTGACCAAGTACGGGCACGTGATGGGAGAGATCCCGGGCGTGCGCTGCATAGAGGCTGGGCACCCCGTGCCGGACGAAAACAGCTTTCTCGGCGCGGAGGCCGTGCTTGAGCTTTGCGGAGGGCTTGGCGAAGGCGACGTGGTGCTGTTCCTTCTCTCGGGCGGGGGAAGCGCCCTGTTCGAAAAGCCTCTGGTGGAACCCGAGGCGCTGCAGGATATCACGAAACAGCTGCTTGCCTGCGGGGCGGACATAGTTGAGATAAATACGATACGCAAGAGGCTGTCGGCTGTGAAGGGCGGGCGCTTCGCCCTGCACTGCGCGCCCGCGAGGGTGGAGTCGGTGATATTGTCCGACATACTGGGAGACCCGCTGGATATGATAGCGTCGGGCCCGGCCGCGGCGGATCCGTCGACCTGCGATCAGGCGCTCGCGATAGTTGAAAAATACGGGCTCAGGCTTTCCGCCGCGGCCCTGGAGCTCCTTGGGCAGGAGACGCCGAAGGCGCTGGATAATGTCAATACACAGGTGATAGGCAGCGTGAGGGAGCTGTGCGGCGCCGCCGCGCGCGCTGCGCGCGCGCTCGGCTACGAGCCTCTCTTCCTCACCGACTGCATGGACTGTGAGGCTCGTGAAGCCGGCCGCTTCCTGGCGGCTGTGCTGCGCAGCCACGCCGGGGCGGGGGCCCCGGCCGGCAAAGGCTCCGCCGGAAGCGGCGGCGGCGCCGGCGGCCGCCGTCTCGCCTTCCTCGCGGGCGGCGAGACCGTCGTTCACCTTACGGGCACGGGCAGGGGCGGCCGCAACCAGGAGATCGCCCTCGGCGCGGCCGAGGGCCTGCGCGGCCTCAGAGAGGCCGCGGTCATATCCGCCGGCTCCGACGGCACCGACGGGCCAACTGACGCGGCCGGCGGCTATGCCGACGGCGACACCGCGGCAGAGCTCGAAGCCGCCGGCTTCGACATCGCAAAGGTGCTGCGCGGCAACGACGCCTACACCGCTCTCGGCGCCGCCGGAGCCCTCATCTTTACGGGTCCTACGGGTACCAACGTCAACGATATCACTGTCGGTCTCATCGCCGGCTGATCAAAGGAGGTAACGCATGCCAATGCAGATGGGCTTTCGCTGGTACGGCGAGGGCAACGACAACATTTCACTATCAGACATAAAGCAGATCCCCGGCGTGACGAGCATAGTCTGGGCGCTGCACAGCAAGATGCCAGGCGAGGTCTGGGTGACCGCCGAGATCGCGGAAGTGCAGAAGCAGCTCGAGCCCTACGGCTTCAACATGGACGTCGTCGAATCGGTCAACGTTCACGACGACATCAAGATAGGGCTCCCGAGCCGCGACAGGTACATCGACAATTACATACAGACCATAAGAAACCTTGCGCCCTTCGGGGTCAAGGTCATCTGCTACAACTTCATGCCTATATTCGACTGGACCCGCACCGACCTGTTCCACCCGGTCGGGGACGGTTCCACCGCGCTATATTACCAGGCGGACATGATACAGGACGACCCCAAGGCCATGGCGAAGTACATACTCGACAACCTGCACGGGCTCACCTTCCCGGGCTGGGAACCGGAGCGCATGGCAAGGCTCGACGAGCTCTTCGCGGCATATAAGGACGTGACCAAGGAGAAGCTCTGGGAGAACCTGAAGTACTTCCTCGAGAGGCTGATGCCCGTGTGCCATGAGTGCGACATAAAGATGGCCATACACATGGACGATCCCCCCTGGGACATCTTCGGCCTGCCGAGGCTCATGGTGAACGCGGAGGCCGTGGACAGGTTCCTGTCGATGGTCGACGACCCGTATAACTGCATAACTCTGTGCAGCGGCTCGCTCAACGCGAACCCCGCCAACAACGTGGCCGAGATCGCGGCTGCCCACGTGGACCGCATCGCGTTCGCGCATATCAGGAACATCAAGCACTTCCCGAACGGAGATTTCTCCGAGGCTTCGCACCGCGACTGCGACGGCGAGACCGGCATACTCGCTATACTGCGCGCCCTGCACGACGGAGGCTACGAGGGCTATATACGCCCCGACCACGGCAGGCACCTCTGGGGCGAAGGACCCGGCAGCTGCAGGCCCGGCTACGGACTGTACGACAGGGCCCTGGGCATAATGTATATGCTCGGCGCGTGGGATCTCATGGATAAACAGGCGGAGGAGAAATAATGCCTATAGGTTTCGGGATAAGGGTGCCGCTCGGCGCGTATGACGACGTTCCCCTGAACAGGGGACTCACCGAGGAGAACTTCCTGCTGAGCACAAATACCGCGGCGGAGCTGTTTCACGGCTGCGCGGAGAAACAGCCCATATTCGACTTTCACAACCACCTTCCGGTGCGCGACATCGCGGAGCACAGGCAGTACCGCGACCTGACCGAGCTGTGGCTCGAGCACGACCACTACAAGTGGCGCGTCATGAGGGCAAACGGCGTGGACGAGCGCTTCATCACGGGCAATGCTTCGCCCTACGAGAAGTTCGAGGCCTTCGCTGCCGTGATGCCCAGGCTCGTGGGCTGCCCGGTCTATCACTGGACCCGGCTTGAGCTGGACAGGTACTTCAATATCGGCTACGAGCTGAACCCGCAGAACGCGGAGAGGATCTGGGACAGAACCCGCGAGCTGCTGCGGGAACCGGGCTATGACGCAGTCTCGCTGCTCGCGAAAATGAACGTGAAGGTGCTGTGCACCACGGACGACCCCGCGGATACCCTGGAATGGCACAGGATCATAGCAAGGGACGACAGCATACCGTTCAAGGTGTGCCCGTCCTTCAGACCGGACAGGTTCATTAACGGGTACAACAGGGAAGCCGAGGCCGAGCTGTGCGGCCGCTACGGCGCCGGCGTCGATGCCGCGCTCCTGAAAGCGCTCGACTTCTTCGCCGAAAACGGCGCGCTGGCGAGCGACCACGGCTTCATCGAATTCCCCTACCTTGACGACCCGGCCTTCGCCGCGCGCCTGCGCCTGCTCGGCGCGGCCTACAAAGAGCGCGGCATCGTAATGCAGATGCATTTCGGGCCGGTGCGCAATACGAACCCGAAACTTTACGCGGCGTACGGCCCGGACGCCGGCGCCGACTCCTGCGGCCGCAGCGCGGACCCCTTCGCCCTCGCGGCCTTCCTCGGAGACCTGTCCGGCGAAGACCTGCTGCCAAAGTCGATCATCTACAACCTGAACCCCGCCGACAACCGCGTGTTCAGCACCATGGCGGTCAACTTCGCCCCGCGCGTCCAGTACGGCGCGGCCTGGTGGTTCAGCGACACGATCAGCGGCATGCGCGCCCAGATCACCGAGCTCATGGAGACCGGGGCCCTCGCTTCTTCCACTGGCATGCTCACCGATTCCCGCTCGGTCACAGCCTTCGTCCGCCACGAATACTACCGCCGCATACTCTGCGGAATGCTCGGCGAGCTCGTCGAGGGCGGCGAATACCCGAACGACACCGAAACTCTTAAACAGATAGTCGCGGACGTATGTTACAATAATGCCGAAAGATTTTTCACCGGAGGTAAATATGAATAAGAACGTACTGAATACCGATCTTACAGGCAAGGTCGCCGTGGTCACCGGAGCCGGCGGAGTGCTCTGCTCCGAGCTTTCAAAGGTCCTTGCCCGCGCGGGCGCCAAGGTCGCCCTTCTCAACCGCACCTACGCCAACGTCAAGCCGGTCGAAGAGGCCATACTCGCCGAGGGCGGCATCGCGAAGGCCTGGGAATGCAACGTTCTCGACAAGGCCCGAGTCGCTGAAGTAGCCGCCGAGGTAGAAAAGACCTTCGGTCCCTGCGATATACTGCTCAACGGAGCGGGCGGCAACAGCCCCGAGGCTATCACCGACAAGGAGATCTACGAGGAAGGCGACATCGACGCAGACCTGAAGAGCTTCTTCTCCATGACTCCCGAGGGCTTCGGCAATGTGTTCAGCCTCAACATGACAGGCACCCTCATCCCGACCCAGATCTTCGCTCGCCAGATGGTCGGACGCAAGGGCTGCAACATCATCAATTTCAGCTCCATGACGGCTTACCACCCCTGCACCAAGGTCCCCGCTTACTCTTCCGCCAAGGCCGCTGTTACCAACTTCACCGAATGGATGTCCACCCACTTCGCAAAAGAAGGCATCAGGGTCAACGCTATCGCCCCGGGCTTCTTCCTCACCCGCCAGAACCTCAGGCTCCTGACCAACGAGGACGGCAGCCTCACCGTGCGCGGCAATAAGATAATAGCCGGCACGCCCATGGGCCGCTTCGGCCAGCCCGAAGAGCTCGCCGGCGCTGTGCTCTTCCTGCTCAACAACGAAGCCGCGGGCTTCATAACAGGCGTCACTCTGCCGATAGACGGCGGTTTCGAGGCCTATCCGGGCGTATAACATATAAGTATAAGGAAAAAGAAACTGGAAAAGCTCGCAATGATCCTCCGCGGACACGCTCCCGCTCGTTTCTGCTCGCAGCGGTACTAAGCTCCGACTTCGACTCCGTCTAGTCGGTCGCTAAGTGCCGGCGGCATTCAGACGGTCCGCTTGAGGATCGATTGCTTGCTTTTCTTTTTTGTATTTATTCTTTTTTATAAACACGCTATAATAATATCAGTTATTATTTCTCTTGAACCATTTAGGGGAGGATAAACATATGCCTGGTTGGGTAGTTACGATCATTATCATTGCGCTTCTCGTACTCCTGTGCTTCCGCTGCATCAGGGTAGTACCGCAGGCGAGCGCCTGGGTCATCGAGTTCCTGGGCAAGTATAAGGAGACCTGGGGAGCAGGCCTTCACTTCAAGATCCCGTTCGTTTACAAGGTAGTCAAGAAGGTGTCCCTGAAGGAACAGGTAGCGGACTTCGAACCGCAGCCCGTTATCACCAAGGATAACGTCACCATGATGGTCGACTCCGTCGTGTTCTTCTACATCTTCGACGCTAAGCTCTTCAGCTACGGCGTTGAGAGACCTATCGCAGCCATCGAGAACCTGTCCGCGACCACCCTGCGTAACATCATCGGTTCCATGACCCTCGACGAAACGCTGACCAGCCGCGACGAGATCAACGGCAAGATCACGACCATCCTCGACGACGCCACCGACAAGTGGGGCATCAAGGTAAGCCGTGTAGAGGTCAAGAACATCGACCCGCCGCGCAGCATTCAGGAAGCAATGGAAAAGCAGATGAAGGCTGAGCGTGAAAAGAGAGAAGCCATCCTTACCGCAGAAGGTAAGAAGCAGAGCGCCATCACCATGGCTGAAGGTGAAAAGGAATCCGCGATCCTCAGGGCTGAGGCTGTCAAGCAGCAGCGCATCCGTGAGGCGGAAGGTGAAGCCGAGGCACTGCTCGCCGTCCAGAAGGCAAGAGCCGAGGCTATCCGCATGATCAACGAAGCCGCTCCGTCCGACGCATACCTCAAGCTGCAGAGCTTCGCGGCCGCAGAGAAGATGGCTGATGGCCAGGCCACCAAGATCATCGTTCCGAGCGACATCGCCAACCTTGCCGGCACCATTGCCGCGCTCAAGGGAAGCGCTGAGAACTAAGAACGGCCGTTATGGTTATGGAAGACATCTTTGATTTTTTAGGGCTGTTCTTGATAGTGGTCATCGCGGTCGCTGTCAATAAGGCCAAAAAGCAGAACAAGGGGAAGGGCCCGGCGCCTAAGCCGTACAGCAAGCCTCAGGACCTGTCCCGCTACGACGTGCGCCAGAACGCTTCGCCCGCGGGCACGCGCCAGGCCGCGTCCAACCGCGCCGCCTACGCGCGCGAGCTTAAGACCAAAGACTCCGCCACCGCCCGCAGCAACTACGGGCGCTCGGCCTATGAGTTCGACAGTTCGCTTCGCGCCGCAGCCGCGTCGGGGAAGAGCCGCAACAGCGGCCTGCGCAGTTCCACCGTGCTGCACGACGACCGCCAGAACGACTGGATGGCCCAGCAGCTGCGCTACGAGCGCCGCGTGAAGGCTTCCACGGATCTTGGTGCAGTGCACGACGCCAACTGCGACGCCAGATCGCTCAAGCGAGAGCACCTGGCCGTCCACGGGAAGTACTGATCTTTTCCCGATCTTCGGAGCAGGAATACCGTTAAGGTGTTCCTGCTTTTTTCGTGCGGCGAAAGGCAAAACAGCGCTCGAAAAATTATTAGCACTCACTTCGTGTGAGTGCTAATAATTCACCGTTCCGTCACAATTCCGTGAAAAACGCGTCACAAAGCGGGCCTACTATATAGTTGTTCCAAGGGGGAACAGAAAGAAGACCGCCGGGGCAGGGCTCCGGGGGCACCAAAAATCGTTAAGTAATAATTCATATAGGAGGATCCGGACCGAAAGGTCAGGGGTCCCGCAAAGAAAAATCTTCGGAGGTAACAAAATGTTTGAGATCAGACCGTTTGAAAGAAAGAATCACGTAGCCGCATATAACCCGTTCAGAGAGATGGAAGACTTCGAGAAGGCGTTCTTCGGAAACGACTTCTGGGGACGCGGCAACAACGCGCTTGCCGGCTTCAGCACCGACATCCAGGACAAGGGCGAATACTTCCTCATGGAAGCTGACCTGCCCGGCTTCAAGAAAGAAGACATCAAGCTCGACCTCGACGGCGACATGCTGACCATCAGCGCGGAGCGTCACAGCGAGCACGAAGAGAAGGACAAGCAGAGCAACTACCTCCGCTGCGAGCGCAGCTACGGTAGCTACCAGAGGAGCTTCGACATGACAGGCATCGACAAGGAAGGCATCAAGGCCGAGTACAAGGACGGCGTCCTGAAACTCAATCTGCCGAAAGAAAAGCAGACCGTTTCCTCGGCAAGGAGGCTGACCATCGAATAAACATCTCCTTTGCACCGATCTCCGCAGACTTGAAGGTCTGCGGAGATTTTTTATGTTATAATGAGCCGATGAGAAAAAGTGTCAGGAAAAAACTTGCACAGGTGGAGCGCGAGTTGAAGGAATACTCCTCGGCGGCGGCGCAAGAGGCGGCGGAAGCCTTTGAACAGGGGGAACCGTCGGTGCCCGGGGCTGCGGTCCGGGATCTGCGCGCTGTGCTTCTTTCTTCGTGCGCCGAGCTCATAAGGCTGGCGGACTATAACGGGGAGATCGAAAAGCACAGGGACGAGCTCAAGCAGCTCATGGAATCGCAGATAGAGCGCTATATCATACGCTCGAGGCTGCGCAGCGGCTCCGGCCGCGAGGCCGACGCCTTTGACGTGGAACGCTCTGTTGAAGGCCTCACCGGGGGCGGAGACCACCTGTCCGATATAAATACCAGGCGCATAGTATTCGGCGGGAACCCTCCGCTGAACTACCTGCTCAAGAACCTTCGCTACGGCGTCTCGCAGGAGGCCGGGCGCACCACGCGGCTCGTACGCAAGGCGGGCAGCATAGCGGGCTTCGACGCCCGCGCCCTCATGCTCGCAAACATCAACGAGCCGGAGCGGAGGCTGTCGACCATAGCTTTTGAGGTCGGCCGCGGCTTCACCCGCGAGCGCATAATAGGCTGCATGCTCGACGACGAGCGCCTGCGCGAAGCGGCAGAGGGCTACATACGCCTTTCCGAGCGCGGAAGCCGTGTAAAGGCAGGCCTTCTCGACGCCATACCTTCCACATATCCCGAGCTCTTCCCGCTCGCAAGGCAGATGAAGAGGCATTTCATACTCCACATCGGCCCGACCAACAGCGGCAAGAGCCACGACGCAATAGAGGCTCTCAAGACCGCGGAGAGCGGCATCTACCTGGCTCCGCTCAGGCTCCTCGCCTTCGAGAAGTTCGAGGAGCTCAACGAGGCGGGCTGCCCCTGCACGCTCAAGACCGGCGAGGAGGAGATAGGAATACCGTTCTCTTACCTGCAGTCCTCGACCATAGAGGTGCTCGACTTTTCGCAGCGCTACGACGTGGCGGTGATCGACGAGGCCCAGATGGTGGCCGACCGCCAGCGCGGCAGCGCCTGGACCTTCGCGATACTGGGCGTCCAGGCCGAGGCTGTGCACGTCTGCCTGGCTCCCGAGGCCGAGAAGGTGGTCATAAGCATGATAGAGGCCTGCGGCGACAGCTACACGGTGGTCCGCCACAAGCGGCTCGTCCCGCTGAGCTTTGAGTTCGATCCGCCCGTGCACTTTCCCGGCAAGGTGGAGCGCGGCACGGCTTTCATAGTATTTTCAAGGCGCGACGTGCACGCCGCGGCGGCTGAGCTTCAGCGCAACGGCTACAACTGCAGCGTCATCTACGGCGCTCTGCCCTACGACGTGCGCCGCAACGAGGTCAAGCGCTACGTGAGGGGCGAGACCGACATAGTGGTCGCCACCGACGCGATAGGCATGGGCCTCAACCTTCCGATAAAACGCATATACTTCCTTGCCGCCGAGAAGTTCGACGGGGTGGAGCAGCGGCCTCTCAGGGCCGCCGAGATAAAGCAGATCGCGGGCCGCGCGGGCCGCTTCGGCATGTTCGACCGCGGCCTCGTGAGCGCGGACAGCCAGCGCAGGATGTTCGCCGCCGCGATAGGTTCCACGGTGCCGCAGATAAAGGGCGCCCGCATAGGCTTCCCGTATTCGCTGATAGGCATAGAAGGACCTCTTTCGCAGCTCATGACCAAGTGGTGCGAGATAGAGGCCAAGCCCGGCTTTGAGGTCGCCGACCTTTCCCGCGAGATAGACCTCGCCCAGGAGCTCGAACGCCTCACCGACGACAAAGACCTGGTCTACAGCTTCGTCATGATACCCTTCGACGAGAAGACCCCCGAGCTCAAGGAGCTCTGGCTGAGGCTCTTCGACGAGGAGCTTTCGGGCAGGGAGCGCAGCTTCATGAACTGGCTCCCGCACACGCCTTATATGGAGATGCCCCTCGACGAGCTCGAGCTGAGCTTCAAGGTCTGCGACCTTCTTTACCACTACGCGGAGAAGTTCGTGCCGGAGACTCCAGAAGACCAGCACTACATACTGATGCGCAAGAACGAGATCTCCTCGGTCATCATGGACAAGCTTGCCAGCGAGCCCCTGCGGGTCAAGACCTGCAAGCTCTGCGGCCGGCCGCTGCCGTTCTCGTACAAGTTCGGCCTATGCGACCGCTGCTTCAGGAGACAGCGCAGGCGCTGATGTTGTATAATAACGCTATGAAAGGAGAATAACGCATGGGTAAAGGCGGAAAAGCATTATGCATAGTGCTCGCTCTGCTGCTCGCGGCGTTCGGTTTCTACGCGGCTTACGAGCGGAGCCGGGCCGACGGGCTCGAGCAGGCCTTGCTCGACGCCAACGGTATAAACGACAAAATATCGGAGCAGAAGATGGATCTTCAGCTGCGGAACGAGCAGCTCGAAGCACGGTTGCAGGCGTTGTCTGAAGAGCTCGAGCAGAAGACCAGCGAGCTTGCGAACCTATACATCGCCCCGCGTGTCACCTTCTCGCGAAGCGAAGCCATACAGGGCGACATAGTTGTCGTCCACGTCGAGATGAACTCCGAAGAAGGCGAGCCGTCGATCAAGACCGAGCTCGGGGCTCCGGTGTTCTTTGAGGATCCTTCCGCGGGCGGGACCCCTGCCATAGGTACAAGTTCCGCGAGGTACAGCAAGGCCTATACGGCTTACGTGCCTGTGGGCTTCGCCCAGACTCCGGGCGACTATATCATAGACGTGGGCATTAACGGCCACTCCTACGCGGGAGCCGTCAAAGTCAGCGAGCGCAAGTACGGCGAGCAGCACATGACCATGTCTTCCGCCACCGCAAGCTCGACCATAGGCGCGTCCAATGCCAACGAAGATTACGCTCAGAAAGTCAAGTCGACCTTCTTTACCGCCGAGCCCGAGAAATACTGGGACGGACAGTTCATCCAGCCGGTCGAGGGCCGCGTCACCACAGAGTTCGGCCTCTACCGCTACACCGAATACACCGACGGCACCAGCCGCAAGATGGTACGCCACACCGGCGTCGACATCGCCTCGCCCGAGGGCACGCCCGTACCGGCCAGCAACGCCGGCAAGGTGGTCTACGCGGGCGACGTCATAATCACCGGCGGGACTGTAGTCATCGACCACGGCGGCGGGCTCAAGAGCTATTACTTCCACCTGAGCTCCGTCGACTGCAGGACCGGCGACGTCGTCGGCAAGGGCGACGTCATCGGCAAGGTCGGTTCCACCGGCTACGCCACCGGCCCGCACCTGCACTTCGAGCTCAAGATCGGCGAATACAGCCTCAGCCCCTGGGAGCTCTGGGACGGAACCAGCGATATTTATAAATAGGAGGGACAGATGGAGATCAGCACTGAACGCCTCAGGCAGGCGATAATCAATTATTACACGGTCGCGCTTTCGTACAACATCGCCGAAGCGCAGGACGACATCGACCGCGCGGTGAGCGCCTCGCAGGAGGAGCTGCTCGAGATGGCCGAAGACTGCGATATCGATGTGAAGCATTTCGAGATCAACTCGTACTCCAAGCAGAAGCTCTCGGAGGAAAACGAGTAGTTCCCGCGGCTCATTTCCGGATCAGTTTCTTAACAATTGCGCCCTGTGCCCAACGCGTAGGGCGTTTTTTATTGCTTATACGCAATATGCTGTGGTATGATGCTATCGGGTATTGGCATTATGAACAGGAGGTTTTTTATGGACATTTTCGAACGCTGCGTCGTCAACGAGCTTGCGACGCAGGCAAGGGAACTGGGCATCTACCCCTATTTCCATGCGCTGGAATCCCGGCAGGACGTCGCTGTTACCATGGAAGGGCAGCGCCGCATCATGCTTGGCTCCAACAATTACCTGGGGCTCACCATCCACCCGCAGGTGATCGAAGCTGGAATCAAGGCGCTGGAGCAGTACGGTTCCGGCTGCTCGGGCTCAAGGTTCCTCAACGGCACTCTCGAGCTGCATCTCGAGCTCGAGGCTGAGCTCGCGAAGTTCCTTCGCAAAGAAGCCGTAATGTGCTTCTCGACGGGCTTCCAGAGCAATCTCGGCATCATCTCGGCCATAGTGGGCAGGCACGATTACGTGGTCTGCGACAAGGAGAACCACGCCAGCATCTACGACGGCTGCAGGCTGAGCTACGGCAAGATGGTGCGCTATAACCACGCGGATATGGACGACCTCAGGAGGACCCTCGAGGCGATACCCGAGTCGGCCGGCATACTCATCGTCACCGACGGCGTGTTCAGCATGGGCGGAGACATCGCCAAGCTTCCCGAGATCGTTGCCATCGCAAAGGAATTCGGCGCGCGCGTAATGGTCGACGACGCCCACGGCCTGGGCGTCCTGGGCGACGGCGGACGCGGCACCGCGAGCTATTTCGGTCTTGAGGACGAGGTCGACATCTACATGGGCACCTTCAGCAAGTCCCTCGCTTCGCTCGGCGGCTACATGGCCGCTTCGGCCCGCATCGTGGACTTCGTGAAGCACGCTTCAAGGCCCTACATCTTCAGCGCTTCGATGACTCCGGCAAGCGCGGCCTGCGCTCTCGCCGCTCTGCGCATACTCGAGGGCGATCCTTCGCTCCCGCTCAAGCTCGCGCACAACGCCGACAGGCTCAGGGCGGGGCTCACCGAGCGCGGCATACCGCACATCGAGGCGGCGACTCCTATCGTCCCGATCTACACCTACGAGCCGATGCGCACTCTCAGCATCAACCGCGAACTTTATGACAAGGGCGTCTTCGTGAACCCGTCCCTGCCGCCGGCGACCCCGCCGAACGGCTGCCTGCTGCGCTGCAGCCTCATGGCTTCGCACACGGACGAGCTCATCGACGAGGCTCTGGGCGTATTCGAAGAAGTGCTTAAGGATCCGAAATGGGCAATGTAGCGATAGTTACGGGCGCAAGCTCCGGAATAGGGCTTGCGGTCTCCGAGATGCTCTATGAACGCGGCTGGACGGTCTACGGGCTGTCCAGGCGCGGCACTGGGGCAGACGGGGTCAAACAGCTTGCGATAGACGTCTGCAGCGACGCCGAGGTCGAGGCCGCGTTCTCGGGGATAGCCGCCCACGAGGGCAGCATAGACCTGCTCGTGAACAACGCGGGAATGGGTATCTCCGGACCCGTGGAATTCACCACGCTCGACGACGCCGAGCATATCATGGACGTAAACTTCATTGGGCAGTTCGTCTGCGCCCGCGCGGTGCTGCCGTACATGAGGGCCCAGAAGAGCGGGCGGATAGTCTGCACCAGCTCTGTCGCGGCTCCGATAGCGATACCCTATCAGGCGTTCTATTCGGCAAGCAAAGCGGCGGTCAACGCACTGGCGCTCGCGCTGCGCAACGAGGTCAAAGACTTCGGCATCAAGGTCTGCGCCGTGATGCCGGGGGACGCGGCGACCGGCTTTACCGACGCCCGCGAAAAGAACTCCTCGGGCGACGAGATCTACACTAAGAACGTGTCGGCCGTGGCCGCGATGGAAAGGGATGAGCGCGGCGGCATGGGTCCCGAAGCCGTGGCTAAGGTCATACTTAAGGCCGCGACCGCGGAGAACCCGAAGCCGCTCTACACCGCGGGCTTCAAATACAAGATCTTCATGGCGCTGTTCAAGTTCCTGCCGGCGCGTACGGCGTACTGGATAGTGGGAAAAATGTATTCGTAATATTTTTGTAATATGACCCCGTTTCTGCGGGGCCGTCTTCCGAATTGTTTAGTGACGGGAATGGATACCGATCGCGAGGCTCTCGCGGCAAAGACCGACGAGCTGGCTCTGGAAAACTTAATAGAGTCGCATAAGCAGTGGATGCTTAGCATCGCGTCGGACGTCACTCACCGTTACATCACCGACAGCGACGACGAATGGTCGGTCGCGCTCATGGCCTTCAGCGAGGCCGTGCAGGCGTACGAAGAGGAAAAGGGCTCGTTCAGGGCCTTTGCTTCGGTCGTCATCAAGCGCAGGCTGCTCGACCACATAAGGTCGCAGTGGCGTCATCAGGGCGAGATCCACGTGATGCCCGGAGCCTTCGACGGCAATTTCGGCGACGAAGAGTCGGAAAGCCCCGGAGCCGCTGAGCTCGAGGCCCAGAGCAGCGTCGCGAGGCTCTCGCAGGAAGCGGAGGCCAAGGCCGACGCCGCGGCGCAGGCCAGGGAAGAGATCGCGGCGGCGCAGGAGCTGCTGAAGCCTTACGGGTTCAGCTTCTTCGACCTTGCCGACGCCTCGCCCCACGCCGAAAAGACCAAGGCGGCGTGCGCGCAGGCGGTAAAAGCCCTGCTCGGCGACGCGGCCATGATGGCTTCGATGAAAAAGAACAGAGCCCTTCCGATGAAGGAGCTCGAAGCGGCGAGCGGGGTAAAGCGCAAGCTGCTCGACAGGCACCGCCGGTACATAATCGCCGCGGCGGAGATACTGTCGGGCGATTACCCGGTCCTCGCCGAATATCTCGGTTATATCAGAAACGTACTTAAGGGAAACAGCGGCGGCTGAAAATGAAAGCACTTGTTCTTGAAATTAAAGACGGAAAAGCGGCTGTGCTGCGCGAGGACGGGGAGGTCGTACTTACAGACGTGCCCTGCAGCGTCGGCGAGACCATAGAGGTCTCCGCGGGCGCGGAAGAACGCGTCAGCAGGACGGGCGCGCTCCGGGCAAAGGCCGGGCGCAGAAGGTACGGCCGCAGGTTCATGCGCACCGCGGCCGCGGCAGTGGTCGCTCTTTGCGTTGCCGGCGGAAGCTTCGGCTATCTCAACGTATCCGCCGAGTCTTACGTTTCCGTCGATTCCGGAGACGCCTCGGTGGAGCTCGCCATCAACCATTTCGGCCGCGTGATCGCGGTCAACGCCCTCAACGACGAGAGCGAAGAGCTGGCGGGCGAGGTCTACAGGGACGTCCGCGGCAAGAAGTTCGACGACGCGATGGAGCACACCATGGAGAAGTTCGGCGAGCGCGGAGCCTTTGACGGCGAGACGATGTTCCCCGGCGGTCCCGGAAACAGCCAGGCCTTCGAGGTTCCCGCGGAGGTGGTGATAGGCATAGTCGCGAACCGCGAGGGCAGGCGCGAAGAGCTTGCTGAAAGCATAGAGCGCTGCACCGGAGACTTCCGTGACGGCCGCATGTTCGGCGGTTCCGAGCCTCCCGAGTTCCACACGGTCAGCCTTGACAAGAAGGAGCGCGGCCTGGCATTCGAAGACCACAAGAGCCCCGGGCGCTACATGTACGACATAATGGAGCAGCCCGCCGAAGACGGAGGAATGCCTCCGGCTCCCGGAGGACATCCCGGTCCCGGCGGACCGCCTCCGGCTCCATGAAAAAAACATGAGCATTATTTGCGCAGCCGATATATAATAATATATCGACTGCATTTTATTATGAAACGGAGATATACACTATGGAAACCTACGGATTAGAAAAGCTCGGGATCGTGAACCCCAAGGCTGTTTACCGCAACCTCAGCCCGGCTGTTCTCACTGAAATGGCTCTCGCCAGAGGCGACGGAGAGCTCATGGACAACGGAGCCCTGCTCGTCAAGACGGGCAAGTACACCGGCCGCTCCGCCAAAGACAAATTCATCGTTGATACCCCGGCCGTCCACGGCAAGATCGCCTGGGGCAAGGTCAACGTGCCCGTCAGCAAGGAAATGTTCGACGCGCTCAAGGCCAAGGTCTGCGCTTACTTCCAGAACCGCGAGGTCTTCCTCTTCGACGGCATGGCTGGAGCCGACCCTCTCTGCACGAAGAAGTTCCGCATCGTCAACGAGCTGGCCTCACAGAACCTGTTCATCCACCAGCTGCTGATCAGGCCGACCGCGGAGGAGCTCGCGAACTTCGGCGAGGCTGACTTCACCATCATCGCCGCGCCCGGCTTCAAGTGCGACCCGGCCATCGACGGAACCCGCAGCGAGGCTGCCATCATGATCGATTACGAGGAGAAGCTGGTCCTCATCGCAGGCACCCAGTATGCTGGCGAGATCAAGAAGTCTGTCTTCTCGGTAATGAACTACCTGATGCCCGAGATGGGCGTGCTCCCCATGCACTGCAGCTGCAACATGGACCCCGAGACCCACGAGACCGCTGTGTTCTTCGGACTTTCCGGCACCGGCAAGACCACTCTTTCCGCCGACCCGCTGCGCAAGCTCATCGGCGACGACGAGCACGGCTGGAGCGACCACGGCGTCTTCAACTTCGAGGGAGGCTGCTACGCCAAGTGCATCGACCTCGTAGAGGAGGAGCAGCCCGAGATCTATCGTGCCATAAAGTTCGGTTCCCTCGTTGAGAACGTCGTCGTGGACCCTGTCACCAAGGCTCCCGACTACAGCGACTCGACCCTCGCGGAGAACACCCGCGTCGGCTACCCGGTCGACTATATACCAAACGCCGCCATCCCCGGAGTGGGCGGCATCCCCAAGGTCGTCATCTTCCTGACCTGCGACTCGTTCGGCGTACTGCCCCCGATCAGCAGGCTCAGCAAGGAAGCCGCGATGTATCAGTTCGTCACCGGCTTCACCAGCAAGGTCGCCGGGACCGAGATCGGCATCACCGAGCCGACCCCGACCTTCTCGACCCTGTTCGGCGAGCCGTTCATGCCGCTGCCCGCTTCGCACTACGCGGAGATGCTCGGCGAGCGCATCGAGAAGTACAACACCAAGGTCTACCTGGTCAACACCGGCTGGGTGAGCGGACCCGCGGTCAATCCGGACGGCAGCAAGAACAAGAGGATGAAGCTCAGCTACACCCGCGCCATGATTACCGCCGCGCTCAACGACGCCTACGAAAAGAACGGCGTGGAGTTTAAGCACAACGACGTATTCAACCTCGACGTGCCCGTCAGCGTGCCCGGCAGCGACGTTCCTGCAGAGATCATGGACCCGCGCAACCTCTGGGCGGACAAGGCCGCTTACGACGCGCAGGCGAAGAAGCTTGCCGCCATGTTCGTGAAGAACTTCGCCGAGAAGTATCCTGACATGCCCGCGGAGGTCGTTGCGGCCGGCCCGAAGGCATAGACTTCCCGTTTTCAGCTTAACAACATTGTTACAAAATCGGCGCCTCCGTTGCGGGGGCGCCTTTTACATGATATAATTTATCGAATATGGCATTAAGGGCCTTTGTTTTTCATGCAAACGGTCCGGAAAACAGGAAAAACAGATGTTTAAGAAACTAGACTTCATACTTCAGAAATACGAAGAGCTCAGCCTCATGGTCGCGGACCCCGACGTCATCGCGAACCAGACGCTGTGGCAGAAGCACATCCGCGAGATGGGCGACATGGAGCCCCTCGTGAAGAAATATCAGGAATACAAGAAGGCCGAGGAAGACCTCGCCGGAGCCAAGGAGATGCTCTCGGACCCCGACCTGGCCGAGATGGCCAAGGAGGAGGTCGCCGAGCTGACCGCCTCGATCGAGAACCTGACCCAGGAGCTCAAGATACTGCTCCTGCCCAAGGATCCGAACGACGAGAAGAACGTTTACCTGGAGCTTCGCGCGGGCACGGGCGGCGAGGAAGCCGCGCTGTTCGCGGGAGACCTGCTGCGCATGTATACGCGCTACGCCGAGCGCCACGGCTGGAAGACCGAGCTCACCGACATAAACGATACCGGTATAGGCGGCGTCAAGGAAGGCGTGGTCCGCATCGTAGGGCGCGGAGCGTATTCGAGGCTCAAGTACGAGAGCGGAGTGCACAGAGTGCAGCGCGTTCCCGAGACCGAGAGCAGCGGGCGCATCCACACTTCGGCGGCGACAGTGGCAATAATGCCCGAAGTCGAGGACGTCAATATCGACCTCAAGTGGGACGACATCCGCGTAGATACGTTCAGGGCGTCCGGCCACGGCGGCCAGTACATCAACATGACAGACTCCGCGGTGCGCCTTACCCACATCCCGACAGGCGTCGTGGTGCAGTGCCAGGACGAAAAGTCTCAGCTGAAGAACAAGGAAAAGGCCTACACCGAGCTGAAATCGAGGCTCTACGCCTTCTATCAGCAGCAGCAGCACGACGAGCAGGCGGAAGCCCGCAAGAGCCAGATCGGCAGCGGAGACCGCAGCGAGCGCATCCGCACCTATAACTTCCCGCAGGGGAGGGTGACCGATCACCGCATAGGCATGACCATCTACAAGCTTGACAGCTTCATGGACGGGGACCTCGACGAGATAATCGACGCCCTTATCACCGCCGAGCAGGCAGAAAAGATGAAGAGCTTCGGCGGCCAGCAGTAAAAGTGTTAACGACAAAGTATTTTGATACAACAGATAAAGATCTGCGCGAAGCGGCTGCCGTGATAGCGGCAGGCGGGCTGGTGTGCTTCCCGACCGAGACCGTTTACGGGCTCGGGGCGGACGCGATGAACCCGAACGCGGCGCGCGATACCTACGCGGCAAAGGGCAGGCCGTCGGACAATCCGCTGATAGTGCACATTTCGAGGTTCGAGGACCTGGAAGTGCTGGCCGCGGAGGTGCCGCCGGTCGCCAAAACGCTTGCGGAAGCGTTTTGGCCCGGGCCGCTCACGATGGTCTTTCACAAGCGGCCCGAGGTGCCGGAGGCAACGACCGGCGGCCTCGACACCGTCGCGGTGCGGCTCCCCGACAGCGAGTCTACGCTGAAGCTCATCGAATACGCCGGGACCCCGGTCTCCGGTCCGAGCGCCAACCTCTCGGGCCATCCGAGCCCGACCAGCTGGCAGCACTGCCGCGACGACCTCGACGGCAAGGTGGACGGCGTCATCATGGGTGAGCCCTGCAGGGGAGGCATAGAGTCAACGGTGCTCAGCCTAACTGACGAGGTCCTGACCGTTCTCCGCCCCGGGCTCATTACTCCGGAGATGATAACTAAGGCCACAGGGCAGCCCTGCGTCTACGATCCTGCCATACTCGGCCGTCCGGATCCCGCCCTGCGCCCCAAGGCTCCCGGAATGAAATACAAGCACTACGCGCCGAAGGCGGAGATGGTGCTCTACAGCGGCAGCGCGGAAAACGTGCGGGCTGCGATAGACGCGGAGGCCGAAAGGCAGCGCTCCGCGGGCAAAAAGGTCTCCGTCCTGCTCTACGGCGGCGAAGACACCAGGCTGGTCGCGCGCGAATTCTTCGCGAAACTGCGCGCGGCTGACGACGAGAACGTCGACCTCATACTCGCTGCGGCCCTTCCGGCCGGCGAAGAGCTGGCGTTCTCGGTCATGAACCGCATGCTCAAGGCAGCGGGTTACACGGTCATAGAGGTCTGAAGCGGAAAAGCCGCGAAGACCGTTAGGAGGTTCCACATGAAGATAGCTATCGCCGCAGATCACGGCGGCTTCGCTCTCAAGCAGAAGCTCGCGAAGCATCTGGCGGACAAGGACTACGAGGTCCTCGACCTCGGTACATATTCAGAAGAGTCAGTAGACTATCCCGAGTACGGGAAAAAGTGCGCGGAGGCGGTGGCCTCCGGACAGGCGGACAAAGGCGTCGTATGCTGCGGAACAGGCATAGGCATCTCTATCGCCGCCAACAAGGTGCACGGCATACGCTGCGCGCTGGTCACCAACGAATATATGGCAGAAATGACCAAACGCCACAACGACGCCAACATGCTGGCGTTCGGCGGCAGGGTCATGACGCCCGAGATGGCTGCAAGATGCCTCGACATCTGGTTAAACACCGAGTACGAAGGCGGGCGCCACGCGCGCCGCGTCGCGATGCTCGACGAAATGTGATCATAAATAATCCAGGAGGAAAACATGGAAAACACAGGCAAGGTCGTAGTATTCGATCATCCGCTCATCCAGCACAAAGTTACCATCATGCGTATGAAGGAAACTTCGACTAAGGAGTTCCGCGAACTCGCCAAGGAGGTCGTCACCCTTATGACCTTCGAGGCCACCAGAAATCTGCCTCTCAAGCCGGTCGAGATCGAGACCCCGATCTGCAAGACCACTCAGAACATGCTCGACGGCGAAGACATCGCCATCGTCCCCATCCTCAGGGCAGGTCTGGGCTTCGTGGACGGAATGCTCTCCCTCGTTCCCAACGCCAAGGTCGGCCACATCGGCCTTTACAGGGATCCCGAGACCCACATGCCGGTCGAGTATTACTGCAAGCTGCCCAGCGACATCGAAAAGAGGGTCGTTTTCCTCGTTGACCCGATGCTCGCCACCGGCGGTTCCGCCATCGCAGCCATCGATTTCATCAAGAGAAGAGGCGCCAAGACCATCAAGTTCCTCTGCCTCATCGCCGCTCCCGAAGGCATCGCGGCCGTTCAGGCAGCTCATCCCGACGTCGACATCTTCATCGCCGCCAAGGACGAGAAGCTGAACGAGAACGCGTACATCGTACCGGGCCTGGGAGACGCCGGCGACCGCCTCTTCGGGACAAAGTAACTCGTCTTTTTCCGATTCTGCTTTGTCAGCTGCGCGGGTCTTCGCTGCTCACGTACTTCTATGTACGCTCCGCTGCTCGCCCGCTTGCTTCCTCGCATAATCGAAAAAATACTTCGTTACTTGATAACGAAAAAAAATAATAGGAGTTTATAGTTATGTTTAAGATACCTGACAACGTCAGTAAATACGACAACGTCTATGACGTGCTCAAGGAGCGCGGCTTCATAGAACAGACGACCGACGACGAGGGCATAAGAGATCTGCTCGGGCGCGAAAAGGTGCGCTTCTACATCGGTTTCGACGCCACCGCGGACTGCCTGCACGTAGGCCACTTCATGCAGGTCATCATCATGATGTACATGCAGAAGTACGGTCACACCCCGGTCGTTCTGATCGGCGGCGGCACCACCATGCTCGGTGACCCGAGCGGCCGCACCGACGCCCGTCCCATGATGACCACCGAAGAGATCGACGAGAACTGCAGGGCTTTCAAGAAGCTCTTCGACCAGTTCCTCGAGTTCGACGAAGACTGGAAGCACATCCAGGGCGAGGGCGTGCTCGGCAAGGGCGGAATGAACAAGGAGCCCGAACCCGGCAAGGCCATCTGCGTCAACAACGCGGACTGGCTCCGCAACGTGAACTACCTCGAGTTCATGCGCGACGTGGGCAAGCACTTCTCCGTAAACGACATGCTCAGGGCTGAAGCCTTCAAGCAGAGGATGGAGAAGGGCCTTTCCTTCCTGGAATTCAACTACATGCTGCTGCAGGCCTACGACTTCTACGTCCAGGCACGCGACTTCGACTGCAAGATCGAGTTCGGCGGAAACGACCAGTGGAGCAACATCCTGGCCGGCCGCGACCTTTCCCGCAGGCTCCTCGGCAAGGACAACTACTACGGCATGACCTTCGCTCTGCTCACCAAGGCCGACGGCACAAAGATGGGCAAGAGCCAGAAGGGCGCCCTGTGGCTGCGCGCGGACCGCTGCAGCCCGTACGATTTCTATCAGTACTGGCGCAACGTGGACGACGCGGACGTCAACAAGTGCCTGCGCATGCTGACCTTCCTGCCGATGGAAGAGGTCGAAAGGCTCTCGAACCTGCCCGGTGAGGAGATCAACAAGGCCAAGGAGACCCTGGCCTGGGAGGTCACCAGGCTCGTGCACGGCGAAGAGGAGGCCGACAAGGCCCAGGCTGCCGCAAGGGCTCTGTTCGCGGGCGGCGGAGATTCCGCCAACGTGCCGACGAAGCAGTTCGACGCTGCGCGCTTTGAGGGCGAAGGCCTCGGCCTCGCGACCCTGATGAAGGAAGCCGGCCTTGCTTCGAGCAACGGCGAGGCTATGCGCGCGATCGAGCAGGGCGGCGTGTCCGTCAACGGCGAAAAGGTCACAGACAAGCGCATGAACGTCACCGCCTCCATGTTCGAGGACGGAGCCCTGATGATAAAGAAGGGCAAGAAGACTTTCATGAAGATAACAAAATAAAACTGAAAACGGGTGACACAAGACCCGTTGATCGTTATTACTTTTGATATGAGTGAACGAGTTTATTTATCTTCGCCGACTATGCACGGCGAGGAGATGCAATTTGTAAAAGAAGCGTTCGACCGCAACTGGGTGGCGCCGCTCGGCTTCAACTGCGACGGCTTTGAAGCTGAGACGGCCGCCTATCTTGCGGCAAAGAGCGGCGGGGAGCAGCACACGGTAGCTCTGGCGTCCGGCACCGGCGCCCTTCACCTCGCCGTGAAGCTCGCCGGCATCAAGCCCGGCGACGTCGTGCTCTGCAGCGACATGACCTTCAGCGCCACCGTCAATCCCATTACCTACGAGGGCGGCGTGCAGGTCTTCGTCGACAGCGAGCGCGAGACCTGGAACATGGACCCCCGCGCTCTCGAGCGGGCTTTTGAAAAGTACCCGAACGCGAAAGCCGTGATGCTTGCGCATCTTTACGGCACCCCGTCCAGGCTGGACGAGATCGTTTCGATCTGCGACGCGCACGGCGCGGCGCTGATCGAGGACGCGGCCGAGGCCCTCGGCGCGACCTACAAGGGGCGCGCCTGCGGCACTTTCGGCGGCTGGAGCGCACTCAGCTTCAACGGCAACAAGATCATAACCACCAGCGGCGGCGGCATGCTGGTCTGCCGCAACAAGGCGGACCGCGACAAGGCCCTGTTCTGGGCCACGCAGGCGCGCGAGCCGGCCCCTTGGTACCAGCATGAGGAGCTCGGCTACAACTACCGCATGTCCAATATCGTCGCGGGCATCGGCCGCGGCCAGCTGATCCACCTTGACGAGCACCGCGCCGCCAAGGAAGCGGTCTACCACCGCTACGAACAGCTGCTGCCCGGTTCCGGAGTTCCCGTAACGATGAACCCTTACCTCGCGGACACCGTGCCCAACTTCTGGCTCAGCTGCATGCTGATCGACCGCGGCGTAAAGACAGGCTTCATGGACGTCCTGAACGCCCTCGCTGCCGAGAACATCGAGAGCCGCCCCATCTGGAAGCCGATGCATATGCAGCCCTTCTACAAAGACCGCGACTTCGTCTATGTCGAGGACAGCCCGGTCGACGAAGACATCTTCTCCCGCGGCCTCTGCCTGCCCTCGGACATCAAGATGTCCGAAGAGACCCAGGCCCGCGTCGCGGAGATCATCATGGCACAGTTTTAGGCCCGCCCGCACGCAGGGCGCAGCAGAATGAAAGCTGACGGAATCTACAACAAATACATAAAACGCGGGCTCGACATCGTCATTTCGGGCTGCGGCCTGATAGTGCTCTCGCCTGTCTACGCCGGCCTGGCGCTCGCAGTGCGCAGCAAGTTGGGCAGCCCTGTGATCTTTTCGCAGGAGCGCCCCGGCCTCATCGACCCGAAGACCGGGCAGGAGCGCATATTCAAGCTATACAAGTTCCGCTCCATGACCGACTCCCGCGGCGCCGACGGCGAGCTCCTTCCCGACGAAGACCGCCTGCCGCCCTTCGGCGCAAAGCTGCGTTCCACCAGCCTCGACGAACTGCCGGAGCTCTGGAACATCTTCAAGGGCGACATGTCGATAGTCGGCCCCCGGCCGCTTTTGGTCCGCTACCTGCCGCGCTACAGCCCCGGGCAGCGCCGCCGCCACTTGGTGCGCCCCGGCCTCACCGGCCTCGCCCAGGTCAACGGCCGCAACGCCATCAGCTGGGACGACAAGTTCGCCTACGACGTCGAATACGTCGACAACGTCAGCCTCGCGCTCGACGTAAAGATATTTTTCAAGACCGTCGCCGCCGTCCTCCGCCACGAGGGCATAAGCAGCGACAGCAGCGCGACTATGGAAGAATTCAGTGGGGATAACTGACTTGAACACTCTGGCTATATACGGGGTTGGCGGGGTAGGACGTGAAGTCCTTGAGCTCGCCGGCATAATAAACAGAATTAGTGCTTCATGGCGTGATTTTGTTTTTATCGATGACGGGGATGTCCCTTCTGTTGTCAGAGGGATCCCTGTGTATAAGTATGAAGAAGCAAAAGCTCTGTATGGAGACAGCTTGGAAATAGCAATAGGCGTGGGCGAACCAACGACACGAGAGAAGTTGTTTGCCAAAATTGCTTCGGATGGTTTTTATTCACCTACGCTTATACATCCAAACGTTTATATTCCTGCTTCAACTACTGTGGGAAATGGCATTGTCATACAGTCCGACTGTTTTGTTTCCTGCGATGTAACGATAAAAGATCATGTTTATCTGCAGCCCAGATGCAATGTTGGTCATGACTGCGTACTTGAAGAAGGGTGTATTATTTCGGCATTCGGAAACCTTGCAGGCGCTGTACACATCGGACGCTGTACATATATCGGAATGGGTGTAGCGATAAAAGAACTTGTTTCGATAGGAGATTATACGATAATAGGCATGTCATCGTCAGTATACAAAGATATTCCTGATAATGTCATTGCGGTCGGAAATCCTGCCCGGCCGATGAAAAATAATGATGAACGGAAAGTATTCAAGCATTCCGGTAATTGATCGAGGGACAGATATGGTTAATGGAAAGAACATAGTTATTACCGGTTGCCTGCAGGGCATAGGCAAGGAAACTTTGAAGCGCTTTGCCGAGAATGGTGCAAACGTCTTTGCTTGTTCATACAAGCAGACTGATGAATATGAAGCGTTCTGTCAAGATTTAGCCGAGACATATAACGTGCATATATGGCCGGTGTATTTTGATATGATGGACAACGATTCGATCAAAGCAGCAGCCAAACAGATCCAGGCGCAAAAGGTTGAGATCAACGGTCTGGTCAATATAGCCGGTATAAACAAGGACGCCTACTTCGGGATGATCAGCCAGCAGGATATGCTTGACACCTTTCAGGTCAACGTTTTTTCCCAGATCACATTATCGCAGTACATCGTCAAGTTGATGCAGCGTAAGCAGACCAGAGGGAGCATAGCCTTTACTTCAAGTGTAACGGCAATCGATGGAAACGAGGCTCAGCTTACTTACGGCGCATCAAAGGCCGCCCTTATTGGTGCAATGCGCACAATGGCTCTTGAGCTTGGAAAGTATGGAATAAGAGTCAATGCTATCGCGCCCGGAGTAATAAAGACCCCGATGACTGCAGTTCTTAACGAATCTGTTATAGAAAAAAAGATCAAAACAATGGATATGCCCAGACTTGGAGAAGCAAGGGAAGTGGCAGATCTTTTCCTGTACCTGATGTCTGATCTTTCCAGTCACGTCAGCGGACAGCTTATTCGTATCGACGGAGGTATCAGATAATGTGTGCCATGAAACTTCTCGAAGGAAAGACTGTTATTGTTACAGGGACCGCAAAGGGGATGGGGCGGCAAATGGTCGAACTGTTTGCCGAAAACGGTGCCAATGTGTTTGCTCATGCACGAACTGCAAGTGAGGAGCATTCAAGTTTCTGTGCAGAGCTTTCCTCCCGGTACGGTGTGCAGATATACCCTCTGTATTTTGATCTGCGGGACGCAGAGGCAATGAAGGATGCCATAAAAACCATCCGCAGTTACAAGGTCCCGATCGACGGCCTTGTTAATAATGCCGGTATAACCTATAATGCCCTGTTTCAGATGACAAGTATGGAGGAACTGCGCAATCAGATGGAGGTCAATTTCTTTGCACCATATCTTTTTACACAGTATATCTCCAAGCTTATGGTCAGGAATAAACGCGGAAGTATCGTAAGTATTTCTTCATCCGCGGCACAGGACGGGAATTCCGGAAAGTCTGCGTATGGCGCATCCAAAGCGGCACTGCTTACAATGACGCTTTGTATTTCTGAAGAACTCGCAGCCGGCGGGATCCGTGCAAATGTGATCTGCCCGGGTGTGACAGCGACCGAGATGCTTTCAACTATGCCTGATTATATTTTGGATATTCAAAAGGAGGCATCTTTCCTGAAACAGGTCGGTACCCCGCTGGATATCGCGAATACAGCGATGTTCCTGCTTTCTGATCTGTCCAGCTACATTACAGGTCAGGTGATCCGCGTCGACGGCGGAGTAACGAGCTACGATAAGAGGCCGTAAAATGCAGTTGTCCATAGAAGGAAAAGCCAGAATAGACATTCTTAATGCGGCTCATGCGGCGGGTAAGAGCGGTGCGCACATAGCACCGTCGCTGTCTTTGGTCGAGATATTGCTTGCAGTTTTATCTAGTACTGATAAATCAAAAGATAGTATTATCTTAAGCAAAGGTCACGGTGCGCTTGGTTATTATGCTGCAATGCACCAGTGCGGACAGATATCAACGGAACAGTTTGAGACATTTGAGCAGAACGGCGGAGAGTTTCCCGGGCAGCCAAGCCGAAGCACTGATAACGGAATTGAATTCAGCAGCGGTACTTTGGGAATGGGCCTGTCATATGGGCTTGGCTCCGCATTGGCAAAACAAAAATCCGGCGGTCGAGTATTCGTTGTTTTAGGGGACGGAGAACTAAACGAGGGCTCTGTCTGGGAAGCTGCAGCACTGGCAAGCCGTTATCGTCTTGATAATCTGATTGCAATCGTTGATAATAACGGCCTTCAGTCTGACGGTAAGTGCGAAGATATCACCGGGCAGGATCTTTTTGAGATATGGAAGGCTTACGGATGGCAGGTTGCGATTTGCGACGGGCATTCAGTTAACGATATGTTGGAAGCGATATCTCAGCAGCATAGCGAAAAACCATTAGCTGTTCTTGCAAAAACAATTAAGGGCAAAGGCGTTTCATTTATGGAGAATAATAACGCTTGGCATCATTCTGTATTGAAGGACAAGGAATATCAGCAGGCAGTCGAAGAGGTTATGCAGAAATATGGATCATGTTAAAAAAAACAGGGTGTATTCACTGCTTGGCCAGCGAGGGACATTCGGTACAGTCCTGAAGGATGCAGCATCCTGTAACGACAGAATAGTTGCTTTATCGGCTGACCTTACTCGTGCATCCGGGTTGGAACAGTTTGCTTCGGCATATCCGGAACGTTTCTATAATGTTGGAATTGCCGAAGAGAACGCTGTTGGAATGGCTGCCGGTCTTGCTGACCAGGGGTATATCCCATTCGTTACTACATTTGCCAATTTTGCGGCTTTGCGGGCGAACGAGTTTGTCCGGCACTTCATGGGCTATATGAAGTGCAATGTTAAGCTTGTCGGTTTGAGCGCCGGTTTTGCAATGGAGCTCTTCGGCAATACACATTACGGTCTTGAGGATATTGCAGTATTGCGTTCTATACCCAATATTGAGATCCTCTCTCCCGCAGACGGTCTTGAAGTCGCAAAATGCGTTGAGTATGCAGCTGAAAAGACCGGGCCTGTATATATACGATTAACGGGAAAGATGAATGCTCCGATAGTTTATAAACAAGAGTATGATTTTATTCCGGGGCATGCCGTACAGCTTGCAGAGGGAGAAGATGTCGTAATTTTCGCAACGGGCGGTATGGTGAGTATTGCGTTACAGGCGGCAAAGCTTCTAGCGGAATCAGGCGTCAGCGCTTCCGTTTATGATTTCAATTCGATCAAGCCTATAGACTGTAATATAATTGATAAGAGCCGCGGAAAGCAGATCATTGTTACAGTTGAAGAGCACAGCATTATTGGCGGCCTTGGCTCTGCTGTGGCAGAGGAGTTGTCCAAGTTCACGTCTCACGGAAAACTGTTACGGCTTGGCACAGGCGATGAGTATAAAGCGGCAGGGACCTATGAATATATGCTAAGTATTCATGGATTGACTGCCGAAAAAATAAAGGAAAAAGTGATCATGAGTTATAAAGGAGAATAGAACTAATGACCAATCTTGAAAAGTATAACAATGCATTTATTGAAACCTTCGAGATCTCGGAGGATCAGCTTGCGGAGCTGAAGTATCAGGATATAGAGGCCTGGGATTCTGTCGGACATATGAGCCTTGTTGCTGCGCTCGAGGAGGCTTTCGATATCATGATGGATACTGACGATATTATCGGACTCAGTTCATATGAAATAGGCAAGGAGATCCTTGCAAAGGATGATTACGGCGTAGATTTTAATGAGTAGAGTCTGGGATCTTAAACAATTTAATGACAAGCCGGCAATAATCGACGAAAAAGGAGATAGCGTCAGTTATTCTGTTTTGCAGAGAGCTTCGGAAGATATTGCTTCTGTAATAGGTCATCGCTGTCTTGTATTTGCATTGTGCCGCAACGAGATAGGTTCGATCGTTGGGTATGTTGCATTCATGAACGGCAATATCCCCCCCGTACTGCTTAACAGTCATCTTGATCCGGAACTGCTTAAAAACCTGATAAGTGTCTATAAACCGGCCTTTCTGTGGGTCCCTGACGATATACTTGATCAGTTCGCTGATATGCAGCCGGTTTATGCAGCCTATGCGTATTCTCTTCTCAGGACAGGGTTTGCTGAAGAATATCCGCTGTTTGACGAACTGGGGCTTCTGCTTACAACGTCCGGATCAACAGGCAGCCCGAAATTCGTTCGACAGTCTTACACTAACGTGCTTGATAATGCGCAGGCGATCGTGCGGTATCTGCATCTTGATGAGACCGAACGGCCGATAACTACTTTGCCCATGAATTATACGTACGGGTTGTCTATTATCAATTCGCATCTGCTTGTCGGCGCAACTATGCTTGTTACCGAAAAAGGTCTTATGCAGAAGGAGTTCTGGAAGTTTTTCAAGGATGCCGGGGCCACTTCCTTCGGCGGGGTTCCTTATACTTACGAAATACTTGACCGTCTGCGTTTTTACCGTATGGATCTTCCAAGCCTTCGTACCATGACTCAGGCCGGTGGAAAGATTTTGCCGGAGCTGCATGAGAAATTCGCTAGATATGCCGAAGAACACAGTAAGAGTTTCGTCGTCATGTACGGACAGTGCGAGGCGACGGCTCGAATGGGATATCTCCCGCCGGAAAAGGCTGTCGAAAAGAAAGGCTCTATGGGCATAGCGATACCGGGCGGGCAGTTCAGGCTCATTGACGTTAACGAAAACGACATAACTACGCCGTTTACGACGGGTGAACTTGTTTATTCCGGACGCAACGTGACCTTAGGCTACGCAGAATGCGGCGAAGACCTTGCAAAAGGGGACGAACGGCACGGAGTTCTTGAGACCGGCGACATGGCACAGTTTGATGAAGACGGTTACTATTATATCGTCGGACGGAAAAAACGCTTTCTTAAGATATATGGCAACCGGGTCAATCTTGACGAGGTGGATCGGCTGATTAAGGGCGAATTCGGGATAGACGTTGCCAGTGCCGGGACAGACGATCATATGTACATTTTCGTGACAGACGATCAATATGCCGAACCTGTGCGTCAGTTTGTTATCAGTAAGACCAAACTGAATCCTGCAGCGTTTAAATCTATAGTTATTTCAGAGATCCCCAAAAACGATGCCGGAAAGACATTGTATAAAGAACTCGTGAAGTATTATGACATTTGACGAAATAATAGAAATACCCCCATATTCGCTTACAAAAGAGGCAAAGCGTAAGCTTCTGACGGACAGGCTGCTTGAATTGACAGCGCTGCATCAGGCTAATTGTCCGGAATATTCAAGCATTTTATCTATGCTTGGTTTTGAAACGGAGTATTGCAGGAGCTATAAAGATCTTCCCGCGCTTCCCGTCCGTCTTTTCAAGGAGCTGGAGCTCCGTTCTGTTCCCGGGGAAGACGTCGTCAAGACCATGACTTCATCAGGAACGACGGGGCAGGCAGTAAGCAGGATATACCTTGACAGAAACACTTCCGCAAACCAGCAGAAAACTATGGTAAAGATCGTTTCCGACTTTACCGGTTCATCCCGCATGCCTATGATCATAATCGATTGCCCGAGCGTGATCAAAGACCGGAAAATGTTCTCCGCGCGCGGCGCAGGCATTCTTGGCTTTTCAATCTTCGGGTCCAAGAGGATCTATGCTCTGGATGATGATATGAAACTCGATGTAGACGGATTACGCGGTTTCCTTGAGAAATACTGCGGCCAGAAGATCCTTCTGTTCGGGTTTACTTTTATGATATGGCAGCATTTCTATAAGGAACTCGTGCGCCTTAAGGACGAAGGAGTCACTTTCGACCTGTCGAACGGTATCATGATCCATGGCGGCGGGTGGAAAAAACTGACGTCAGAGGCTGTGAGCCGCGATGAATTCCACGACCGGCTTACGGATATCTGCGGACTGCATGATATCCATGATTATTACGGAATGGTCGAGCAGACCGGATGCATTTACATGGAATGCGAGTGCGGACATCTTCATGCAAGCGTTTTCTCCGATGTTATTGCCCGCAGAGCTATAGACTTCTCCGAATGTGATTTTGGAGAGGCGGGCATAATGCAGGTCGTTTCGACTATACCTGAATCATATCCCGGGCACAGTCTTCTGACTGAGGACGAAGGTGTGATCCTGGGCGAGGATGATTGTCCCTGCGGCCGGAAGGGTAAGTATTTCAAGATCAACGGCCGTCTTAGAAACGCCGAGATAAGGGGGTGCAGCGATACATATGCAGACAGATTCAAAGCATGATGTATTCAGCAAGGTCTCTTTCCTTATAGGCGACGCGGAACTTGCAGAAGCTTTGGGCAGCGTCCCTGCAAGAAGACCTTTTGATGAGCTTGTTGTTGAGTTTCTTAATGAGACTTCACGTATTATTATGGCGTCGAAAGCGGGCAGGGCTTTTTCAGATGTCGTGACCTTCGGGTTTTGGATAAGGAAGGCATCTGTTCTTAAGCTTAAGGAACGCTTTCTTAATGACAATGGCATTGTCCGAATGGGCAAGGGCGTGGTGTTTCACGTTGCCCCGTCAAATGTGCCCGTCAATTTTGCGTATTCTCTTGCAGCAGGTCTTTTGACCGGCAATGCGAATGTTGTCCGCATTCCAAGTAAGGATTTTCCGCAGGTGGGCATACTGATCGATGCGCTGACTAAAGCGTTGGGATCCTTCCCGGAGATGCGGCCATATCTGCTGCTGGTACGGTATAGACATGACAAAGATATTAACGATGCGTTTTCTTCAGCTGCTGATATGCGTGTAGTCTGGGGTGGAGACGAAACTATTGCCGAACTCAGGAGATCTCCTCTTCCGCCCCGTTCCGGCGAGATCACATTTGCAGATCGGTATTCTCTTGCATTTATTGATTCTGACACATATATTGCATCAGAAAACAAAAAGCGTATAGCAGAAGACTTTTATAACGACACATTCTTCACGGATCAGAATGCATGTACCAGCCCCAGGGTCGTTATCTGGACAGGTTCACAGATCAAAAAGGCAAAGGCTGTTTTCTGGGAAGAAGAGCATAGACTGGTCCTTTCAAAATATGAACTTCAGGCTGTTCAGGCCGTTAACAAGCTTACAAGCAGCTGTCTTGCTGCTGTCAATGTACCCGGCGCCAAAATGGAACAAATGCCGGACAACCTTATCGTACGCATAGCCGTACCTGAACTCAGCAGCAGGCTTATGGAGCTAAAGGATAACAGCGGTTATTTCTATGAATATGACTGCATGGATGTCATGGAACTCAAGCCGATCTGCGATGATAAACGTTGTCAGACGATCGCCTATATCGGTAACGCCGACGCATTCAGGCCGTTCCTTGCATCAGGAGTCAAGGGCATCGATCGTATAGTTCCAATGGGCAAGACCATGGACTTTGATCTGGTCTGGGATGGGTATGAACTCTCAGCGCTATTGACGAGAAGTATTATTACTGTGTAGACTAGTATAATGAATATTATCTTTTTAACACTTGTAAGTATAAAGAGCCTTACCGAGAGCAACATCTACACCGATCTGCTTCGCGAATTCGTAAAGCTTGGGCACTCGGTCTATGTTGTTTCTCCGGCAGAGAAGCGCACTGGCGAGAGCACCCGCTTGCTGAAGGATGCCTTCGGTACGGTACTTCGTGTGCGTACAGGCAATGTTCAGAAAACTAGTATATTCGAAAAAGGCATTTCGACCATAATGCTTGAGGGTCAGTTCAAACGGGCTATCGAGTCGTATCTCAATAACATTAGATTTGATTTGGTTTTGTATTCGACTCCTCCGATTACATTGGTCGGGGCCGTTGAATACCTGAAAAAGCGCGACAGTGCAAAGACCTATTTGTTACTGAAAGATATCTTCCCTCAGAATGCTGTCGATCTTGGATTGATGAGCAAGACCGGGCCTAAAAGCTTGATGTATCAATATTTCAGAGCAAAGGAGAAGCATCTTTATGCGATATCCGATCACATTGGCTGCATGTCGCAGGCTAATGTAGATTATCTGTTAAAGCAAGACCCGGAAGTCGCCCCGGCTAAGGTCAGTGTTTCGCCAAACTGCATAGCTGAAGAAAGTCTTCACGGTGTTTTGCCTGCCGAACAGAAAGCTATCATGCGTTCAAGATATGGAATACCTGTAGAAAAAACAGTTTTTATTTACGGCGGCAACTTGGGGAGACCCCAGGATGTCCCGTTTATCATAGAATGTATGAAAGCTTGCGCTGATCTTGACAACGCATATTTCGTGATCTGCGGAACTGGGACTGATTACGGAATACTTGAAAACTATGTTATGACGGAGCATCCTAAACATATTAAGCTGATCAACGGTCTGCCCAAGGCTGAATATGACGATCTGACTGCAGCGTGCGATATTGGGCTTATCTTCCTTGATCACCGTTTCACGATCCCGAACTACCCAAGCCGTTTGCTTAGTTATATGCAATGTGGCTTGCCTGTACTCTGTTGCACAGACCGCAATACCGACATAGGCAGGGACGCTGTGAACGGCGGGTACGGCTGGTGGTGCGAGAGCGACAAGGCGAATGATTTTCATAGAACGATCGTTACCGCATTGATTGAATATACAGAGAAAGCTGTTTTGTCCAAACCGTTTCTTCTCGCGCACTTTACCACCAACGAGTATGCCAAGGCTATATTGTCGAATAGAGCATCATAGGCAAATGATTTGTTTATAGTATGAACGGGTTTTTGTAAAAAATATATACGTTTTAGCTTGTGAGTATGCCGTTTTGAATACAGGAAGAGTTTTATGGAAAAGCCGAGTTTTTATATAGCTAAGGCTTTGCGGGCGATTCTGCAAATGCCGGCAATGCGCAATTGTGTTATAGATCGCACATCAAAAGTATGCTCGGGCACACAGTTAACCAATATAATAATGCGGAAGTATTCGTATATAGGACACGACTGCTTTGTTGTCAACGCAGAAATCGGGTCCTTTTGTTCAATCGCTGATAATTGCAGGATTGGCGGAGCTGAGCATAACATTTCATTTGTGTCGACATCACCGGTTTTTTGCAGGGGTAAAAATGTCTTAAGAAAGAACTTTTCTAACCTTGATAACGCAATTACTTCGAAAACGTCTATCGGAAATGATGTTTGGCTTGGTGCCGGAACAATTGTTAAATCAGGTGTACATATTTCAACAGGTGCGGTCGTGGGTGGCGGAAGTGTGGTTACAAAAGATGTTCCGCCATATGAGATTTGGGCAGGAAATCCCGCAAAGCTGATTCGGAAAAGATTTGATGATAGGACAATCGATGCTCTTATTAATTCATGTTGGTGGGAATTGTCAGACGTTGATATAAAGCGGGTGGCTCCATTTATCAAAGACCCAACAGCGTTTCTTGCAGCAATGAAAGAATGAGTTACCTGTTGTTTGCAGAGTATGACAAAGGGAGAAACAGTTTATGAATGCTCTTGTTTTTTGGAGAACTGACCATGAACATCTTCGTAGATTTGCAACTGAATTCGGCTGCGAAAAAATATTTTATTTACAAGACCGAGAGGTAATTGGGTCGAGCCAGATCATTCAACCAATAGACCTTTATGCGTCTATAGATACACTTCTTAACAGTATTGAGAAAACAATAGTTCTTGATAAAGATATTTTGGAAAGGCTCCATGTTTACGAAACTACTGCAATGGAGATAATAAACAGATGGAGACGAAGCATAACTGCAGATGAATCGTATTTATCACTAAAAAAGTCGTTTTATAAGTATCTGGAATACTGGATCAACATCATCTTTACGAATAATATCAAATTGTTTGCTATTGCCACAGAACCTCATGTTCCAATGACATATGTTCCCTATATGATATGTAAGTCATATGGGATTCCGGTCATTCTTCTTAATATGCTCCCGTTTATAACCGGTCAAAAGATCAATTGTTATTTTGAGACTGATCTGGGGAGATTTGACAGAGGGTTTTACGACCGTTATCAGCAGTTGTGTCTTCAATTTGAAAACAATAATGATCCAATAGAACTGAGCCCTGTTTTGGAAGGCTATTTTTCCATGTATGGCAGAGATAACGCCAAGGTCGACAGGGTAGTACTATACAAAGAGAAGCCGACGATCATTTCAAAGATTAACGATTATATCGAGCGAAGCAAATTATATATTACGCAAAGAAGATATCGCGTTTTAATGAATAAAGTGGCGTATTATCTGAAAGCAAATTTTGACTCAAAGCCATTACTTCGATATATTGAATCATTGGAGGAAGATCCCCAAGAAGAAAAATTCTTTGTTTTTTTCCTTCACTATCAACCAGAAAACACAACACTACCAAACGGCGGTGTTTTTGTTGACCAGATGTTAGTTATTGACATGATTTCTAAATGCTTACCTAAAGGGATTATGCTTTATGTTAAAGAACATCCTGCTTTCTGGGCAATAACCGAACATCAGGAAAGTATGCGTGAAACTCGTGACAAGGAGTTTTACTCAAGAATAATCAGCAAGAACAATGTCAGATTGATAAAGCATTCTTGCAGTTCTTTGGATCTACTGGATCAGTGTTTGGGTGTGGTCAATATAACGGGCACTGCCGGTTATGAAGCGATGTTCAAGGGCGTTCCGAATATTGTCTTTGGGTATGCTGGTTATTCAAACTATAAATATGTCTATAATGTGAACACCATTGAGGACTGTCAAAAAGCGATAAACAGTATATTGACTTGTCCAGAAGGTGGTTCGCTGCGTGACATCAGGATCTTTTTAAAAGCTTTAGAGCCCGATGTGTTCAGTTATGGCAGCGATGATAAGACGTGTTTGGATAATGGTGTCCCGGCTGTTACTGAGACAGACTATGACGAGTATTTAAATAAGCTGAAATGGTTTTATGAGAATACATATGCAGGCTATAGTAATGCAAAGAATCTAGATTGGCCAGTTGTATAGGCAATTAACGTATGTTGTTTGAGGTTAAGATATGGAAAGACTTGCTATAAACGGCGGACTGCCGGTTCGCTCGGGAAAGATATATTATGGTCGCCAATGGATCAGTGAAGATGATGTGAGTGCTGTAGCGTCGGTCCTTCGATCCGACTTTATTACATGCGGGCCGAAGGTCGATGAAATGGAGAGAATGCTAGCCAGCTATACAGGCGCAAAATACGCAGTTGCCGTTTCGAACGGTACTGCGGCGCTTCACTGCGCTTGCCTTGCTGCGGGTATCGGGCCTGGTGATGAAGTGATCACAACGCCTTTGACATTTGCCGCATCTGCGAACTGTGCTCTGTATTGTGGTGCCAGACCGGTATTCGCGGATATTAAAACTGATACGTATAATATTGACCCGCAAAGCATTCGCGAAAAGATAACAGATAAAACTAAAGCGATAGTTGCAGTTGACTTTACTGGTCAAGCGGTTGAGCATGATGAGATCCGTGCAATATGTGATCAATATGCCCTCGTATTCATAGAAGATGCTGCACATGCAATTGCAACAAAGTACAGTGAAAAACGGGTTGGCAGCCTGGCAGACATGACATGTTTTTCGTTCCATCCGGTAAAAACGATCACCGGGGGTGAAGGCGGCGCAATTACGACAAATGACGAAGAATTATACAGGAAACTTGTTTTGGTACACACTCACGGTATTACACACGAAGAATCTATGATGGAAGACGCTCCGCATGAGGGCCCTTGGTATTATGAACAAATCAGTCTTGGTTACAATTATAGAATGACCGACTTTCAAGCAGCGTTGATAGTCAGTCAGATGAAGAAGCTGGATCACTTTGCATTAAGACGCAAGGAGATAGTAAAGCGATATGACGAGGCTTTCCGTGATTTGCCGGAGATCATTTTGCAGAAAGAAATACCTCAGTCAGATACATGCAGACATCTGTACATCATTCGCTTAAATCTGGCGAGACTGACTTGTACCAGACGAGAGTTCTTTGACGCAATGTCAGCAGAAAACGTTCAGTGCCAGATCCATTATGTGCCGGTATATTGGTTCCCGTATTATAGGCATCTTGGCTATTCAAAAGGCCTTTGCCCAAATGCAGAAAAAGTATACGAAGGCATCATGAGTATTCCTCTATATCCGAAAATGACAGATCAGGATGTTGAGGATGTAATTCATGCTGTAAAAAAAGTTGTTGAGAATTATAGAAAGTATAGCGATATCAAAGCTGGTAAACAATGAAGTATTGTCTTGGTACGGTTCAATTTGGGACTGATTATGGGATTCAAGGAAACGGTCAGCCTTGCAAGGATCATGTATTTGAGATGCTGTCATTTGCCATCAACAATGGCATAGATGTCCTGGATACAGCTGCAGCATATGGGGCGGCCGAAGATGTTTTGGGTGATTATTTCAGAACTTTTACCGGCATGTCGAAGAAAGTTCATGTTGTATCAAAGCTAAAACCAAACGCTTTGGACAATATAGATCCTGAATGCTGGCCGGAGATCATTGCTAGTTGCGCAAAACGCAGTTTAGAGACACTGGGAATAGACTCTCTGTTTGCATATCTGTTTCATAACGCGGCGTATATTTTTAATGAAAAAGCTGTTAAAGCATTAGAAATAGTCAAGTATTTAGGAATAGCAGAGCGTATAGGGGTATCGGTCTATAGTCCTGAAGAAGCCATGAAAGCGCTGGAGTATCCTCAAATAGGCGCGATTCAGATTCCGTATAATGTTTTTGATCACAGATTAGATAAATGTGGATTTTTTGATCGTGCAAAAGCACAGGGTGTTTTGGTGTTTGCAAGATCATCGCTGCTGCAGGGATTGATAATGATGGACCCGTCACAATTACCATCGAGAGTTGATTTTGCTGAAGGATACCTAAAGCAGTTTTCCGAAATATGTTCAAGACATGAGATGGAACCTCTTTCCGGTGCTGTTTCTTATGTAGGACATAAGCCGGGCATTGATTATGTAGTATTTGGGGTCGATGATATCAGCCAGCTGAAAGAGTATCTTTCGATAAAAGCGGCGCACTGCCCAAAAAAGTTTAGTTCTGAAATAGAGAATACTTTTAGAAGTGTTGAGGAACGGCTTGTTAATCCCACTATGTGGAAGTAGGTGATCTCGTGAGATATCTGGCGATGATACAGGCTCGTTGCGGTTCTATGCGCCTCCCGAATAAGGTTTTAATGGATCTGCACGGGAAGCCTGTTCTGCAGCGAATGATAGAGCGCGTACAAAAAAGTGTACTCGTTGATGAAGTAATGGTTGTTACTTCGATAGAAAAAAATAATCTCCCCATTTTAAAGCTCTGTGCTGAAATGGGTGTAAGAGTAGGCATAGGGTCGGAGACTGATGTTCTTGACCGGTTTTATCAGACTGCGAAGCTTCTGCGGCCGGAATATGTTATTCGATTGACTGCAGATTGTCCGTGTTTTGATCCGCATCTGCTTGATGATGCAATTGGCGGGATGAACACAGAAACCGACTATCTCGGAATGATGAGCGAAACATTTGCTGATGGACTTGATCTTGAGATCATGAAGTTTTCTGCTCTCGAGAGATCTTGGCGAGAGGCAGAGCATTCGTATGAGCGAGAGCATGTGACTCAATACATTATTCATCATCCGGAGTTGTTCGTTCTTCAGGACTACGTTTCCCCAGCAGGCTATTTCGGGGATCAGAGATGGACTGTTGATGAACCCGAAGATTTTGAACTTGTTAATAGTGTGTATGGTTTTTTTCTGCAAAGCGCTGCGGGTGACAACTTTTCATATAAGGATGTGCTGGACTATCTGAATACTCATCCGGAGATCAGAAATTTGAATAAGGCTTATGCACGAAACGAGGGTCTTGCAAAATCTATGCGCGAAGATTGCATTGTTGAAAGACCGATATAGCTCATTGAGTTGATTCAAGGAGGACACAATGAAGTCATTTGAAAGATCTGAGGCATTGTTGGCAAGAGAATTAAAAGTATCGCCGCTTGCCGCTCAGACATATAGTAAATCATATCGTTATTTTTCGAGGGGTATGGCACCAAGCTATATGGATCGTGGTGATGGTTGCTACATTTTTGATGTTGACGGCAACAGATTTATAGATTTTATGTGTGCCCTTGGCCCTGTTACCATTGGATATAATGAACCTGCTGTCAATGAAGCGGTAATACGTCAGGTTAATAAATTCGCCAGCGGATCTCTTCAATCAACGCTCGAGGTCGAGTTGGCGGAGAAGATCTGCGATATAATCCCCTGCGCTGAGATGGTGCGTTTTGTTAAAAACGGAGGAGATGCGACAACTGCTGCCGTAAGACTTGCGCGCGCGTATACCGGCCGTGATATTATTCTTAAGTCAGGTTATCACGGAATGCATGATTGGACGATTGGAGCGTCTGTCAATTATAAAGGCGTGCCGGAGGCCGTTAGGGCTTTGACTCTCAACTTTGTTTACAATGATCTTGACGACTTGGAGCATAAGCTTAAATCGCATGAAGTGGCCGCCGTCATACTTGAACCAATTCAAGGCAACGGACCGAAAGACGGTTATCTGCAGAGTGTTCTTGATCTGACACATAAATATGGAGCGATCCTGATCTTTGATGAAGTCGTATCCGGGTTTCATTACGCTTTGGGCGGTGCACAGGAACTGTTTGGCGTTACCCCTGATCTTGTTGCCTTTGGAAAAGGTATGGCTAATGGTTATCCGATCTCTGCAGTCGCAGGAAAACGAGAACTACTGGCACAAATAGAACAAGGCGTGTTTATTTCCACTACTTTTGGTGGAGACAGTATTGCCATGGCGGCAGCTTTGGCAACAATTAAGATTTTGGAACAACCCGGGTTTTATGAGCATATTATAAGTTTAGGATCTATTCTTCGCAGCGGAATACAAGAAAGAATAGATAAATATGATCTGAATGATGTACTCGCTGTAAGCGGCATGCCTCAGCATTGTGGGGTCTCTTTTGATGGACACGGTTCATTGTCTTATCTTGACATACAGTCGGTCTATTCCCAGACAATATTGCAAAACGGAATACTCCAGTTTGCGATCTATTTTCTGAACGCTCATCATACAGAAAAAGAGGCAAAGGTATATCTTGATGCAACCGATCAGGCCTTTGCGCTTATTCGAAAGGCTGTAGATCAGGATAGCCTTGACGGCATTCTTGTCGGCGGAAAAGTTGACCCGGTATTTAAGAGGAATTAATTGGTAACAGTTGTTTGAAACCTGACTTAAGAGTATGTTTCACTTGTTTGAAAAAATACAGTCTGGCAATGTGTATGTAATAGCGGAGATGAGTGCAAATCACGGCGGAAGCCTTGATACCGCACTTGAGATCATTCGGCAAGCCGCACAAGCCGGGGCAGACTGCGTTAAGATCCAAACCTACACCGCAGACAGCTTGACTATAGACTGTGACAATGATTACTTCCTGATCAAGGGTGGTTTATGGGATGGTATGAAACTATACGATCTCTATGTTCATGCGAGTACCCCGTATGAATGGCATCAGGCTATCATGGACGAGTGTGTCAAATGTGGAATAGACTTCTTGTCTACACCTTTTGACAGTAATGCTGTTGACTTTCTTGACGATTTAGGAGTGGAAGCCTATAAAATAGCCAGCTTTGAACTGGTGGATATACCTTTGATAGAATATGCGGCGTCTAAAGGCAAGCCGATGATCATTTCGACCGGTATGGGCAGTCTGGATGAGATCTCTGACGCTGTTGATGCATGTCATCGCAGTGGGAATGACCAGATAGCCTTGCTGAAATGCTGCAGTGAATACCCTGCACCATGGGCCGATATGCACCTTGGAAACATCCCGGATATGAAGCGGCTTTTCGGTGTTCCTGTCGGGCTTTCCGATCACAGCATGGGAAGTCTGGGCGCAATAGTCGGAACCTCGTTAGGTGCCTGCATTATTGAAAAGCATGTGAAACTGAACGGGGTCGAAAGTGCTGACAGTGAATTCAGCATGACAATGGATGAATTTGCAAGAATGGTAAGAGATATCCGGAACGCAAATCTTATAGCGCAGGGACCAAATTATGAATTGACTGCAGGTGAAAAGAAATCTACGGCATTCAGACGCAGTATTTTTGCTGTGGAGGACATAAAGGCCGGAGATCTTTTTACAAGCAAGAATGTCAGAGTTATTCGACCCGGCAATGGCATATTACCTAAATACATTAACTCGATAATCGGTATGACAAGCAAACGCGATATTGATCGAGGAAATCCTATTTTACCAGTTGATCTTGAGGAGCCTTCATGTGGACAATAGTGTCTATCTCAGAAAAGTAACAGAAGATGATATGCTGTTATTATTCAAATGGGCGAATGATCCAATCGTCCGGAATAATTCATTTCATTCGGAGCAGATTCATCTGACCGATCATAAGAAGTGGTTCTCACAGCTTCTTAATGATTCAAACCAGATCCAGTATATTTTGATGCGGGGAGATTCTCCGGTCGGACAAATAAGAGCATCGATCATTGATCGGGAAACAGCCCTGATAAATTACAGTATTGATGAAAAGTATAGAGGCTTGGGTTATGGGTCAATTATGATAGATTTACTCAAAAGAAAGATCCATGACGACAACGATTCTATCCAGACATTGATCGGGCATGTAAAACCTGAAAACGCGGCTTCAAAGAAGTGTTTTGAAAAGAATGGCTTTATTGCCACCTACGTTGAATACAGGATTGATGTGTGATATGCCATGGTAAGGTGACAACATATCTGAAATGATTCTTTTTCGAACTGACGGAAATAAAGCGATCGGTTTAGGGCATGTGATGAGATGCCTGTCTGTTGCGGAGGCGTTTAGAAGAGCTGGCAAACAATGTGTTTTTGTGACGTCCGGAAATGAAATAGAGGAATTGTTCAATTCGCGTGGTTTTGAGAATACCGCGCTTTTACCAAAGTGCAATGATATAAACAAAGAGCTTAACGCTTTGGGTCTATTGATAAGAGAAAATGAGCCGGAATTGCTGTTTGTTGACTCATATCATGTTACAGAAGAGTATCTGTCAGCTTTACAGCAAATATGTCATGAATGCAACACCAAGTTAGTATATATTGATGATCTCCTGACTTTTCCGTATCCCTGTGACCTTCTGATAAATTATAACATTTATGGAGAAGAGCGTTCGTATGAAGCCTTATATGTTGGGAAGCGTCGACCTGATTATCTAATTGGACCAATGTATGTTCCTCTGCGTGAAGAGTTTCGCTTTATTCCTGAGCGATCAGTGAGAGAAACTGGACGGAGTATCATGGTGTCTACTGGCGGTGCTGATCCAGAGCATTTTGCCTTGAATTTGGTCAATGTAATAAACGCACATGATACATGGAGGGGGTATAAATTCCATTTTGTTCTGGGAAGGCTTAATTCCGACATGAAGCAGATCAAGAGCATTGTTTTGCATAGTCAAAATATTGTTATCCATGAAAATGTGCAGAATATGTCAACCCTGATGCAGAGATCTGATTTAGCCGTTTCTGCAGCAGGCAGCACATTATATGAACTATGCGCCACACAGACACCAACGATTACATATGTACTTGCAGACAATCAAATTGCCGGAGCTGAAGCTTTTGAAAAAGCTCAGATTATGCATAATGTCGGAGATATCCGAGATATTGGTATAGAGAATGCCGCTGATATAATCCTGCGCGAGGCAGTTTGTTTGGCTAATGATTATCAATTAAGAAAGAGTTATTCAAAAAAGATGCGAATAGTTGATGGCAATGGAGCTGACAGGATAGTAAACTATTGTCTTAACAAAGTTAAGTAGAGAGTAGGGGTGTTCAAATGTCATTATTTACTGACAAAACTTTACTTATAACCGGAGGTACCGGTTCGTTTGGCAGTACTGTGCTTAAGCATTTTCTCGGCTCTGATGTGGCGGAGATACGCATCTTTTCACGCGATGAGAAAAAGCAGGATGACATGCGGCACGAACTGCAGCAGAAGTATCCCGAGCATGCGAAAAAGGTAAGGTTCTACATCGGCGATGTGCGCAGCGCGCAGTCGGTGCGGGATGCAATGCACGGGGTCGACTATGTATTCCATGCCGCGGCGCTCAAGCAAGTCCCATCGTGCGAGTTCTTCCCGATGGAGGCTGTTCGGACCAATGTAGAGGGCACGGACAATGTGATACACGCGGCGGTCGAAGCAGGCGTTAAAAAGCTCATCTGCCTTTCCACGGACAAAGCCGCTTATCCGATCAACGCCATGGGCATCTCAAAGGCCATGATGGAGAAGGTCGCAATGGCCGGCGCGCGGGTCGCGGGCGATAAGACCGTCATTTGCTGCACCCGTTACGGCAACGTCATGTGCAGCCGCGGTTCAGTGATACCTCTGTTCATTGATCAGATAAATGCAGGACAGCCTATTACGGTCACGGATCCGAATATGACCCGGTTCCTGATGAACTTGGACGAAGCGCTGGTGCTCGTGATGTTCGCGTTCGAACACGGCAAGCCGGGCGATCTGTTCGTGCAGAAGTCTCCCGCTTCGACGATAGGCGATCTGGCAAAAGCAGTTCAGAAGCTGTTCGGCGATACAGGTCTCAATGTCATCGGTACCCGCCACGGTGAAAAGCTTTATGAGACACTGCTTACACGTGAAGAGATGCTTCGTTCCGAAGATCTCGGCGAATACTTCAGAGTTTCCGCGGATGGGCGTGATCTTAATTACGACAAGTATTTCGTCGAAGGCAGGGTCAGCACTCAGGCGGACGAGTCCTATACCAGCCACAACACAACGAGGCTGGACGTCGACGGGACGGTCGAAAAGCTGCTCACAAACGATTACGTACGGCAGGCGCTTGAGGAGATCAAAGGCTAGGATCCGGAGGAAACCCAATATGAAGATACTCATAACAGGGGCTAAGGGCTTTATGGGTCGCAACCTTTGTGCTGCTTTTGAAGAGATCCGCCTCGGCCACGATAGGCGCCCTGACCACATCATCCCTGATCTGCAAGTCTATGAATACGACATCCAGAATACCGCTGAAGAGCTTGACGCCTTCTGCGCTGACTGCGATTTCGTGCTCAACCTCGCCGGAGTGAACCGTCCCAAAGACCCAGCCGAGTTCATGGCAGGCAATTTCGGCTTTGCTTCGCAGCTGCTCGATACTTTGAAAAAGTACGGCAACAGGTGTCCCGTCATGCTTTCGAGTTCGATACAGGCAAGCCTTACCGGAAGATATGCGGGAAGCGAATACGGCCTCAGCAAAAAGGCCGGCGAAGATCTGTTCTTTGAATACGGACGCGAGACCGGGGCGGACGTGCTGGTCTACCGTTTCCCGAACGCCTTCGGCAAATGGAGCCGTCCGAATTACAACTCTGCGGTCACGACGTTCTGCCATAACACAGCCAACGGGCTTCCCATACAGGTCAACGACCCGTCAGTTGACATGTGCCTGGTCTACATCGATGACATCGTAGAGGAAATGATACAGGCGGTAAGGGGCAACGCGAACAGGCTTGCGGACGGGTATTGCAAAGTTCCCGTGGAACACGAATGCACGCTTGGCTGGATAGCCGATACGATCACTTCGTTCGCCGGACTCAACAGAGATCTTGCTGTTCCCGACTTAGCCGACCCGCTCACGGCAAAGCTTTACGCGACGTATCTTAGCTATCTGCCTTCAGACGGTCTTTCCTACAGCCTGAATATAAAGTCGGATGACCGAGGCTCTTTTACAGAGGTAATCAGGACTTTAGATCGCGGACAGTTCAGCGTAAATGTTTTGCATCCCGGACAGACTAAAGGAAAGCATTGGCATAATACAAAAAGCGAGAAATTCCTTGTCGTTTCGGGCGAGGCATTGATAAAGCTGCGCCGCATCGGAACTGATCCGGACGACAGAACATTTCCTGTTATCGAGTATTATGTGAGCGGAGATGACCCGAAGGTGGTCCAGATAATTCCGGGGTATACACATAGCATAACAAATCTCTCCGATTCACACGATCTGGTTACTTTCATGTGGGCAAGCGAGAGCTTTGACCCTGCAAAGCCAGATACTTTTTCTCAGGAGGTATGACATGTCAAGGCAGATTGATTTCTCTGATGTCAGATTCGAGGGAGACGGGCGACTGAGGCTTTTGATCATCGTCGGGACCAGGCCTGAGATAATCAGGCTTTCCGAGGTGATAAAAAAGTGCCGCGAGTATTTTGACTGTATACTTGCGCATACAGGGCAGAATTATGATTACAACCTCAACGGCATCTTTTTCAAGGATCTCGGGCTTGACGCCCCTGAGGTGTATATGGATGCGGCCGGAGACGACCTCGGCGAGAGCATGGGCAATATCATTGACTGTTCATACAAGCTAATGGCTGCGGTAAAGCCCGATGCGCTGCTGGTCCTCGGAGACACCAATTCCTGCCTTTCGGCCATCCCCGCCAAACGTCTGCACATACCTATCTTCCACATGGAGGCCGGCAACCGCTGCAAAGACGAGTGTCTGCCGGAGGAGACCAACCGCCGTATCGTCGACATCATTTCCGATGTGAACATGGCCTATTCTGAGTTCGCGCGCCGGTATCTGCATGAATGCGGACTGCCAAAGGAACGCATCTTTGTGACCGGTTCCCCGATGGCGGAAGTGCTGCGGGCGCATATCGACGAGATCAAGGCATCTGATGTACATGAACGTCTGGGGCTTGAAAAGGGTAAGTATATCCTTCTTTCCGCGCACCGCGAAGAAAACATCGATACCGAAAAGAATTTCATTTCGCTGTTTTCTGCGATAAACGCCATGGCTGAAAAGTATGACATGCCTGTCTTATATTCGTGCCATCCCAGATCGGCAAAACGCCTTGAGGCCAGCGGCTTTGAACTTGACAGCCGCGTTATACGCCATGAGCCGCTGGGCTTTATCGACTATAACTGCCTTCAGATGAATGCGTTCGCTGTTGTCTCAGACAGCGGGACCCTGCCCGAGGAGAGCAGTTTCTATACTTCTGAAGGATGTCCGTTCCCGGCGGTCTGCATACGCACGTCGACCGAACGCCCCGAAGCTCTCGAAAAGGGTTGCTTCGTTCTTGCCGGCATCAATGAGGACGGCCTGCTTCAGGCTGTCGACACGGCTGTCAGAATGCGTGGGCACGGCGATTTAGGCACACCTGTGCCTGATTATGTTGATGAAACTGTATCGCAGCGTGTCGTTGCGATCATTCAGAGCTATACCGGGATCGTAGACAGAATGGTTTGGAGAAAATAGTCTCTGTAATTTGATATTTTTTGCGTAAAGTTTATAACCATGGTGGTTGATCGTGAATACAGATAAGATTATTGTTGGGCAGAGGATACGGATTCGGGCTATTTCGCTCCGTGATTGTACACAGAATTATGTTGATTGGCTCAACGATAATGAAGTAAACCAATACCTCGAAACGAGATGGGTCAAACAGGATCTGCAGTCAGTTAAAGAATTTGTTATTTCTCAAATGAATAGCGAGTATAGTTTCTTGTTTGCTATTGAGCTGAATGATACAGGTCGTCATATTGGTAACATAAAGATCGGTCCAATAAACAAACGGTATTCTCACGCGGACATATCATATTTCATCGGTGATAAAAGCATGTGGAATACAGGGATTGCAACAGAGGCGATAAGCCTGGTCATCAGATTTGGATTTGAAACATTGCAGCTCCACAGGATAGAGGCTGGTGCATACGCCGCAGCGGTAGGAAGCTGGAAAGCTCTGGAACATAACGGATTTATGAGAGAATCCGTTTTCAGAGAGCAGGTAATCTCCGGCGGTAAATATATGGATGTTTACCGATATGGATTGTTAGAGACCGAGTATAATCTCAACAACAAAGAAAGGATCAAATAATGAAAGAAATGAAATACTGCACGAAGTGTATATTGCCTCAAACTCACGAGTCGATCCAATTTGATGAATATGGTGTGTGCAATGTATGCCGCGGAATTGAGGCAAAGCATGAAGTTATTGATTGGAATGAACGAAGGAAGATTTTAGACGATATCGTTGAAAGATATAAAGGAAAGGGCCAGTATGATTGCATTGTGCCGTTTTCAGGCGGTAAAGATTCAACGTTCCAGCTTTGGTATGTAGTCAAAGAACTGGGCCTTAAACCTTTGGTTGTTCGTTTTAATCATTGGGGATACAGACCTCTGGTTCAGGAAAACAATATAAGAACATTTAAAACGCTCGGTGTAGACGTCTTGGAATTTACAGCAAACTGGCATGTTGTTAAAAAACTCATGCTGGCGTCTTTGATAGAGACCGGTGATTTTTGCTGGCATTGCCATACCGGTGTATTTGCGCATACTATGCAGATTGCAGTAAAGTTTAATATCCCTTTGGTAATATGGGGTGAGGCTTCCTCAGAATATCGTGCGTATCATGATCCGCGTGAGCTTGAAGAGCTCGATGAAAAAAAGTTTGATGAGATAGTTGATCTTGGGATCAACGCGGACCGAATGTATGAATTATTGGACGGCGCTGTGGAAAAACGAGATCTGATGCCTTTTGTTTTTCCGACCAAAGAAGAAATGAAAAAACTTGGCGCCAAGGCCATTTACCTTGGAAATTACGTGGAGTGGCAGACCAAGCGTCAGGTCGAGATAATAAAACGCGAACTCGGTTGGAAAGGTCAGGAAGTTGAAGGTATTCCTCCGCAGTATGATTATGAAAAAATAGAATGCCGTTGGCAGGGGATCCGTGATTATTGCAAGTATATCAAACGCGGCCATGGAAGAACCAATCATCTGGCTTGTATAGATATTCGAAACGGGGAAATGGACCGCGAGACCGGATGGAAGCTTGCCGAAGAGTATGACGGCAAACGGCCTGCTTCGTTAGACCAGTTCTTAAAAGTGATAGGTATTACCGAAAAAGAGTTTGAGGATATCCTGTTGAAGAACGAAGTATATGACTGGGGCTTTGATCATGATAAGATCCTTCCGGGGAAACCTCTCCCGGACATGGATCTTTGGGATGATATAGTATAATTCATTAATTATTAGGGTGAGGTAGAGGAGCGTATGAATATGGATCGCCCAATGATCGTCGGCGTTGCCGGCGCGGGACGCGCGCTGGAGCTGCATTACGGCGGGTATGAAAGAGTCCACGGAGTCGAAGTCAGGCTCAGGACTGTCGTCGCAAGGCGGCAGGAGCAGCTCGAGGCGGCGAAGGCACGCTACGGCTTTGAGATGGTAAGTACGCGCTTTGTAGACCTGCTCGAGGACCCCGAGATAAACATTATCGACGTTTGTACGCCTCCGTACGCACACGGCGAAATGATCATCGCTGCACTGAGGGCAGGCAAGGATGTCATCTGCGAAAAGCCTCTTATCGGCTGTTTCGAGCCTGAACTGAGCAAGGCGGAGATGTATGAGAGGGTCTGCGCGGAACTGGACGCAATAGAGGCTGCAGAACGCGAGAGCGGCAAACATATAATGTATGCCGAGAATTTCGTTTACGCGCCGACTATGCAGAAAGCGATAGAATTCGTTAAGCTGCGCGGCAGCCGCATCTTATTTATTGAAGGACAGTGCACCATAAACGGTTCCACCTCGCCTGTTGCAGGAGAGTGGGCAAAGACCGGCGGCGGTACGTTTATTCGCAATGGTATCCACCCGCTGAGCGGGGCGCTTTGGCTCAAGGCGGCCGAAGGCGCTGCGCGCGGTGAAGAGATAGTGCCTGTATCGGTAACTGCAGACATGGGCCGTACATCTGCAGATCTGAACGCCGATCAGAAGCGCAGCATGTTCACGTCAGCGCGCAATGTCGAAGACTGCGGAACAGCAACATATACTTTTTCCGACGGCTCCAAGGCGACCATATTTGCAAAGGATATCTGTCTCGGCGGCAGCCTCAATTATATGAAGCTGTTCTGCAACGACGGGCGCATCAACTGCAATATGACGCCCAATAACCTTATTGAAACTTACTTCCCGGACGACCGCGGGATCGAGAAGTATCCGTTCGCGGAGATGCTGCCTTTCAAAACAGGCTGGAACAATCCCTTCGTTTCCGATGAGACTGAACGCGGCTACCTCGGCGAGATCCAGGACTTCGCGGAATGCGTCGCGACCGGGCGTGCTCCGAAAGCAGGCTTTGCCCTTGCTAAAGCTACTATGAAGGCTCTTTACGCGGCCTATATGTCCGATGAGCTTGGCCGGAGAGTCACTTTATAAAAACGCTGAATTACAAATTATTACGCTTTGTTACATGAATATTACAAATCGCTCAAGGGGCTTGCTTTTCTGCGGGTCCCTTTTGTATAATCATTGCGTCGGAATAAGTATGCCGTTTTGGCGTGATTTCGACAGAATCAAACAGACTTCGGTGGGGAAGCTTGTTTGAACAAAAAATATAAGTTTTCCCCATCGTAAGAATTCTTAAGGAGGATTTAAGAATGAAGAAAGTACTTGCATTTGTACTCGTTCTCGCTATGGTCCTCGGAAGTGTCGCAATGGCATTCGCTGTAGAGTACAGCGATATGGACGGCAATAAGTACGAAGAAGCCGTTGAGACTCTCTCCAACCTTGGCGTACTGAACGGGTACGAGGATGGCACCTTCAAGGCAGACCGCACCATCAAGAGAAGCGAGTTTGCGAAGGTCGTCATTGAAGCTCTCGGAATGACCACCTCTGCTGCATCTGCATCTCCCTTCAGCGATGTACCTGTAGACAAGTGGTATGCTCCGTATGTAGCTCTTGCTGCTCAGATGCAGATCGTTAACGGTTTCGGCGACGGCACCTTCCGTCCGGACCAGACCATCACCGACACCCAGGCTATCGTTATGGTAGTCAGAGCTCTCGGTTACACTGATGATTTCTTCGGTGGCTATAATGCCGCTAAGTACATCAGCCAGGCCACCGCTCTTGGCATCATGAAGGGTGTCAATGCCGGCGCAGGCGATTCCACCAGAGGTAATGTGGCTCAGCTCGTTTACAATTCTCTTGGTGTAACTCGTGTCTACATCGACAAGGACGGCAATGCTCATGCTGTTCAGGGCGTAAACAATGCTGCTGATACCATGCAGGCAAGACTGCTTGGTTCTCCGTACGCTCCGACCAATGGTGAGAACGTAGGCGTTGGTGGAACTGTTACTGCAGGTTCGCCCTTCCTCTTCGACGGCCAGACTAACGTAGCTTCCGGCGCGAATATGCTTAGCTATATGGGCAAGTATATCAGTGCTCTTCAGAAGAACGGCAAGATCGTAGGTGTTAAGCAGGTCCTCTCCACCTCTCTCGAAGGCACGTTCGACGGCACCAATTTCAAGACAGCTGATACTACTTACAGCTTCTATCTTGACGGCGGAAAGTTTGCTGTCAGCTCTGCAGCTGCTATTGCTCTTGTTGAGAACGGCAATTATACTGCAGGCGGAACCTCTCTTGGCGGAATCGTCGGAGACAGCGTAGTACTTGAAGTTGCTCTCAACGGAACCGTAATTACCGACGTTTATTCCGCAAGCAAGTGGACTGCTAACGATGTATTCGCTTATGCGAAGGATTCCCTTGACGGTCTCACTCTGACCGGTAACGCCGCTTATGCTTTCGTACCGAACAGCATCGGCAAGGTCGATGACGCCTCCTTCATACTTGAAGGTGTTGACAAGCTCTCTGACATCGCTGTTGACAACGTCGTAACAGTTTACGTAAACGGCGGCACCAACAAGATCGCCAAGCTCGAAGTCGGCACCAAGACCGTTGACGGTCAGGTAACTGAAAAGACTTCTGCTGGCAAGTATATTATCGGCGGTACTGCTTATAGCATTACCACCCCCAACGGCACTGCTCCGACTCTCGGCGATAAGGGCACCTTCCTCCTCGCTTATGACGGAACTCTCTTTGCTGCAAAGGCCGTTGAAGAAGCTGCTGCTACTCAGTACTATGGCGTACTCCTTGAGCAGGCTAAGGGCTCTACAGGTATCAACACCAGCACCGCAAAGGTTCAGCTCGTTAAGGATGACGCTTCTGTAGCTATCCTTACCGGTGACAAGACTGCTGCTCCGAATGGCGTTTGGACTCCGGCAGGCCTCGTTACTGACAGAGCTGTCGTTTACACTCTGAACGCAGACGGTCAGATCCACACCATCGCTCAGTTTGCTGGTGCAGACGCCGCCAATGCTGCTGTTGCTAAGGACGGCACCGTTACCGTAAGCGGCAATGCTTATAAGCTCACTGCCAACACCAAGCTGCTCGTTAAGACTGCTGCTGGCAAGTACTCCGCAGGCAAGGCTGCTGATTACTATGGCGCGAGCGTTACCCTCTCTGCTGTTGCGACCAAGGGTACCGAAGTTCTCTTCGCTATCGTTGACGGCAGCTCCGCAGGCACCGCAGCTGGCAACTACGTACTCATGAATGGCTTCACCACCAAGTATGCTTCCAGTGGCAACTACACCATGATCAGCGTACTCGAGGCTGGCAAGGTTAAGGAATACAGAGATTCTGAGTCTACTCCGGTTATCGGCACTGCTGCCGCAGTCGCTACCACCGCTGCAGTTCTCCAGAACTTCACTGTTGACTCCAACGGCTATGTGACCGCTACTACGGATGCGGCTCTCTACAATGGCGGAGTTCAGGCTTACACCACCAAGACTGCTGTTGAGAACGGCTTCCTCGTACTCGACGGAACCACCAACGTAGCCATCAACCCGAACATCGTTGTTTACCTCTGGAAGTCCGGTGCTTGGACCGTAGGCAGCGCAAGCGACCTCGCTAACACCAAGGCTGGTGCTGTCATCACTCTCTATGAGACTGATGCCAACGTAAACGGCGCAGATGTTGCTACTATCGTAAAGTAGTTTGACTACTGAACAACTGAAAACAGCAATGTTTCCCAGAGGAGAGCTTCGGCTCTCCTCTGTTTTTTATTGATGAAACGGTCCGTTTTTGTTACAATTTATTGATATGAAGATCAACGTTTTGGAATACCTCGAGGCTTCGGCCGCGAGGTTTCCGGAGAAAACCGCATATGCCGACGAGGAGCGCGAGCTGAGCTTTTCGCGGGTGCTTTCGATGGCGAAAAATCTGGGCACGGCGCTGGCGAAGCGGCACGGCGGTGCGGGCGCATCGTCGCCGGCTTACCAGACCGGTATTAGGCGACCGGTTGGCGTGCTGACCTCGCGCGACGCGCGCTGCGTGGCCGCGTTTTTCGGCGTGCTGTATTCGGGCAACTACTATGTGCCTATTGACCGCGAGATGCCGCGGGAGCGCATGGAAAAGATCGAAGCGACCCTGAAGCCGCTCGAGATCATTGATCCCATCAGCGACGCCCTTTGGGCGGAGGCGGAGGCTGGCTGGCGGGGCGTAGAGGATGAAGCCCTGCTCGCGGCGCGCCGCGCCGCGGTGCTCGACGTCGATCCGGTCTACGCTATATTCACTTCCGGCTCCACCGGCGACCCTAAGGGCATAGTGATCTCGCACCGTTCGGTCATAGACTTCACCGACTGGTTCGTCAGCGCCGGCCGCTTCACCGAGGCAGACGTCCTCGGCAACCAGGCGCCGTTCTATTTCGACCTGTCGGTAAAAGATATATATACTGCCGCGGCGACAGGCGCCACTGTACACATCATCCCCAAAAAGTTGTTCATGTTCCCGGCCCTGCTGGTGCAGTTCCTGCAGGAAAAAAGCGTCACGGCCATCGTGTGGGCCACTTCGGCCTTCCACCTTGTCGCGAACTCCGGGGCGCTTGAACAGGCCAAGCTGCCGGCCCTCAGGACCGCCATTCTTGGCGGAGAAGCCCTCAGAGCGAAGCAGCTGAACGTCTGGGTCAAAACGCAGCCAAACGTGCGTTATATCAACCTCTACGGCCCCACAGAGGTAACTGTGGACTGCACCTGGTTCCCCATAGAGCGCGAATTCGCCGATGATGAGGACATCCCTATCGGACGCGCCTGCGCGAACAAAGAAGTGCTGCTCCTGGGCGAAGATCTGAAGCCCTGCGCTCCGGGTGAAGCGGGCGAGATATGCGTGCGCGGTACAGGCCTGGCAAAGGGCTATATAGGCGACTGGGAAAAGACCCGCGCCGCCTTCATCCAGGATCCCCGCAACAGCGCTTACCCCGACCTGATCTACCGCACGGGCGACCTCGGCGTGATGGATGAAACGGGCTGCATAAGCTTTCTTTCGCGCCGCGACGGGCAGATAAAGCACATGAGCTACCGCATAGAACTAGGCGAGATCGAGACCGCTCTTGCGGCGCTTGACGGCATAGACGAGGCGGTCTGTTTCTTCGAGCAGGAGCGCGATAAGATACACTGCGCTTACACAGGGACGGCGGAATCTGGCGCGGTCGCGAAGACCCTGCGCGCGAGGCTCCCGAAATACATGATCCCGAACCTCTATCACAGGCTCGACGCTCTGCCTCACAATGCGAACGGCAAGATTGACCGCAAGGCGATCGCGAAGGAGTTTCTCGGATAAATGCAGACCATAACAGATTATGAACAACTGAAAGCTCTGGTCTCGGCCGAGTTTAAGCCCGGCGTGCTGACCAACGCGTCGGTCTGCGAGCGCGATTACGTGCCTTACATTGAAGCGGGGACCCTGGAGTATGAGCAAGGCGGCTTCGGCCTGCTGCTCGTAAGGCGCAAGCGGGAGCACAACTATGTGAGCTTCTGGCTGAACGCGGGCGCTGCCGGTGAAGCAAGCCCTTCGCAGCTTGCGGCTTTCGTTGCTTCGCTGCCTCTTCCGCCCCGCTGCCTTCTCGAGGTCGCTTACCGCGAACGCGACGCGAAGCTGAAAGAGCTCGCCGAGGCTTTAAAAAACAACGGGTTCGAAAAGCAGCTCGGCCGCATACGTTACACGCGCCCCGCGGACGCTGGGCGTCCGGATATAGTCCCTCTTGACGACGGCACGACTCTGCGCGGGCTTCGAGGTTCCAATGACCCCGGCCGCTCGGAAGGCCTTGCCGAGATGACACCCTCCGACGCGGAAGAGATCCGCGCCTTCATCGCCGAAAACTTCGTCGAACGCACGGGCTGCTGGCCTTCGGCCGCAGAGCTCGCCTACGACAGGGTCCTCGAGATCCGCGACGGCAAAGGCCTCTGCGCTATCATCCACTGCCAGACCGACGGTCCAATGCCCAACATCCGCCACATGGCCGTCCGCAGCGACTGCCGCGGGCAGCGCCTCACAGCGAAGCTCCTTTCACGCTTCTGCGGCAGCTTCGACGGTTCCCGCGCCATGGTATGGGTCAAGGAACACGACGAGGCCGCGATGCACGCTTACACCAGGTTCGGTTTCGCTCCCGACGGAAGGGAGTCGGTCGTACTGTTTAAGGAATAAAGATATGAAAGACAAACTGCTGCAAATACTTGAAGAAGACTGCCCCGGCGTCGATTTCGCCGAAGAGACCGCCCTTGTCGACGACGGCGTGATCGAGTCGCTCGACATGGTCACCATAGTGGCCGACATCATGGACGCCTTCGGGATCACCATCACGGTCGACGACCTCCTTCCCGAAAACTTCAATACCGTTGACGCCATGCTCGACCTTATAGAAAGGAAACAGAACGGCTGATGGCCCTGACCTCACCGGAATTCCTGCTGCTGACCGCCGCCTCGGTGCTGCTTTATTATCTGCTGCCGGGACGCTTTCAATGGCCGCTGCTGCTTGCTGCCGGCCTTCTGTTTTATTGCGCGGGCGGCGGGCTTACGGTGCTGTACGTCATTGCTGTCGCGCTCACGGTCTGGGCATCCGCCCTGCTGATCGAAGCGCGCCGTGAACGCCGCAGGCTCATCTCCACGCTCTGCTGCATCCTCAACTTCGGTCTTCTCTTCGTTCTGAAATACCTCGGCTTTACGCTCGAGATGCTTGGCGTCCGCTCTGGACTCAGCTTCGTGCTGCCGCTGGGCATCTCGTTCTTCATGTTCCAGGCCGTGGGTTACCTCATCGACGTTTACCGCGAAAAATACGCTCCCGAGCGCAATTTCGCGAAGTTCCTGCTCTTCGTTTCGTTCTTCCCGCAGATGACCCAGGGCCCCATCTCCCGCTACGGCCAGCTGGCCCCGCAGCTCTTCGCGGAGCGCAGGCTCGACTTCGAAGACCTCCGCCTCGGCATACAGCTGATGATGTGGGGCTATTTCAAAAAGCTCGTGATAGCTGACCGGGCTGCAGTTCTCGTCAAGACGGTCATGAACGACCCGTGGAGCTACGGCGGCTTCGTCCAGGCCTGGGGCGTGCTGTTCTACTGCATACAGCTGTACTGCGATTTTTCGGGCGGCATCGACATAGTGCGCGGAGTCGCGAGGCTCTACGGAATCGACATGGCCGAGAACTTCCGCAGGCCTCTGCTCGCGACCTCGCTGACCGACTTCTGGCGCCGCTGGCACATCAGCCTCGGCGCGTGGATGCGCGACTACGTGTTCTACCCGCTGACCCTCTCCAGGGCGTTCATCAAGCTTGGCAAAAAGAGCCGCAAGGCGTTCAAAGGCAGGCTGGGCAAGATGGTCCCGACCTCGCTTGCGACCTTCATCATCTATTTCATCATCGGCATCTGGCACGGCGCAAGCTGGAAGTACGTCGCCTTCGGTTTCTGGAACGGCATCATTATCACGGCTTCGCTGCTGCTCGCCCCCTCGTACGAACGCTGGAAGACCCAGCTCCGCATCAACGGCGAGTCGCTTTGGTGGCGCGCGTTCTGCGTGCTGCGCACGAACGTGATAGTCTTCCTCGGGCGTTATATTACAAGGGCTCCGAGGCTTCTGACCGCCTTCTGGATGATGAGCCGGCTCATCGCGGACCCCCGCCCGTCCGAGCTCCGCGCAAAGCTCTTCGGCCTCGGCATCACGAAGTACGACTACCTTGTGATCGCCCTCAGCCTTATCGTGATGCTCCTGGTGGAGTTCTACGAAGAAAAGAAGGGCTCCTTCCGCGAACTGCTCGCAAAGCAGGGAGCCTTCGTGCAGTGGATGGCGATAGTCCTGCCGCTGCTGATCATAATGATCTTCGGCATGTTCAGGGCAGATTATATTTCGTCAGATTTTATTTATAAGAATTATTAATTATGAGGACCGAACGATGCTTCCTCAAGCGGGTATCGTCGATAGCCGGTACTTAGCGATTGGCGAGCTGAAAGCGAAGACAGAGCTTAGTACCGCTGCGTCTATCGACAATAGCGAGAGCGTGCCCGCGGAGGAACATCGTGAGGTCCGAAAAAAGAACAATGACAGCTAAGAAGTGGTTCGTGACATTTTTAATAACGGCGGCGCTGCTGTGCGGCTGCGTGATGCTCTTCAATTACGCGACCGATGCTTTTGGCGTGTTCGAACACGACCTTTTCGACTGGCCGTCCTACGAGATGACCCTCAACCCCCGCACTGCCAAGCTCAGCTGGCTGCTGAAGCATAAGGACGACTACGATTCATACATCCTCGGCTGCTCGTCGACGAGCTCCTTCGAGACTTCGTCGCTCAACGAGGCTTACGGGGCGAGCTTCTACAACATGATAGTCTACGGGGCCGACATGCAGGACGTCGAACAGCAGGCGAAGTGGCTGCTCGATAACTGCGAGGTAAAGAACCTCCTGGTCAACGTCTACCTCGACAACGCCACGATATACGGCGCGACGGGGCGCAACCTGACCCGCCTCATGCCCTGGCAGATGACCGGCGAGGGCGCGTTCGGGTTCCGTCTCAAATACCTGCTCTGCAACCCGCGTTACGGCTGGGACAAGATCGCGAAGAGCTCGGAGGACACTTATCTTACCCAGTCTTTCGACGTTTTCAACGAGGCGACCGGCTGCTACAACAAGATAGTCCGCGACGCGGAACCGATAGGCGACCTGCAGGAGTATCTCGAAAAGTATCCAGGCTTCGTGAACTATCCGTCCAGGCAGATGCATACCGGGGCGGGAGCCGTTGAGGGCACGTACAGGAGCCTTGCGGCAATACGCGATATGTGCGCGGAGCGCGGAGTCCACTTTGAGGTCATCGCGGGACCCGTGTATTACAAGTATATGGAGAACTTCCCGAGGGAAGAGGTAGAGGCCTTCTATACAGGCCTTGCGGAGGTCAGCCCCTATCTGGACTGCGTCCTGACGCCGTTCAGCTTTGACCCTCGCTTTTTCTACGACGAGACCCACTTCCGCATCAGCGTCGGAGATCTGATCGCGGCGAAGCTCGGGGAGATGAACGGCTATAAGGGGACCGGTCCAGTCTTTACCGGCCACGACGGGCTGAGCTTCAGCGTTTCGGGCTCCGACGTGTTTGAGTACGTTACGTCCCAGACCGTGTCTGAGCGCTGGGAGCGCAGCTGGAACCTTGCGGACGCGCTTACCCCGGCAGACGGGAGCGTTGCCGCCGCGGCGCAGACCGCGGACGTCGAGGTGCTGATGTACCATCACATCGTCGCGGATGAAGAGGCAAAGGAAGGCGACTTCACGCTCTCGCAGTTTGAAGCCGATATGGCTGAGCTTGCGGCTTCGCGCTGCAACACTATCCTTCCTCAGGATCTGATCTATTACGTCGAAGGCCGCTGGGATATCCCCGAAAGAGCGGTCATGATAACTTTCGACGACGGCTACCTTTCGAACTATGAGCTGGCCTTCCCCGTGCTGAAGAAGTACGGATTCAAAGCGGCGATATTCGTGATAGGCTGCTCGGTCGGCCACACCGAACATTACAAGGACACCTCCTACCCGATAACCCCGCATTTCAGCTGGGAGCAGGCGAAAGAGATGACAGACAGCGGGCTGATCTCGATACAGAGCCACACCTGGGATATGCACCAGTGGCCTCCCTACGAGGACAAGCCTGACGAGCAGGTGCGCGAGACCCTGATCCCGCTCGCGGGAGACAGCGAAGAAGGCTACCGCGAAGCGCTGTTTGCCGACGCCGCGAAGATGAAGGAAGAGTTCGCTCAAAACCTTCCCGGATCAGAGCTCTTCGCTCTGGCTTACCCCGAAGGGCAGTTCAGCGTGCTCGTGACCGAGACCCTGCAGGAGACGGGCTATCCGCTGACCTTCAGCACCCTGCCCGGTAAGGCGACCCTGGTCAGGTATCTGCCGCAGTCGCTGATTGCGGTAAAACGCGATAACGCGCAGAACAGACAGGCGCTTTTGTGGTAAAATAAAAAGATGGTTCAAAAAAGCTCCGACAAGAAAACAATACGCATGAACTGGGCCCTGAGCTGCGGCGCGGCTCTGCTCAGCTCCGTTCTTATATGCCTGCTGCAGCTTTACATACAGCAGGGCAGCATGTTCGCGGCCCTGAAGGTCTACTGCGAACAGCCGCTGCTGTTCATACTCAACGGCTTTCCCGTCGTTGCCGCTGTTGCGCTGGGCTGGATGGCCTGCGGCAGCGTTTTCGCTTCCGCGTCGTTCTCGGCGCTCCTGTTCGGCCTGCTGAGCTACGCGAACCTGCTCAAGATTGAAGGGCGCGAGGACCCCGTGGTCCCCTCTGACATAACTCTGCTGCGCGAGGCGGCGGACGCCGTGGCTGACTATTCGCTCAACATGCATTGGGAGAAGGTCGCGGCTCTGGCGCTTATTGTGATCGTCTTTGCTCTTTTGGCGGTCAAGCTGCGCAGCGCTTCGCTCAAACCCGTGGTGCGGATCATCGCCGCGCTGGTCGTCGCGCTGGGCTTTACGGCCTCCCTCAAGGCCGCCTACAGCAAGGAGGGTATCTACAACAATTTCAAGGTCCCGTACCGCTACAATATAGCCGAGGTCTTCAATACCCTGGGCTTCAACTATTGCTTCCTGTACAACCTCGGGCTCTACAAGGTCGACGCCCCAGACGGCTTCGACAAGGCTGAGATAGCCGCGCTCGAGGCTTCCCTGCAGGTTCCCGCGCAGCAGCCCGGGTTCCGCCCGGACGTGATCATCATCATGTGCGAGGCCTTCACCGACATGGCTGACGAACCCTGCTTCACTTACAGCGAAGAGGACAGCCCGCTCAGGGCTTATCACGAGGCCTGCGCGAAGAACGCGCTCAGCGGTCACATGCTGGTCGCGAATTACGGCGCGGGCACTGCCAACACCGAGTTCGACGTGCTGACCGGCATGCAGACCAATATGGTCGGCGACACCAGCTCGTTCAGGCTCATCCACAGGAGCACGAAGAGCCTTGCCTCGGTCTTCGCGGACGCGGGCTATTACGACTTTTTCATGCACCCCGGTGAGAGCTGGTTCTACAACCGCAACAGCGTTTACAAGTATCTGGGCATGAGCGACCAGACCTTCAAGGAGGCCTTCGACGAGAGCGACTACAAGGGACAGATGATCTCCGACGCCGCCTTCCTGGACGAGCTTAAGGCCGATATGGAGCAGCGTGCGGACAAGGCTCCGCTCTTTGCCTATACGGTCACGATAGAGAACCACCAGTCCTACTGGTACGGGAAGCTCGGGGTCGATACCCCGTACGCGCCTCTGGCGGAAGGCCTGGAGCTCAGCCAGTCTTCGACGGACAGCATCTCGACCTATATGGAGGGCGTGAAGGACAGCTCGGAGATGCTGCTGGACTTTTGCGAATATATGGACAGCCTCGAACGTCCGACGATGGTGATCTTTTTCGGGGACCACAGGCCGAACCTCGGCCAGGCTCCCTCTGAGCTGGGCTTGAACTACAACGACTTTTCATCGCTTGAGAATACGGTCGAGACCTTCAAGGTGCCGTTCATGATAAGGGTGAACGACGCCTACGTGAAGGCGCGCGGGAGCGCGTTCGAAGACGACGCCGCGGCGCTTGAGCTTGCGGAATATGACGGCAGCCCGCTGATCTGCGCGAATTACCTGCCTTCGGTGATACTGGAGCTCATAGGCTTCGGCGGGCGGGATCCGTTCTTCGATCACCTGATGAGTTTAAGAAGAGAATTGCCTGTGATAAAAACTCTGCAGGATTGCTACCTGACAAAAGAAAAAGGTCTGACCGACTCATTAGAAGAAGAATTACAGGACACACTGGAACTCACACACCGGTGGATGTATTACAGATTGAAATATTAGAGAAAAGCGGATAGATGTTTCCTCTAAGGGGCGTCTTGAGAGTCGGCACTTAGCGATCGGCGAGCCGGCAAGCGAAGACGGAGCATAGTACCGTTACGTCCGCTCTGCGGCTCAAGAACGAGCGGGAGCGTACCCGCAGAGGAACATCTGAAGCTTTTCAGGTTTAGTGTATTATTTATAATGGCTGAAGTATTGATAAAAACTGAAGATCTGTGCTTCGATTACGACGACGCCGAGGAAGGGCGCCGCGCGCTGGACGGAGTGAGCCTGAACATCGAGGAGGGCAGCTTCGTCGCTGTCGTGGGCCGCAACGGTTCCGGCAAGTCGACGCTGGCCAAGCAGTTCAACGCGATACTGGTGCCCGCTGAGGGCAAGGTCTTCGTGAAGGGGCTCGACACCTCTGACGAAGCCAATACGCTCGAGGTCCGCAGGACCGTCAGCATGGTGTTCCAGAACCCCGACAACCAGCTCGTTTCATCCGTGGTCGAGGACGACGTGGCCTTCGGCCCGGAGAACCTCGGTGTGGACCCGAAGGAGATACGCGAGAGGGTAGATATGGCTCTTAAGGCAGTGGATATGTACGAGTTCCGCCGCAAGGGTCCGCACCAGCTCTCGGGCGGCCAGAAGCAGCGCATCGCGATAGCGGGCGCGCTGGCCATGGAATCGCCCTGCATCGTTTTCGACGAGCCTACGGCCATGCTCGACCCTTCGGGGCGCAGGGAGATCATGGGCATCATCCGGCATCTGCACGAGACCGGCAAGACCATAGTCCTCATAACCCATTTCATGGAGGAGGCCGCGCAGGCGGACCACATCATCGTCATGGATAAGGGCCGGAAGCTATTCGAGGGAACTCCTGAAGAGGTCTTCTCATCGGGCTTCGCTCCGAGCCTGCCTTTCCCTGTGGAAATGGCTAAGCTGCTCGGGCTTAAGGGCAGCATACTTACTGAAGAGGAACTGATAGACGCGATATGCAGTTAGAAGTCAAAGACCTTAAATACGTATACGGCGAGGGGATGCCCTTTGAGACCACGGCTCTGCATGGAGTCTCTTTCAGCGTGGCTCCGGGAGAGTTCCTGGCGATAATAGGCCACACCGGCTCGGGCAAATCGACCCTCGCGGAGCAGATCGCGGGACTTATCAAGCCTCAGGGCGGCAGTGTTTTCGCGGACGGGACCGATATCCAGACCGCGGAGGGAAGGGCGCTCCGCAAAAAGATCGGCATGGTGTTCCAGTACCCGGAATACCAGCTCTTTGAGGAGGACGTGCTCACTGACGTCTGCTTCGGGCCGAAGAACATGGGACTTTCCGCGGAGGAACAGCAGAGCAGGGCGGAAGCCGCGATAAAGCTTGTCGGCCTTGATTTTGAACGGGTCAAAGGCAAGTCGCCGTTCTCACTTTCGGGCGGCGAAAAGCGCAGGGTGGCGATCGCGGGAGTGCTCGCGATGGAGCCGGAGGTGCTGATACTGGATGAGCCGACCGCCGGTCTGGACCCCGAAGGAAGAAATGAGATACTTGAACTGATAAAAAGGGTGCGCGAAGAGCGCCATCCGAGTATAATACTTGTGTCACACGATATGGAAGCGGTTTGCGCTCTGGCGGACCACGTGATAGTGATGAACGCCGGGAGGCTCATCATGGAAGGAACTCCGCAGGAGGTCTTCGCCCGCGGCCCCGAGCTCCGCTCGGTGGGGCTGGCGCAGCCTGCCCCGGCGGAGCTTCTGGAGAAGCTCCGCGGCCGCGGGCTCCCTCTGCCTCCGGCAGAGGAACTCGGGCCTTCGGCCCTCACCGCCGAAGGCGCAGCACAGTTGATAAAGCAGTTTTCACATATACACTAAGACAGGAGAATCACAGATGTTCTACAAATCTTCAGAGATCCAGGAGAAGTACAGATCGAAGCTCGTCACCGCTGAAGAAGCGGCGGCTATGATCAAGGACGGCGACCGCATCCACTACGGCATGGGCGTCGGCTGCAGCAAGGACTTCGACGAAGCCCTCGCAAAGAGGATCAACAGCCTCTACGACATCGAAGTCGTCAGCCTCGTCACCTTCACCAACGAAGCCTACGCGGTCTTCCGCGAAAGCGAAGGCAAGGAGCACGTACGCTTCGTGTCCGAGCACATGAACGGCTTCGACCGCCAGATGCAGGCCGACGGCCGCTGCTGGTACATGCCCATCATGCTCCGCGAGGCTCCCAGCTACTGGGGCATCAACGACAACTTCGTCGACTACATGGTCATCCAGGTCACCCCGATGGACGAACACGGCAACTTCAACATGGGTCCCAGCGTAGCTGACAACTTCGGCATCATGAAGGCCGCAAAGCACGTCATCGTCGAGGAGAACCCGGCAATGCCCTTTGCCTACGGCGAGAACGTCATCAACATCGCCGAGGTCGACTACGTCATCCAGGGCAAGCCCCGCAAGATGGCAGTCCTCCCCAACAAGCCGTTCAGCGACATCGACCACAAGATCGCGAGCTACGTCGTAGACAAGATCGAGAGCGGGTCCACCCTCCAGCTCGGCATCGGCTCACTGCCCAACTGCATCGGCGCGCTGCTCTGCGAGTCCGACAAGGGCGATTTCAGCTGCCACTCCGAGATGCTCGCCGACGCTTACCTCGACCTCTACAACGCGGGCAAGCTCACCGGCAAGAAGCCCTGCTACAGCGGCAAGATGGTCTATACCTTCGCGGCAGGCACCGAAGCCCTCTATGACTTCATCGACCATAACCAGATCTGCTGCGCCATGCCTTCGAACTTCACCAACGACATCGGCGTCATCGCGTCCATCGACAAGTTCGTCTCGATCAACGGCGCGATGCAGGTCGACCTCGTAGGCCAGGTCGCTTCAGAAGCGATAGGCTCGAAGCAGTTCTCCGGCACCGGCGGACAGCTCGACTTCGTCCAGGGCGCTTACATGAGCAAGGGCGGCCAGAGCTTCATCTGCCTGCCTTCCGCGCGCAAGCTCAAGGACGGCAGCTTCATCTCGACCATCTCCGTGACCCTGCCCCAGGGCAGCATAGTCACCACCCCGCGTACCGCGACCCATTACGTCGTCACCGAGTACGGCGCGGTCAACCTCAAGGGCAAGAGCACCGCTGAGCGCGCCGAGCTGCTCATCAGCATCGCGCATCCCGACTTCCGCGACCAGCTCATCGAAGACGCGAAGAAGCTCGGTCTCTGGAAGAAATAAGTCAAGCAACGTTATTGAAACGATCAGGAGGATACAATGAGCTATTCACTTAAACTGCCCTGCTGGAGCATCGGCGCAGACTGCTACAAGGACATCTATCATTTCTGCCGCGTCTACGGCACCAAGGCCGCGGTCATCGGCGGCCACACCGCTCTCGACAAGGCTTACGGCGCAATCAAGGAAGCCCTCGCGGGCACCGATCTCGAGATCTCCGAACCCATCTGGTACGGCGGAAACGCCACCTATGAGAATTCCTACAAGCTCATGGAGATGGAAGAGGTCAAGAACGCCGACATGATCTTCGCGGTAGGCGGCGGTCGCGCCGTCGACACCTGCAAGACCGCAGCCGACCTCATGCACAAGCCTCTCTTCACATTCCCGACTCTCGGTTCCAACTGCGCGGGCTGCACAGCCATCGCCATCATGTACTATGAGAGCGGCGTGTTCAAGGACATCCACTACGGCGAACAGTGCCCGGTGCACTGCTTCATGAACTCCGCAGTGATCGCCGACTCCCCGGTAGACATGCTCTGGGCAGGCATCGGCGACTCCATCGCAAAGGAGTTCGAGTCCTCCCTCGCAGCGCGCGACAAGGAACTCAGCCACGTCCCGACCATGGGAACCACCATCGCTCACGCCTGCACCGGCCCGCTCTTCAAGTACGGCCCCGCCGCAATGGAGAGCATCAGGAAGAAGGAAGTCTCCGAGGCTCTTGAGGAATGCGTGCTCGCTATCGTCATCACCGCAGGCCTCGTTTCCAACATGACCATCAGCACCGACGGAGGCGAAAGCTTCTTCTTCAACGCTTCCGCGGCTCACGCCTTCTACTATGCGGCTACCGTAGTTCCCGAATGCGCCGAGCATCACCTCCACGGCGAGCTCGTCTGCCTCGGCATCCAGGTGCTCTTCGCGCTCGACCACCAGTACGACAAGCTGAAGTGGTTCCAGGAATGGGCACACGGCATGGGCTTCCCCGTCACCATGGACGAGGTCTCCCTCAAGCCCGAAGATCTGCCCGCATGCGCAGCCAAGGCGGCTGACGGCAGCGTAGCGGAGTGGGGCAGGTGGCCGTATGAGGTCACCCAGCAGGACTTCGTCGACGCCATCCTCGAGATGGACAAGTACGGCAAGGCCTACCTCGCAAGCCTCAAGTAGTCCGAGCGGCAAACTTAAGCAAAATAAAAAGAGGGTGTCCCAAAAGGTCTGACTCAGACCCAGAGGGTCACCCTTTTTTTAATGCAAGCAAAAAGGCTCAAATCCGTTGAGATCAGAGCCTTTAAGCCCTCTATTATATGGTATAAT